>ERZ780017.30-NODE-30-length-23717-cov-3.73164_pt1 | contig 23717 bp, 15 predicted proteins | sample MGYA00511867_ERZ780017 | MGnify/ENA primary metagenome ERZ780017 (study PRJEB29588, sample SAMEA2157043) | human gut metagenome | biome: human gut; feature: human-associated habitat; material: faeces | place: Denmark | collected 2008/2010 ...
TCCCGTTCTGGATACGTCCGGAGGCGTTGATGCGGGGACCTATTTTGAATACAATGTCACTGACGGTGATGTCCTTGTCCGTCAGTCCGCAGACATCAATGATTGCTTTCAGGCCTACGCTGGGATTACTGTTCAACTGCTTCAAACCGTGGTAGGCGAGAATGCGGTTTTCACCCATAATGGGGACAATATCCGATGCGATACTGACGGCGCAGAGGTCCAGTAAAGGGATAAGGTGATGGAACTCGATACCGTTGTTGAGGGCAAATGCCTGCATGAACTTAAAGCCTACACCGCATCCGGACAGATGTTCATAAGGATAGGTGTTGTCTTCCCGTTTGGCATTCAGAATGGCTACAGCAGGGGGCAGTACATCATCGGGGACATGATGGTCGCAGATGATGAAATCAATGCCTTTCTCCTTGGCGTATGTGATTTCTTCGACGGCTTTGATACCGCAGTCCAATACAATAATCAAACCTACACCACTCTCTGCGGCATAGTCTACTCCTTGGATTGAAACTCCATACCCCTCATTGTAACGGTCGGGGATATAGTAGTCGATGTTCGAATAGAACTGTTGAATAAACTTGTAGACCAATGCCACAGCCGTGGTACCGTCTACGTCATAATCTCCATAAACAAGAATGCGCTCTTTCTTTCCCATTGCCTTGTTCAGGCGCTCTACGGCTATATCCATATCCTTCATCAGGAATGGGTCGTATAAGTCCGGTAGTTGGGGGCGGAAAAACTTCCGGGCATCCGCTGCCGTTGTTATTCCCCGCTCCACCAGCAATTTTCCCAATATTGGGCTAATTCCCAATTCTTGGGCCAGTTGTTGGCTTGCTTCTGCCTGTTCGGGTGTAATGGGTTGATAATTCCATTTGTGAGTCATTTTATATATTATTTTTTCTTTTTCTATCTCAAGATGTTGGGGGAGTAGAGGGGGGCAATACGTGCACTTTTCTCCAACAAGGTGTAAAGGTATGAAAAACTCTTGAAACGGAGGTGAATTCTGCGGAAAAACTTTATAAGTATATGTATTCTCCACTAAAAAACTTTATTTTTGTATCCATTAAAAAATATCGCTATGCTTGTTTTTATCTCTTGTGCAAAGACCATGGCAGCGCGCTGCTCTGTTGTCGTGCCCGAAGTCACAGTCCCGAAATTCGAAACGGAGGCTGTGCGGAATGCGTTGGAAATGTCGCAGTATTCAGTATCCGAATTGGAAAGGCTTCTTCGGGTGAATACCAAAATTGCTGCCGAGAACCGTTTGCGTTTTCATGATTTCTGTTCGGAGGAGAATCGTTCGATGCCAGCCGTTTGCGCCTACACGGGAGCTGTTTTTAAACGCATTCTTCCGAAAGATTTTTCAGCGGAGGATTTTCGTTATGCGCAAGAACATCTACGTATCACTTCTTTTCTTTATGGGTTGCTTCGCCCGCTGGACGGTATCAAACCCTATCGTTTGGAAGGAGATGTCCGTTTGCCCGAAAAAGGTGGAATATCCATGTTTGATTATTGGAAGCCTTTGTTGACGGATTACTTCATAGAGGAAATTAAAAACTGTGGCGGTGTTCTCATTAATTTGGCAAGTGCTGAAATGAAAGATTTGTTCGACTGGAAGCGGGTGGAGCAAGAGGTGCGTGTTATTACGCCCGAGTTTCAAGTTTGGAAGGCCGGACAGCCGAAGACTGTCGTTATCTATGCCAAGATGTGTCGCGGAGAGATGACGCGTTTTATTGTCAAGAACCGTCTGGAGTGTCCTGAGGAGTTGAAATCCTTTTCTTGGGAGGGCTTCGTCTGGGATGAGATACGCAGTACGGAGAATGTATGGCATTTTTCGTTAGGTACATTTATGTAATGAAAAGGTACATTACGTTTGGCTCAGATGTTACTATATGTTGCTTTCGATGTTTGCGCAAAATGAAGAACTAAATACGCAATTTAGGATGAGGGAAAAGAATGAACTCTCTACATTTGCATGCAGTAAACTTAAAAGCAATATACTATGAAGAGAAACGGATTAAGAACAGTTGTTGTATTAGCTTTGACCATATTTCTATTGAATGCTCCGGTTTGTGCTACAGCTTCCAGATTGCAGGATACTTGTGCGGAGGCGCGGGATGAGGTTGCACTGCGGCCTGAGTGGATGAGGATTCTCCATGATACGCTTCCTATATGTAAGATTTCTATTCCTGGTTCACACGATAGCGGTAGTATCAAAGGAGGGCATATGTTGAAAACACAAGCAACAGATATTCCTGCTCAATTACGGCAAGGCATCCGTGCTTTCGATATCCGTTTGGAAAAGAAGGGTAATAAACTGGGGGTGTTTCACAGTCATGCCTTTCAGGATATATATTGGGAAGATGATGTTTTACCTGCTTTTATACACTTTCTGCAAACATATCCTTCTGAGACTTTGATTGTTTCCTTGAAAAAGGAAGGGGGAGAATTGCGGGATTATGCTTCTCTGCTGTCCGTTTCTTTAAGCAGCCCTGAGTATCAAAGTTATTTCGTGATGGACTTTCGCCCTGAACTGACGCTGAAAGATTGCCGTGGAAAGATTCTTTTCCTGCATAGGGATCATGCTATGGATAATTATCCTGGAGCAGCATGTGTAGGTTGGGAGGATGACAGTACTTGCCTGCTCACTCTTCGCAATAAAGATGGTAAGGAAGGAGTGGCTTTGCTCGAAGATAAATATCAATATGAATCGGGTGAGGAGGCCGGGAAGAAGGTAGGGGTTTGTGTCCGTAATATTGAAGGGATGTCTGCTGAGCCGGTTTCCTCACGTCGGTGGGGAATTACTTTTGTAAGTGCGACGGGGCTGCCCTTGGGAACCCCTAAAGTCTTTGCTGATAAGGTAAACAAGCCTATTGCTGACTATTTAAAACAAAAGAATAGCCGGAATTGCGGTATTGTTTTTATCGATTTTGTCAGTGAACCTGGAGGAAAAGATTTGGTGGAATATTTGATTGACAGTAATGTTTGCGCAAAATGAAGATTTATATGCGCAATTGGGAATACTGAAAAAAAAGCATTTTCTTAATTTTGCACATGTTGAACACCTTAATGTTATATACTATGAAACTGTCAATAGATTTAGGAGGAACCAATATTCGAATAGCCCAAGTGGAAAAAGGGAACTGCTTGAATAAAGTGTCGGTTCCATGTTTAGCTCAGCAAGATGCTTCTACTGTGCTAAACCAGCTTTCCCAGCTTATTCGGAATATGATGAATGAGCAGGTAGATGGTATCGGTATCGGTGTCCCTTCAATTGTTGATCCGGAGAAAGGAATTGTATATAATGTAGCAAATATATCTTCTTGGAAAGAAATACACTTGAAGGAGATTTTGGAGAACGAATTCAAGGTGGCAGTTGCCATTAATAATGATTCCAACTGTTTCACTTTGGGGGAGAGCCTATACGGCGAAGGAAAATCTTATACCAACATGGTAGGCGTTACTATTGGGACCGGAATTGGAGCTGGCGTTGTCATTGGCCGTCGTTTGTATGGTGGGCAATATATGGGAGCCGGTGAGATAGGCTCATTTCCTTATTTGGACTCTGATTTTGAACACTATTGCAGTAGTTTCTTGTTTAAACGTTATGGCACTACCGGTGCGGTAGTAGCTGAAAAAGCCCAGCAAGGAGAACAAGCTGCATTGGAGATTTGGAAAGAGTTTGGGAGGCATTTGGGTAATCTTATAAAGGCAATTCTTTTTGCCTATGCTCCCCAGGCTATTGTTTTAGGAGGCGGTATTGTATCGGCTTTTCCTTTCTTTAAAAATGCTATGGAACAAACAATGCAAAGTTTTCCCTACAAGATTATATCGGATAATGTGAGTGTGGTGGCTTCGCATCAAAAGGATTCCAGTTTATTGGGTGCTGCCGCTCTTCTTGAGTAATAATCCCTATACGGTTTGATTGAAAATAATAAATATTTTGCAGTTATATTATTTTACGCATAAATAAGGACTGTTAGAGAATTGTTCCTTTTGTAATAACTATGTAATTCTGCTTTCTGACCTTTGTGGCGGAATTATAATTTTCTATATTATAAACTTTAAATTTTGAATGCATGAAACAAGTAAATCTTAGAATCTATCGAACGATTCTGACCCTATTGTTGGGACTGTTCTTGTCGGCAGGTGCTTATGCACAGCAGATTTCTGTGAAAGGAACAGTAAAGGATCAGACTGGCGAACCTGTGATTGGTGCCAATGTGTTAGTAAAGGGGACGACTAATGGAGTGATTACGGACGTTGACGGAAACTTTAATGTTTCGGCCGATAAAAACGGCGTATTGGTAATCAGTTTTGTCGGCTATGTGACTCAGGAAGTACCAGTGGCAGAAAAACAAATGGTAATTGTGCTTAAAGAGGATACAGAACTTCTGGATGAGGTTGTTGTATTAGGGTATGGTGCGAATACACGTAAGCAGGACTTGTCTGCTTCAGTGGGTGTAGTAAGTAATACTGAAGAATTGGCTGCTCGCCCGGTAACTTCTACCGAAGGCATGCTGCAGGGACAGCTGGCAGGTGTTACCATTACGGCCGATGGTGGCGACCCAACTTCTTCTCCTAACATTGTGATTCGTGGTCAAGGCTCACAAGATGGAGACAATGTACTTTGGGTTGTGGACGGTGTTCCCGGTGCACCTATCTCATCCATGAATGATATTGAAAGTATCGTTGTTTTGAAGGATGCTGCTTCTGCTGCTATCTATGGCGCACAGTCTGGTGCAGGTGGTGTTGTGTTGGTAACTACCAAAAAAGCGAAACAAGGTGCTCCTTCGTTGACTTATGACGGCACTTTTGGTATTCGTCAGGCTACCAATTTGATAGAACCACTGAATGCGGAGCAGCAGATTGAGATGCGTAAGATATCTCATCAAAATGCAGGACTTTCGCTTCCAGTCGGTTGGGATGTTACCAAAAATCCATGGATAGGTACGACTCGTACTGATTGGATGGATGAGATTTTCCGCACTGCCTTCTACCAACGTCATAACGTAGCGTTGAATGTAGGTTCTGATAATTTTTCAAATCGTATATCTTTTGCTTACGATAATGATGAAGGTGTTTTGATTAATACTTTCAAGAAGAATCTTACATTACGTTATAATGGTAAAATGCAGCTGAACAAGTGGGTGAGCGTCAGTGAGGATTTTGTATGGCAGAACACTACCCAACGTTCCAAAGCTACGGATAACGATGCTTATACAGGACCTATCCTTTCGGCTATCTACATGCCGGCAAGTGCCACTGTCTATAATCCGTTGGACGGAAGTTATGGTGGTGTGACTACGGAAGATCCTGCCTATATTGAAAAATATGGTTCGAATTTCTCTGATATCCACGGGGATGCTGTAAATCCGGTACGTCTATTGGAAGCAGAGAATTTGTATGACAAGATAAGTGACATATGGAGCACTACCAGCTTGGAGATAGCTAATGTACTTCCTGGATTGAAGTTTACGAGTCGTTTTACTTATAATATGAAGACTAATCATTACAAGAAGTTCAATCCTATTCGTGATGAAGTAGGTAAACCGGCTTTGTCGAATAATCTTCAAGAAACTACTTACCGTAGAGATGCTTGGAAGACGGAAAATACCCTGACTTATGATAAGACATTCGGTGAACATACGGTTGGTGCCTTGTTCTCGACTACGGCAGATCATTCTGAAACGCGTGGACTGGAAGTGACGGGTAAGGATTTTGCGGATGAATCGGAATTTTTACAATACATGGCGTATGCAGGATCAGTGACAGCATCTGACTATTTGACTGGACCTGATGCCAATGTGTCGTTGATTGCCCGTTTGGCTTATTCTTATAATGACCGTTATTTTGCTACTGCATCTTGGCGTCGTGATTATGCTGGACGTTTGCCTAAGGAAAATAACTATGGTGATTTCCCTGCAGTGACCCTTGGATGGAAAATATCTAATGAAAAATTCTTTAAGAAGAGTGATTTTATCAGTTTGCTGAAATTGCGTGCTTCTTGGGGGCGTGTAGGTAATTTGAGCTCTATAGGGCTTAATTATAAGTCTGCTTTGTTGAAGAAAAGCTCGTGGACAGAACAAGCACAATATGGTCCTGAGGCAAATAATATCTGGAATACTTTGATTTACAACGGCTCTGCGTTAAATCCTGATTTGACCTGGGAAACTTCAGAACAGACTGACTTGGGCTTGGATGTTGAGATGTTTAAAAACCGTTTGTCGGTATCATTAGACTATTTTGATAAACGTACTTTCAATTTGATTCAGACACAATCAATGGGGTGGCCTTCTACTATGGGACTCGATGCCATGTTAATCAATCAAGGTGAAGTGCGTAACCGTGGCTTTGAGATTCAAGCTAATTGGAGCGATAAGATTAACAAAAACCTTTCTTATTTCGTATCGGGTAACTTCTCGTATTTAAAGAACTGGGTATCAGATATAGGTGTGAAGGATGCGGATGGCAATCCGGGTTTGTGGCCTAATGATAAAAGGTTCCGTAGCATCCCTTATATGATGCAGAGTACGGAAGGGGAACCTCTGAATTCCTTCTACTTGATTAAGACAGATGGTTTGTTCCAAAGTGATGCAGAAGTTGCCGAGTGGAATGCTAAACATGGAACATATGTGACCAATGATAATGGTGAAAAAGAGTGGGTAGGTATTCAGCCGAATGCCAAGGCTGGTGACTTGAAGTTTGTGGATCATAATGGCGATGGTAAAATTACGGATGCAGACCGTCAGTATATGGGTAGTGCGACTCCGAAGACGACTTTTGCCTTTACATTGGGAATGACGTGGAAAAAACTTTCTTTCAGTGCCATGTTCCAGGGAGTAGGTGGAGCAAAAGCTTTATATGTAGGAAAGTACATGCTGTTGAGTGATGTAGAAGGAAACTTTAACCGTTCCAGCGAGATATTGAATGCTTGGAGTCCTACAAATACCGGTTCTGATATTCCTCGTTTGTCAAAGAATGACCCGAATGGAAACTTTACGACTGCATCTGATTGGTATTTGGAGAATGCTTCTTATCTGCGTTTGAAGAATGTAACCCTTTCTTATGATTTAAGCGATGTATTCCGCAAGTGGTCTCATTTGAATGACCGTAACAGCCGTTTGTCTGTGTACTTCAGTGGTGAAAATCTTGCTACTATCACTGGATATTCTGGTATGGATCCTGAATGTGGTGGCTGGGATGCTTTGAAATATCCGGTATCTCGCGTATTATCTGTTGGTGTAAAATTGACTTACTAATAATTAATAGAGAAGAATGATTATGAAAAAAAATATATTATTTTTTGCGATGTCTGCCACATTGCTTATGAGTTCTTGCAGTGACTTCCTTGATGTGCAACCAGAGGGAGATGCTACTACAACGACTTATTTTACCAATGACCTGCAGGCTATTGATGCTGTAGATGCATTGTATGAAAGATTTCATCAGGAAGCTGTATATGGACGCGAACTGTTTTGGGAACAAGGTGCCGCGTGCGACGTTGTGTGGGGAAAGACCCGTGATTTTCCAACACTTGCTACATTGAAATATACAGGAGACGAATCCCCTTTGCGTACTATTTTTGATACTATGTACAAAGTGATGGCACGTTCCAACTGGGTAATACAAGAGTTGCTTAAGAAAGGGAAAAGCACCACTTTGAGTGATATTGAAAAGAGAAGTCTCGGTGAAGCTTACTTCACTCGTGGATGGGCTCATTTCTTGATCGCTTATCGTTACGGTCTTGATACACAAGGGGTACCTTTTGTCCGTTATGAAGATTTTGAAGGTGGCTATGACAATTCTATTCCTCCTCAGCAAGCTTCGGTCATCGATAATTATAAATTGATTATCTCGGATATGGACAAGGCAATAGAGTATTTGCCCCGTTTTGAAGAGTATGGAGATAATGATAGAGGACGCGCGCACGATGCGGCTGCAGTAGCTTTTAAAGCTAAAGTTTATGCTTATTGGGCAACTTGGGATGCTACACAATGGGGAAATGTAATCAGTATGGTCAATGAACTGGAAACTGCTTACGGACGTGATTTAGCCGGTACTTATGAAGAGTTGTTCTCTTCTGATTTCTCTAAATGGTGGAATAAAGAGTATATTTGGACTATTCCTGGAAATGGTGGCTCTCAAGGTGGCGGTTCGGAGTTTCCGGGAGTTGTCCTTGAGAACAAAGGCTGGGGACAATATAATGGCTGGGGACAGAACAAGCCGTCTTATGATATTTACGAAGAGATGTTGAAAGACGGAGCTGGTAATGACCGTTTGGTTCGTACGGTTTTAGAGTATGGTCAGGAATTTCAATTCTTGGGTGAATCCCGTGCTTTTTATTCAAGCTCGGATATTGAATCCGGTTTTATGATTAATAAATACATGGATCCCTTTAAGTATGAAGATGCAGCCAATAAGGGGTATATCAATACAAACGGAGACTGGCCGACGGTACGTATTAATTTCCCGGTTATCCGTTTTGCAGAAATGTTACTTTTCCGTGCGGAAGCTTATTTGATGACTAATAAAGCGGACTTGGCTACGGCTGATTTGAATCGCATTCGTAAACGTGCCAATGTTGCATTATTGACGGGCACTGCTACTATGGCTGACCTATATCATGAACGCCGTTGTGAATTGGCATTTGAGTTTACAGACCATTTATATGATTTGAAACGCTGGTATCGCTCAGGCAATACTGAAATAAAGGCTTTGGCTGCTGCCGAATTGAATGCCCGTCCGCGCGTACGTCATTATGCCAACCGCCAGGACCCTGCTTCCACATTCGTTGTAGGTGAGTATGAGGATTATACGGATAAGATTGCTTATCAGGATTACATGATCGTATTCCCTTATCCTTCGGTTCAGATTACCAAATCTGATGGTAAGTTAAAACAGAATCCTCATTATGATTGATATTTTCTCTGAAAGAGATAAAATATAAAAAAAGACCTCATTGCCATTGGTCTAATCTGCAGGGGTTGGTATTTTCGGGTATTGATCCTTGCAGATATTTCTTCTTTTTCTTTCATTTGCAAAGGCTATTCATAAAATCATTTTAATATACGGAGAGACGGCATTCCCGACAGTCTGCAGCGCTCTTCAAATATACAGTCTGATGAAATTAAAAACTCTTATATGTGCAACTACTGCCTTTTGGGCTTGCTGCTCTTGTACATCCGGTGAACTATCTCCCGTAGACTATGTAGACCCTTTTATAGGTACCGGCTTTCATGGGCATACTTATCCGGGGGCAACCGTTCCGTTCGGGGCGGTACAGTTAAGTCCTGACACGCGTGCCGGAAACTGGGATGCTTGTTCGGGGTATCATTATAATGATACGACTCTAAAAGGTTTTTCACACACACATTTAAGTGGGACCGGATGCATTGATCTTGGGGATATACTGTTTCGTCCTACTACGCTGAAACCGGATTTGACTACGGAAAGCATTTACCAGCCAGCGGCTTTTTCCCATAAAGACGAAGATGCTTCTGCCGGATATTATTCGGTTGTTCTGAAAGAAGAAGGAATAAAAGCTGAATTGACGGTAACGGCACACGCCGGTATGCACCGCTATACGTTTCCTTCCGGCAAAGAAGCATCTATTATTATAGATTTGACTCATTTGCTTGATAACGAATATATTTATGAGGCTGAACTTGAACAGACTGCCGCCAACGAAATAACAGGTATGCGCAGAACCAGGGGATGGACGGACAATCAGTACGTTTATTTTGTAGCCCAGTTCTCGAAACCTTTTCAGACCATAGACTTTATACAGAATAAAAAGATGGTTTCTGCAGGAGTTAAGTTGAACGGTACCGATTTGCAGGCTTGCTTGTCCTTCGATAATAGTAATGGAGAGCCGGTTATAGCCAAAGTTGGATTATCCATTGTCAGTGAAAAGAATGCACGTGAGAATTTGGAAACCGAGGTGATAGGTTTCGATTTTGATGCCGTGCGTAGTGCTGCCCGTTCCGCTTGGGAACAAGCTCTCTCTGCTATTACGGTAAAAGGCGGCAATACGGACGACTTGAAGAATTTCTATACAGCCATGTATCATTCTATGGTTGTACCCAATGTCGTGAGTGATGTCAATGGTGAGTACCGCCGTCATAATATGGAAATTGGGCAATTGCCAAAAGGCAAAGTGCAATATTCTACATTTTCGCTTTGGGATACTTTCCGTGCATGGAATCCGTTGATGACTTTGATTGATACAACTTTGGTCAATAATATGATAAATTCCTTTCTGGACATTTACGAATCTTCGGGTGAACTTCCTATCTGGCCGCTTTCTGCCGGAGAGACGGGAACTATGATTGGTTATCATGCAGTGTCCGTTATAGCAGATGCTTATATGAAGGGTATTAGAGGATTTGACGCGGAAAAGGCGTTGGAAGCTATGGTAGTTTCTTCTGAAAAGAACAAAAAGGGAGCTGATTACTATATTCAGAATGGCTTTATTCCTTCTAATATAAAGAAAGAGTCCATCTCTTGTTTGCTGGAGTTTGCCTATGATGACTGGTGTATTGCACGTATGGCTCAGGAAATGAGTAAGGATGATATTTATCAAAAGTATATTCAACGTTCCCAGAACTATATCAATGTTTTTGATGGTAATACAAAATTCTTCCGCCCCAAGCGGATGGATGGGAACTGGGAAACTCCCTTCAATCCTATTGAGGTAGGTCGTGCCTATACGGAAGCCACAGCCTGGCAGTATCGCTTCTTTGTACCTCACGATGTAAGCGGTATGGCACAACTGTTTGGTGGTAAGAAAGAGTTTATTACCGCACTCGATTCTATCTTTACAGTAGAGTCGGATGTACATGGCGATTTAGTGGATATTACCGGACTGATAGGTCAATATGTTCATGGCAATGAGCCGAGCCATCATATCGCCTATCTGTACGATTACGTCGGACAGCCTTGGAAGACGCAGGAAATGACACGCCATCTGCTCCATGAAATGTACGCTCCTACGCCTGAAGGAATCATTGGTAATGAAGATTGTGGACAGATGTCCGGTTGGTATATATTATCCAGCTTGGGTATTTATTCAGTTTGTCCGGGAAGCAATGAATTTGCACTGACTACTCCTCTATTTGAGAAAGCGGTTGTCAACCTGGCAAATAGAAAGACTTTGACCATCCTTGCCAACAATCCGAAGAAGAATGTCTATATCACAAAAGTAGAATTGAACGGACAACCGATAGATGTAAATTTTATTACTTATGCACAGTTGATGGAAGGTGGAGAACTTCGTTTTACTTTGTCCGATAAGCCGAATATGGAGAGAGGTGTTTCCTCTGAAGCATCCCCTTATTCCTATACTAAAGATGAAGTCGTTTCCATTCCCTATGTGGATAAGGATTTGAACTTGTTTATGGATAAGGTAACGGTTGCATTGGCCACAACAACCAAGGATGCCGAAATCAGATATACATTGGATGGCAGCGAGCCCACAGAGCAGTCGGCATTGTACGAGCAGCCTTTTGAACTGGACAAGACCACTTTAATAAAAGCCAAAGGATTCAAGGAAGGTCTCCGCTCAAGCAGAACATTATCCATATCGGCAACGAAAGCTGAATTGAAGGCTGCTCTTTCTGTAAATCCTACTCAGAATGGTACATCTTATAAGTACTTTGAAGGCACTTACCAGAAAGTGGCTGATGTAGAAAAGTCACCGTTGCTGGAGTCTGGTGTCATGCCCGAACCTTCTATTAAGGGTGCTAAGCAGGAGGATCATTTCGGTTATATCTTTTCTGGATTGATAAATGTTCCCGAAGATGGGGTCTATACTTTCCAGACCCGTTCGGACGATGGCAGTGTCTTGTACATTCACGATGAGCAGGTAGTCAATAATGATGCTTCCCATGCTGCAATTCCTGCTACCGGAATGGTCGCGCTGAAGAAAGGTTTTCATCCTTACAAGCTCTATTACTTTGAAGATTATGAAGGTGAGTATTTGAGCTGGGCTTGGAAACTGCCTTCTGCCGAGAAGTTGGCACCCATCCCTGCATCGGCTTTATTTGTGAAATAATAGTTTAATATATATGCTATGAGAAAGTTATTTTTGTTATTTTTACCTTTGTTCGCTGCATCATGCGGACAGGTGAAGCAGCAGGCACCTGCACCAGAGCCCGTTAATGTCATGAGTTTCAATATTCGCTATGACAATCTGGAAGATAGCTTGGACAACTGGCAATACCGTAAAGACCGCGCGGCAAATGCCATCCGTTTTTATGATGTGGATATATTGGGTACGCAAGAAGTACTTCATAATCAGTTGGAAGACCTTAAACAACGATTGCCGGAATACGGAGTCATCGGTGTAGGTCGTGAAGATGGAAAGGAAAAGGGTGAATATAGTGCACTCTGGTATAAGAAAGATCGTTTCAACTTGCTGGATTCTGGCTATTTCTGGTTGAGCGAGACTCCTGAAGTTGCCGGTTCCAAGGGCTGGGATGGAGCTTGTGAGCGTATCGCTTCATGGGCAAAACTGCAAGATAAAGTAAGTGGCAAGGAGTTCTTCGCATTGAATACCCACTTGGATCATGTAGGTGTTGCTGCACGTCGTGAAGGTATAAGCCTTATGCTGGATAAAGTAAATGAGTTGAGTGGTAACTTACCCGTAGTAGTAACGGGCGACTTTAATGCTAGTCCGGAATCGGATGTCATCAAACACGTGACTGACCCTTCCAATCCGGAACACTTGACAGATGCACGCCAGGCATCGGCAATTGTTTATGGTCCGGCATGGAGTTTCCATGATTTCGGAAAGATTCCTTACGATAAACGTCCGCTGATTGATTACGTTTTTGTACGTAATGGACTGAAAGTTTTGAGGTATGGTGTATTGGCTGAAACAGAGAATAATGCTTTCCTCTCCGACCATGCCCCTATTTTAGTAACAGTTGAATAATAAAACAATAATTATGACTAAGATATTAAGAATATGTATCGTTATGCTCTTGGCAGTCTTGCTACTGCCGGTAGAGTTATCGGCACAAAGCCGCCGTGATAAAGAACAGACCTATGTTTTGGACCAACCTTATGAGGTGACAAAGATTACCCCTCCCCAGGGCAAGAAGATAAAGAATGTCATCTTGATGATTGGTGATGGCATGAGTCTTATGCACGTATATTCTGCCTGGACAGCCAATCGAGGCAAGTTGTTTTTGGATAACTGCCAGGTAGTGGGTTTGTCTAAAACCTATTGTGCCAACAAGCTGATTACAGACTCGGGAGCGGGTGGAACAGCCATAGCTACGGGGCAGAAGACAAACTATCATTCTGTGGGTGTAGATACCGAAGGACGTCCTTTGAAATCATTGGTAGACCTGGCTGCTGCTAAAGGTAAATCGACCGGTATAGCGGTGACTTGCCGTCTGTGGGATGCCACTCCTGCTGATTTTTGTTGCCATAACAAGGATAGGGATGCGGAAGCTGAAATCGTAGCAGATTACGTTAATTGCAGTGCCGATTATGTATTCGGTGGAGGTGCCAAGCTTTTCGAAAACCGTGAAGATGGACGTGACTTGTTTAAGGAACTACGCGATAAAGGATTTCAGACTCCACGCAGTTGGGATGAATTGGCTGGCATAAAGAGTGGTAAGGTATTTGCCGTACCTTATCCCGTCGATACTCCTCTTCCTGCTGAACGTGGCGACCTTTTGGCACGTGCTTCATTGAAAGGTATCGAATTGCTGGACCAAAATAAAAACGGTTTCTTTATGATGATAGAAGGTTCGCAGCTGGATGACTACGGACACTTCAATGACATTGATTTGCTGATGCAGGAAACACATGACTTTGACCGTACCGTTGGTGCTATTTATGAGTGGGCTGCCAAGGATGGAGAGACATTAGTTGTAGTTACCGCAGACCATGAAACCGGTGGACTTACGCTGGTGGACGGTGACCTGGCAGAAGGCAAAATCGTATGTAAATTTTCAACAGGAGGTCATAGCGGTGTAATGGTGCCGGTATATGCTTTCGGTCCCGGTGCAGAGGAGTTTACCGGAATCTTTGAGAATACTGCTATCTTTGATAAGATAAAGAAATTGCTTAATTTGTAAATCTATAAATACCTATTTCCCATGTTGAAACACATTTTATTGGTAGGCTTGCTTTCTTTCTCCGCCCTCCCTTTACTGAAAGCTCAAAGCTGTGGCAATGATGAGAAGTATCATCTGCCTTACAAGAATACATATGTAAAGGAACCATTGGTCACCGAAAATGAGTATCGTGTGGCAAAGCCTGAGACGATTGTGCCGAAGAGCTTCGAAGAAGCCCGGCAAATTCTTCCCAACCCCATTTGGGGTGGACATGACAAGGAACTTGAAATGTATTGGAAGGCATGGGAAATAGCTATCGGCAATATTCGTGCTCCTCAAGCAGGCTCGGGTTTTGTCTCAAGCTATTTGGATACAGCTTATAATGGTAATATCTTTATGTGGGATTCCTCTTTCATTCTGATGTTTGCCCGTTATGGTACTCGTTTCTTTCCTTTCCAGAATACGCTGAACAACTTTTACGCCAAGCAGCATCCCGACGGTTTCATTTGCCGTGAAATAAAGGCGGATGGTGCCGATTGCTTTGAACGCTATGATCCGGTGAGTACCGGACCGAATTTGATGCCTTGGTGTGAGATGGTCTATTTCCATCAGTTTGGTGATACGGAACGCCTGCACAAGATATTTCCGGTACTTTGTGCTTATTATAAGTGGTTGAAATTGAACCATACTTGGAGAAATGGAACCTACTGGTCAAGCGGATGGGGGACCGGCATGGATAATATGCCCCGTGTTCCGTCGGAATACAGCCCTATCTACAGTCACGGGCATATGATTTGGTTAGATACAAACCTACAGCAATTATTTACTGCCAATTTACTACTTGAGATGGGCTTTTATCTGGAACGTTGGCAAGAGATAGAAGAGTTTGAAGACGAAGCCAAAATGCTGGGAAAATATATCCATGACAATCTTTGGGATGAAAAGACCGGTTTCCTTTATGACCAGTATGCTGACGGTACGCTCTGTACAACCAAGGGAATAGGTGCCTATTGGGCTCTGTTTACTGATGTATTGGATTCTGTACAGTTGGACCGCATGGTGAAGGAATTGGATAATCCTGCCACATTCAACCGGAAACACCGTATTCCTTCTTTGTCTGCCGATAATCCCAAGTACAAGGAGAATGGCCGTTATTGGCAGGGTGGCGTATGGCCGGGAACTAATTACATGGTGATGCAGGGCCTTGTGCAGAAAGGTTATGGTAAACTGGCACGGGAGATTTGTTTGAATCATTATGCCCAGGTGTTTGAGGTCTATAAGAAGACTGGAACTTTTTGGGAATATTATGCTCCGGAAAGTGCTGAGCCGGGATTTATGGCAAGGGATAATTTTGTGGGTTGGGCAGGACTTCCTCCTATTGCTGAATTGATAGAATTTATTATCGGTATTCGGGGAGATTATGCCAAAAAGCAGATTATCTGGGATATGAATTTGACGGAGATTAACGGCATAGAACGCTATCCTTTTGGTCCCGAAGGGCTTATCTCCTTAAAAGCTGAAGCACGCCGTTCTGCAAGTGATGAACCTCGTATTACAGTAGATTCCAATATCGATTTTGAACTGTGTGTACTCTATGGTGGAAAAGAGAAAAAGATAAATGTGACATCCGGTAAGCATACCTATTAAAGAAGAAATCAATCATGAAAAACAATATGTCAAGACGCCAATTTCTGAAGACTGGCGGGCTTGCCTTGGCTGCAATGACCTTTCAGCCCGCTTCCGTATTATCTTCATCCGGGACTTTCAGCCAGAGATATGTTTCGTTGCGTCCTTCTGCAAGCAAAAGGAACTTCATTTCGAAGGCAGTAGATGCTGCTATTGAAGAAGCAAAGCCTAAAATAAAGGACGAGAAGTTGCGTTGGATGTTCGAGAACTGTTTTCCCAATACGCTTGACACTACTGTCAGATATAGAGTGAAGAATGGCAGACCAGATACTTTCGTCATTACAGGTGATATAGATGCCATGTGGCTGCGCGACTCTTCAGCGCAAGTATGGCCCTATCTGCCGTTGATGAAGAAAGATAAGGACTTGCAGTTGATGGTGGCAGGACTTGTCAACAGACAGACTGAATGTATCTTGATAGACCCGTATGCCAATGCCTTCAACGACGGGCCGTTGGGCAGCTATTGGGAAACCGACCATACACAACATATGGTTAAGGAACTGCATGAACGCAAATGGGAGATAGATTCTTTGTGCTATCCCATTCGTCTGGCTTATCATTATTGGCAATACACGGAAGACACGTCTGTGTTCGATGAAAATTGGCATAAAGCTATGCTGCTGGTGGTCAAGACCTTTAAAGAGCAACAGAGGAAACAAGGCTTAGGACCTTATAGCTTTACGCGCGATTGCGACCGCTCTACAGATTCGCAGATTAACAACGGATGGGGAGCACCGGTAAAGCCGGTCGGCTTAATCGTTTCTTCTTTCCGTCCGTCAGATGATGCTACACAATACGGTTTTCTGATTCCTGCTAATATGTTTGCGGTTGTGTCATTGCGCCAATTGGCTGAGATAGAGGATAAAGTTTATGGAAACAAGGACTTCTCCGGAGAATGTATAACATTGGCAGATGAAGTGGATGCAGCTATCCGTAGGTATGGTACTTTCAATCATCCGGTTTGTGGACGTATTTATGCCTTTGAGGTCGACGGTTTTGGTAACGCGCTTTGTATGGACGATGCCAATGTACCCAGTTTGCTGGCTGCGCCTTATCTGGGTTATTGTTCTTTTAAAGATGCGATTTATCAGAATACCCGTAAAATGATATGGAGCGGCAATAATCCTTATTTCTTTAAAGGAAAAGCCGGTGAAGGGGTAGGAGGCCCTCATGTGGGATTGAATTATATCTGGCCGATGAGCATCATTATGAAGGCTTTTACAACGGATGATTCCGAAGAAATACGTGCTTGTCTGAAGCAACTTCGTGATACGGATGGAGGGACGGGCTTTATGCATGAGTCTTTCCATTCGGAGGATGCCGCGGACTTTACTCGTTCCTGGTTTGCCTGGACAAATACTTTGTTCGGTGAACTGATACTGAATACAATCAAGGAATATCCCAACTTATTATCCCAAATACTATGAAGATAAGATATTGGTTACTGGCTATGTCATTCATTTTTCTCTCTTGTGGGAGAGTGGCTGATGATGTAGCGGCAAACTATGGTATTATACCCATGCCGAATGAACTTGCTCCAATGCAGGGAGTGTATGTCCTGCAAGGGGAAAAAACAGTGGCTGTCCCTTCCGGGGAAGCCGCGATGAAAGTTTTTCATTATTTGGAGGATGCGTTGAAAAACACTTCTGTAACGCTGAAGGGTATTTCGGAAACGGGAAAGGCCGATATTTGCTTATCTATAGATAATTCCTTGCCCGATGAGGCCTATACATTGGAGGTTTCTTCCGATAGGATAAATATATCTTCCAATGAAACTGCCGCCGGATTTTTTTATGGTGTCCAGTCTTTGCTGCAGCTCATGCCGGCAGCCATTTATGATGGTGACCGGAAATACGAAGGAAAGATTAGGATTCCTCATTACGGATGCTCCCCGTTTCCCTCATCGTGGGGCTATGATGGATGTAGGACGTAATTTTCTGCCCAAAGAGGAAGTGCTGAAGTTTCTTGATTTGATGGCATTCTATAAATTGAATAAATTCCATTTTCATCTGACAGATGACCAAGGATGGAGAATAGAAATAAAGAAATACCCGAAACTGACTGAAATAGGTTCTTATCGTAAACAGACTCAGATAGGACACTCTGATTATTATTTTCCACGGCGTTACGATGGAAAAGAAAAGAGAGGCTATTATACGCAGGAAGAAATAAAGGAAATTGTGAAGTACGCATCCGACCGTTTCATTACGGTCATTCCCGAAATAGAAATGCCGGGACATGCATCCGCAGCATTGGCTTCCTATCCGGAACTTTCTTGCGGATTGGGAAAGACTTATGTGGTGCGTGATTATTTTGATGTTTTTGATGAGGTCTATTGTCCCAAAGAGCATACATTTGAATTTTTACAAAATGTGCTGACCGAAGTTATGGAACTCTTCCCCAGCCATTATATCCACATTGGTGGAGATGAGTGTCCCAAGAAAGCATGGAAGAAGTGTGTCCATTGCCAGCATTTGATGAAGCGGGAAGGTCTGCCCAACGAAGAAGCTCTGCAAAGTTGGTTTATCCATCGGATTGAGCAATTTGTGAACAGTAAAGGGCGTGACATCATCGGGTGGGATGAGATTCTGGAAGGAGGGCTTGCTCCTAATGCTACCGTCATGTCATGGCGTGGCGAAAAAGGAGGTATCGAAGCGGCTCACCAACGGCATAAAGTCATTATGACACCCGGCAAAAAGTGTTATTTGGATTACTACCAGGAAAGTCCGGAATTTGCCCCGTTGGCTATCGGCGGTTTTCTTCCGTTGGATACGGTGTACAATTATAACCCGCTTCCTGCTGAACTGACTCCGGAAGAACAAGCTTATATAATAGGTGTACAAGCCAATATCTGGGGAGAGTACATACAGACTCCCGAGTATTTTGAATATATGGCTTTCCCTCGTTTGCTGGCTATGTCAGAGGTGCAATGGACACAGCCGGAACATAAGGACTTCGGGTCGTTTGCCCGTAGGCTGGATAAGGAGTTTGAACGATTGGATTATTGCGGAGTGAATGCTTGCCGCAACTTCTATGAAGTCAATCAGGCTGGTGCGTGGAACAAGTCGCAGCAGACTTATGAGGTGACTTTGAACACCTTCTGTCCGGATGCCGATATTTACTATGCGGTAAATGATTCAACGGTCAACACTTCATCTTCCCTTTATGAGACTCCGATACCGTTGGACGAGGATGCAACTATTTATTCGGCAGTTTACAGAAGCGGTAAGCCGCTAGGGAAAGTGACCCGCAAGAGTTTTGCTGTAAACAAGGCAACCGGATGTGACTATACTTGTAATCCTGAAGCAGGATGGGAACACTTGAATAAAGGCTTCGGGCTGACTGATGGACGACGTGGCTATGCCCGCGACATGCGTCGCTGGATTAGCTTCTACCAGGATACTGTACAGATTGTAGTGGAACTGAAGAAACCTCAAAAAGTCAAGGAAGTGGCCTTTTCTTCTTTATGGCGGCCGGTAAATGAGATATGGCCGGCAAGGGCGATGAGTGTTTCTGTTTCAATGGATGGTCAGACTTTTATTCCGGTGGGCACTAAACGGCTGACTTATGATTTTAGCTTGACGGAAGGCACCCGTTTTCCGGCATCTCTTTCATTTGCCGAAACGGAAGCTACATTTGTCCGCTTGGAATTATTGAGTGGTGGCTTGTGCCCGAAAGGATATTTTCATGAAGGGTTGCAGAGTGAGTTGGCAATAGATGAAATAGAAATATATTAATCTCAAGAAATTATGAAGAAAATAGTTGTTCTTTTAGTTGTACTGTTGGGCTGTATGCCGGTAACGGCTTTTGCGCAGAAGCAATTCTTTTTTAAGGATGGCAGGTTTGTAGTAGCACAGTTTACAGATTTGCACTGGATGCCGGGTTCTGCAAAGTGTGCCGAAACGGCAACCACTATCCGAGGTGTGCTTGCCGGCGGACATACAGCGCAGCTCCTATCCGTGCTGTCCTGGCAGCCGAACATCCGGACATTGCTATACTGAGTGGGGATGTGGTGACCGATGACCCTGCTATGGATGGATGGAAAAGTGTAGTGGATATTTTCAATGAAGCCAAGATGCCTTTTGTGGTGATGATGGGAAACCATGATGCAGAATACTTGACGCGCAATGAAATCTATGATTTCCTCTTGAAGTCTCCCTACTATGTGGGGGCAAAAGGCCCTGAAGATATTATGGGATGTGGTAATTGTGTGATTTCTATTTATAGTCCGGAGAAGAAGGACCAGGTAGAGGCATTGCTCTATTGCATGGATTCCAACGACTATCAGCCTAATAAAATCTATGGTGCTTACGACTGGATTCATTTCGACCAAATAGAATGGTACAGAAAGCAAAGTAAACACTTTGCAGAGAAGAACGGTGGTAATCCCGTTCCTGCTTTGGCCTTTTTCCATATTCCGCTGATTGAATACAACGAAATCAGAGGTGACGGGAAAACTTATGGCAATGACAAAGAAGGTGGAGTTGCCTCTGCTAATATCAATTCTGGTATGTTTGCTTCCTTCCTTGACATGAGGGATGTAATGGGAGTATTTGTAGGACATGACCATGATAACGATTTTATAGGAATAGATAAAGGTATTGCATTGGGATACGGACGGGTGACCGGTGCGGATGCGTATGGAGAGTTGACGAGAGGAGCCCGTATCATTGAACTGTACGAAGACCAATTCAAATTTGACACATGGATTTCCACTCCTTCGGGAAGGGAGGCTGCCTACTATTACCCTTCAGGTCTGAATTCGGATGAGGAGCAGAGTATGGCTTATTTGCCGGCTACGGGAACTTCTCCCAAGAAGCAGGGCGTGGCATATACCTATTATGAAGGCAAATGTAAACGTGTTGCCGATATTGCCGCCTGCAATAAAGTGAAGGAAGGGGTGATGAAGAACTTCTCGATTGAAGAAGTAGCCGTCCCTGATCATTTTGCTTATGATTTCCGTACGTTGGTGAAAATTCCAGAAAGGGGAGTATACCGTTTCTATACTTTTTCCGATGATGGTTCTAAACTATACATAGACGGTAAATTGATTGTTGATAACGACGGTGGACACAGCGGACGCCGTGCCGAAGGGAAAGTCGCTCTCGAAGCAGGGTACCACGAGTTGCATCTGCTGTATTTCGAAGATTACATGGGCCAGGAATTGGAAGTCGGGTATTCGGGACGGAATGTTCTGGAAACCGTGTTACCTGATACCATGTTGTTTGTACCGGATTAAATCAGCGCTGGTAACTCTTTGTCTGGTACTCTTTCCGATATTCATTGGGAGAGACTTTCTTCAAAGCTTTGAATTGGCGGGACAAGTTTTTCAGATTGTTTATTCCGACTTGTTCCGCCACATCTGCAATCGGAGCATCACTGGCCAACAGCAATTGGGCAAAACGTTCCATCCTAAGGTTGAAGATGTATTTGTGGATGGATTGCTGAGTGACTTGCTTGAAACGAATCTCCAATAAACGGCGTGATAATGGTACTTGTTTCACTATATCCGATACGGTGATATCAGCCGCTATATTCTGATGGATATATTTCAGAGCGGTTTGGATATGGGCATCGGTGGTAGAATAGAAGTCGGTTGAAAGCCGGTTGATTATATTAACTGGTTGGAGCACTACGTCCTGATAAGTGGCCTCCTCATCATTCAATAGATGTTCTATGAGGGCAGCTGCCTCAAATCCGCCTCTTACAATGTTTTGGCTGATACTGGATAGGGGAGGGTCTGAAAGATTGCATATAATCTCATCATTGTCGACTCCTAATATTGCTATCTTGTCGGGCACTCTGATGTTGTTGACTTTACAGATTTCCGTAATGCGGTTACCTTGATTGTCATCGCAAGCCATGAGTGCCGTAGGTTGTGGCAATGACTTTAACCAGTTGAGCAGGGGCGGTGCTTCATAAAACCATAAGTCATCAAGGGATTGGTCCTGATAAGAATAGAAATTGTTTCCAAACCCTTGGGCTGCTATACATTCATAGAAACCCTCGCAACGTTCTTGTGACCATACCGTATCGCGATAACCATAGAATGCGAAGTTCTGAAAGCCTTTACTCAGAAAAAACTCTGCTGCCATTCTGCCGGTCTTGCGGTAATCGCCGGTGATGTTTGGAATATTGCTGAACCTTGATTTATAATCCTGGGCCAATGCGATAATTCCGTTTTCACGGAATAGCTCCACGTTGTCATCATTGTCAAATCTGCCGATGATTGCATCTGCATGCCATGTCTTTGCCCATTTCAAGACTCCTTCTATACCATGACTGTTTTTGTAGGAGGGTGGCATACGGCATACTACCCATGGCTCATGGCTTTTGGAATAGGCCAATACCCCCTTTAGCAGATTGTACGAAAAGGACTCTGTAAAATCGGTCAATAATATCAATCGAATCATAGCAGTTGACTAAATGTAACTGATTGTTACTTATACAAATGTTAGCTTAATTGACAAATATAGGATTTTATTTCTTTTTCTTCAAATCTTTTCCCTCATATTTGCAGATTGCTTCAATCCATTTTTCTTCCAGTGGCTTGGACTCGTGTTTGGCGAGGTCGAAGGCTACCATGACGGAGGTACATACGCATTTTACTTCTTGGGTTTCCGTATCAATGACCCGTTGGGCGAGGTGGAAGCTTTTGGTTCCTATCTCAGTGACGGCAGTTTGCACGGCGATATGGTCCGAACCATAAATCTGTGCGAGGAAGTTTGCTTCAATATGGACGACAACGATACCATCCTTTTCCCAATCTACATCCGGGCATACGGAAGCGAAATATTCCGTTTTTCCTAAATCATAAAAAGAGAAGTAAACAGTGTTGTTTACATGGCCGAATTTGTCGACGTCATTGAAGCGTAGTTGTATGGGCAGGGTGTGGTTAAATTGAATTTCTTCCATTGTTTTCTCTTAAACTTTGTTTATAATCGCTGCAAAAATACTATTTTTGCGTGTTAATCCGTGAACTTATATATCAAGAAATGATAGAAGACATCAAAAAAGCCTGCCAGGTAATGAGCGAGGGCGGGGTAATTCTGTATCCGACAGATACGATTTGGGGTATAGGTTGTGACGCTACCAATGAAGAAGCGGTGCGCCGTGTATATGAAATCAAGCAACGCTCTGACAGTAAGGCGATGCTGGTATTGGTAGATTCTCCGGTAAAGGTGGATTTCTATGTGCAGGATGTTCCGGAGGTTGCCTGGGATTTGATAGAACTGGCTGACAAGCCCCTTACCATAATTTATTCCGGAGCGCGTAATCTGGCTCCTAACTTGCTTGCCGAAGATGGTAGTGTAGGTATCCGTGTCACCAGTGAGGCATTTTCAAAACGGCTTTGTCAGCAGTTCCGCAAGGCGATAGTCTCTACTTCTGCCAATGTCAGCGGGCAACCGTCTCCCGGTAACTTCAGTGAAATAAGTGAAGACATCAAGTCTGCGGTGGATTATATAGTAGGATACCGCCAGGAGGAAACGGGACGCCCGAAACCGTCCAGTATCATCAAGTTGGGCAAGGGCGGAGTCATTAAGATTATTCGCGAATAAAAGGAAAAATGGCAGAGGACAAGAGGAGTTTGTTGCAGCGCTTCATCATATGGCGCGAAAAGAATATCAAGGAAAAGCGGTTCATACTGATTCTCAGTTTTCTTGTAGGTATCTTTACGGCATTCGCCGCACTGATACTGAAAGTCATCATACACTGGATACAGAACTTCCTGACGGATAATTTCAATGCGACGGAAGCCAACTACCTTTATCTGGTCTATCCGGTAGTGGGTATCTTCCTGACCGGATTGTTTGTCCGCTACGTGGTGAAGGACGACATCAGTCATGGTGTTACCAAAATCCTATACGCCATCTCGCGGCGGCAGGGACGCATCAAACGGCATAACACTTGGTCGTCCATCATAGCCAGTTCCATTACCATCGGTTTCGG
>ERZ780017.47-NODE-47-length-19875-cov-4.3615_pt1 | contig 19875 bp, 15 predicted proteins | sample MGYA00511867_ERZ780017 | MGnify/ENA primary metagenome ERZ780017 (study PRJEB29588, sample SAMEA2157043) | human gut metagenome | biome: human gut; feature: human-associated habitat; material: faeces | place: Denmark | collected 2008/2010 ...
ATGCTCACCACGGCAGCCACCACAGCCACAGCATGGCTGCGCCACACTGCAAGTCTAAGTATTCGTGCGATATCTTTCATTTCCATTGTTCTATATGTAGATTCAGACATAGGGCATTTGGTTTCAAAAGCATTGTGCATAGCTTCAAAAGCGGTTGCGCATGGCTTCGGAGACATCGCGCTTGGTCTCGTAATTATTGCGCTTGTCTTCAAAAGCGGTTGCAAAGATAATACTTTTTTGCTGATAAATAGCCGTTTCCGCCGTTTTTTCCATAATGCCACATAGATACATTTATTGGGTCATTTATTGGGTCATTTATTGGGTCATTGGGCTAACCGAGTATGGCATTGCTTTGAACAAGCTGGTTCAATCAAATCTGTATTGGTTCTGGTTACTCCCGTAGTTAGGGTCTCAAGCAACGCTTCTCATTCCAAGCATTCAATAATAGCGGAAATTCCGAATAGGGTTGTCTCCTCAGCCATTTTGCAGAATATATTATGCTTGTTGCCCACTTCAAGTTATCCCTCTTCTATCCCTACACATTCCTCCAGCCTGTCAGTAGTGGTGTCATCAAATGTAGAGGCTGACAGCCTGGCCATCGGGTGACCACGAGTGATGACCGCGCAGCCAATAGGGGCTTGGGTAAACAAACAAAAAAAATCCTAACTGCTTGTTGATAAGCAATTAGGATTAGCGGGTGCGCCTGAAAGGCACATTTTAGTAATATCTATTGAAATTTTTAGAAATCATTAAACGGCTGATTGTCAAATAACTACGCAATAGTATTATTTCACTCAATAGCGAGTAATATCATTAAATTACAGAAAACTCGGCAAAAACTCGGCAAAAATATTGCAAGTAGAAAATATTACCATTACCTTTGCAAACAAATAAAAATAGAGGCATTATGGCGAATATTGATTTGAAATTATCCTCAAAAGAGGACAAAATAACTCATCGCAGTGAAATACTGATAAGGTTTTATCAAGGTCAGAAGATTGACTTTAGAGTCAAGACTGGATTATTCATACAGCCTCGTCATTTCAAATATTTTGTAAATAGGGCTGCAACCAAGAAGCAGGGAGTTGATATTCCAGACAAGATTACTTCTGTCTGCAAAGACGAAGCAAAGGCAAAAAGATATGTCGTTACAACAAGAGGTGAGGTTGTTATTACTGATAGGCTTATTACCCCAGATGTTCTATATGACAAAGAACAAGCCCGATTGTTGGTGGATTTACAGACAATTATAATGGATGCCTTTGTCAAGGTAGATAAGGAAAATATTCCAGATGATTGGCTTGATAAAATCGTGCGCAAATTTCATCAACATGGTAATGTCGTTAATCCGAAGAAAAAGCGTGGAGTCAAGAGAATTTCCATTTATGATCTGGCAGAGGAATACTTGGACAAAAAGCGTTTCTCCTATGACCATACAAAAGCCTTTAGGGTTCTTGTGCGTGACTTGGCCCGGTATGAAGCTTTCAAGAATAAGGTTCTCAGAGAAAAGTTTGCATGGAACATCGACAAGATAACCAAAAAGGATATTGAGGACTTTGAGAACTATTTGCGTAACGAGAAAACATTGTCCGAGAAATACCCGAAACAGTTTGAATCAATATTGGAGCAATATCCTGTTGAAATCAATGTCGTACATACTTTCACCAAATTGCAGAACCGTGGAGAGAATACAATAGTGAAGCTAAAAAAGAAATTCAAGGCTTTCATGCAGTGGCTTTATGAGACGGAAAGAACTTCCAACCGACCTTTTGATGGCATAAAGATTGGTACGGAGAAGTATGGTGTTCCATTCTACTTGACAAAAGAGGAGCGCAATCTATTGGCTGACGCAGACATTCCTGCATTATGGGAGGGATTGGATGATGAGGACAAGAAACTCTGCTCAAAATTTCCATTGAAGACATTGGAGGTGCAGCGAGACATATTTGTGTTTCAATGCCTGGTTGGTTGTCGTGTGGGAGATTTATGTACACTGACCTCAAAGAACATCACGGACGGCATATTGGAGTATGTGCCAAGCAAGACGTCGGATGAAGATGCTCCAGTAAAGCCACGTATACCGCTAAACCCATGTGCGCTGAAGTTGGTGGCTAAATATAATGGGGTAGATAAAGACGGAAGATTGTTTCCTTTTATAAGTCCACAGAAATACAACGATGCGATAAAGGCTATACTCATGATATGTGGCATAACAAGAATAGTTCCGGTGCGCAATTCAACTACTGGTGAAACGGAAATGAAACGCATTTGTGATGTTGCCAGCTCGCACATGGCTCGCAGAACTTTCGTAGGTGCAGCCTACAAAGCCGTGCGCGACCCAAATATTGTTGGCAAGATGAGCGGACACGTTGAAGGCAGCCGGGCATTTAACCGCTATCGTCAGATAGATGATGACATATTGAAGCAAACGATAAGCGAGATTTAATCTCGTAGAACATAAAATCCGACATAAGCTAAGGGCATACCAATAGTCGTGTTGACCAATGGTATGCCCTTGTTCTTTGGTTCTATTCATGTTTCTCGTTAGAACCAATTCCACTATTTGCCCCTTAAATCAGTTGTTATCCATACGTTTTTTCTTCCTTTCGCTATTGTGCGTAATAATTTTGCTTGTGAATTCTCGAGAACACAAGTGAAAATTATAAGATGTATAACAATAAAAATTCAGAATACAATGGATATCAAAGAACTTTCAAACAACGCACAAATACAGGTTGTTTTGAACATAGCCGACCTGAAGGAACTTTTCCTTGAATGGAAGGAGGACAATAGCAGAAATGCTAATAGCGAAGATGAGTATATGACAGCCGATGAGGTTGCCATCAAATATCACGTCTCAAAAACGACACTCTGGCGTAACGTAAAGAATGGTGTGTGGCCTGCCCCGATAAAGGTCGGAAGAAAAGCCCTTTACCGTAAATCTGACATAGATGCTGTATTTAACCCTTCAAAGCAGCTGCCGTTATGATAAACATAACTTCACATTCTCTTGAAGCCCCACCACACGAGATTCCCATTTGGGCATTGCGTTTGGAGGTGCAGGGGATTATCAATCGTTATGCTGAGGTCTTCGAGTGTTCCCGTGACTTCATAACGGCAGCCGTGTATGCCATCGTAAGCACAATATGTGGCAAACATATAGAGCTTTTCGATGGCAAGTACAACAACAATCCCAACCATTGGATTTGCGTGGTTGCTCCAAGCGGTTTAAACAAGAGTGCTCCAATAAAAGCCCTGTTGGAGCCCATCTTCAAAGAAGAAAAATTGCGCATAAAGAAATTCAAGGAGGAATATCGTGAATACAAGAAGGATGGCGGTGAAGAACCAGTCAGAGACAGGCTGATTGTTTCGGACGTAACTCCGGAAGGGTTGTATCAAGTCCTTGCCGACAAGGACAATACAAAGGCAGGGCTGTTGCTATATCGTGATGAGATTAAAGGTTTTCTTGATGACATGAACCGCTATAATTCAAGTGGTGAAATCAGCAACTACCTGTCTATCTACGACGGGACCCCGTTCCCAGTTGACCGTAAGACACAGGAACCTCAATGGATTTCCAATCCTTTTCTTTGCATATTGGGGGGCATACAACCTCGTGCCATTGCCAATGCCTTCAAACCCTCATGGGCAGACGAAGGCTTTGTGCAGCGTTGGCTGTATGTTTATCCACAAGTTCTTCCAGAGAAGGAATATAAGGACAATGTGCTTGATGAAATGTACAAAACCGCATGGTATGAAATGACTGATAAATTAAGTGCTATTGGAGATATGAAACTATTGTTAAGTACCGAAGCAAAGGTCCTCCTCACAGAGTTCAATAAAGAGACTGCAAAAAAGGAAAAAGATGCCGATCCTTGGGTGGCATCCATCCTTTCCAAAATAAGAATACAGATAGAAAAATGGTGTGCCATTACCCACATTCTTTCTTGTGGAGAAAGTGCTGGCGCAGGACAATACTTTGCATTGCCAACATCAATGATAATTTCGGAAGAAGAAATGCGGTACAGCATAGAGTGCATGCGTTACTTTGAGTATTGTGGTTACAGGATGTTGAAACAGATGAAGGGCTACTCGTCAAACGAAATGACAAAAGCACAACTTATAGCGGAATTGGTCAAGCGCACGGAACGCCAGAAACTTAATATTCAGAAACTCGCTGATGCCATAGGTGTATCACGGCAATATGTAAGTAAAATCGTAAATCAAGCCTCCGAGTTGCGGGGTTGCACTTGCGACACGTTTCAACTAACTGATAATGAGGATATAAACTCATGGCGCAACCGCAACCTGTAAACGAATGAAAGACTATGGACATTTTTCAAACTCATATATCCGTTTATAACGGAGTGACTGACAATACAGGGACAAGAATGCCTTTAGGGACATTCCTTTTCTGTAAGGAATATAAGGATGATATACTAAGGTTGAGAGCTGTCTTTGACAAGGAGAAGCGTAATGCCTTAAAACGTAGTCTGCCACAGGCTACTATTAGTGGCGTATTCTCTCCAACAAGAGCAAAGAACAATCTTTCCCAACACTCAGGACTAATATGTGTGGATATTGACGCTAAGGACAATCCAGACATTTTGGATTGGGAAACATTGAAACAAGACTTGTCGGTACTTCCACAAATAGCATATTGTGCATTAAGTGTAAGTGGCAAAGGATTGTTCCTGGTTATCCCATTACGCTATCCCGAAAAGCACTTGCAGCAATTCCGCCAACTTCAGATTGATTTCCGAAAGATGGGGATAATGATAGATTCGGCATGCAGCGACATCACCCGATTGCGTTGCTTGTCGTATGACGAGCATCCTATCATAAATGAAAACGCCACATTGTATGAAGGAGTTTATGTGGAAAAACCAAAGCATAAATCCTTTCCGACTTGCTTTATATATGAAGGTGAGAACACATCTGCAGAGGTGGCTGTTTGCTGTCGAAAAATACAACAATGCGGCATAGATATTACAGCCTCTTATGATGATTGGTTGAAGGTGGGGTGTGCCTTGGCAACCCTTGGCGAGAGTGGAAGATCACTATTCCATATTTGCAGCCGGCAAAACGCAAAGTACAATGCTGCTAAGACGGACAAAATGTTTACCGACCTCCTTCGGAGAAACTATCAACAGGTTAATATCGGCACGTTCTTTTGGATGTGCAAACAACATGGTATAACAACAAAAGAATAAAAAAGAGCTTGCTCTTGCTTTGAATATAATACTTAGTGAGGAAACGATTTATAAATCGCATAGCCTAATATGCGTTAACTTTCGTTGACGCTTTAGGCTAACCCCTCATAAAGGTTCCTTCGGGGAGCAAGCTCGGTTAGAACTTAACATGAAATAGATATGGCAGAAAGAAAACAAGTGATGGATATACACGCCAATAGCGGTGGCATCACGCAAGCAGAAAGCAACGAGCAACAGCGTAACTGGAATGACAAAATGTGGAGTGTGAAGGCTTCCGACAGTCTCTCAAATTATGATCCTACAAGAAAGCATCTTAATTTTGAAGTGGCAAAAGGTGGAATAATACAACCAATCGATACGTCAAAATCAATAGCACAGAAGATGGCTGAAAGTCTTGCATCAAGAGGCATCAAAGACCCGAACGACCGTCCGAATGTCAGACGTAGGCAAAACACTCTCGCCCAGTTTGTCTTTGGTGGCAGCCGTGAGCGGATGCTCAATTTGGCTTTCGGCAGTCAGGAGGTAAGTCTTGGAAAAGGAGCGGACAACTCTCATCTTTGCAGGACAAAGGATATAGAGGATTGGGCGAAGGATGTTTATGATTTTGTGGCGAAGCGTTTTGGCGAAGACAACATTGTAGGCTTCTACGTCCACCTTGACGAGACAAATCCACATATTCATTGTTCTGTGATTCCGATGGACAATGAGCGTGGCAGAATATCGTGGCGTGCGGTATTCGGAAAAGACAAATACCAAATGGCGACCATCTTCCGTAAGCTTCATGATGATCTGGAAAAGGAGGTAGGTCAGAAGTGGGGATTGAAGCGTGGCAACGACATTGCCACCACAAAAGCCCGGCATCGTTCTATTTCAGAATACAGGCATGACTTAATATCTGAGGTTACACGTTTGCAAACAACCAAAGAAGATTTGCTGAAGCAGATACATCGTGCCGAAATAAAACTGAAAGGCATCTCAACCATGATTGCAAACTTGCATACTCGTAAAGAGGAGGTGCAAGAGCAGATAGACCTCATAGCCCGACAGTTCGGGCAAAACGGTGTTGATAATGCAGACTTGGCAATGCAAATGTCAAAACTACGCAAAGAGATGGAAAGTATAGACGAAAAACTTGCTCTCCGCCAAAAGATGCTTGACGATGCCAACGCTACTATTACAGAAGCCAAACAGAGGCTTGCAGAAATGAAATACGAGCACAGCAGAATGCAAGAAGTCCTTGGTGAAGACCGGGACCTACAGTCAATTCAACTTCAAAGAAATATGCTTGCCACTTTCAACAGTATGCTCGTTTCTTCCTTAGAGCCTCTTGTCTCTACGCTCACCGACCGTCAGCAGGAAATTCTAAATGAGTCTGGCTATTCCGACTTGATGCGAAACAGTAGCCAAATCATCAACTGCGCCATGCTTCTTTCGCTTGGATATATCCGTGAAGCTACAACCTATGCAGAATCATGTGGCGGTGGCGGTTCACCTGGCTCTGGTTGGGGACGTGACAAGGATGAAGACGATGATCATTGGTGGCGGAGGTGCATTGCTGTGTCGGCTGCAATGATGCGACCAACTGTCATAAAAAGAAAATTCCGTAGTAGATAATAATGCAAGAGAGTGTGTGTTTATTACATACTCTCTTGCCCCTGTATATATAATGAGTTATTTTCCCAAAGACTTGAACATCTTGGTGATGCACTTTTTCTTCTGTTCCATGTTCGGGTGAACATAGAGATTAAGGGTTGTTGTAATATTGGCATGACCGAGCAGTACGCTTACTGTCTTGTAGTCGCAGTTGCTTTCAATGCAGCGTGTAGCAAAGCTGTGGCGTAGTCCGTGGTATTTCAACCGAGGAATGTCAAGGCGTTTCATCAGTCGATGATAGTAGTTGCGGTAGGTGCGTGGTTCTGTCGGTTTCTCCTCGTTGGTTAGTACATAGAAGTCTGTGTTTACCACCTTTTTCAGAGGTTTTACCATAGCCAGAAGTTCTTTGTTCATCGGTATCTCACGGCATGAGTTCTTGGTCTTTGGTGTGTTTATGACCAACTCTGTGTGCTTGCGTTCACCCTCCACAATGTAGATGCGCTCAATGGTACGATTCACGGTTATTGTGCCGTTGTCGGTGTTGATGTCCGACCATTTCAAACCACAAATCTCTCCGATACGCAAACCTGTAGTCAGACTGATGTAGATGCCGAGGTTGCGAAACGTGAAGTTCTGCTTGATGAAATCGAGGATCTTTTTATGGTGTGCCACCGTCAGCACCTCAATTTCCTTGTTGGTCTCTGTTGTAGGGTACTTGATGTCCCACTCGCAATAGCTCATCCACTCGTTCTTTACTCCGAACTTCATCACCATTTTCAAGACAATAAGGATATCCTTCACCGTCTTAATGCTTAGACCGCCATTCAGTTTCTGCAAAACGAACTCCTGCACAAGTTTCTCACTCAGAGCCTCACAATCGCCAAATGATGGCAGAATGTGGTTCTCCAAAACTAACACATAAGCAGCGTATGTAGACTGCTTAACGTAGCGTTGCTTGTCAATTTTCCAAGCCAACGCAATTTCTCTAATTGTTTTTGTTGTCATTGTAATCCTTAATTTTGAAGGTGTACATAATAATTAGAGAAAATCAACCTCTAACGTCCCAAATCTCAGATTCAAGGAGTTTCAAGGGGAGTGGGAGAAGATGAGATTGGATGCTTTCACGAAACGTGTAATGCGTAAAAACAAAAGCAATCAATCAAGACTTCCTCTTACAATTTCTGCCCAATATGGGTTAGTTGATCAGATAACATTTTTCAATAAGGTTGTAGCAAGTACTGATTTATCAAACTATTACCTGTTAAAGAAAGGTGAATTTGCTTATAATAAAAGCTACTCGTCTGATTATCCGTGGGGTGCAATAAAAAGACTTGACAACTACGACCAAGGAGCTTTGTCTTCTCTTTATATTTGCTTCGCTCCACAAGACAATGTTGTATCTGATTTTATACTGCAATATTTTGAATCACCAAAATGGCATAAAGGTATTTCAGAAATAGCAGTTGAAGGTGCACGTAATCATGGACTTCTCAATGTTGCAGTTCAAGATTTCTTTCATACATACCATTATGTACCAAAAGACAAGAAAGAACAAATCAAGATCTCTAAATTACTGATGCTTCTTGACGAGCGCATCTCTACCCAAAGCAAAATCATTGAGGACTTGAAGAAGCTAAAGTCTGCGATTATTGAAATTGAATATACGCCTAATACAAAAAACACTTCGCCTATAGGCGATGTCATTGAGCAGATTTCTAAGCGTAATAAAAACAATGCGATTCAAAACGTTTTGTCGGTTAGCAATCGTCAAGGTTTCATAAAGCAGAGTGATCAATTTGAAAATAGGAATGTTGCAAGCGAAGATACTTCTAACTACAAAATCGCAGAACAGAACGACTTTGCCTTTAATCCTGCACGAATAAACGTTGGTTCTATTGCTCGCCTGACAACTTTTGAAAAGGGCATCGTTAGTCCTATGTATGTTTGCTTCCGAACCCAAGAAAACGTAGCACCTGAATACATTGATTACTTTTTTGAATCGAAGCATTTTTATTGTGAAATACAAAAGAGATTAGAGGGAAGTGTTAGACAATGCTTGTCTTTTGAAGGATTATGTAATATCCCCCTTTCTCTTCCCTCTTTTGAAATACAGCAACGAATAGGAAAGCGCATATTTACATTGGGGCAAAAGATAAAAATGGAAACAGATTTATTAGAACTATTGAACAAGCAAAAGCAGTATCTACTCCGCCAGATGTTTATATAAACATTTGGCGAAGCAGGTGTTGCTTCTGTTTTAATAAGCATGAGGCATACATTTCTTCATTTTCGATTCTATTTTCAAAAACCTTAATAGTTCTCACGATATGGCGTTGTCGTTCTTTTGTCGGAATAACAATTTTCATGTCAAGCCACTCGTCTACATTTATTGAACGCCCATCACGAATACCATAAGTAACGATAACGAGTGACTTGATAAATTGTCGTGAAGTGAAATAATATGATAGATATCCGTATTCCAATAAGTCTTTAGGGCGCATAATTGTATATGCAGGACTACACACACCTACTATATTTGAAAAGGCGAAGCCTCCTTGGAATGAGCGCAAATGAATTACATAATCACCATTTCTTACGATTTTATAAGTATTGATGTTGCTCCGTTCAAACTTAATATCTAAGTTCAAATCTTCCCTACTTACCATTCCTCTTTCTTGACTTGCAGAAAGAACGTTTGAAAACTCTAATCGGTTGTTTCGTTCATTGATAATCTCAAAAAGTTGTCTGTACGAATATTCTTTCCCTTGGATTTCAGAGTACAACTTTTCAATAATCGCAGACTTTAGCTTCTTCAAATCCTCAATGATTTTGTTTTGTAATGATATTCGCTTATCAAGGAGATAAAGGATTTTTGCTATTTTATTTTGTTCATCTATACATGCAAAAGGCAACTTAACTTTAGACAACCCTTCTTGTCCTATATTAAAATGTTGTGCACCAGCACCCATCCTAATAATTCTTTTACGTGCTAACGGACTTGACAATAAATACTTGAAAAAAAGAGGATTATAGTTCGTTTTCTGTTTGCCACGAATAACAAAACCACCAAAAACAGCAGGTATGTCATCTACATAAACATTTGCCCTTCCAACATCCTCTAATGTTTCGGAACTACGCTGAAATAGTATGTCTCCTTTTTGGACAGAAAATGCAGACATATCTTCCTCAGACACAGATACAGAGGCACGAATGCAGTCATATGTAATAACTGCATTGTTAAGAATATCCATAACCGAAATAAACTTTATACCTTTACCAAATTGATTAGGTTTGGGGTTTAATCCGTTTTTAAAGTCAAGATACTCCGAAAGTTCATGCTCTTCCCACTCCTCCCTAAATTCAGGAAATCTCAAATTCGGGAGATTACGGATTGCATTTCCCTTATCTGTTGAATTTGGGACATTGAGTTTATTATGTTTGTTATTTATTGTCGTTATCATTTTTAATCCTTAATTTAAGTTCACCAATCATGGCTCAGTTACATGCCAGTTACATGGTAGTTATATGCTTTATGTCCCATTATAAAGGGGTTTGAGCTTACTTTGATGCTTTTTTAAGCCTTTCAGTTACATGCCAGTTACATGGTAGTTACATGACTTATGCCCAATATGGGATATAGTTATGCCTATTGCTACCCTCTGAGTTTTCTTCCTTTATCAGCTTAGCTTCCAAGGTATCTTTGATTATCCTTGATGCCATTGGGTAGTTTTTGTCTTCAATACCCAAACGAGCTCGAAGAGATTGATTATTCATCTTCTCGTTTGAAACGTATTTTAGACAAGCGTGTTGATAACAGGCTCTTACTCGCTCTGACTTATCCAAGTCTGCGAATTTTCGATAAGAAAATACTGTCGCAGTGGTTCGGGTTTCTTGAAGTTGGAAGCGGACGGGTGGCAACTGATATAACTCCACATAGAAGATAGTTTTATCCATGCCACTGCCTTTCTCCTCACAAATACCCATTCTACGCATGATGTCAGCAAGAGAATCGTTCCTTGACTGATATTCGTCTATGAAACGTTCTATGCTGATAAGCGGTTGTCCTGGATTAGAGAACTCAATACGATCAGAATAGATTTCTATCATAGGAAAACCCTGCTCCGCAAAATCTTGATGGATAATCATGTTTGCGGTCAACTCACGAATGGCTATTTCTGGGTACATACGAGCGTCCTTTCTTAGAGCCAAACCTATTTCTTCATTAGCTGGAAGTTGGCTATTTATCCATGCAACCATTTCTTCAAAGCCTATGGCATAGCCTTTGTCAAAGGTCTGTTCACGGATAGTTTCGATTTTACTTTTGCCTTTATAGACAATAACCCGAACCATTTTACGTTTCAGTCCATCGAAATCAGAAAGATGCTTGGCAAACAGAATAGCTCCAAGTTCAGTGATGCTGTAACCAACCTCATCTTTTACAATAAGGTTTTCAGACAAGAATCTGTCCAAGATGCCATTAGTATCTTGTGGAAGTGGCAAATGCATCATGTCAAAGTAGGTCTCTGCACTAAGATAAGAGAAAACATCCTGTCCAGATAAGCCTTTCTTCAAGACAATCTTTTCCAAAGGTTTCTGACCTCCTTTCCAAATCTTAGCCTCTTTTGCAGGGAAATCCTTCAACTTGCGAGTAATAGTGCCAACTCTGATGTATGCCTCATGTAAGAAACTTACCGGGCGATTAGTTGTGGCAGGAATCTTAAATATACAGACATGACCTTTCTCCTCATAATCGAAATCGTCAATAATCTCGAAGTCAATACGAGGATTCAAACGAGTTGACAACCAAGATTCAAGTTCTTCATTGCCAACCATTTTCTGCTTGCCATATAGGTCGGTGCCAATTATATCATGGCTTTCATCATCAACACCAAATACAATATAGCCAAATGGCATGTTGCACAAATAGGCACTATTAGACAAGGCTGAGATTCTTTCACCAATCTCCTCCTTTGAATGAAAATTGTGCTTGAACTCCAGCCATTCTGTTTCTTTAGGCTTGGCAGTTAGGGCATCTATCAATTTCTTGAAATCTATATATTCCATACGACTATTCTTTTACAGGTTCAAGCAACAATACCAATTCTGACTCGGCTATGTCGCATTTCTCAAACAAGAAGCGTAAACAACGAAGTTTACTTCTATTATCCATTGAAGTCCACAAGTATTTTTGTGGAGCAATCATTGTACAGTATCTTGTATCTGCTTGCTTGGCAGACCAGAAGAAACCTTCGGCATCATAGAGCGTATCTACGATGTCTGTGTATCGCTCCATCACAAGTTTTACAACTTGCAGAAGCATCCCTTTCCAAGTAGTTTCATTGTACTCATTGCCAAACAAACGGAAACCTTTAAGATTTCTATTTGTTGGAGAGAATGTTTCTTCGTCTAAAGAGGCTTCGTCCACTGGTTTTGGCAATGGCTTGAATGTTGTTTGTGGCAATGGATAAAGTCGCAAGAATGTTGCCACTATCTCATTGCATCGGTTCTGTAACTCCGTTTCAGTCCATTTGTTACACAAGGTAACACTTTTCGTCAAACGATACTTTGAGTTCTTATATCCAGGGTAAATTTCTTTTCCTATGGTTTTACCATCACGCTTTATCTCAAAAGCCTTATTACTTAACTCACTGTTGATACCTGTCAAAGTCAAGTTTGCAAATGTATGAAGATACTTGTCTTGTATTTCCTCAAAGTTGTCTCCAAGCATCGCTTTCCAATCACTATTGAGCGTTTGAGGCATGATATGCTCAATAGTGGCATCCTTCTTTTTCATATCGGTTGCCACATCGTTATATTCACCATGCACAGAGTTCTCCAATCGTTCAAAGAGGAAAATCTGGAATGGCTTCAACATGTGATAAGCGTCACGTGTTCTGATTGACTCCACGAATTGCATATCTCTTGGCAATTGATAGTTACCATCACGACGCATGATGTGATAAGTCAATATGTCTGAATATGAGTTGCCAAGTTCAACATTAGCAGAACTATATTCCTCTATGCTTTTCAAAACATCTTTATGCAAAGCGCAGAAAACCTGAGTAAGAGCATTACCAGGCATATTGCACACGATACGTCTTGCCAAATAGTTTTCTACCAAATCAATCACCTTGAATATCTCATCTTCTGAAAGATTGTTGGCAGAGGCATATTTCAAAAATTGTATAAAGAATACATTAGTCACATCTGTTTCTATATTACAGATGTGGCGCATCTTTTCTGAAAGTTTTGCCGTAGATAGCTTTGCCTCTGTCACTTGCTGATAGTAGTGCGCATAATCAAGCATCTTGACTAATTCTTCCTTTCGGTCATGTCCGTCCATATACTTTTTCCATTCGTAGTAGATGTTTGACTGACGGACAGGACGCTGTAACTGTTGCTGAATGGTGAGATAGTCACGCAAGAACTTTGTTGGTTGGTTCTCGGTTGCCTGTTCTATCTTTTGCCAGTAGTTTTTGAAACACATATGCTGCTCCTCTGATGTCAAAGACATCAAGAGATAGTTGCGTATCTTGTCTGCTTCAGTAAGAGCCAAGCCTGTAGAGTTCAGACTTTCGAAGATAAGCTGGGCATCATCATCACTATCTAACTCTATTGATATGATTTGCAATCGTTCTATTGCATCAAGCAATTGGTCGAAAGAGAGTGCTTGCGGTTTTCTCGTCAACAAATCATAGAAATGGCGATAGTTGCGAGTAACCTTAGAATCTTCATCAAAAGAATCTTCTTCATTGAATATCTTATCGTAAGCGATACGGTCATTCTCTATGGGAACTAACTTGATTTTACGCTCAGAGTTACAGAACTTAGCTTTTAAGAAGACTTCGTATGCTTCGTCTATTTTTGATTCTTCGCTAATCTCAATAGCACCATCTTTCACTGCTTTTATACCTGCCAACAAAAGAAGTGAAATGGTGGTCAAACGCTGTTGACCATCAATCACCAATCTATTGTAGCTGCTATCCGCAGATGATGTAACAATAGAGCCAAAGAAATGCGAACATCTGTTTGAGCGGCTTAGTTTTACCAAGTCACTAAACAATTGGTCACAGTTGTCAATCAACCAATCGTAATTACGCTGATACACAGGTATTACAAATTGGATTTTATGACCTTCTATAAATTCATGTAATGGTTTTGCGTAACCTTTCATTTCAGTCTTTTTTTTGTTTATTCAACCAATCCCAACTCTTTCAAATACCCTTCAATCTCCTTGTCAAGGTCGGCTCGTTTGGCTTCCAAATCCTTGATTTCCTTCATGACAGCATGAATGTCGATAGGTTCTTCTTCCTCGAAAGTATCAACATAACGAGGAATGTTGAGATTGTAGTCGTTCTCAGCCACTTCTTGCAGTGTGGCAAGATGACTGTACTTTTCTATCTTCTTGCGCTCACGATAGGTATCAACAATCTTCTTGATGTGTTGTGGACGGAGCTTGTTCTGTGTCTTGACCTTTTCAAACTCCTTGCTGGCATCAATGAACAGAATATTGTCATCCTCCTTACGGCATTTCTTGAACACCAAGATACAGGTCGGGATGCTTGTGCCATAGAAGATGTTGGCAGGCAGACCGATAATGGCATCGATATAGTTTTTCTTCTCGATGAGGAAACGACGTATTACGCCTTCTGCATTGCCACGGAAGAGCACACCATGAGGAGCTACACAAGCCATGGTACCACCCTCATTAAGGTGGTAAATCATGTGGAGAATAAAGGCATAGTCGGCTGTCTTGCGTGGTGCCAAGCGTCCTGCCTTACTGAAACGATCATCGTTGTTGAACTTATCGGCTGCACTCCATTCGGCAGAGAAAGGAGGATTTGCTACCACAGCGTCAAACTGAGTATCGCCAAAAGCATCAGCCTCCAAGGTATCGCCATTCTCTATGCGGAAGTTGCTGAACTTTATGCCATGAAGAAGCATATTCATACGAGCCAAGTTGTAGGTCGTAGGGTTCTTCTCCTGTCCGAAAATCTCGTTTGCATGACCGATGCTTGCAGCACGGAGCAACAGCGAACCACTACCACAAGTAGGGTCATAGACATTACGCAGACGAGCGTGACCGATGGTTACAATCTCTGCCAAGATACGGCTTACTTCCTGAGGAGTGTAGAACTCACCAGCTTTCTTGCCAGCACCAGCGGCAAATTGGCTAATCATATACTCGTAGGCATCACCGAGAATATCTATCTCTTGCGATGCTTCTACACCAAAGTCAATATCATCAAGTGCAAGAAGAACATTGCTGACCAAAGTATTCTTGTCATCGGCAGTCTTGCCCAACTTGGGTGAAGCAAGGTCAATGTCAGAGAATAGACCTCCAAAGTCTTCTTCGCTGTCCTGTCCGAGGGTACTGTCCTCAATACGCTTCAATGAGCGTTCGAGCATAGGCAGAATGTTCTCCTTTCTCTTAATGCTCTCAATGACAGACGAGAATAGGAAGCCGGGCTCTATGAAGTAGCCGATGTTTTCCAGACATTCAGTCTTCACCTCTTCTTGCAACGCCTCTACGTCTTCGTCCTTCTCCATAGCCCACAACTCCTTGAACGTCACCTCGTCGTCGACCAACGCGTCGTTGGCGTGTTTCTCTATCTTCTCCGACAAATACTTGTAGAAGATAAAGCCAAGGGTGAAATACATGAAGTCACTTGCCGACATATTGCCACGCAGTTTGTTAGCGACTTCCCAAAGTTGGTCACGGAGTTTCTGTTGTAATTCTTCGCTCATATCGTTATTTCCTTTTTTCTATTATTAAAATATCTCCCAATGCTACTTTGTAAGACTGGGATTTTGTTATGTTGTCAAATGGATATTCAGACTTGCTGTATTTATGTGCAACATCAATGATGCAGTTCCACGATGAAAAATTAGGTGCTTCTTCACTTGGGTCTAAGCACAGGATTTTTGTTATTGCATCTTCCTCATTGTTCGTTTCATAACCAACTGCAAGCATTGCATGCCCACCATCAGGAAAATTAGTTGATATAATAACAGGCATTTCTTCATCAAGAGTATCGGCTATTATATCTATAATGTCATTGGTATTTTGCCGACACTTTCGTGTTGCAATAATCCCAAAGTCCTGTTCGTTGATTTCTTTTGCAAGTGTTGAAAAGTAATATCCGTTCCTTACCAAGCCTTGTTCTTCAAGGAAATGACTTAAAAATTTACCTTTCTGAGTCCGTCTATCTGGCTTGTTGTAAATATTCAAATCATCCTCTGTTACTACGCCGAGGCACAACAATGCCATCGCCAAAGAATAGACAGAGCAAGCTCCATCCATATCTCCTTGGCGTTTATGCAACTTTACATACTTTCCATTGGCATCCTTTGCAAGGACACCTTTAGAACAAAGCCTTATTGTATTTATTACTTTTATCGAACTCATATATTATTCCCAACTGAATGTTCTTATAATAGAACGTAATTTATCGAGTATTCTTGTTAATGCCTTTCGCTTTTTTATCAGTCCCAAGTGTTTCTCTTTCAATGCCTCTTGTATGATTTCTGGCTGTTCCTTTTGCAAGTAGTCATACTCCGAGAGGTAATGATTGAGCACGGAAGCATCCAAATCCTCATCTTTCGCAAGCGTATTGACAGCATTGTTACGTTCGGTGACGATGTAGTTGTTCAATCGTTCTTCAAGGTCGCTTGTACCATCAACCTTTTGTTTGCGAGCCATGAAGTTGTCACGATCATCATCCACATTCTTTTGGATAAATCCGTCAATGAGCTTTGCCTTACTGCGAAGTTCGGCATCTTTTATCATTGTGTCGATTATGTGCTTGCGCTTCTCAGTATAATCCTCACTGTATGGATTAAGGTCTGCAATCAACTCCAAGATATAGGCAACATTTATAATATCACTATGCAGGAGTTCCAAGCAGAAATCAATATCGCCCATACCAGTTGCGGCTTCTTCAAGAGGGTCTGGTTCACCTACCATGCTTGGGTCTTCCTCTGGAACTTGATAACCTTTCTTTGGATCATCGTTCTTGACAGCAAACGAATCGTATATATCAAGATACTTGCTGCGGAAGTCCATAAACTGCTGTTCTGTCATTCCGAGGTCGGGAGCATCCTCCTCAAACTCATCATACACTTGTATCTCTGCGTGTTTTTTGATGATGTCACGGAAAGCGAGAATAAACTGCTTCTTGTCGTTCTCACTTTGCAAATAGTCCACAAAATGAGGTTCTGGATAATGCTCCAAGAAATCCTTTGTCAATTCTTGATAGCTTTTCTTGACATCATTAAATGGTGGGCGCACAATATCTTCAAGATTATTGCTGTTGCTGAAAAGTTTGATGGACTCGTCAACCTTGCTTTTCAAGTCACGGAAGCAAACCACCTTGCCAAAACGCTTCTTCTCGTTCAACACACGGTTGGTACGGCTGAAGGCTTGCAACAAGCCATGGTACTCCATGTTTTTGTCAACATAGAGTGTGTTGAGTTTCTTGCTGTCAAAGCCAGTAAGGAACATACCGACAACCAAGCAAAGGTCAAGAGGCTTCATGTCTGCCTTCTTTTTCTTCATGCGTAGGTTGATGTCATCGTAATATGCACGGAAGTTTTCTGTGGTGAAACTCGTTCCATACATATTATTATAGTCATCCATGATGGCTTGTAGCTCGTCTGCCTCGCCTGTACTTTCGCTTGCAAAACCGCCAGTGTTCATACCGGTCTGCTCATCGTCCTGACTACTATTGGCAGCATATGTGAAGACTGCTCCAATCTTAATCTTTGGATTGAGACTCTTGAATATCTTGTAGTAACGGATTAGCATCGGCACTGACTGCACGGCAAACAAAGCGTCAAACTCTCCATCGAATGTTGACTTATTGAAATTATTAAGGATGAATTTGGCAATCTCTGTCATGCGGTCTTGGTCGGCATTATCCACATCCTCATTGCCGTGGTAATACTCCACAAGGAAACCAAGCACATTTTCATCGGCAATGGCATCCTTTATCAAGTATTTGTGAAGACAGTTGCCAAAGATTTCTTTTGTGGTATGTCCGTCCACCGCATTCTCAACAAAGATAGGTGTGCCTGTAAAGCCGAATATCTGTGTGTTGTCGAAGAACTTCACGATATTCTTGTGGCATTCTCCGAAATGGCTTCGATGACACTCATCGAAGATCATCACGATGCGAGAATGGCGTATTTCCTCAATACGACTGCTATACCACTGCTTACTGACAGCTGCATTGAGTTTCTGTATGGTTGTTATGATAATCTTTGAATTGCTGTGCAGACGCTTCACCAACTCGTCTGTGTTGTCGGTACTGTCAACGGCACCAGGCTCAAAGGCTTCATATTCGGCTTGCGTCTGCGTGTCAAGGTCGTGGCGGTCAACCACAAACATCACCTTATCCACATCGTCCAACTCCGATACAAGTTGGGCTGCCTTGAAAGAAGTCAAGGTTTTGCCTGCTCCTGTCGTATGCCAGATATAGCCGTTATCATTAGAGTTTTCCACACGGTCGAGAATCTTCTCAACGGCATAGAACTGGTAAGGGCGAAGCACCATCAGACATTTGTCTCCCTCATGCAATACAATGTACTTGCCAATAATCTTGCCCAACGTACACTTGTCGAAGAACACAGTGGCAAACTTCTCCAAGTCGTTGAAAGGCACATTGGCGGCATCCGTCCAGTTGAATGTGAACTTGTAGCCACTATTCGGGTTGTTGGCGAAATAGCGAGTGTTCACGCCATTGGATATGACAAACAACTGGATGTAATCAAACAGTCCATGGAAAGAAGTCTTGTGATAGCGTTGTATCTGGTTGTATGCTTGTTTCAGTTCCACACCTCTGCGCTTCAGTTCTATCTGAACCAAAGGCAGACCATTGATAAGTATCGTCACATCGTAACGACACTTCTTTCTACCTTCAACCGTAATCTGATTGGAAACTTGAAACTCGTTCTGACACCAGTGAGTGCGGTTCAAGAACTCCACCCACAGGCGTTCACCGCTTTCCAGTTCAAGCGGAAAGAGGTCACGCAGTTTCTTTGCCTTTTCAAAGCGAGTGCCACCTTCAAGATAGATAAGTATCTTTTCAAACTCAGCCTCCGTAAACTCAGTGCGACCAAGTTCTTCCAATTTCTTCTTGTTGTGTTTCTCCAACTGTTTTTTGAAATTGGCAGACAGGTTCTTCTCCTCTTCAATATGAACATACTCGTAGTTCATCTTTTGAAGAGTATCTATAAGTCCGTTTTCGAGAGCAGCTTCACTTTGTACTGGCATATCTTATCTTTTTTATCGTTATACTTATAAGAACATGGCTATTCATTCATTTGCAGGAAATGAATATCCAAGGCATTCTCTATTTTGCTTATGGCTTCAAGCGAAAGGTTCTCACGCCCTTTTAAGATTTTTGAAATGTACTGTTGGGTACAATTCATTTTCTCTGCCAACATCTTTTGAGTCATTCCAAGTTCCTTCATTCTTGCGGACATGATATTGGCTATCATCTGCGAATGGTTAAACCAAGGTTTTTCTTCTTGGCTCATTTGTGCTCCTATATTTTGAACAGGAGATGTTGTTTCCTTTATCATCTTAGACGTATTTCGCTTTGTACCATTTATATTTGGCTATTGCCATTTCGCCTACAAAGATAACTGATTTTAATGAGAAAGCACAACTATAGGGTTGTTTTCTCTTTTATGTGTGAAAATAATATGTTGAAATTGATATTATGACACTTTTGCCGAGGCTTATATTGGTAAGCCCTTAATAACTCGGCAAAAACTCGGCAATTTCATAAAAGCAAAAATCCTAACTGCTCATATTCAAGCAGTTAGGATTCTGAATGGTGCGCCTGATAGGACTCGAACCTACACGACCTGGGCCACCAGATCCTAAGTCTGGCGCGTCTACCAATTCCGCCACAAGCGCAATAACGGTGCAAAGTTACGATAAAAAAATGAGAAACGTGACGATGCGTGAGTTTTTATTTGCTGTCATTCAATTTTTTACGGGCTTCCTCGATGATGGTGTCGATGCCGCGCTGGAGGTCGCTGTCGGTAATGCTCACCACAT
>ERZ780017.72-NODE-72-length-17358-cov-16.5178_pt1 | contig 17358 bp, 10 predicted proteins | sample MGYA00511867_ERZ780017 | MGnify/ENA primary metagenome ERZ780017 (study PRJEB29588, sample SAMEA2157043) | human gut metagenome | biome: human gut; feature: human-associated habitat; material: faeces | place: Denmark | collected 2008/2010 ...
GTCGCTCGTCGCCCTCAGGACGGCCTACGATGATACGGCTGGGGTAAAGGTTGTCGTACAGCGCCTTGCTCTCACGTAGAAACTCGGGAGCGAAGATAATGTTGTCGCAATGATACTTCTTTCGTACATTCTCCGTGTAACCTACGGGAATGGTGCTCTTGATGACCATGATGGCATCAGGATTGACACGCAACATCAACTCGATAACTTCCTCAACGTGAGTCGTGTCGAAGTAGTTTTTTACAGGATCATAGTTGGTAGGGGTGGCTATAACGATGAAATCGGCATTCTTGTATGCTTCTTCTCCATTGGTTGTCGCCTTGAGATGCAAATCCTTCTCTGCCAAATACTTCTCAATGTAATCGTCTTGTATGGGTGACTGACGATTGTTGATAAGGTCCACCTTTTCTGGCACTACGTCAACAGCCGTCACCTGATGGTGCTGACTCAGCAGCGTGGCTATGCTCAGACCAACGTAGCCTGTACCAGCTACCGCAATACGAATATTTTTGTTTACTGTTTCCATTGTTATAACTTTTAAAAGTTTTGTCTAAATGCAGCTTACCTTAATTATAATGTTATGCAAAGGTACATTCTTTTTTAGACTTGACCAAATATAGATGGTAAGAGTTTTCTAAAATCAATAAAAATGACCTACTTCTCTCTTTACACCTTATTATTAATAAGGCTGAGCTCAACAGGATTTACTTACACAAGGCTGTAAAGGGACAGTGCTCACAACGCTGCTTGTCTTCTGTTGCCACAAGTGGAAGAGAGGGATTGCATATCTCGCTGATGAGAGCTTCTATGTGCTGCATGAACTCGTCCTGATATTCGGCCACGTCAAAGATAGGATTACGGCCAAACTTTAGCGTCGGGTCATAATCCTTGCTTCCCGCTTGCTGAATGAAAAGCAATCCCGGACTAACAGGGTCTTTTGTCTTGTTATATCGGCCGTCATTGCCTACAATGATAGAATAAAGCAATGCCTGCAGATAATAATCAGTGTGCAGCGAGAGCTTGGAAGGATCGAATATGGTAGCCACATCAGCAGGGAACCGTGAGGGCATACGTCCAGTCTTATAGTCGATTACGCGAATTCGTTCGGCTATATTGTCAAGACCAGGATTACCATTGGCAGCCACAGCATCAAGACGGTCGATGAAACCGCCTAATGTGATGGCCTTATTACCTATAGGAGTATTGAACTCAAAGGTTTGATTCACTTGTTTCTCAAGTCCTAATAGTGTATAGGGGGCCAGCTTTTGGTCTATGCGGAGGAGTTGTTTAAGATAGCTTGTGATAACCTCGCGGTTGATGAGCTGAAGACCGTTGTATTCTGGCATTTTAGATCCGGGCTTCAAGCGGAACAACTGTTCTGCAAAAGCCTGATCTACTAAACTATACAGGCTGTTTTCGTGTTTGAGCGCATAGTCTATCTTCTCCTTGCTGATGATGAGGGGATGAATGAGCTGCTTCTCACCATTATCATTGGTTTGCAAATCTTCGGGACGGGCAAACTGAAGATAGAACAGTTCGGCAGCACGATGGAAAATCAAACCAAAGTAACGGTTGTCTATCTCATCATCCAACTCTTCTGGTTCTTTCAGTCCAGCCACATACCGGTAGTAGAAACGTTTCTGACATCTCAAGTAAGTGTTCAGGCATGTTGGAGAAATAATCTTTCCATCAATGAGTTGACTAATCATTTCCTCCGTTTTTTCTATTTTCTTTTGGTCGGGAGGAAGTGGTACTTGACCTGATGACAGAGCAGCGGTTTTCACCTGGTGCTTGCTTTCTACCAACAGCTGTAGCATGAAGCGGCTCATTTCGCCAGTATGTCCATCCTCAGTAGAGTTGTTGTATGTAAGGGTGATGTCAGCAGAACGTTGCAGCATGCGATGGAAATAGTAGGAGAAGATAGCCACTTTGTTGTCTACCGTGGTAAGTCCGTAAGCCTTGCGCAACGAATAAGGAATGAACGAAGAGTCGTTGACGCCCTTGGGAAGATTTCCTTCGCTGGCAGAAAGCACGATGATATGATCGAAATCAAGATTGCGTGTTTCGAGAACTCCCATAATCTGAATACCTTCGGCGGGCTCACCATGAAAAGGAATAGTGGTGGTCTGCATGAGTTGCAGCAGGAGGTGCTGTAAGGTAATGATATCTACGATTAGGTCACCCGACTGGATGAGTTCGTGGAGACGGTTGACAAGCGTATAGGTGCGAAAGAGTGATTCCTGAAAGAGTGGGTCGTCAAGCGTACGTGCTTGTGTACCTATGTTCTTCAGCACGTCCAAGAGATACTGTACGAGCGAAAGGTTGAAGTTCTCGCCCGATGACATTTCCTGAAACAGGATTTCAAGTCCCTCGTCCTCTTTTTGGCAAAGCCATTTGCGGGAAGGGAAGAATATCTTCTTGTCATGAAGTTCGCCCATGAGTTCGGCATAAGCAGACGAGATGTACTGGGCGTAAGGATGGCGAAGCACATAGTTGACATAACGGAGACGATAGCAATCTCTATCCTTGTCATAGCCCAAGGTCTGCAGATCGGTTAGCGTTTGTATCAGACTGTAGAATGGAGTCTGCTGCAAGGGATAGCCTAATGTGATGTTGACACTCTCCACCTCCTCAGGTAAGGAGTGGATGACAGTAGGCAACAGACTCTCGTCTGCAAGCACGATGGCAGTGCTGCGCCCTTGCTTATATCGCTCGTTCTGCATCAGCCAGCTATGTATGTAGCGAGCCTGTATATTATCGGTAGGAGCGCTAATATAGGTAATATCTTTGGTTGAATCAAAAGAGTCATACAGCTCTGTATCAGATAAATAATCTAACTCGTTACCAAAAGCACTCATCAACTGCCGGATGTAATATCCGGCCTCGTTGCCATCCTTCATATAGTATTTGTCGAAGTCCCAATAGAAGGCAGCCTTGCCTTCTTTCTGCAATCGTGAGCACAGCTTCTGCTCCACACACTGCATCATATTGAAGCCCACAAAGAGATATTTCTTGTGCCTGAACTCAAGCGACTCGTCTTCCACCACACGCCGATACAAGGCACCCTCGTAGGCAAGGTTCTGTGCCTCAAGGCGCTGATTGAAATTGGTATAGATGTCGTAGAAATGACTCCACAACTGTAGGAAGCGCTTTTTGAGTTCGGTGTTGTGGTCATCAGAGAAATTGCTGAAGAATTTCTTAATGATTTCCTTCTGCTCTTCGGTGAGGTAAGACACGTCATCGAGTTCATGGATGTCACTGAGGTTGGCAAAGAGCTGCTTGGCAGAAGCCATGTTCTTGTCCACATCATCGAAGTCTGCTATTAGCAGCTGTCCCCAGCCGTAAAAGTGGTCGAGTGTCTCTTCGATGCCAGTACACTCGACGAAAGACTTATGAAGATCGCATACCAACTTGATGGGGTCACCCACCTTCAGCGTAGTGTGCTGACGAAAGAGGTCGCTGATGGTGATATAGGTGGGACTCCACAAAGGATGGGAAACCAGACGTGCCAACTGCTCGTTGAGAAACAGCGAGGCACGCTTGTTGGGGAATACGATGGCTATATCGCTCAGATTGTTGCCATATTTCTGTATGATGTCTTGGGCTACGTATGTCAAGAATGATTTCATATTCGTCGTTTTTATAATCTTGATGAAATAGAGTCGTTATGTCTTAGTCTGGGGTGTCAGAATTCCACCTTGACTATCTTGTTGGGATAGACATACCACAGATAGCCTTCTATCAGTGGATGACTGTCGTTTCCGTTGTCGGGATTTGCACTTTGGTTGGCCTCCATGCCTTCCAGCAACTGCATGTACTGTCTTACCTGTACGTGATGCTCGTCCTTGGGTTTACCGAACTTGAAGTCCACCACAATGGTCTTTTCACTATCCTTCATCACTCGGTCAGGACGATGTTCCACCACCTTGCCATGTTCCACACTCAGGATAGAGCACTCGTTGAAGAGTGTCCAGTGAGGAGAAAACCAATGCGCCACCTGCTGAGACTGCAGACGCTTGCGTATCATTGAATCCAAGTGCTTGCGTGAGAGATTCTCGTCGTAGAGCATTCCGTCTAATTCGAGTTGACGAAGGGCCTGCTCTATGTCGTCAGTGGTACGGATGGAGGAGAAGAGACTGTGCAGAATGGTACCCAACTTGATGTAGTACTTCTGCTGTTCCTCGTTCTCGTCGCCCTTTATGAAATCACGACTCTTGTTACTCTGCCGGAACTGAGGCATAGCAGGATTCACCTTCAGCTGCACAGCGATATTGGTGGCTTGCTGGCAGAAGACATTCTCCGATTTCTCCTTTTTCTTGTCTGTAGCATCAGCCTCCTTAACCTTAAGGGTTCCATATTCAAAAAGAATATCCTCGTCTTGCGAATTGGAAAGCGTTACAGATACATTGCCGCTGCTGAGTGTCTTCTCTACATCTGGTAGCACACTTTCTATCAGATAACTACGGAATTTTTCCTTGTCACGATGAGCAATAATGAAGAGTCCACGGCTGGCACGTGTGAAAGCCACATATAGCAGGTTCATGTTGTCTACCATGTTCTGCAGATGCTCGTGGTGGTAATCGTCCTCATAGATGCTTCCCTTCATCTGTTTGGCGATGAAATCGACAGGAACCAATGGTATTTTGTTGAAAGGAGCTTCGGCTGGCGTACACCACAGGGTACCTTTGGATGTCTCCAACATCCAGTCGCAGAAAGGAATGATAACATAATCAAACTCCAGACCCTTACTCTTGTGTATCGTGACGAGGCGTATGCCATTGAGCGCATCGCTATGTATGCTTTTCTCGTGCAGCGTATTGTCCCATTCCTTGATAAAAGCGTCTATATCGCAACAGTTGTCCTGCAGGTAAGCAGCCATCTGATCGTAGAAGGCGCAGATATAAGCACTCTGACTCTTCATCTCCTCTATGGTATCTAACTGTAGTTCGACAAAGAGGTTTTCCACTAAATCGAAAATAGGTTTCTGTAACAGGATATCACGCTGCTCCTCAATCTTTTTCACGATTTCATCGCTACCAAGGAAGGTGAGTGCGAACTTCTGAAGGGTAGCCCTGGAAATAGGATCATCGGGATGAATAAGCACACGTAACGCCGTAACAAGCGAATTGACCGCCTGGGATGCATCCAGACGAAAAGCCTCGTCGGAAACAAGAGGGTAAGGGCAACCATTGTTCATCAGAAATTCTGCCAAATCCTTAATGGTGCGGTTGGTTCTTACGAGGATGGCTATCTGACTGGGCTTTACACCTTGCTCTGTCAGTTGCATGATAGTTGCCATAGTTTCCTTCAGTGTGCGTTCTTTCCATTCTTCCTTGTTCAGGAGTTTAATCTGCACAAAGCCATTGGCAGGCTTGCCCGAAGGCACCCTCTGGGCTACGTCAGAGTATGCAATCTTCAGTTGTTCTGCCTCCTCGGGGGTATTCTCCTTGAGAGTCTGATATTCAGTTTCGGCAGCAGCTTTGAAGAATGCATTATTGAAATCGATGATGTTTTTTGCCGAACGATAGTTTGTATCCAAGGTCTTGATATCAAGTCGCTTGTCTCCAAACTGCTCTTGTATATTGTTAAGCAGTCGCCAGTCACCAGAGCGCCAGCGGTAAATGCTCTGCTTTACATCACCCACAATGAGGTTGCCTGCATTCTGATGACTCATGGTTTCATCGAGCAATACTTTGAAGTTCTGCCATTGTATGGTGCTGGTGTCCTGAAACTCGTCTATCATGACATGCTCCAATTGCGTACCTATCTTCTCAAAGATAAAAGGTGAGTCACTGTCCTGCATAAGCGAATGGAGCAGCGTCTGCGTGTCACTGAGCAAAAAACGGTTTGCTTCCTCGTTGAGTGCACGGACTTTCTTCTCTATACTTCCTAAAAGGCGCAACTGGTTGAGGTTGCGCAGGGTGAGGTCTGCACTCTTGTAAAGACGCAACAACTTTGGGCGCTTTTCTTCAGAATAGCGCAATAATGGTGCAAGGGTATTGCATACCAGATCATACTTAGGTGAACCTGGCTGTGCATCTGCCGCACTCATCCAGGTATGCTCGTCCTTCATGGCTGACACAACACGTTTGCCAACGAGTTTTTCATCGTCGAAAAGTCCGTCTCTCAATTTGATGAAATAGCTGCAGACACCTGTTTTGCCATACGAGAAATCCGAAACCGTAAGTCCATTCTCGTCGAGTGTGTCAAAGAAGGTGGCTGCTATCTGCGCAAAGTGTTCCTTGGCATCCTGTTTCATTTTCCTGAGCTCGGCAGTGAAGTTTTTGAAAAAGTCTTCCTTTTCCATCACTTCATTGAGCGACTTGGCGGCACTCTTGTAATAATCGCGGAAGATATTTTCACCAAAACTTTTGATTTCACCGATCACGTTCCAACTTTTGTCATCAGCCATATTCGACTTGATATAGTCCATGATCCAGTGCAGAAGCCTGTCGGTCTGCCCCAGATCCTCAATCAGTTGGTCTACAGCCTGTTGCTCCACCTGGTAGTCGTTGAGTCCTATGCGAAGGTTGGCGGTAAGGTCGAGCTCACGTGCCAGGTTACGAAGCACACTCTGGAAGAAAGTATCTATTGTTTCAACGCGAAAGTAGTTGTAGTTGTGAATGAGCAGACTGAGTGCAGTACCGGCATTATTCTCTATCTGCTTCTGCGTGAGATGGGGCAAAGCTTTCTCTATCTGTTCCAGATAACCATGCGATTCCTCGAGTCCATGGGCAATACCATATAGCTGGCTGAGGATTCGTGTTTTCATTTCCTCAGTGGCTTTATTGGTGAAAGTCACAGCCAGGATGGTGCGATACGAATGTGGGTTGGCAATGACTAAGGTCATATATTCCCTGGCTAGCGTGAAGGTTTTGCCAGAGCCGGCACTTGCCTTGTAAACGGTGAGTTGTGAATTCATATATATTATAATGTAAGAATGTTTGTTTTAAAGAATTTCTATCTGTAAGTATTCGATTCTTCTACCAGTTGCGGAAAAGCTCAAAGTCGAACTTGCAGCCTACGCCATAGAACTGGGCATTTTTGAAACCGGCAAAGACTCCGATAGAAAAGAGGCGGGTGCTGAATCCATAGCCCCATTCGGTATAGGGATGCAGCTTTTCTACCAATAAGGCATTGACATAGAAGCGCTCAGCCTCTACAAATCTGCCCACCAAGGGCACCCAGGCGGCAAAGATTATCGGATTTTCGTAGGTGAAGTTGCTGCGTACGTAGTATTCAGAAGAGTTGTACCACTCTGAGGACAACAGTTCGAACGAACCGCTCCAGTCGTCATTCCATCCTCCTGGAATGTAGTTGTCATTGAAATTGGAGTAGTCGATAAAGTACCAGTGAGAACCTCGCATGGTATAGAATCCTGCTCCAAGTCGCGCAGAGTACAACTTTCGACGGCTGGCGTAGAAGATGCCTTTGGCATCGGCCTCAATACGCTCATAAGGTATGTTTGAGCCCATGAACCCCTTGATGCTACGCTCATAATCGGCCGTGACAGACACTCCTTTAGGCCCCCATGGTCGCCATATCAATCCAAAAGCAGGGGCCACGGAGCGATATTTGGAAGGATAACCATACGATTCGTAGAATTCTGGATGAATCGCCCTGCGATGGTGGGCCACTATTCCTGCTTCAAATCCCCACTTGGGACTAAACATCCAGTGGTTTGTGAGACGGAAATAGCTGTCGGTAAACTCGGTGTAATTGTCCTTATTTACTGTTATCTCCTCGTCGTCATCCCTCTTGATGTCCAGTATGTTGCGGGCTATCACGTTGGTATTGATGCGATTGCCCTGTCCGTATACCATCTCGAGATAGCCGTCGTGCTTGGCATTATAGTTGAAGGTAGCCGGAATATTGAAGTACAGTTGATGCAGCTTAAAACTATAACCAGCCCTGAACCGCACACCAAGCTGTATGTTGTCGTTGAAGGAATAAGAACTTCTGATGTCAAACTTGTAGATGAGTCCCTTGCGCTTGGTATAGCCCATGTATAGAGGGTTGAGGATAGGACTCAGACGTACATATCCTTGGCTTTCCTTGCCAAAGTCCTGCTGTATTCTGTTCACCATGTTGTCGCCTACGATGTCCCATAGCACATCCTTGGCAAAGTTGCGCTTTTTCTTGGTACTGTCGGCCTGGCTGAGCGAGTCGCGACGGCTCTTCTCCTTGAAATATTGCTCATAGATGAGTTGCTCCTGCTCGTTGAGGTGAACAGGGCGCACTTGCGACATAAGGGTGGTGTCAGCAGCGTTGTTGAGTGTGTCAGAAAGCACCTTGGGCAGATTATAGTAAGAACTGAGCATACCGGTGATGTTGTTGCCCATAAACCTGAAATTGGCTTTCAGGTTGCATCTGTCGGGCAGAAGAGAGCGGTAGCCTTCGTTGCCCATGACGATGGATATAAAGAAGCGGGTCATATCGTACTCGCCCTCAAAGTCGACCAGATATATTTTTCCTGTCTTGCTGTTTACCACAGCCTTGGTTTCCACCATCTGCGTGTTCTTAATTTTAGGGTAGGCGTATACCTGGGCCTTGTCGAACGGCAAAGTGGTGACCCGATAGGTGTAGAACCTGCGGTTGGCTCGATGGAAAGGGGAGAGGATATTGTTGTGAAAAAGGTTCTCGCCAAAGACATTGGGAGTTACATAAGGAAGAATATATGACATGATGTTACGGCGATGTGGAACAGTGCTGACATGGAGCAGACGCTGGTCGGTGAACTTGTCGTTCTGCATCGTTATCTTGGTATAGTATTCGCTGATAAAGTGGCGTCCTGTGCCATGGGCGATGGCATACATCGAAGGTACGAGCATCAAGGTGGCGTTGCGCTTGTTAGTGTGCATCTGCATCTTGGTGTAAGAATACGATTGTGAACCATGCAATCCTGTGGTGTCGGTACGTTTGGCATAGGTAAACACCAAGTTAAGCACCGAATCACGAAACGCAACATTCGGTGCTTTCACTTTAGCCTTACACCCCAAAGGCGATGCCAAAAGGAAGGCTATGAGCAAATATTTATAAAACGACACCCTGTTAGCCAAGGTATTTCATCAAGATTTTAACATATCCAGACTCTCTGAGTTTCGAGATACTCTTTTCGCGAATCTGGCGCACACGCTCACGGGTAAGCCCCATCTTGTCGCCGATTTCCTCCAGACCTTTCTCTGGCTCTCCAATACCGAAACAAGCACATACTATCTGTCGCTCACGCTCCTTGAGTACCTGACCGAGAACCTGTTTCAGTTCCATTGCCATACTCTCGTGATCTACCTGCTTGTCTGTACGACTGTCATCGCCACTCGACATCACATCGACCATGGCATTATCATCGTCGTCTCCAAATGGAGCATCGATACTCACGTGATGTCCACTTGCAGCCATACTCTGTGATATTTTCTCCTCATCCACACCTGTGCGGTCAGCTATTTCCTCCACACTGGGACGACGGAGATTCTCCTGTTCAAACTTGTTGATTTCGTGGTTCACCTTATTGAGTGAACCTACCTGGTTGAGGGGGAGTCTGACGATACGGCTCTGTTCAGCAATGGCCTGAAGGATACTCTGTCGAATCCACCATACGGCATAAGAGATAAACTTAAAGCCACGAGTCTCATCAAAACGCTCTGCAGCCTTAATAAGACCGATGTTGCCCTCGTCGATGAGGTCGGTAAGCGTGAGTCCTTGATGCTGATACTGCTTGGCGACAGATACCACAAAGCGCAAGTTGGCTTCTACCAACTTATTCTTGGCACGCTCACCGGCACGACCACCTTTCTTGATGGCCTGAGCAAGTTCTATCTCTTCCTCAATGGAAACCATAGGTGCACGACCAATCTCAACGAGGTACTTGTCGAGAGCCTCGCTGTTGCGGTTGGTGATGCTTTTCTGTATCTTAAGTTGTCTCATTCTCTATACTTTCGCCTAATTTGCGCAAATATAGTAAAAAAATGCATTCGTTGTTATTTTTAATAACTAACTTTAACACAATTATTTAACAACCTCATTCTGAATAAATTTCTGATAAGCGTCACGATAGCCATTAAAAACATTGATATCTACATGTCCACGGATACCACTTACTCTTCCGTCTGGACATAACTGCCACAAAACCAGCCTGATATCTGGCTTATACTCGCCATAACGGGCTATCCATACGCGATAGTTCCGCTTCAGATCGGGCGCATACTTCAAGTAACGGTTCACAAACATCTGACTGATATAAAGTATCGGCCTTGTGCCTGTTTGGCGTTCCACATATCTCAGCCATGCCCTTACTTGTGCAAACATAGCGTCTGGTCCGCCCATCTGCTTAATCTGCCGTGGTGTCGGTTCCAGGTCGAGTACGGGTGGAAAATCCCCCCTTCTTACTAGAGCATGCTTCATAAACTTGCGGGCCTGTGCCAGTCCGGGCTTACGAGGTGAGAAGAAATGATAGCTTCCAACCCTGAAACCATGCGCCTTTGCTGCCCGATAGTCTTTACGGTAATAGGGATTGAACAGGGAGGCTCCTTCCGTACACTTGATATAGATGAAGCTGATGGGATAGCTTATACTTCCACTGACTGTTTTGCGACTGATGTTGCCCAAGTGGGTAATACGCAACTTACTCCATTGGATGGGGTATTTCTTCTTACCTATAATATGCTGATATTTAGATATATCTATACCGTATATTCTATCAAAGGTATAGACAAGACGCTCGCCACGATAACGGTCGTTTTTCCATTCTCCCACGCAGAGTTGTTTGCCAGACTCAATGCCAAATCCGAATCCATCACGATGTCCATGTTTCCATTGTCCTTCATAGTGCGACCCGTCATTTCCCATCCACGTACCATGACCATGAGGATGGAACAGAGAGTCTCGCTCGCCTGTATAGATACCTGCAGAGTCTGCCTGCATAACCTTCACAAAGGACTTGCAGAAAGGCACGACGTCCATCTTTATTCCATAGAAGGCACTTCGCTGATTAATGGCACAGGCAGAGTCGGGCAGAGCTTGCGATGACAGACGAAAGTAGTTCATGCCTTTCTGCATATCGTGCTTCTCCAATTGGCATGACTGACTTGACAACTGACGAGTTGACAACTGACTGATGTATAAAACTTTGTAAGACAACTGTCTTACGATTCGAAGCGAGGTAGTGTCGACTGTATTATACAGAGAATCCAGTAGTTTTTTAGCCTTTTCCAACCGAACTTTCTGCTGTTCCGCGTAATCTGCAATCATGCCATAGCCTTCGTCGCGTACATTGTGCGAATGTGTGTAATAATCTATTTCATGAAGTGTCCATTTGGCATTCTTGTAGATGGTTTGCAACGAGTCTATTTGTGCATGATATACCTGCTGAGGTGTCATTCCCTGATAACGTTTATATCTTATAGCCGCATTGTCCTCGGCAAGTAAAAGTCCCTTGCAGGAAGGTAGCAAGTCGTATTGATTGATGAAGAAGGCATCCAGTTTTGTGGTGTCATTACCTAAGTCGAGCAGTATCTTATTGCCTGCTCTAAGCTCATAATGACAGCAAACATCAACAGTAGCCTTGGCACGCATCCATCTTTCCTGAGTCATGTGGTAGCAAGACCATACATACCAGCCGCAGCTCATGACAACCAACAGAAGCGACAGGATTGCGATGACAGCCTTGTTTTTCTTACTTAAATGAAACATTACTTTCTCTCCTCATATTTAATTGTACACCTCCTGAAGTTTCGTAAGTTTTGCCCCACACGCCCTGAAGGGGCAGAAGCTCTTAGCCCGTACATAAACCTCTTGCGAAACTTGAGTACATCTCTTATACCTTATTTCCGCAACACTATAATTTGATATTTTTTTATAAGCACCTGAGCAACAGTAAGTTGCTTAGGATTTTGTCATGCCAGAAATTTCACTTATCTTAGTGTTGCAAAAAATATAAAATAAAACTCTGAATGACATGGCAAAAATACAAATAAAATCTGAGAAACTCACTCCTTTTGGAGGAATTTTTTCTATTATGGAGCAATTTGATGCTCTTTTAGCTCAAACCATAGATTCCACCTTGGGATTGAGATGCACATTGTTTGGTTATCAATTTTGTTATCAATATAGTGAGATTCTACGTTCTCTGGATTGCAGTGAAAAAAGTTACCATTTTCCCAACGCTGGGAAAATGGTAAGAGATTAGAGATTTTTTTCGAATTGTTTCAATACATCGCATCGGGTGGTGTATTGATCCACAATTTCCGGATGCTGATGACAGAACTTGCTCCATTCCATCATAGCCTGATATTGAGCGGATTGTGGCTGTAGAAGCTTCTGCTCTTTCCAGTTGGCATCATAGGTAATCTTAAACCATGGGTCAATACCAATGGATGAGAGGGCATAGAGCGAATGATAGCGAAGCGTGAGATTGCTGCTTTGCTTGCTTATCTTGAGATAGTCTTGAGCGATAGCTGCGAAATCGGCTTCGCCTGTGCGGGCACTATCGGCTACACTCTTGCCATAATGGGTAAGATACCAGCAGTCGCCATAGCAGGATGCCTGATAGTAACGAGTGGCAAGTTCGTAGGCAAGTTTCTCTCTGGATTCACCTTCACGAGTCACATTGTATTGGCCAATGAGCTGGTTCATTTCCTGGCAGAATTTCCACTTCGGGTTCTCCTTTAGGTGGGCATAACTGCCCTGGATGCTCCACATGTCGGAATCATTCACCTTCTGGTGGTTGAACCAGTAAGGTACGGAGTAGCTTCGCTTTTCGGCATAGAAACTGATGGTCTGGTTGTTGATGAACTTCAGGGATACATCTTTTTGCCAGCAGGCTGCTTCGCCAAAGTTACCCTCAGCAAGATACTTGGTGCCTATCATATCCTTGAAGAAATCGGCATTGCGATAAAGCGACTGGCATACGTATTGTTCGAAGGCATCCTGATGAGAAGATGTGATGAAGCGATAGTAATCAGCAAGCTGCTGCGCAGAGAGCGAGTCGAGACGAAAGGCGTATTCTGATGAATAAAGATAACGGCTGATGTATTCTTCATCCTGTTGATCCTTGTAGAAGGTTCGCATGTAGGCATCCATCATGCCATACATCGCAGTGGCCATGCTTTCGTAATTCCTTCCAGCTTCCTGCCGGTCTTCCTTTTTTGCCTTGTCTGCCATTGTCTTGAACCGATTGTACAGGGCGCGGTAAGCCACACGTTCCTTCACCTCTACATAGTGAATGTCGGGATTGGTAAAATCATCATTTTTCGGGTTTTCTCCCTTTGTTCTTGTGATTTCTCCTTTTGCCATCTCGTTGAGCCATTTGAATTCGCCGACAAGATATTGTGGGTAATCGCTATCCACCTGTACATTTCGGGTAGAAACCAAAAGTCGGATGGCTCTTGCATTGTCTTTCATTCTCTGTGTGCCATCTAACGTAATGGCTTCGGTGCTTTCCTTCCATGCTTCTTGCTGGTAGCCATAAAGGTAATGGAGCATGGCGGTGGCAGAACGCCACAGGCAAGGATTCTGCGTCTTGTTTTCGGCGATGACCTTATTGGCGAAAGTGATGAAGCTGAGGGCCTCTTTCTGATAGATAACCTTGGCGCCAATTTCCTCAATCCATTCCTTGTTTATTGGGTTCTGGTTGCGGCTGTCTATCGTCTGCTGACAGTTGTTTACGAAATCCTGCACCAGATAGGTGAGCATTGCCGAGTTCGGATTCTTGAGATAAATGCTCTGGATGCCTGCAAGATTGCGATAGTTTCGGGCAAGCACTCTGATGCTTGCCATATCTCCCTGCTCGGCATAGATTTCGAGTGCTTGGTGATGTTTCCCTGTTTTCCACAAGGCTCGGGCATAAATGTTGCGCATCGCCTCCCGCCATGGTGATTTCGGAAGCCGGGAGGCGATGGCATTCCAATAGGTGATGTTCTGCTGGTGGAATCCCTTCATCATATTAGTACGCATGCGGAGCAAGGCGTATTGGCTCTTGAGTTGGGTGCCTTTATAAATTTTGGAGGCATTGTTGAGCCGGGTCAGCGATTGCTGTATCTGTAGTCGTTCTTGCTTCGAGGCGTAGTTCCAGGCATTGGGATTCAACTTCTCGCAGGCATCCAGGTAGGCATTCAGGCTTCCCAAGTAAAAAAGCATTCCTGCATCTTTCTTGTGTTTGGCTACTTTCAGAATATCCTCCTTGTTCCATCTGTAGAAGGATAAGTTGACGGAGGATGTATTGCCGGCATACTTCTGCCAGTAGCTGGCGATGTCGTAAAGATACGCCGGCGAAGTCTGGTCGCGATTGAATACGCTGAACATATAGTAGTTGTGATCCGAATATTCGGAAACGCAGGCATTGGAGTGAGTGCTAAATGCTGCTGCCATTACTCCTATGATTAAAAATCTTTTCATAATCTTCTGATTTAAATCGTTTGATATTATCTGTGTTGAGGTCGAAGAGGATGACTTCTTTGTTGATATTGCTGTTTTGGTGGTTTATACTCTTGATGGCTTCCATAATGTCGGTCATTTCGGGCTTTCTTACCACGATGCTATCGCCTGGCAAAACAGGGAAGTCATCATCTGCATGCATGATGCCTATGAACTTTCCTTCTCTGAAGAGGATGCGCCAGCTGAAGAGTGGATAGGCGGCAGAGAGCGGCAACGGATAACTGCCCAGATGCTGGATGTAAGGAACTCCATCCTTCATGTCGAGTATCGGCTTTTGGCAACTTAGCTGTTTTACATCGCCCGTATTATACATCATCAGGATGCCTCTATCCACAGGGGGTGGAGTCATCGAGAGCTGGTGTAACCGTATGGTAGCAGACAGCTTTATCTTCTTGGCTTTGGCTTTCACTCTTAGTTTTTCGAGGAAATCGAAGTAAACTTTTTGGGTTGATGCCGTCCAGTCGCAGTCTATCTGAATCTCCTTTACTCGCTTTACATCGTTGGCTTCATTCATCTGAAGGATGCGAAGAAGGATTTTGTCGGCTAGGTATTTACCCATTTTCTCGTTTGTTTTCAAACAATCGTTGACGATATAAACAACGGGTATTATTTCGATGCCTTCCGGTATAAGAGATTCATGTGTTTTCCCGTTTCTATTTTCTTCAAAAGTGTTGAAATGCAGGGTAGCATTGGGCATGATTTCTCCGTCTGCATCCTTTACCACATCGAAGTATCTCACGTAGATACGATTAATGTGGTGCTTTTGAATGAAGTTCATCTTGTTGCTGTCCAATTGCCATGTAGTGCTCCAATAGTAGGCAGAGCGTAAGTTTTTCTCAGCTTTGCCTTGTGAGCAGGATGTGAAGCCGATGGTAGCGGATAAGGCAAGCTGCAAAAATGCCAATGTTATATGATTCCATTTTCTTCTCATCATTTCTTGAACCTTATTTCCGCAACACTATAATTTAATATTTTTTATAAGCACCTGAGCAACAATAAGTTGCTCTGGATTTTGTCATGTCAGAAATTTCACTTATCTTAGTGTTGCAAAATAAATAACAAATAAAACTCTGAATGACATAGCAAAAATACAAATAAAATCTGAGTAACTCACTCCTTTTGGAGGAATTTTTTCTATTATGGAGCAATTTGATGCTCTTTTAGCTCAAACCATAGATTCCACCTTGGGATTGAGATGCATATTGTTTGGTTATCAATATAGTGAGATTCTACATTCTCTGATGTGCGTATATCTTTGTGGTGGCTCATGTGTTGAGGATATTTCAACACACCTTATGAAAGATTTGTCTCTTCATCCAACTCTTCGTACTTGCAGCGCAATTTGAGATTATATAAATAAGGTGTAGCTTCTCATATCATAAAGGTAAATACAAAATTATAAAAAAATAATATCTTTGCAAGTTTTTCCTCAAAAAGTTTATCTATGACTTTAATACCCGATGAGAATATTAACAGATGACGTGCACTGGCCATAAAAAATAGTATAAAAAAACAGAACCCAATCATCTCGATTGAGTTCTGCATACCTTGAAAACATACTTATACTATTATCTGTCACCTAAAGAATCACATAATACTTACTTAACTAAAAAACCTTGTAAACTTTATGACATCCATCGTATGAGTCAAGTCCTTATTAGAGCACTTTTAATGTAATGCAAAGATAATCAACATTAACAAAAAAGGCTTGTAATATGAAAGAAACAATTCTTTGTGATTTGTAAAATCTTAAAAAAACACCTTTTTATCCATGCCATCACATCAAAAAATGATAGTCAAAAGCCCAAAATAACGGTTTGTTATAACTGATAATCAGAATTTTGCATTTTTGAAACATCTTTTTTGAATTATGATAAAGCTTTTCGGATAATTTGCGTAACTTTGCAAAAGATTAGCAAAAGATTATCAAAAGATCTCTGCAAGATAAGTTATAAACCAAACCTACCAATATGATGTCACCCAACTTGTTTTACCAAGATTTTTTGCTGTGCATAGGAGTGGCAAGTCTGATTTTCGGACTGTTTCTTCTCTTCTTTAAGGCACCAGCCAACAATATTTACCAACCTTACCGACGTTCAAAGAGTCTTTTGGCGGCAGGCTATCTTGTCATGAGCCTCAACATTATGTTTTGGGGCATCACTTTCGATGATAGGTATACCAAGCCCGATGTGTTGGATATTTACAACGAAATCATCGCCATTTATCTGCTCTACATTATATTCAACTATGCGCTCTGCAATCTTCTGGACCATCACTATCTTACCCGTCGCCGACTGTTGACGGATGCCTTCAGATGGGTGGGAGTCATAGCGATAAGCGCCTTGTCAATGTTGCCACTGTTCGAGAAGATAAGATGGGAATTGCAGCACTCATCTCGTTCCTGCTTATCGAATACATCGTAAGTTTCCTTTATAAGTTCCGCAAACTTTACCTGCACAACGACAAGGTGATGGCCAACTATTTCGCTGACGATAAACGCAGATTTGTGGCATGGACCAACCGACTCATCTTACTCATGGTGGTATATGGCCTGCTGGCATTTATTTCTATTTTCCAGGGAATATGGTTCAACTTCTTTTTCCAGTGCTATGCTTTGGTCTTCAATTTCTTCGTTGTCATCAGTTTCCTGAATCATTGTCAGCCTTATGGCGACATAGAAAAAGCCTATATGGAATGGGAAGAACAGGAGAAGTCCGTCTGTCAGCCGGAAATAACCCGCAGCAAAGTGGTGTATCACCTGTTGGAGAGCAAACTGAAAATCTGGGTTGCGCGGGAGAAATATACCGAGCCCAACCTTACCCTCGATTCTCTTTCCACCTATGTGGGAACCAACCACACCTATCTCTCACGCTTTCTCAAGGAGACTCATGGCGTGAACTTCAGCGAGTGGGTTTCGGGCTTGCGTGT
>ERZ780017.86-NODE-86-length-16429-cov-17.8051_pt1 | contig 16429 bp, 8 predicted proteins | sample MGYA00511867_ERZ780017 | MGnify/ENA primary metagenome ERZ780017 (study PRJEB29588, sample SAMEA2157043) | human gut metagenome | biome: human gut; feature: human-associated habitat; material: faeces | place: Denmark | collected 2008/2010 ...
ACTGGGGTTTGCAGGGACGACTGTCCAACATCGGCAGCAAGGGGTATCTCGACCGTGCCTCAGCCAAGTTGAACAGCTATTTTCTCCAGGCAGGCTACTTCAGCGACAACACCATGGTGAAGTTCATCACCTTCAATGGTCAGGAGGAAACTTACCATGCATGGAACTACACATCCAAGTATGAGCAGAGCCTTTATGGCCGTCGCTACAACTCTTGTGGCGAGTACACAGATGTAAACGGCAACCGCGCTTACTATGACAACCAAACAGATAACTATCACTCTCAGAACTATCAGCTCATCTGGAACCAGCGCCTCACCAATCTTTGGAACCTCAATGCTGCGCTCCACTATACCCGTGGCGATGGTTACTACGAAGAGTATAAGTGCCATAAAGACTATGCCGAGTATGGTCTGAACACAACCGAACTGAAGAATGACCTCATCCGTCGCAAGCAGATGGGCAACGACTTCTATGGTGCCATCGCCTCTGTCAACTACAACAACCAGAAGAATCTCACAGCCAACTTCGGTGGAGGCTGGAACAAGTATGATGGTGACCACTGGGGAAATGTGCTTTGGCACAAGGTAAATGGTGACATCGCTCGCGACAATAACTTTGAGTACTATCGCAACAATGCCAAGAAGACCGACTTCAATATCTATGGCAAAGCGAACTATGAGTTTGTCAAGGGTCTCAGCGCCTTCCTCGACTTGCAGTATCGCCATGTAAATGTAAAGATGCAAGACCCAAGCGACTGGTTCATTGGCAACAGCTTCACTGGCGACTATATCATTAACGAGAAGTACGATTTCTTCAATCCTAAGTTTGGATTCAACTACGATATCAACGCCAACAACAAGGTATACATCTCTTATGCTATCGCACACAAAGAACCTGTAAGAAACAACTACGAAGACTGGAATGCTGGTTCTGAGAAACCTAAGGCCGAGCGTCTTAACGATTTGGAGCTGGGTTATAAGTACCAGAGCAGCAAGTTCTCAGCTGGTGCCAACTTCTACTATATGAACTATAAGAACCAGTTTGTGCTGACAGGTGAGCTCAACAGCATCGGCGAAGCTGTAACACGCAACTTCGACAAGACTTATCGTATGGGTGTAGAGTTGGAGGCTGTATGGAAACCAGTAAGCTGGTTCCAGTGGGATGCCAATGCCACATGGTCAAAGAACCGTGCTAAGGACATGATGGTAACATTGGAAGATGGTGAGACCAACGTCAACTTAGGCGAGACTCCATTGAGCTTCTCTCCTGACTTCATCTTCAACAACATCCTCACCTTCCAGTATGCAGGTTTCAAGGCTGCCATCCAGAGCCAGTATGTCAGCGACCAATACTTGACTAATACAGGTTTCAAGACCATGGAGTGCAACGACAATGTAGACCCTGACACCTACGAGGCAAAAGGCAACACTTGCTACGAGACCCTGTTATTGAAGAAGCACTTCACCACCAACATTGACCTGAGCTACCACTTCTCTTTGAAGAAGATCGGCTTGAAGGATGCCACCATCGGTGTGACACTCTACAACATCTTCGATGCAAAGTATGACAATAATGGTTGGGCAGCACCAACATATCGCATGGTAGACGGCAAGGTAATTGCTGCCAACTTATGGGGTAGCCGTGACTATGGTTCAGCTGGTTTTGCTCCATCAGCACCATTCAACTGCATGGCTCATCTCTCTATCAATTTCTAATCATCGACAAAACGACTAAAACATCATGATGGATTTCATCACATCACATGGTTTAGACATCTTCACCACGGTACTCGGACTGGTTTACATCCTGTTGGAGTACCGTGCCAGTATTTATCTTTGGCTGGTAGGAATTGTGATGCCAGCCCTTGACATCTGGCTTTACTGGGGGCATGGTCTTTATGGCGACGCCGGTATGGCAGCCTACTATACCGTGGCTGCAGTCTACGGATATGCCGTATGGAAGTTTGGCAAGAAGCACAACCAAAAGGCTGAAGAAGAACTGCCTATTACCCGTATGCACAAGTCGCTCTATCTTCCTGCCACCGTCTTCTTCCTTGTGGCATGGGGACTCACCTATTATATATTGGCGACCTATACTAATTCTACGGTTCCACTTCTCGACGGTTTCACCAACGCCCTGAGCTTTGTGGGTCTGTGGGCATTGGCACGCAAGTACATCGAGCAATGGTTCTTCTGGATCATCGTCGATGTAGTATGCTGCTACCTGTATATCGTAAAAGGCATTCCCTTCAAGGCTGGTCTCTACGGACTGTATGTCATCATTGCCGTTGCAGGCTATTTCAAATGGAAGAAGATGATAAAGAAGGCACAAGATTAACGTCCATACTTAGAAGGAGCAACACCAAAACGAGCCTTAAAACGCCGATTGAAATAAGAGGGGTCACTAAATCCCACACACATAGATATCTCCGCTATATTTTTATCACCTTCCAACAGCATCTTTGCGGCAGTCTGCAATCGTTCTTCTCTGATATATTCATTTGGTGTCATGCCAAACAATTCTTTTATGCGATTAAACGTCGTCGTACGTCCTACCCCCAACAAGTCACAAAGTTGATCAACTGAGAAATCGGCTTCCGACAAATGGGCATACACTATAGTCGTAACTTTATCCATAAAAGTTTTATCAACAGGACTCGTTATCAATCTGTGTTCTTTAACTTCTTCTTTGTCTTCGGAGGAAGTCAAAGAACATTTTTGTTTATGCTCTTGCTCTATCAATTTAAAACACCTTGCAACAAGAAGTTGAACACTACAAGGCTTTACGAAATAATCATCAGCCGCAGCCTGTATTCCCTTTAAACGATTTTCATCACCATCCAAAGCTGTCAACAATATCACCTTTACGTGAGCCAGCTCAGCATTGCTTTTAATACTTCTTGACAGACAAAAGCCATCCATCTCAGGGAGCATAACATCACTTATAACAAGTGCAGGCTTCTGCTTGCAAATTTGTTCAAATGCCTCTTTACCATTGCTATATCCAATAACCTTGAAATAAACAGACAATATTTGTTTTATCTGCGCTAAAAGGTCAGGATCATCCTCCACCACACAAACCGTTTCCATATTCAGTGCCACACCAATCGTATTTTGAGACAAAGGGAATTCTGTCTTCTGTTTTTTCAAACTGCCAGTGATTCCCAATTTATATTCTTCTTTGGCATAAGCACCTAAAGAATTAGGTAATGTCAAAACAAACATAGCCCCTATCTGTCCTTCATCAGGCCTATGATAAGTAAGCTCAGCATGATGTAAAACAGCCAATTGTTTACTCATGTAAAGACCAAGTCCCATCCCCCCTTGAGAAACATTTCCATGCATATAAGGTTGAAACAAAGTTTTTTCTTGTTCTTCCGTAAGCCCCATTCCTGAATCTTTTATAAAAACAGATAGGGACTCTTGTTTTACATCACATTCTACCCTCAATTCTATGACACCTCTTGAGGTTGTAGAATACTTAATCGCATTGCTCAAGAGATTATAAACAATAGTTTCAACCTTTTCTCTATCATACAACATCTGATATTTTTTTTCAGAAGAAACAAAGAGCATTTGCAGCCCTTTTACTTCTGCCATTGGGCGAAAATCAAGATAGAGCTGACGTAAGTCTGCTATAATATCATACAGTTCCACATTAAGCTTAATGTCACCTGTATTAACTTTTCTGAACAACAACAAATTGTTCACTAATTTTGCCAATCTATCCGAGCCACGGTTTGCTACCTTAATAGACGCCTTTGCATCATATAATGTATCAGCATCTTTTAAGCAATCCATGGCAGACTTTATAATAGCCAACGGTGTTCTGAACTCATGCGCCATGTGAGAAAAGAAATTTAATCTAAACTCCATAAACTGACGCTCAACTTTTATCTTTTCGCGAAGTTTGAAATTGTTATACAACATGCGACTCAAAAGAGCTATTATTGTAAAGATCAGTAATAAAGATGCTGCTTTTATCCACCATATGTTCCACCAAGGATGCGCAACCTCAATTGTAAGCACTTGTTCCGGACCCCATTTATTGATACCCACTAATGCAGCCACATGAAAGCGATAGACACCAGGAGAGAGATTTTTATAAGTTGCAGAATTTGCTACGCTTTGGGATTCCCACTTTTTATCAATTCCTTCCAAATAAAAACGATACAACATTTTTTTTGAAAAGTCCAAATTAGAGAAATAGAACGTAACCGAATTTTCATTCGGTTGAAGCAAAATTTTCTCTCCTGCCAGCAGGCATTTTACCCAATCCCGTGAAGAATGAAATATAGTCTCACCATTAACATCCATGTCAACAATCTTAGGGATTAGCTTTTTGTTGTTTTTATAAGTTTGCCACCTATATTTAATGCGAACCAAACCTTGTGTTGTACCATACAGCAAGTCACCATCGGATAAAACTATCGCACTATTCTCTGAATAAATGTTGTTAAGAATATGATTAGGAGCAATGTAATTATCCATATACTCATTGAACTTATTCAAACAGTTAATTCCTTCATCTGAAGCAATCCAGATATTGCCTTTTCTATCTTCTAATATAGAACGGACATTATTATTTAGCAAACCATTCTGTTTGGTAATCCAATTAAATTTTATACGTTTATAGTCTCTTGGTAATTTTGTAAAAGCCACCCCCTTACCATAAGTGCCTATCCATATATTGGATTTTGAATCTTGAAACAGACTGATTACCTCTTCATCCTTAAAACTTCCGTTCTGCTTACTATAATTGATAAAATCTTTCTTGCTGATTTTATTTTTTTTGGCATCTATCACGAAAAACCCTTTATTCGTAGCTATCCAAAGCCAACCATTTGAATCAATCAACAAGTCGCGAATATCGCTTTCTCCTTGTCCATCAGAAAGGTATTTAGAAAAAGTAACCTTTCCTTTTGACGATGTGGTAGCCAACAAAAGTCCATCACCAAAGGTTGCAATCCATACTCTCCCGTAATTATCCTCAACAAAATCATAAATATTGCCCACTTGTAGCAACTTGAAATCTTTCTTTTTATAATGTTGTCGGTTGATCCAAAAGCCACTACCCCTTGTAGCCACCCACACACGCCCCTTACGATCTTTTAGGTAAGCATAAACATTAGCAGGATATTCTTTGAAGCTACGAATAGAATTATCTGACTCATCATACAAAAACAACATTTTGTCCTTAGTAGAAACCAAGACTTTTCCATTGCCAACAGAATGAAGCAAACGGATATTATTGGCACGATCGCCAGACGTATGCGGCAAGGGTAAAATCAATTTGGTACAAATACTTGAATGATAAATCTTATACAACCCTGCATATTCCAAAGAAGTCCATATATTACCATCTTTGTCACAAAACAAACCACCAAGAAGTTTTGATGGCATCACGGTATTATCTGATGTAATTGAAACAGGAGCAATAGAATTTGTTTTTGGATTAAACACAAACAGACCATTACCGGCTGTTGCTATGTACAAGCTACCATCCAAATGTTTAGAAACCCACACTCGATAATTATAAGTTATTGCAGGCGAAACTTGCTCAAAAAGATTTTTTTTAAGTTTAAACTTCCCATATGAAAAAACATACACACATCCCTTATTATCTGAAACGACAACATATTCTTTATCTTGGTAAGGCTTTTTTATAGCAGGAATTTGCATATCATTTTTTGAAATGCTTAAAGATTTCATATCAAACACCAAAGAAGCAACATCTCCATAAATATACCATTTATGATTAGCCATGAAATTGACAGCCACCACTTTTTGCATACCATAGATACGTGAGCAAACTATACTTTTTAATAAATTAGTTCTGCGATATATTCCGATAGTATTATCTTCATAAAACACGTAAAAAATGCCTTTGTAAAGTTGGGAAGCCAAAACTTTTTTCTTTGGACCAACCGAACTCACTTTTCCTGAAATAGATGCTCTGCACACACCTTTGTCTGTAACTATCCAAAAATAGTCGAAGGAATCCTCTACTATAGACAATATTTGTTTGCCAGGCAGGGTCCCTCTCTTATAAGTGAAGTCTTTATATAGAAAGTTTTTTCCATCGAAATTTATTATTCTCACGCCAGACTTATTGTCATAAAGGACAATACCATGCGACCATACTTGGTGTTTTTGGTATTTTTTTTAGCTTTAGCATCTTGTAAATAATCTATAAACTTTCCCAAAGACAAATGAAAGCAACCCACACTCCCTGAAAACGAAAAAGTCCACAAAAGATGATTTTTACGATCAATTTCTAATCTTGCAATATGGTTATCATACAACCCATAGCTATCAGTGGGATGAAAGTTCAAAAAATTATAACCATCATAACGACAGATGCCATTTGAAGTTGCCAACCATAGATAGCCATTATCATCTTGCTTCATATCGGTGACATCATTTGTCGATAATCCATTCAAAGAAGAATATCTTGTAATATGCCAATTATCTCCTTGTGAATAAACAAACAAAGAAGACCATAACATCATAAAAAACAGCACTAAGCATCTTGCATATTTCAAAAAAGAAGACTTATTCATTGTTTAGTATTTTGAAAAATAATAGAGAGACACATGACAGGAAACATTTACCATATCATGTGCTCTCAGTTACAAAATTACAAAAAAATCTATTCTCATACTAACACACTCCCTAAAAAACTATTTTTTTTAACAAAAGGAGCATCAAACAGTATCTACATTCCAAATTTCAACACATATCATCTATAAGACTCTATTTGGATAGGTGTACCAAATATTCCTGACGATTTCAACAAATCATTCTTTTCGTATATCTGAGGCTGACAGTATGTCACACGTTCAGAAACAGGTAATCCGGCATCACCAATCATGCGATTGGACAGAACATTATCCACAAAGAGTTCTAACTTGTTCATACCATTTTTCAGATATTTAGAAACATCCAATTTCCATGGAGAGCACCAAAGAACACCCACTTTTTGCCCATTTATAAAGACAGTTACATTACCATTTACCTTAGGTAAACTTAGGAACCATTGTTCTTGCTTATACTCATCCAATTTGAAAGAAGTTGTATAGCGACATCTACCTGAATAATATTTTATCCTTGGATTGTCAGAAGTTGTCCAATCAAAAAACTTTTGATTTCTTAATAGTATTTTTTCTTTTTCAAAAGAAATGTCTGCACTATCTATCAGCACTACCTTCTTTGGCGTTTCTAAGAACTTGCGAATAGGTAAACACGCTATATTCTCATCCATTAAGACAATAAATCCAGATTCATTTGGAGAAAGATGTAAAAACAATGTAGTTTGTTGACCATTTGAATCAGAAATAAACAATCTTTGGCGAGATCCATCCAAAGGATTCCAAAAGTACGCATTTTTCCAATTCACCCGAAATTTTACGATATCATGATATACCTTTGCACTATGATTTGCTACAAAATACAAGTCACCATCTCTCAATTTACGATGACTAAACCAAAGCATACTCTTAGGCTGGTGATCACTATAATCAACAAAATCTGGAATATTTGGCAATATCTTGGTTGTATGCTGATCCAATTCGGTAGTTACCTCCCAAGAATACCCCTGTGGTATTTTAGGTAACCAATTAACCAGTAACTTTGTTGGAGGAACACTTGGTAATTTAATCAGCATATCTACTACTGGAGTTCCTTGGCGCATCATGGCAGCACAACGAGCTTGATAATCCCAAAAACTATTACTATTTTCCCAAAGCGTATTATTTCTATTTAAGCAATAATGACGTCCACCTCCTGTACTTCCTGGAATCCTGTCAAGCCAAGGCTGATAAGCGGAAGCACATACCACAAATTCATTAATGTGACAAGAATAAGCAAAATCTGCCAAAGATTTCATATCCTCTAATGTTTCTGAGAATTTCATGTCTGTAAAAGCTTCAGCAGAAGCAATATTTTTTCCATATCTATGTGCGGCAGAAGCACCTTCCTTAATATCATAGCTACCATCCTTGTCTCTTGCCCAAAATTCTGTCTGAGGCTTATCCACCACACCTTTTGCCCTAAAATTATCAGCTACTATACTCAGACCGTTCCCTATCGCTTGCGCTGTAAGTGTAACTCCATTTTTTTTACATAGATACTGAATGGTAGCTAAATAACGGTCACAAATCAAATCGGCAATGGTTAAACGAACATCAGCCAATACACTGTCTGTTTTCTCCGCAGACTCTATCACATAACCTACCATGGCAGGAAGCCATTTACGAAGGTCATAACCACGACGTGCTTTAAACTCTTCCGCAAAATCTTGAGTCCAATTCTGTGAGCCAGCCTCGTGACTATCCATACACACACCAATCGGCTTCAATCCTATAGTAGATAAGGAATCTAAAATCGGCTGTGTATAGCTATCCCAATGCTTGATGACACCACGAGGTGAAAGTTTGTCTGCCTCCAATCCTAACAGATTTTTTCTGCCATGCTTAGATTTTCCTCCAGTAATTTCGGCACTGATTCTCAATATCATCCAACTCCCTGCAGGAACTTTCCAGAGTAATTGATTACCTTTCAATAAACCAGTTACGTCAATAATATCATCTTGAGAAATGGCATTTCCTAAAAAAGGAGAATAATCAATAGGTTGTATAAACTCAGAACGAAGTCCAGCTCTCTCTTCCCAATTAGTAAGACGGGGAAGAAAAGATAATTCCACATCTCTGATAAAAGAGAAATAGTCTCTCCTTTTTAAAAGAATAGAGTCTGTAACACGTGTCCTAAAAAAACGAGCTTTTATCGGTGTAAAAGCTACCGTTTGTTTGGTATAAGTAGGTGAACCATACACAGGAGGAAGGTCACAAACCTTTCTCCAAGTCATGCTATCATCGGACGCCTCCAGCACACCGACATTGGGACGCGCAGAAAACATCACTCCATTTGGCACAACAGGAGTATTCATTGCTCCATTTCTTGACTTGCCAAAAGAACGAGTATTGAAAGTTATGGAACGAATAGAATCTAACTGTCGTTCGTTCAATCGAATGGCATATACCGCTACATCATAAGCATCTGGATCTTCTGATGCCAACGGCAACAATAATGCTTTTGTTCTATTATCCTTCTTCTTGATGATCAGTGTTTTACTAACCAATCGCTGCATCGCTTCAGATTTATCAATCCATTTTCCACCCAATACATAGCCATTAGATATATTTATCTCAAATGTCAACCCTATACGATGAGCTTCCTGTGCTGCAAACTTAAGCATCTTCCACCATTCAGGACTCATGGCATCCAAAGCCTTGTCAGATGGTTGGTGTACCTGATCATAATAGACAACACCACCAATTCCTGCTCTTTTAAAAGCTTCTAAATCTGCTGTTATTCCTTCACGAGTTGTTTCAGTTTCCCCATGAAACCACCAAACTTTCGTTCTGCAAGAATCTTGTGGAGTATGGAACACTTGCCAAGCCTGCGAAACGGTAGGCATAGAATCTACCTTTTGTGCAGCACTCGACAACAATCCCAACACTAAAAATACAAGTACATATAAATATTTAGGCATGACCATCACATTTTTGAAGAAAGTAGAGGATATCCAATAACAAGATTATCCTCTACAAATCTAATTACAAAAAAATATTTTGAACACATTTAATCAATATCCATCATTGTTTTTCCAAGTTGATTGAATATTCATAACTGCCAATGGGATAGGAAGCAACATATCTTTTTCCTTAGGATTAGAAGCCCCCATAATCTGTACATGTCGATAATGGTCAGAAAAAGCTTGCAATGTAGACAAAAATATATCTTTTCCTTGCCTTACAAGATCAAAATAGCGTTTACCTTCGCCCAAAAACTCTCTACGTCTCTCATTCATGACATCAGCAATCGTTGGATTCTCCAAATCAGGCAAACCTGCCCTTTTCCGAATGGAATTTATCCAAGGCTTTGCTTCTGTTGTTTTTCCTGTTGCAATCAAAGCTTCAGCATACAATAAATAAGCATCAGCAGGACGAAGCATCGGGAAATTGAGTGGATAGTCATTCCAGGCCTTAATCATGTTGTTGGTATTGTCTTTTACCAAGAATTTTGTAATTACGCAACGGTCATCGAAATATGCCAACGTATCGCTCTTGGTATAACCATGATTTACAGTAGTCCAAAATCCTTGTGCTATGCTACTTAAACGCTTATCACGATCTGCAACCATTTTGTTTACCAGCAATGTATCCAAACGAAAATCCTGACCTTCCTGTGAAAAAGAGCTATAAACCCACTCAGGGAAACAAGTACTTTTACCACTCGATGAAGTGATGTATCCAGGAAGAGAAGATCCTAAGCCTTGATTTCCAGATGCAAACTGAACAGAAAACAGGTCATACTTATTTTCTTTATTCAGATTGAAAACATCATCAAAATTATTAGCAAACCTTCCCTTTACTTGTTCCATTATAGGAGACAACGTCTCAACCGCTTTTGCATAAGCTTGTTGATCGTTCAAAGGATAACCTGCCATCGTAACATATACATATCCCAACAAACATTGTGCTGCCACTGATCCGACACGCCCTGCTTCCTTACCAGTATAGAAAGGATCTAAAGCTTGAGAAGCAGCCTGAAGGTCTGCAATGATAAATTGATAAACATCTGCAATAGGACTTCTATCATACTTTTTGGCTTCACTTGCAGAAACTACATGATCAAGTATAGGCTGAGGACCATAGGCTCTGACCAAATCAAAATAAGCCAAAGCACGCATAAAACGAGCTTCTGCTCTAAATCGAGTATATTTCTCATTAGATTTCTCCAGCAACGTATTTGCATCCGTTATAATCTGATATAGACGTGCATAAATGGATGTGTTCAACGCTGTATTATCAGTACATTGGAAATTACGCATATCCACTTGGTCGCGCTGAGCATTGGCCATTGTTGCATAATACAAATTATCAGAGCGGCTTTCTGATGCCTCATAATACATATCTGTTGGATAATCGGTACTGGTGCCATTTCTTCCCAAACGAGCATACAAGCCCACAACAGCTTGCTGCATTTCATACTCAGAAGAATAAAATTGATCTGCAGTATTGTTTTCTACAGGAAAAATATTGATTTCGTCACCACAAGATGACAGACCAAGTATTATAACAAAAGCACATGGCAATAAATATCTCATATTCATAATATTTTATCAATTTAGAATGTAACATTAACACCAAAGGATATGGTTCTTGCTTGAGGATAAGAGCCCCAATCCGAAGAAGCGTTATCTTGGGTTGCAGCCTCTGGTGAATAACCAGGCTCGTAATTATCCCACATGTATACATTGTCACATGACAAATAGAACCTCAGATTGTTGATATAGGCATTAGGATGAAGGGGTACCTTGTAGCCCAAGGTGATATTCTTGATTCTAACATATCCTGCATCATAGAGCCAATTGGTATCATACTGCCCACCTGTTACAGTAGCATAAATAGCTGGAGTCTTTCCATCTCCTGGTTCCGCTTCTGACCAATAAGATTTGGTAAGCCATTTAGACATGTAATTATAAGCAACATTATTAGTTGCTCTATTCCATCCGCGAGAACCTATGGAGAGTAACTTGCCACCCACTCTTCCTTGCATCATAATGGAAGCATCAAAATTTTTATACTTAAAAGTATTTGTAAAACCCCATTCAAACTTAGGTTGATAACTACCTACCACATCATAATCTGCCGAGGTTATCTTGCCATCATCATTGATGTCCGTCCATTTCGTGTCTCCTGGCTTTTGACCTGTATAGATAGCTATTCCTTTTTTAGGAGTAATGCCGTCGCTCTCAAAGTCATCTGCGCGCAGAGTGCGCTCTGCTCTAAGCAACATATAAGAATTTACAGGATGTCCTACTCGCTGAATGATAGTCTTTCCCTGTCCTATGCGAATATCGGAATTATCACTCCCCAATGAGGTTATCTTGTTGCGGTTCAGCGAAACGTTTAAAGAAGAATTCCATTTGAAGTTTTTGGTCACTAAATTAGCTGTATTCAATTCAAATTCCAGTCCCCAGTTATCTACCGTACCAACATTGTCCATCATGCTGGAAAATCCAGTAATCAATGAAACAGGAACATTTAACAGGAGATTCTTGGTATTTTTCTTATAATAATCAGCCTGGAAGTAAATTCTGTTATTCAACACACCAAAGTCAATTCCCACATTATAAGAAGTAGTAGTCTCCCATCCTAACATCGAATTGGCAATATTACCAATAACATAACCATTAGCCATCGTCTGAGAGTCACCCAATGGATAGTTTAGAGCTTTCATGTTAGAAAGGAACTGTGCTGAACCAATGCGGTCGTTGCCCGCTTTACCCCAACTTAAGCGAAGCTTGGCACTACCCAACCAATCTATATTTTTCATGAAAGATTCCTCATTCAATTTCCAAGCACCTGCCACAGAAGGAAACCATCCCCAGCGGTTGTCCGCGCCAAACTTTGAAGAACCATCACGACGAAGAGATAATGTGAGGAGATAACGATCCATCAAAGAATACTGCACACGACAAAAATAGGAAAGCAAGGCATTGCTATCATAATCTATCTGATTATTTTGCACAGTCTCCGGTGTATTCTTGTCAAAAACATAACTTTTATCATTCGGGAATCCACTCACTCTATCATAACTTGAGTCTTCCGTATATTTTTCAAGGGAAGCACCCAACATCGCATCTACGTCATGTATATTCCAAGTATGATGATAGCTTAATATTGCTTGATAAAGATAAGAATTCGTAGACAGAGTAGTATATCTTGACTCTGACAACTTTCCCTCATGTGAAGCTGTATCCCATTTTGCATTTGCCCAAGTAGGACTATATTGTTTATCTGTTCTATTCAGACTATTCCATGCCACCATTCCCATGAGATTGAAATCCTTCAGAAAATTCCAAGTACCACTCAAAGAGGAATTCATTCTTGTGTCAGCAGTACGCTTTGTAGGAACTGTGGCCATCACATAAGGACTGACAATATTTACGCCAGGTCCCCAATTGCCATAAAACTTAGTTGGCTCTGCACCTGCCATTCTTCCAGCTCCTGCAGGAACCCATCCTGGCAAACTCAGCACTCTTGATATACCTTGGTCCTTACCCTCGACTTTTATACCTTTCTTCAAACCGAAAGTAGGAGCTAACTGCAAATTTACTTTGAAATGGTCAGTAACCTTTGCTTCAAAATTAGCTCTCAAACTATAACGATTATAAGAAGATCCATAAACGATACCTTCCTGACGGTAAACACCACCAGAAATTGAATAGTTTATTCTATCAGTAGCACCAGATACATTCAACTGCATATCATAGGTAGGCGCTGTACGGAAAAATTCATCTTGCCAATCAATTGCTTCCAGTTCATCAGTACCCCACCATGGATCATAAATACCATAAGTACTGCGAATTTTATATAAATCATCTCTTGTCTGATAGGTACGTCCGTCTCTCATCTCAGCATAAGCGATTCTATCAGCTTGGCTTACCGAGGCATCCTGACCAGTGGCATTCACCCATTGTCTATCTAACCATTTTTTATTAAAGGTTATCCATTCATCAGAATTCATTACATCCACTTTTCTTTCCAACTGAGATATCGCAGCATAGGCATTCAGAGATATGGTTGGTTTACCCGTCTTACCTTTTTTCGTAGTAATCAAAACAACGCCATTGGAACCACGTGAACCATAAATTGCAGCAGAAGCAGCATCCTTCAATACGTCTATCGACTCAATATCTCCAGGATTGATACCCGAAAGATTATCAATAGGGACACCATCCACAACATAAAGAGGAGTTGTAGTACCACTAATGGAAGCAGCACCACGAATGTTGATGGTAATATCACTGCCAGGGGAACCTGATGTCGATCGTACAGAGACACCCGCCATCTGACCTTGCAAAGCTTGCTCTATACGTCCCACAGGGCGGTCTTCAAATGATTCAGAACCAATTTTAGCTATAGAACCTACCACATTCGCTTTTTTGACCGTTCCATATCCTACCACAACCACATCATTAAGAACCTGAGCATCTTCTTGCATGACAGCCTTCAGCATACCAGAGGTTCCTACTTTTAAACGCAAAGTTTTATATCCCATATATGAGATTTCGATAACACCTTGCTCTGGGGCATTCTGCAAACTAAAGTTACCATCCAAATCAGTAACTACACCTAATTTTGTACCTTTTACTACAGCACTTGCACCAATAATAGGCTCCCCGTTCTGATCTACAACTCGTCCATTCACATTACGGGTCTGTGAAAAAACGCCTAATGTAGAACACAAAGCCAATGCTAAAAAACCATGTCTTAGCAAGTTTTCCCGCTTAAATTCTTTGGTTAGTTTCATAAGTTTGTTTTTAATTATTAATTATGTTTATCGTTCCATAAATCGTTAGATTTTTCTGAACTCAAGCGCAAAAGTATTGATTATCAAGAAACAACATAGGGGACATACATACAGTTTTCTGTACAATTGTACAAAAGTGCAAGTCTTCGAGCCAAGAATGGCACATATTAACCTATAAAAACAGAAAAAGGAAGCTGGGCAAAACTCATTTACCTAAACTTCCTTTTATTTTCATTATATATAACACAGAACCTCTATTCCAAAGTTCCGTATCCATATTCTATCCTTTCAACTTAAAGGCGTTTTCTATGCTGGTCAATTCATCTCTGAAGTCGGCATCCAGCTTCAATCTTTGCTCTACCTTTGTGCAACTGTGAATCACCGTACTGTGATCTCTGTTGCCCACGAGCTTTCCTATACGCGAGGCCGGCATTTTGGTATGCTTGGCAGCCAAGAACATCGTCACCTGTCTTGCCACCACAAACTCACGCTTACGGCTCTTGCTGTGAATGGCTGTAGGAGTGACATTGAAATGATGACATACTTTATCTATAATATCATCCATTGTGAGCGGATGGTCGTCAATCTTCACAGCCCGCTTGATGACACGCTCTGCCAGTCGGATATCGATATTGCTGTTATATACGATACTGTAAGCCAGAAGTCCATTGATAGCTCCCTCCAGGTCACGCACACTTCCATTACAAGTCTGTGAAATAAAAGCCACCACATCGGCAGGAATCTGCAGCCCATCTCTTCGTATCTTGCTTGCCAGGATGTCCACGCAGAGTTGCACATTCGGCTTCTCCAGCTCTGCCACCAGTCCACAAGAGAAACGGGTAAGCAGACGGTCGGGCATATCCTTCAGGTCAACCGGAGGACGGTCGCTCGCCAATATGATTCTCTTTCCGTTACGAAAGAGGCTGGGGGAGATATGAAAAAAGGGATTAAGGGTCTTGGTCTTTCCTGCCCACTCCTGAATATCATCCACTATCAGCATGTCTATTGTCTGATAGAAGTTGATGAAATCGTTGGTGGAGTTGTGAAGCACCGCCTCTATATACTGGTTCTGGAAGAGGCGTGCGCTGACATACAGCACTCTCTTCTTGGGATAAGTCTTCTTGGTCAGCACACCGATGGCATTGACAAGATGCGTCTTGCCACTACCTGACGGACCATAGATAAACATGGGGTTAAACTGAGTGGTATTGGGATGTTCGGCAATAGAATAGCCTACCGAACGTGGCAGCTTATTGCTGGCACCCTCCACATAGTTGTTGAACGTGAGCTTAGGATCAAGCTGCGTATCGATGTCTTCGGGCTGCTGCACTTTAGGCTGTTCGGCCTGTATACGTCTCTGCTCAGCCACATCCACATCATTAGGATCGGCTTCGAGGACTATCGTCTTCTTGTGTTCCAAGTCGGCAACGACACGGTAAGTCAATCTCACTCCCTCACCGAAGTTACGCTGCAGCACCTTGCTCAGCAAGTCCACATAGTTAGCCTCCAGATACTCATAGAAGAAGGTACTGGGCACCCTAAGCAACAAAGTCTTCGTAGCCGGTTTGTACGACTCGAAGACGATGGGCTCAAACCAAGTCTTGTATTGGTCGGGCTTCACTGCATCGCGAATAACGGCGAGACAATTATCCCAGAGTGGTTTTGGACTTGCTAACATTCTCTATATGATATATTTACTATTTATTTTTACTTTACAGGCAGCTCCAAACAAAGCGAACCTGTCTGCAAAGTTATAAAATAAATAGCAAATACACAAATCTTTATTTATCTTTCTTGCCAAAGATTGAAAAATGTACATAGCGCTTAGGATGCTGTCTCAGGTTGACAACCAGCGAGTCGGCATCGCGCATGGTGGCATTGAGATTATGATACAGCTGCGGATCGTTCATCAACAGTCCGAGTGTTCCCTTGTCACTATTCAGTTTGTTGGTGAATTCCTCTGCATTTGCCAAGGTACGGTTCACCCTGTCGAGTGTCCCCTGCACATCGAGACCGGCCAGGTTGGCAGTCAGCTTGTTGGTATT
>ERZ780017.96-NODE-96-length-15503-cov-2.57295_pt1 | contig 15503 bp, 14 predicted proteins | sample MGYA00511867_ERZ780017 | MGnify/ENA primary metagenome ERZ780017 (study PRJEB29588, sample SAMEA2157043) | human gut metagenome | biome: human gut; feature: human-associated habitat; material: faeces | place: Denmark | collected 2008/2010 ...
TCCCGCAGATAATTTCTTATAAACCTCTGCATCGGTAGAAGGTTCTACCCTCACATTGACTCTTGTTGTCGTATAAACAGTCTCTTCTGCATAAACTACCGTATCCGGATTCAATACTGCCGGAACATGCTCTGTTTCCGTCTCTGTTTCTGTTTCCGTATCTACAACTTCTTCGGTGTCAATTACATTTTCTGTTGTTGGTACCTCTGTATTTGTTAATGTTTCTTCGGTATTCACATTCGCAACTGTATCGTCTTTTTTATCCTTCCCGCAAGCGGTCAGAAATACCAGACACATAACAAGCAACAGGCATACGGTAACTGCCGAGTGCCTGCTGCCCTTATGGAATGTGCTTCTTTCTGATGTTCTCATAGATTTCCTCACATTTCCCTTATATCATCTTACTTATGAATCAAAGTTCCCTTTAATCCGCTGACGCCATCTAATGCTTCCTCCAAGTTGGCAATCAGTACGGAACGGACTGCAGAATTACCGATGTAATCGATTGCTGCCTGAATCTTCGGAAGCATGGTTCCTTCTTCAAACTGACCCTCGTCCATATACTGTTTTGCTTCTTCTACGGTCATCTCATCCAATGGCTGTTCATTGGCTGTGCCATAATTTAAACACACATGCTCAACACTGGTTAAGATAATAAGCTGATCAGCGTCTAAAAGCTCTGCAAGTCTTCCTGCTGCAAGGTCTTTTTCAATAACTGCGCTGGCACCTTTTAGATTATTATCCTGCTCTAATACAGGAATACCGCCACCACCACAGGCAATTACTACCTGGTCTGCATCGGAAAGTGCACGGATGGCATCAATTTCTACGATGTCCATTGGCTTTGGAGCTGCTACGATACGGCGGTATCCTTCACCCTGTTTTTCCGTATGGTTACCTTTCTTCTCCTCAGCTTCTGCCTCTTCCTCTGTCATGACACGGCCGATAATTTTGGTTGGATGATAAAATGCTTCATCGTATGGGTCTACGGTTACCTGTGTTAAAACAGTAGATACCGGTTTGTAAATTCCACGGTTTAATAATTCGGTACGAATGGCATTCTGCAAATCGTATCCGATATAGCCCTGGCTCATAGCAGAGCAGACAGACATCGGAGTAGCAGTATATTCCGGATAAATTCTTGCAAATTCAGCCATTGCAGTATGTATCATTCCCACCTGAGGTCCATTGCTGTGGGAAAGAACTACCTGACAGTCATCCTTAATATAATCTCCGATTGCTTTTGCGGTAAGCTTGGTTGCTTTCTTCTGTTCCGGAAGTGTTGTTCCCAATGCTTCATGTCCTAATGCAATCACAATTCTCTTCTTTTTCATGTTACAATCCTCCAATTCTATGCCCAAAGATTTTCCGGATAGACACCGTCTTTAATCAGTCCGCGGATGGAATCCACAACAAATGGTTTGTCCTCTAAATAAGTAACTCCAAACCAACGGTCTGCTGTCTCATAAACTTTTACGGTTGCCTTATCCTGATTCAAAAGCAATTCCACAATATTTGGCAGCAGATACTCTTTCTTCATCGGATTGTCTTCAATATGTGCCAAGAACTCACGAAAGCCCTCTTCCAGATAATCAATAAAATCCGGATAGCCAGCCCACATGTTCATAGATACATTTACATCCGGGTGAATCCATTCTGCCACATCAGCTTCTTCACAATGTACTTTTCCTTTTTCATCGGCATAGATGCTGTGTGTCTCTAAAATTTTTTCAAGATAGCCACTCTTTTCATCTACCACACAGACACCACGGGTAACAGTTCCGTTATCACTCAGTGTGTTCTTCAGGATATATCCAGCCATTCCAAGGCGGAATCTTTCCTTATCCTCTTCATGATTTACCAGAAAATCATGCATCATTACAAATGCTTCTTTTCCGTAATAATCATCTGCATTGATGACTAAAAATGGTTCCTTCACTACGCCTTTGCAGCATAATACTGCCTGTCCGGTTCCCCATGGTTTTGTTCTGCCTTCCGGCACTGTAAAGCCTTCCGGTATATCATTGATATCCTGGAATACATAATCTACTTCTACCTGTTTTCCAATTCTGTTTCCAATGATTTCTTTAAAATCCGCCTCAATATCCTTGCGAATGATAAATACAACCTTGTCAAAACCTGCTTCCACCGCGTCATAAATGGAATAGTCCATAATAATCTCGCCATTTGGTCCCATTTTCTCAAGCTGCTTAATTCCGCCGCCAAAACGGGAGCCAATGCCTGCCGCCATAATAATCAGTGTAGTTTTCATTCGTATTCTCCTCAACCTTATTTTAAAACTTTTTTCTCTCTACCCTTTTCTTTTTTCCTCTATTTCACTGTTCTTACCTAATGATTTCGCCACTCGCCAGCTCTAAAAGCGTGTTGACTCACTTACGCCTGCTATTTCATGTATTCTTTATAGCCGACTTCCTGAAGCTTCTTATCCTTTGCTTCTACCTGCTCTTTTAAATTCTTAGAATATTCTTTTAATCGTGCTAATAATGCATCATCTGATGTTGCAAGAATCTTCGCTGCAAGAATTCCTGCATTTGCTCCACCATTGATTGCAACGGTTGCTACCGGAATACCGGTTGGCATCTGTACGATAGAATAAAGAGAATCTCTTCCGCCTAAGGATGTGGTATGCATCGGAATTCCGATTACCGGCATAGGGAAGATTGCTGCACACATTCCAGGAAGATGCGCCGCCATTCCTGCTCCTGCGATAATTACTTTAAATCCTTTGCTCTCTGCGCTCTTTGCATATTCAAAAAATACATCCGGCTCACGATGTGCGGAAATAATTGTCATCTCATACTCGATTCCAAGCTGTTCCAAAATATCTGCTGCTTTTGCCATTACAGGCATATCTGAATCACTGCCCATTACAATTCCTACTTTTGCCATTTTCTTTCTCCTTTTCTCATAGATACTTGTCCTTTTAGTATACACTGTTTTAAGCCGGAAATGAAGTCTTATTTTCCAACGGCTCATTGAGTTTTTCTGTGCCCGGCACTACAAATCTGCCATCTCTTATAATATCCCCGGTACTGCCATCTGCCCGTTCGATATAAATGCAGTCTAATTCATCATACGGTATCGTAATATCCGTATGGCAGGTAAAATATGCCCTACTTTCGTCTTCTTTCCGAAGAATTGAAATTTCATTATCCCTTGCCACAATTTCTTTTCCATCCGGATTATAAACCGGCGTATCCTCCGCCTGGGAATAACAGGTATCTCCCACTGCAAAATGTGGACCTGTCTTCTCTGCAATCAGAATCGGCAATTTATCTGCAATATCAAAATCCTTTGCCATCCGGTATGCCGTAGTGTTGGTTCCAATAGCAAACTCCCCTAACGGCAGCGTATCATGGTGCATCAGCACATTATCATAAATATATTTATGGTTCTCTTCTTCACTGTCAAAATTACTGCAGCTGTAATCCACAACTTTTCCATCTTCAAACGTCATTTTCAGGTTCTCATACCGGAGTCCGTTAAGATAGACATAAGATACATGCAGTACTCCGTGGGTTCCGGTCAGCACCGGTGAAGTAAACACTTCCCCTACCGGAATATTGACATCTGCCACGCAATTTTCAAAGATAGTCTCTTTCTGTGGATTCTTAAGGCGGTATAATTCCACTGTCATATCTGTTTCGTTATCGCCTTTTCCTCTGATATGTGCCCTGACTCCCTGGTCTAATACTTCAATAATTTTCGCCTGCATACCCCGGTACAGGGTATAATCCAGTGTATTTAATTCTACCGTCTTATCAAAAATTTCTTCAAAGTTGCTGCCAATCTGCGGGAGCGGATAAGCAATAATCGTAAAGCTTCTTTCCTCTCCCTTAATATACTGATTGGTAATCTGCCCAGCCTGTGACGCATAATAGACATTTAATTCATTCTGTTTGTCGCTGTAATGGCAGGCAGTTTTTTTATTTTCCGGCTCAAATAACGGTTCTCCGAACACCTCGATTACAGCCGGACCTGCGTAGCCTGCTGCAAGTTCTTTCTTATCTTCATATACAGTCCGGAGTGTCTCTAATCGGCGTTCCACAAAGGCTTTATCTAAATATACTGCTTTATCTGCTTTATGGTCATAATCAAACTGACGGTTCACAGAAGTCGCATAGCAGCCCCGCTTGGAGTTGCCGCGGTTACGGAAGGAAGAAAACGCATCCCGGTAAATCGTCGGTTTTAATCCCATCTTCTCAAAATTAGCAATTGCTGCCCGCACCATACGTTCCATTCCGATGGCATATTCCACATTTACGGTAGATTTTATGGATAAGTCTTTTCCGGTGGTAATAAAACCAATCCGGTAGCCTTCCGTATAAGTATCCGCCATTGCCTGAATCTTCTCCTGTGGAAGCTGGTTCATATACTCTGCCATACGGATTTCATTTTCTCCGATTGGCTCTCCATAATAATAAAGGTATTTTAAATCCTGTAAATCAGAATCCATTACTATCCGGGTAAAGAAATCCCGGCTGGCATCTACCATTTCGCAGACGCTGCGCTCGGTAAACAATTCACTGTAATCGTGGAAGAACCAGTAAATTGCCTGCTGCACTTCTTTCGGGGTTGTTCCCTCTTCGTCATTAAAACAGGTATAAACCTGGATAAACAATTCACAGAAGCAGGTATAGGCTTCCACATCGCCCTCATAAGCATAAGGAATCAGGCTCCGAAGCTCTGCATAGAGCATGCTAAGGAGTGTGCCGTATTCCTCGCCCAGGGTTATACAGACATAATCCGGGTTTGCATAGCTTTCTTTATAATGTTCCGGCAAAATGTCCTCATACAATGCTTCATTTATCTTCTGTAATGTTTCCCTGCTCTGGCTGCAGAAGCTGTCATTTAATCCCTGCCGCAATACTTCTTCCGTTTTTACAATAAATGCTGCCGTTCCTTTAAAATAAGCACGGAACGGCTCACAAACCTCCGGTTCTGCCGCAAGTTCATGTATCCGTTCCGTCACCAAATCCAGTCGTTCTGTAATTGCTTCTCTTTCTTCTGCGTTTAAATTCTGATATTCCATACTTTCTATCCTTCATATTTCTAATTTTTCCTACAACAGAATACCGCCTGCATAGACAGCAATCCAGATAAGCAGTGAAAAAATTGACAAAAATGTAGCAGCATACGGAATGCTGCGAAATGAATTTTCCTCCTTCAGGCTTATGATTGCAAGAATCACTGCGGCTAATGCTGCAAAAAAGGCTAGGATTCCATAGCAGGCTATGTATATGCTTAAATTACCGGCACTTCTGAATGCAAGAACTACCATCACCACAAAACTGACCAGTGACAGTAGTGCCAGAACAAGTGCTGTAATTCCTCTTTTCGAAAGTGTTTTTTCTGTAAATTTATATTTTCTGTATCCTCTTCGTCTTTTTCTCATGTTCTTTCTCCCGATACCATATTTGTACCGAAGTCTATTCTTTCTGCTCAAATTTGTGACACCGGATATGATTTGCCAGCAAAAATCCAACATATCCAATCGCCCCACCAATGGTATTTAAAATCAAATCATCTACATCAAAGCTTCCTACCTTGGATACAAGCTGTACCAGTTCCACCAGCAGACTGAAGTCAAAACTCAAAAGCACTACCCGGTAGAACTTTCTCTGGTTATGTGCCAGTAATGGCAGAAGCATTCCATAAGGAATAAAAGCGACAATATTTCCCAGAAGGTTAAAGCAGACTGCTTTCGTGCCCAATGCCTTCCGGTAAATAATAAACCGCTTGATTTCTTTTAAGGGCATAAGATTATAATGGTAGCTTCTTTCGGAATAGGTTCTTCCCAGCATTTCTGAGAAGAACAGGAAATAGCAAAGCAGACCCAGATATATTACGAATAAAATCCATGCTCCGATACGAAGCAGTTTTCTCGTCTTCTGACTCAATTCCTTTTCCCCATTTCATTTTTGCTGTTTATTTTGCCCCATACTGCTCATAATATTTATCAATTGCTTCTTTCATCTTATCATCAATGATAAGCCTGCCCTGGCAAGGACGGTTGTATAAACACTCTACCACATCTGCCATGCTGACAATTGCATTTGCAGGGAAACCATATTTCTCCCGAATCTCATCCAATGCGCATTTGTCTGTCTCAAGGCCTTTTTCCATACGGTTTAAGGATACCATCAATCCAAGGATAGTTACGTCTCCCTGTGCCTGAATGATTGGGAATGTCTCCTGAATAGATTTTCCGGATGTCGTTACATCCTCAATAATAACAACACGGTCACCATCTTTGATTTTGCTTCCAAGCAAAATTCCGGTATCGCCATGGTCTTTTACTTCTTTACGGTTAGAACAGTAACGAATCTCTTTGCCATAAAGACGGCTGAATGCGATCGTTGTTGCAACAGAAAGCGGAATTCCCTTATATGCCGGTCCAAACAGCACATCAAAATCGGTACCATAGTGGTCGTGAATTGCTTTTGCATAATATTCTCCAAGGCGGGATAACTGTGAACCGGTTACATATGCACCTGCATTCATAAAGAATGGAGACTTTCTTCCACTCTTTAATGTGAAGTCACCAAATTTCAAAACCTCACTCTCCACCATAAATTCAATAAACTCTTTCTTATATGCTTCCATGTATGAAACCTCCTGAATATGTCAACAGTGAAATATCACTTTTTTCTTTTACCTAATTTCTTATGCTACCATACTTCCCTGAAAACCTCAATGCATTTTTCTTAATGGCGCCGGTCTATACCGGCATTATTATAATAAGCTGCTTTTTCCTGATACATTCTGCGTTCAGCTTCCATCAGCAAGAGGTCAAATCCACGCTCCCAGCTTTCCTGCCATACTGATCCGACTGCCATTACTACATCTTTTTTCTTCATGCCAGCCTTCATACGTTCTATCCGCTGCTTCAGTTCCTCTTCTCCGATACCTGCACACAGTGCCAGAAGTTCATCCCCTCCAATACGGAACAGTCCATAGTCTGAAAATTCCTCACGGAGTAATTCGCCGGCACGCAGAATGAGCTGGTCACCTGCCTGATGACCTAAAGTATCATTTACCCTTTTCAGTCCTGTAATATCGCAATACACCACACCAAAGCCTGAAGTACCTGATGCATCTGTAACATACTGTTCCATGGCAAACCGGTTTCCAAGTTTCGTAAGCTGGTCACTATAGCTCATCCGTTCCAATTCCCGCACCAGATTACGCCTTCTGATGCTGGAGACAATAAAATATCCCATAATCTGAAGCATATTAGAAGTATAATCCAACATTTTTTCGGGAGGATTATCAACTCCATAAAAACCGATGATTTTCTGCCCTTCATACAGTGGAACTACTACCAGCGTTGAAATATTCTGTTGTTTCAGATTCTCATACTGCAGTGGATCACTCTCACGTATATTTTCCAGATTACCAATGATAATATTTTTGCCTTCCCTAAAATTGCGGTACCAGTTCTCGCATACTTCAGCCGGAACATTCTGCAAATTATCTTTCTCAGGCCTGATACCATTCGCTACCCATTCATAGGTGTTATCGTCATTTCCCAATAAGTTTTTTTCAAAAATATAGGTACGTTCTCCATTCAATGCCTTTCCAAGATATTCCAGAATAATTTCCAGCGACTGTTCTGACGTAGGGGCATTTAACGAAATTCTTATGCCCTCATTTATAATAGCCTCCATATTTTCATAGTTTTGAATCAGACTTCCCTGTTTTTCTTCGTTGCTGACATCCAGTGCAATTTCTACCCGGTAACGTCGACCATCCTGTTCCAGCATAGTATCCTTCAACAACAGATGTTTGCCAAGAACCGGATTATAATACTTCCATTCTTTAAACTCACCTTCTACCAGTTCCTGATTATTGCACATACTACAAGGGGCGGCATTATGCTGCATCACCTCATAACATTTCTTTCCTTTTATTTCCTCCTGGGTCTGAAATCCAAAGTTTTCCCGTGTTTTCCGGTTCATATACACAGGATCATATGTATCAACATCTGAGACATATACAAATTCATTAAGATTTTCAAAGAAATTCCAAATCTTTTCCACTGTTTCTATCCTTTCCGTCAATTACATTACTTACATTTTATCCCTGGACATCATTTTATCTCTCCGGCAGCACCAAAAACAGTCCCATTAATCAGTGACTGCACCAATCAGTTCATTGATATCTTCAACTCCATTATTTTCCATATAATCCTGTATACCATTGATAATATCAATCGTTGCGGTAGGATTAGTAAAGTTTGCAGTTCCCACAGATACTGCGGTTGCTCCTGCCAGTATCAGTTCCAATGCATCTTCAGTGCTCTGTACACCTCCCATTCCGATAATCGGAATATTCACTGCCTGGGCTGCCTGATATACCATACGCACTGCAATTGGATGCACTGCCGGTCCGGACATCCCACCAGTTCTGTTTGCCAAAGCAAATTTTCTGCGGTTTACATCAATCTTCATTCCAGTCAGTGTATTAATCAGGGAAATTACATCTGCTCCGCCTGCTTCTGCCGCTTTTGCCATCTCTGTAATATCCGTTACATTCGGGCTCAATTTCATAATAACCGGCTGTCTTGCATATTTTTTCACTTCTTTTGTAATTTCTTCTACAGAAGCTGCATTCTGTCCAAAGGCAATACCGCCTTCTTTGACATTTGGGCAGGAAATATTGATTTCCAGCATATCTACCGGCTGTTCGGCCAGTCTTTCCACAACTTCTATATAATCGGAGGCTGTTTTTCCACAAACATTTACAATAATGCGTGTGTCATAGTGGGTAAGAAATGGAATATCACGCTGTACAAATACATCAATACCAGGATTCTGTAAACCGATAGCATTTAACATTCCACCGTACACTTCTGCCACACGAGGGGTCGGATTCCCCGGCCATGGTACATTGGCAACACCTTTCGTCACTACTGCACCCAGTTTATTCAAATCTACAAATTCACTGTATTCCTGACCGGAGCCAAAGGTTCCGGATGCTGTCATAATCGGGTTCTTCAATAATACTCCTGCCAGATTTACTCTTGTATTCATTAAAGTTCCACCTCCTCAGCCCGGAAAACCGGTCCTTCTTTACATACACGTTTGTTATTGACATTGGAATGTTCGTCCTTGTCCTTAGACTGGCACACGCAGGCTAAACAGGCTCCGATTCCACAAGCCATACGTTCTTCCATGGAAATCCAGCACTCAATCTGTTTCTCTTTTGCATATTCCTTAATAGCTGCCAGCATCGGCTTTGGTCCGCAGGCATAGATAATATCTGCTGTCAGCCCATTTTCACGGATGGCATCCAATACATTTCCTTCTGTCCCGGCACTTCCGTCCTCAGTTGCCACATAGACTTCTCCTTCTTCACGAAATTCATCCATCAGGAAAAGCTCATCCCGGAAACCAAGTACCATCTGCTTTTCACAGTCCAATTCTTTTGCCAGCTCTAACATTGGTGGAATACCAATTCCACCACCAATTAAGAACGCTTTCTTTTCTTTCTTCGGAAATCCATTTCCCAGCGGTCCTGTTATATTAAGAATTCCGCCGGTATGCATACCGGAAAACTCTTCTGTTCCCTTTCCAACTTTACGGTATACCAGACGGATGGCATTATCCTTTTTATCAATTTCACAGATACTGATTGGTCTTGGAAGCAGCCTGCTTCCTTCATTACAATATACAGATACAAACTGACCTGCTTTTGCATGCGCTGCAATCTCTTCCGTACGCAGCCACATACTGTAAATGTCATCCGCAATTTCTTCCTGGCGGATAATAATCGCCTGTTCTTTAAACTTCTCTGCCATCTTCTTCTCCTATCTTGCCTGTAAAGCTCCATCGATATCTTTTATCATTGCCTCTACTGCTGCTCTGGATGCATCTGCAAAATGTTCTGCTCCAAAAGATGCATAAGCCTCCTGCTTATATGCTGCAATGATTCCACGGGATGAATTGACAATTGCACCCAGTCCGTTTTCGTCGAAGTAATGTACTAAGTCCGCTCCTTTTCCACCCTGGGCACCGTATCCCGGAACCAGGATAAAGCTCTTTGGCATTACTTTACGAAGGACTTTTCCTATCTCCGGATAGGTTGCTCCTACTACTGCTCCCACATAGCTGTAGTTATCTCCCATGACTTCTTCGCCCCACTGTGCTACCTTTTCACCGACATATTCATACAGTGGTCTGCCATCAATTAATCTGTCCTGAAATTCTCCACTGGATGGATTGCTGGTCTTAACTAAAATGAAGATACCTTTTTTCTCTTCTTTACATACTTCCAGGAAAGGCTTGATTCCGTCTGAACCAAGATATGGATTAACGGTTGCAAAGTCTTCATCAAAAGCAGAAAGCTTCTTACTTCCCACCTGGACTTTACCAAGATGTCCCACTGCATAAGCTGCGGATGTAGAACCGATATCGCCACGTTTTACATCTCCGATTACCACAAGGTCTTTGGAGTGGCAGGAATCTACTGTCTTCTGATATGCTTTCACACCCTCTGTTCCAAACTGCTCATACATGGCAATCTGTGGTTTTACAGCAGGAATCAGATCATAAGTGGCATCTACAATTGCTTTGTTAAACTGCCAGATTGCTTCTGCTGCACCCTCTAAAGTCTCACCACACTCCTTAAATGCTGCTGCCTTAATATGTTCCGGAACATAATCTAACATCGGATCTAAGCCGACAACGATTGGTGCATGGGTTTTCTCGATTTTTTTAATTAATTTGTTAATCATATCTTTAAGCCTTTCTTTTTCTTATTCTTCTGCTGCATCATATACAATTTTGCCGTCACAGATAGTCATCATTACTTTACCAGTTACTTTTCTGCCGTGGAATGGTGTATTCTTTGCTTTCGACCAGAACTTGTTCTTATCAATAGCATAAGTGCATTCCGGATCAAAAAGCATGACATCTGCCATTCTTCCCTCTTCCAAAGTTCCTTTCTTCAAATGAAGAATCTGTGCCGGGTTATAGCTCATCTTCTCTACCATCTGCATCGGTGTTAAGTATCCACCCAGCACGAGTTCTGTATAAGTCAGTGCTGCTGCAGTTTCCATTCCAACAATTCCGAATGGTGCCTTTACCATGCTGCTATTTTTTTCATCTGCTGTATGCGGTGCATGGTCTGTAGAAATGACTTCCATGGTTCCGTCGGAAAGTCCCTTTTTCAATGCCTCCACATCCTCTTTACGGCGAAGTGGCGGATTCATCTTATAATTGGTATCTCCCTCTACCATATCATCTGATGTCAGTGTAAAATGATGCGGACATACCTCTGCGGATACCGGAATATGCTCTAACTTGGCATATTTTACCATGATTACACTGTTCTTTGTGGAGCAGTGGCAAAGATGCAGGTGTGCACCGGTATCTTTGGATAACAGGATATTTCTTGCAATCATGATATCTTCTACGGAATTGGTAATTCCAGCCAGTCCCCACCGTTTTGCATTCTCATCCTCGTTGACCACGCCGGAGCCAACCAGATTCTTATCTTCGCAATGTGACAGTACCGGAATGTTACAGTCCCTTGCTACCAGCATGGCATCTCTTGCAAGAAGTGAATTCATGACTGATTTGCCATCTTCACTGATTGCAGGGCTTCCTGCCTCCACCATCTCTTTGATGTCAGCTAATTCCTCTCCCTGCTGTCCTTTTGTTACAGCACCAACCTGTAATACATGCACCAGTCCGACACTTTCTGCCTTATGATGTACATAACGTACCACATCAGCATTATCTACCACCGGCTTGGTATTTGGCATTGCAAGTACCGTGGTATATCCGCCTCTTGCTGCGGAACGGGTTTCTGTTTCAACATCACCCTTATGAGTAAATCCTGGATCCCGCAAATGCACATGCATATCAACGAGTCCCGGCATTACATACAGTCCTTTGGCATCGATAGTCTTCTCTGCCTTTTTCTTGATATTTTTCCCTCTTTTGGTAATGACTCCATCTTCTATGAAAAGGTCCATTACATCATCTGTTTTCGTAGCCGGATCTAAAATGCGGCCACCTTTTATTAAGATTGTCATGTGGAATACCTCCTGTTGCTCCTATTTTAGCATACAAGCAGTTCTGGGGCAATCTGCTCATGCATGTATTTTCTCAAATAGTTCCGGAGGTACATATGCTTCTATACGGATTCCCTCCGGCAGATATTCTTCTGCTATTAATTCTCCTGTTTCTCTTATCTGCTGCAGCAATCCACCCTTGTCATATGGCAGCACTGTCTCAAGATAGCGTTTGTTCTCCCGCAGTATCCGGGCGAGGCAGTCTTTCAGTTCTTCTAGTCCATCACCTCTTGCTGCAGATACCCGTAAAGTAATATCTGCCCTGCCATCCCGCAATGGTTCCCGGTCTGTAATGGCATCCTGCTTATTAAACAATGTCAATATCTTTTTATCTGTAACCTCTAACTGGTGCAATGTCTCATATACAATATGCATCTGCTTGGCAGCCTGTGGATTGGATGCATCCACCACATGAATGATAAAATCTGCATACTTAGCTTCCTCTAAAGTACTACGGAAGGCATCAATCAGATGATGCGGCAGTTTCCGGATAAACCCTACCGTATCCGTAAGCAAAAGCTTCTGGCTTCCCGGAAGTTCTAACATTCTGGTAGTCGGGTCTAAGGTTGCAAAAAGTTTATCCTCTGCAAGAATTCCAGCTCCGGTCAGAGCATTTAAAAGGGTTGATTTACCGGCATTGGTATACCCTACAATCGCTGCCACCGGAACATGATTCCGCTGTCTTGCCACACGATTCACTTCCCGGTGCCGTTTCACTTCCTCTAACTCCCGTTTGAGCTGGCTGATTCTTGATGCAATCAGACGACGGTCTACCTCTAACTTTTTCTCTCCCGGACCTCTCGTTCCAATTCCTCCTCCCAGCCTTGACATACTCTTTCCTATGCCGGAAAGACGACTCATGCGGTAACGAAGCTGTGCCAGTTCCACCTGTATCTTTCCTTCACTGGTAGATGCTCTGGCAGCAAAAATATCAAGGATAATTAAGGTTCTGTCCATCACTTTTACGTTCAGGGCATCTGAAAGATTCCGAAGCTGTGCCGGGCTTAGTTCGTCATCGCAGACAATTCCTGTTGCATTGGTCCATGCAATTTCATCCAGCAGCTCTTCTACTTTTCCGCTACCAATATAAAGCCCCGGATGTATTGTCTGACGGTTCTGGATTACCCTGCCCACCGTTACTGCTCCGGCAGTCTTCACCAGCTCCTCCAATTCATCCAGGGAGTCTTCTGTATCATCGCCATCCTGGCTGCTTACGCCAACCAGGATGACTCTTTCTTCCATTTCATTGTTTTCAAAAAATTCAGGCATAAAATATCCTTTTCTTACTTTCTGTTTATGCAAACACACTCTGTCCGTTCTGGGATAATCCTGCAGAAATATTTAAAATTGCAGCAAAATCATTCTGTAATTCATTTGAGCATTTCTCTGCTTCCAGATAAATTTCTTCTGCTTTTTCCGTGTTCTCATCAAACAGTGCCTGCTGCACTTCTTTTCCATATCCATGGAATCTTCTGTGTTTCTCTGCCAGTGCATTCCAGGCCGGTGCAATTGCCGGATTTTCCGGATGCATGGAATAGTAAAAATGACCAAAGCCGCATTTTGTATCATCAAATTGTAACGTAAGGACATTCTTCTCAGTTACCATGGTATGTAAAGTCTCAAGCCATGCCCTATGTGCTTCCATTGCTTTTTGTACATAAGCATCAAAAACTGCATTATCCATACGGTAAAATGCATCACGGCTCATTTCTCCTATAACCTTCGCCACATTATCCATACCCGTTTCAACCTGGGTTAATGGTTCTACCGAACCTTTTAAATTTCCATTTATAACGGTCAGTAATTCTGCATCATTGCTGAGATTACCGCACTGGTCTTCAATACAGGACACCTGGGTTTCCAGCACATTCATGGAGCTGCTGATTTCTTCACTGATACCAGCAAGGGAACCAATCGATTCGCTGATGGTTCCAACATTTTTCTTGTTCTCGTCATTAATATTCCATACAGCATTAATCTTCTGATCAATATTGTCAAGAGATGTAATTGCAACATCCACACTCTTAGAACTCTTCTCAGAAGCATCGCGGATTCCTTCTACGAATTCACCCATATTTCCGGTTAACTGTTTGGTTCCCTCTGCCAGCTGACGGATTTCTTCCGCTACAACGGCAAATCCCTTTCCTGCTTCTCCTGCTCTTGCTGCCTCGATTGATGCGTTCAATGCCAGCAGGTTGGTCTGTTCGGAAATTGCATTGATACCTTCAATGACTTCATTCATATGATTGATAACATCCATCAATGCATCCATATTCTTCTTCATTTCTGTGGATTCTGAGATTGCATCTTTGGATAAATCCCGGATAGCTGTCAGTTCTTCCTGGCCATTCTCTATCTTCTTATAAATATCAGTAGTTTTCTCTGATACATCAACAATTGTATTGGTCAGACCCTCATGGGCATTTCTTACTTCCTCTGCAATACTGGATGTTTCTGCTGCTGCATCATGGATTGCCTTTGTTGCTGTATTGACATCCTCTGCTGTCGTTGTCATCTTTACGGTATCATGTCCAACTTTCAGGCCTAAGGCACTCATTGTCATAACTGCCTGCATATCTTCCCCATATACCTGTGCAAGCTGACGTCTGCCAGCGCTCATGCGTTCATACATATTCTGCAGTTCCGGTGAACCTGCAGCATAATTCTCTTCTTTCATCTCACTGATTGACTGAACCAGATTTATAATTTTTTTATTCCTTCCCAATGCCATATATTTCCTCCAATCAATGCACTTTCTGTGCATTACGTTATACTACTAATTTTGTACTGAATCTTACCGATTGTCAACGACATTTTGTGATATTTTTCCAAAAAATTCAACTTTTTTTGCAATTTCTTTATGCAGAAAATATTTTCAAAAACATTACCAATGCCTGATAATCTCTCATATCTGCCAGTTCTCTTGCGGAATGCATGGCAAGCATCGGAATTCCAATATCCGCTCCCTGCATCGGCAGATAGGAAACCACAATCGGTCCAAGGGTCTGTCCACCCGGCATGCCGGAACGGTTTACCTGCACCTGATATGGAATATCTGTCTTTTTACAAAGCTGCATCACCACCGCTGTTGCCTCACTGTCAGAAAGATACCGCTGGCTGGCAGAAGTCTTTACGGTAATTCCTTTTCCCAATATCACATCATTCGTAATATCTGATTTATTTGTGTAATTCGGGTGTACGGCATGAGCTCCGTCTATAGACAAGAGAAAGCCTCCCCGGAGCATATCATTTACCTCTGTTTCTGCCATTCCAAAGGCTGCACCAATCTTCATTATGATATCCTTAAGAAGACTGCTGCCTGCTCCCTGCTTGGAGCGGCTGCCGATTTCCTCATTATCAAATAATCCTGCCACAACCAGTGAATCTCCGGTCGTTTTTT
>ERZ780017.97-NODE-97-length-15464-cov-4.73321_pt1 | contig 15464 bp, 9 predicted proteins | sample MGYA00511867_ERZ780017 | MGnify/ENA primary metagenome ERZ780017 (study PRJEB29588, sample SAMEA2157043) | human gut metagenome | biome: human gut; feature: human-associated habitat; material: faeces | place: Denmark | collected 2008/2010 ...
GGAAGAAGGCCGTGTTGTTAGGGCATCCGGTTTTGATTGTCCGGTTTATGTCCTTGGACTGCCGCTTCCGGAAGAAATGTCCGTGGGTGTTAATGAAGAACTTATTCTTCCTGTTGATGATACGACTAATTTGGAAGCGTTGGAGACAGCCGCGTCCACTTTAAAAAAAATGGTGGAAGTGATGCTTCCTATTGATACGGGAATGAATCGAATCGGTACACATGCAAAAGATTTACCTGCCTTTCTGGAAAAATTAAAAAAATATCCCCACCTGCATATTCATGGGTTGTTTACCCACTTGGCAACAGCTGATGCAAAAAATAAGAGTAAAGCGTATAAACAACTGGCAGAATTTGAAGAGGCCCTTTCCGTTATGCCGTCATTGGAGAATTTGGTTATTTCCGCAGCAAGCAGCGCAGGGGTCGTGGATATTCCTGAAAGCTGGTACAATCTGGTGCGCCCGGGGATTATCCAGTACGGGCCTTCTCCCTCAAATACGATGCTGAATTATCTGGATTTAAAGTATATGATGACTGTAGTAAGCCATATTACCCATGTGCAGGTGGTGCATAAGGGAGAAACCGTAGGGTATGGTGCTACATATACAGCAGGAAAGGATATGAGAATCGCTACGATTCCTATCGGATATGCAGACGGATATCCCCGTGCACTTTCTAATAAAGGCGCAGTTCTTATTGGAGAGAAACGCTGTCCTATCGTGGGGCGTATCTGTATGGATCAGCTTATGGCGGCTGTTGATGATACCGTAATGCCTGGTGATGAAGTCGTTCTTATCGGAAAACAGGGGGAGGAAGAAATTAAAGTGGATGAGCTGGCAGAACTGGCCGGTACAATTCATTATGAAATTCTTTGTGGGCTAAGACGGATTCCACGGATATTTATTGATGAAAAATGATTATAAATACTGATTGATGAAATAAAAAAGAAGGCGCATTATTAATTTACGACCTTCTTTATGTGCTATATGCCGACATTTAGCGTTTTGTGCAACTTTATGATTATAACGAGAATGTTTTAAAATAAATGGAGCGCCTAGAGGGATTCGAACCCTCGCACCTGGTTCCGGAGACCAGTGCTCTATCCCCTGAGCTATAGGCGCCTGACGAAAGACATTATAGCATATTCGCTGAGTTTGCTCAATTGCGTGGCACTAAAATTGAACAGTTTGATCGAAAAGGAAATATGATGTAATACGGAAGGGAGGCACAGAATGGATCGAAAAATATTTCTTTTGATGCTGCCGCAAGAACTCATTTGGAGGGGGAATATCGGAAGAATTGATGAGTGCTTATAAACGGGAATTAGCGCATGTTTATAGGATGGCAAGTGCTAAAAGGATGCTGTTTATAAAGCGTAAAGGTACTCATTAAAAAATGGTGCTGAATGAGTGCAGCCGTGATATGCGCGGAGATGTTGGTGAACTGAAAAAGAAGTATGGAATCCACTATTGATGATTGTTTTACAATTTCGGATAATGCCGGAATACTTGAAGAAAAGCGTTTGACAGGATATAATCGTGATGATATAATGTTTTTCGTTGACGGATCATTAGCTCAGTTGGTAGAGCACCTGACTCTTAATCAGGGTGTCCGGGGTTCGAACCCCTGATGATCCACCAGACATGATACCCGAGGTTATGATGGCTTCGGGTTTTTGTTTTTTCATAATTTGTTGGAGTTTTTAATATCTTTGTAAAAGGTTTTGGCAAAGTTGATAATTGCTGCGGAGGGATTTGCGAAGGAGGGGGTCTTTCTGCATTTATGCAGCAGGTATGATAGAATATAAAAAATATTTCGGAAGAGGTGCGGTATGAGATACAGAAGTACACGAAGTGAAGAGAAAATTTCTGCGCCCCAGGCATTGCTTCAGGGATTGGCAAAAGATGGCGGGCTCTATGTTCCTGAAATGCTGCCGGTGCCTTTTATTGAATATAATTCTTTAAAGGATTTGTCATATAAGGAATTGGCCAGCTTTGTTCTTAAACGTTTTTTGACAGATATTCCTGAAAATGATTTGAAGAAACTTACAGATGCGGCCTATACGGGAACATTTGCCGCAAAAGAAATTGTGCCCGTAAAACGTATGACAGATGCTTTTTCTGTGGCGGAAATGTTTTATGGCAGGACTTGTGCTTTTAAGGATCTGGCGCTTTCTTTGTTCCCTTATCTGCTTGTATGGGCAAAGGCGCAGGAAAATGATGGAAAGCAGATTTTAATCTTAACGGCTACTTCAGGTGATACAGGGAAGGCAGCGTTAGAGGGATTTCGTAACATTCCCGATATCAATATTATGGTATTTTATCCGTCTGATGGAGTGAGCCCTCTTCAAAAGGATCAGATGCAGAAGCAGTCCGGTAATAATGTAAGGGTGGCAGGTATTGATGGTAATTTTGATGATGCCCAGAGTGCATTAAAACGCATTTTTATGAGTGGCTTGAGAAAAGAAGCATCAGAAAAGGGTGTTTTGTTTTCCAGTGCTAATTCGATTAATATTGGCCGGTTGTTGCCGCAGATCATCTATTATGTATGGATCTGGCTTCAATTGAGAAAGAACCATTCGATTGGAGAAAATGAGCGGTTTAATGTGGTAGTTCCTACAGGAAATTTTGGAAATATTCTGGCCGGGTGGATGGCAAAAGAAATTGGTGTTCCTCTTGGACAGCTGATTTGTGCTTCCAATGAAAATAAGGTACTTACAGATTTTTTCGAAACAGGCGTGTATGACATCAATCGCGAGTTTTATCTGACGGAATCACCATCTATGGATATCCTTATTTCTTCTAATTTTGAGCGTTTCCTGTACTATGTACTTGGTTCTGCTGATAAAGTGGCAGCAGCCATGAAAGCATTGAACAAGGAAGGGCGATATGCGGTATCGGAAGAAGAATTAGCATACGCTCTTGGTGAAATTACAGGAGGATGGGCCTCTTCCGCAGATATGAAACGGGCGATGAAAGCAGTTTACGAATCTTATGACTACCTTATGGATCCTCATACTGCAGTGGCTTATGCGGTTTATCACAGACTTCGCCGCGAAGGGAAGATAGAAAGACATTCTCATACAGTCATCATCAGCACAGCACATCCATATAAATTTCCCGGTATAGTAGCGGAGATTCTCGGTTTAGATGAAACAGGTACACCCTATGATGTTCTTCGGCGTATTGAAAAGAAAACAGGGATTCCTATTCCTTTTCAGTTGGGAGATTTGGAAATGAAGGAAAAACGTTTTATCGATACAATTGGAAAAGATGATGTGGCTGATGCAGTTAGTGAATACATGGATGATATTATGAATATAAGGATGCGAAATGAATAAGGCGGATTTGGAAGAGAAGCAGGAAAGACGGATGCGTTATGGATTCCTGGCACTTTTGCTTTTGGTGCTGGGAGGGATTCATTTTATGGATCCTGCTTTTTATCCAACAGTTTATCAACTGTCCAAAAGTGGAGATTTGGGCGGTACTATTACCTATTTAAGAGGATTTGGTGTTTATGCCGTTTTTGTCAGTTTTTTTATTGATGTCGTTATCAATATTGTTGGATTTCTTCCGTCTATTTTTATTTCTACTGCCAATGGCCTGATTTTTGGTTTGTTTTGGGGGACGATGATTTCATGGCTGGCAGAAACATTAGGCGTTATGATTTCTTTTTGGGTTATGCGTGTTCTTTTCCGAAGTCTGGCAAAGCGGGTGATTGAACAGAGTAAGACTTTAACCGCTTTGGATTCCTACGATTCTTGGCAGGCGGTGGCGGCAGCGAGAGCGATTCCTTATATGCCCAATGGCCTTGTCACAGCAATCTGTGCTTTATCCGGCATGTCATTTCGCTCTCATATGGCGGGTAGTTTGCTTGGTAAGCTGCCGTCAGTGGCACTTGAGGTAATTGTCGGGCATGATGTGGTCCATCTGGGGGAACATTCTTTGCGTCTGACTATCATTATTATTGTTGTTTCCGCCGTGTATGGAGCCGTATGGTGGTATATGAAAAAGAGAAAGAATAGAGAGAGGGATATATAAATTTGTTTTAAAGCAATCTAAATGAAAATTGAATTGAACTGTAAAAGCCAGATATCCTTTAAAGGTATATAAAATAATATTGAGACAATAAAAAGTTTTCTTTGATTAACTGCTGGCGGTTTGTGAACCGTGGCTTCATATTGATCGTAAGAAGACTTTTTGATATTTTACTCCCGGCAGACATTATACTTAAATTTTACAACTCGGGATATAATAAGGTTATATTGCGACAGGTTTGCGTACGTGAATCTGCATTTTTCATTCATGCAAACAAGGAGATTAAAATGATCATTGGGAATGCGGAACATCTTTCTGCTTATAAGGCACAGCTGTCTGAAGAACTTTATGATTGTCTGGAGAAAATGGCGGCCTATGGGTTTGAAGACCTGCCTGACGGGAAATATGAGATTAACGGTTATAAGGTGGGGGTAGAAACTTCAATGACGGAGCCGGCTGATAAACGTAAATTGGAAGGACATCAAAGGTATATCGATATAGTTTATGAAGTTGATGTGGAAGAGGAGCAGATTGGCTGCCGGTCTGTTTGGGAAGCCGGAAAAGTGACTGAATCTTATGAAGATAGAGATTTATATTTTTTCGCGTCGGAAGGAGAAGAAAGCCGTGCGTATCTTCATACGGGAAATTTTGTAATTTGTTTTCCCGAAGATTTGCATAGGCCTCTCTGCATGGGAGCGAAAGGGCCTTGCAGAATCAAGAAGGCGGTTCTAAAATTTCCGTTAAATAAATTATGAAATGGGTGAAATGTATAGAATCTTACATTGACCGATGGTCGCCATTTTGGTATCATAGTTAATACGGACAGCATTTTGACTGATGGTCGTGTTTTGGAGTTTTATTTAAGGAGCAGCTTTTAAAATGACCGTAAGGGGGAGACGAATGAAGTATAAAAAAGTGCTGGCAGCTGTCATGGCGGTCAGTGTAGTTGTTTTATCGGCAGGTATGTTTACAGGATGCGGTTCAGAAAAGAGCCAGCAACAGCAAAGTTTAAAGGTGACGACATTTAGACCGTTTAAATCAGATACGCCGATCATGAGGGAATATACAGGCTCTATTACGGCATTGCAGGAGGTTCCTGTCCGCGCTAAGGTATCAGGGACAGTTGTTGAAAAATATATTACCGGCGGTCAGCATGTAGAAGCGGGGCAGGCCCTGTATCGTATTGATACAAGAAGTTATGCATCTGCATTGGCTGCGGCACAGGCATCTGCAGCACAGGCGTCTGCTACTTATGAAAATGCGAAAAAGGATCTGGCCCGTTATGAACAGCTGGTTAGCAGTGGTGCTATTTCAAAACAGGCATATGACGGACAGAAATCATCTACAGAAGCCTATCGGGCTGTTTATGAAGCGGCTCAGGCGCAGGTACAGATTGCTTCCGATAATTTAGGTGATACGATTGTGACAGCGCCATTTTCAGGCACACTGTCTATGGATGATGTGAACATAGGCACTTTTGCAACCGCAGGTACGACGGGACTTGTTACCCTATCCTCTTCTGATCCGCTTTATGTGCAGTTCGACATGTCCGAAAGCGAGTATTTGCAGCTTACTCGTCAGAAAAATATTACGGAAACTTTAGGAAGTGAATTAAAACTCCGCTTGTCAGATGGATCCATTTACAGTGAAACCGGTAAAATCGTACAGGTCAGTCCGGGACTCAACGGCGGTCAGCTGACGATGAAAGCATCTTTTGCTAATCCTAATAATCTTCTTATTCCGGGGATGTATGCAACCATTGTTTCTGATGCTGAGTTAGCACAGGGAAGTATTCTCGTTCCGACGAAAGCCCTTATCCAACTTTTAAATAAAGATATGCTTGATGTGGTAGTGGATGGGAAGGTACAGCAGAAAGCAGTCAAGGTTGGTGCAACTTATGGATTATATACAATTATTGAAAGCGGCATTGATGTGACTGATGAAGTTATCGTAGAAGGTCAGAACAAAGTGCAGATTGGCCAAGCGGTAGAAGCGGTAGAAACGACCAGAGAAGAAATGGAAGAATCCGCGACCAAGGCTGCTGCAGATCAGCATGGTATTGCGAAGTAAGGAGGGGACATGGCTAAGTTTTTTATCAATCGTCCTATCTTTGCAATTGTTTTGGCGCTCGTTATTTCTATCGCCGGTATGCTTTGTATTTTTACCCTGCCGGTTGACCGATATCCGAAGATCACACCGCCCCAGGTTTCTGTAAGCGCTGCTTATCCCGGTGCCGATTCGGAGGTTGTGGCGCAGACGGTGGCGGAAGTCATAGAAAAGAATGTAGTTGGTGTAGAAGATCTTGATAGTATCAGCTCGACAAGTAACTCGAACGGTTCCTATTCGTTGACGGTACAGTTTGTCTCAGGGACAGACTCCGATATGGCAACAATTCGTGTACAGAATGGGGTTACATCTTCTGAGGCGGCGCTCCCTGATACAGTTCGCTCTATCGGCGTAACGACACGTAAGTCTTCCAGCGGAATGGCACTTGTTGTCAGTTTGCTCTCGCCAAATGGGACTTATGACGAGACATTCCTCAAAAACTATTTCAGTATGAACTATGTTGATGAGCTGAAATCCATTCCCGGTGTAGGGAGTGTACAGGAATTTGGTTCTGATTTCGGTATGCGGATCTGGCTTGATCCCGCAAAAATGGCACAGAATAAAGTCACCGCATCGGAAGTTATATCTGCTGTCAGCACACAGAACAGACAGGTAGCGGCAGGTAATGTGGGGACGGCTCCGGTGGACAAGAATCAGGCATTCCAGTACATTGTTACCGTGCAGGGGCGTTTAGCCACAGCAGAAGAATTTGGGAATATAGTCATTCGTACAAACAGTGACGGCAGTATGCTCAGAATGAAAGATGTGGCCCGCATCGAACTGGATGCAAAGAACTACGATTTTATTGCCCGTTCCGGTGACCATGAATCTGCAGCGGTAGCATTCTCACTCACTGATGATGCAAATGCTATTGATACGATTAACAAGATTAAGGCTAAACTTGCTGAAGACAGCAAGTCTTTTCCTGCAGATATGACTTATCGTATTTCTATGGATAATACGGATTTCATTTATGCGTCCGTTAAAGAAGTTCTTCAGACCTTTTTTGAAGCACTGCTGATTGTAGCAATGATTGTCTATATATTTTTGCAAAATTGGCGATCTACCCTTATTCCCATGATCGCCGTCCCTGTATCGTTATTTGGTACTTTTGGCGCTTTTGAGGTACTCGGTTTTACAATCAATACGCTGACACTTTTTGCCATAGTTTTAGCAATTGGACTGGTTGTCGATGATGCAATTGTTGTCATTGAAGCTGTAGAGTATGAAATGCGGTATAATAATTTACCGCCGAAAGACGCTACGGTTGCGGCGATGAAAAAAGTGCAGAGCCCAGTTATCGGGGTTGCTATCGTACTGGCTGCTGTATTTGTTCCGGTTGCCTTCCTTGGCGGGATTATGGGTATTCTCTATAAACAGTTTGCCCTTACTATTGCGGTTTCCGTATTGATTTCTGCTTTTGTGGCTTTGTCCTTGACGCCGGCTCTTTGTGCAGGGATGCTCCGTTATCATAAGGAAGGCGCAGAACGGGGGTGGCTGCAGAAATTCTGGGATAAATTCAATGACTGGTTCGATCGTATGATTGAAATTTATGGCCGTAGTCTTGAAAAAATGGGACGCGTGATTATAGCGCCCATTGGTGTCCTCATTGGATTGACCGTTGCTTCTGTTGTTATGTTTGTTGCTCTCCCGACTGCTTTTTTGCCGGAAGAGGATAATGGCTACTTTATTGGGGCTATTTCGCTGCCGGAAGGTTCTGTCAATATAAGAACCAATGCGGCAATTAAAGAGTTTCTGGCCTATATGGGTAAAGATGATGCTATAGAGCAGACTTTTGGCGTTACCGGCTTTGATATCCTTTCCGGTGGTCAGAAACCCAATGCGGGACTTTCTTTTATTAAACTGAAGCCCTGGGATGAGAGAAAAGGGGCTGCTTCACAGGTGGGAGCGCTTATTGGAAAAGCGGCAGCCTATAATGCCACACACCCTGATGTAAATATTATGGCATTGAATCCCCCTGCTATTCCCGGGCTGGGCAGTTCCGGCGGTTTCTCCATGTATATCCAGAATAAGAATGGCGATTCCAATGAAAATATGCAGCGGGTTATAGGGCAGTTCCTTGGAGCGGCTAATCAAAGACCGGAAATAAAGATGGCTTATACCACTTTCCGTATGGATACTCCTTCATATAATTTTGATATAGATCGTGAAAAGGCTTTAAAAAATGGTGTAGCGCTGGGAGATATTTTTACAGCCTTACAGGTCTATTATGGGTCTGTCCAGATTAATGATTTTACTGCCTATGGACGTAACTTTAAGGTGGTCGCCCAGGCTGATGTGGATTATCGTATGGATCCTTCGGCGAATAAGTTCCTGACTGTGAAAGACTCCAGCGGGAACATGATTCCTATCAGTACTTTTATCACACCGAAAAAATCTAATGCAATTTCCGTTATTACCCGTTATAATAATTTCCCTGCGGTTAAAATCAGTGGTAACCAGGCAGACGGATATTCTTCCGGACAAGCGTTGGACGCATTGGAAGAAGTGGCAGCGGAAGTACTTCCTACCGGATATAGTTATGCTTTTGTGGAAAGCTCGGCACAGGAGAAAGAAGCCGGCGGGAAGACGATTTATGCCTTGGCACTGGGGATGCTCTTTGTATTCCTCTCTTTGGCGGCATTATATGAAAGTTGGAAAGTTCCTTTTGTCGTACTCTTTGGTATGCCGACCGGCTTCTTCGGAGCCTGTCTTGGCGCCTGGATGTTTAATGTATATAATGACATTTATTTCCAAATCGGTTTGTTAACCATCATAGGGCTTGCCGCCAAGAATGCGATTCTCATTGTAGAGTATGCGAAGGTTCGTACAGATGCGGGCATGGCGCCGCTTAAGGCTGCAGTGGAAGCATCTAAGATCCGTCTGCGTCCTATTCTGATGACTTCCCTTGCTTTTATTTTGGGAAACGTTCCGCTGGCCCTGTCGACAGGTGCGGGCGCGAATTCTCGTTCCGAAATGGGGATTGCCGTGGTATTCGGTGTTCTTTCTGCGACAGCGTTTCAAATTTTTATCGTACCAATGCTGTTTATTGTTATTGAAAAGTTCCATTTTGGAGGCTTTCGTAAGAAAAAACTGGTGACTGAAGAAGACTGAGGTTTATTAAATGTGAAATACCTTTCCACAGAGAAAATGATTTTTCTGGAGAAAGGTATTTTTGCTTATAAAGCGAGGATAGAAAATATGATATAATGATTGGGTAAAATTTTATTATTTGGGGTATGAGTAAGAAAGGGAATATATGATGAGCCAAGTATTTGTAAGCGGACATAAATCGCCTGATACGGACAGCATTGCCGCTGCCCTCAGCTATTCTTATTTAAAACGCCGGTTAGGCATGGATGCTGTGGCCGTTCGTGCGGGAGAAATCAATAAAGAATCCAGATTTGCTTTGGATTATTTCAATCTGGAAGAGCCGATACTTGTGACTTCCGTAGAAAGAAAAAATCCGGAAGATGAAAAACAGAAAGTGATTTTAGTGGATCACAATGAATCCAAACAGACAATCGATGGTATGGATGACGCGGAAGTCCTGGAAATTATTGACCATCATCGTTTCGGGGATTTCGAATCGGAGAATCCGATTTTCATTCTTGTTCGTCCTGTCGGTTGTGTGAATACGGTCATCTATGGATTATATAAAACAAATCATATAAAGCCGTCCCGTGAAATCGCGGGAATCATGCTCTCCGCCATTATATCCGATACAGTCCTTTTCCGTTCGCCGACAACGACAGAAGAAGATAAAGAAACGGCGAAAGAATTGGCTGAAATTGCGGGAGTGGATTATGAGGCTTATGGTATGGAAATGCTGAAAGCCGGTGCGGATATTTCCGATTATCCTGCTGAAAAATTGGCACGGAACGATACAAAGGAATTTAGCGCGGCAGGAAATGTATTTACTGTCGGACAGATTTCCGTTATGAATGTGGATCCGATTAATGAAAAGAAGGCAGAAATCATGAAAGTGCTGGAGGCGATCAAAGCTGAGAAGGGCTATGCAGCTTCTTATCTCATGGTGACAGATATCTTGGCGGAGGATACATTCCTGTGGTTCACTGAAGGTGCGGAAAGCATTGTAGAGAAAGCATTTGCCGGTAAGCCTGAAAATGGAGTTGCCTATCTTCCTCATGTTATGTCCAGAAAGAAACAGGTAACCCCGCCACTTCTGAAAGCATACGGCGAATAATTTTGAGCGGAACGAAGAACTCATACATGGCATTCGTCATATATGAGTTTTTCTTTTATAAGGGGCGTTTGGATGAGTTATCTTGATACTTTAAACGAAAGACAGCGTCAGGCTGTTGAACAGATTGAAGGACCCGTGTTGATTATGGCAGGTGCTGGTTCGGGTAAAACTAAAGCGTTAACCTGCCGCATTGCTTATATGCTGGAGCAGGGAATACGGCCGCAGAATATTCTTGCTATCACTTTTACAAATAAAGCGGCACAGGAAATGCGTGAACGTGTCCATCATCTGGTAGGGGCGGAAGCGGATAAACTGTGGATGTATACATTCCATTCTTTTGGTGCGCGTTTTTTGCGGCGGGAAATCAATAACCATCCGCCGTTTACTGATAAATTTACGATTTATGATTCTGATGATTCCAAACAGATGATTAAGAATATTCTGAAGGAATTAAATCTGGATGATAAACAGTATCCGCCAAGAAATATACAGGCTCGTATTTCTGCCGCAAAGAATGCACTCCAGGGGCCGGAATCATTTCGCGCGGAAGCCAGCGGTAATTTTTACAACGAAAAGATTGCCGATGTCTATGATTTGTACGATAAATATATGAAACAAAACAATGCACTCGATTTTGATGACCTTCTTTTTGCGACAACAAAACTCTTAGCTGATGAAACGATACGCAGACGTTGGCAGGATCATTTCCACTATATTTTAATTGATGAATATCAGGATACCAATCATGCGCAGTACCTTATGGCAAAGTATATCGCAGGCAAATCTCAAAATATTTGTGCCGTAGGTGATGCGGATCAGAGTATCTATTCCTGGCGTGGAGCCGATCTGCGGAATATCATGGATTTCCGTGAAGATTATCCTTCGGCTCAAATTATTAAGTTGGAGCAGAATTACCGTTCGACACAAACAATTTTAAATGCGGCCAATGCGGTTATTAAAAATAATGTGGAACGCTTGGAGAAACGGTTGTGGACAGAAAATAATCCGGGTGTTCATCTGCAGAAATATGCTGCTTCTGATGAACATAATGAGGCGGATTTTATTGTAGAGTCCATGATGAAAGAACACGGGGAAAATCATGTCCCGTATGGGAAAATGGCGGTTCTTTATCGTATGAATGCCCAGTCCCGTGTGATTGAAGAAGGCATGGTAAAGCGCGGTATTGCTTATACCATGGTTGGCGGAACAAGATTTTATGACCGTGCGGAAATAAGGGATATGCTGGCGTATCTTAAATTGGTGGCCAATTTTCGTGATGATATCAGCTTGATGCGTATTATCAATGTGCCCCGACGTGGTATCGGACAAACAACCATACAGAAGTTAAGTGAATTTTCCAAACAGGGAAATATGTCCATGTTTGAGGGAATCATGTCACTGGAAGAGTCTGATATCCCCGTGCTAGCAAGAACCAAACTCCAAAAATTCAGCGCCTTGATTTTTAGTTTCTTGAATGCTTCCACGGAAGGCGATGTATTTACACTTATTCAGAAAATTATGACTGATACGGAATATCTGTCGGTTCTCCAGCAGAGCAGTGATCCTCAGGCACAGAGCAGAGAAGAAAATTTGGGTGAACTGCTGAACGTGGCAAAGGATTTTATACAGGAGCAGCCGGAAGGAGGACTTCCGGAATTTTTGGAGAAGGTCGCTCTTGTAAATGATGTAGATTCCTTTGAAGAACAGGATGATAAAGTGACTTTAATGACTATCCATAGTGCCAAGGGATTGGAGTTTCCTATAGTTTATATGGCAGGTATGGATGAAGGCATCTTTCCGGGGGTACGTTCTTTGATGGATGAGACGGCTTTAGAGGAGGAGCGTCGCCTTTGTTATGTGGCGATTACACGGGCAAAGGAAAAGTTATATCTTACCACATCCGCTGTACGAACGATGTACGGGCAGGTGAAACCCTATGTAGAAAGCCGTTTCCTTAAAGAAATCCCTGTCGATTTGTTGGATGAAATCCGCGGGAATAGCAGTGAGGCAAAGAGACGTACTCTAATCAGGAGTAATAATGAGCAGAAGAGCAAATGGGCATTGTCCTCTGCGGGGATAGTGAATAAGCCGGTGGCGAAAAAGAGTGTAAAAGCAAGGTTTGACTGGCAGGTCGGAGATAAAGTGTCTCATCGTATGTGGGGAAAAGGACAAGTTGCAGAGGTAACAGGGAGTGGAAAGCATATGATGTTAAAACTCATTTTCCCCAATGATCAGATTCGTCAGGTTATGGTAGCTTTTGCGCCAATTGAAAAAGAGGAATAATATGGTAACAGCAGAAATTATAAAAAAAGCGGAAGAATTACGAAAAGAGCTGCGCCATCACAGTTATTTATATTATGTACTGGATAAGCCTGAAATTACAGATTTTGAATTTGACCGCCTGTATCGGTCACTTGTGGATCTGGAAAAAGAATACCCTGAAATAGTAACGCCTGATTCGCCAACCCAAAGAGTCGGAGGGAAAGCATCGGATGATTTCAGGAAGATTCCTTTTAAAAAGCCGATGTTGAGTCTGGCAAATGCTTTCAGTGCGGAAGAACTTCGTGATTTTGACCGGCGTGTCCATGGCGGCATAGGTGCAATGCCTGTGGAATATATCACAGAACTTAAAATTGACGGACTTTCTATGAATCTCATTTACGAGAACGGATCATTAATGCAGGGACTGACGCGGGGAGATGGGAAAGTAGGCGAAGACGTAACATCAAATGTAAAGACAATTAAAACAATTCCTTTATATATTGAAAACGCGCCTGCCTATATGGAAGTTCGCGGTGAGGTATATATGCCTCGTAAAAGTTTTATTGCGTTGAATGAAGAACGTGATGAGGCGGGAATGATGCCTTTTGCTAACTGCAGAAATGCAGCGGCAGGATCACTTCGCCAATTGGATCCCAAAGTAACGGCTGCACGGAACCTGGATTTTTTTGCTTATGCGCTGGGGGCAGAAGAGGGATTGGATATTTCCTCACAGGATGATCTGCTTCTGCAGTTGAAGAAATTTCATTTCCGTGTAAATCCCCATTATCGAAAATGGGATTCCATAGAGGGGGTTATCACAGGAGTCCGGGAATGGGAAAAGAAGCGTCGTGAACTGGACTATGATACTGACGGAATGGTCATTAAAGTAAATGATTTCCGGCAGCAGGAATTATTGGGTGCTACGGGGAAAGATCCGAAGTGGGCTATAGCATATAAGTATCCACCGGAGGAAGCGGTTACAAAAATAGAAAAGATTATTGTTTCTATGGGGCGGACCGGCGTACTGACACCGTCGGCTGATTTGACACCTGTCCGCTTGGCCGGCACGACGGTAAAAAGGGCAACACTTCATAACCTGGATTTTATTCGGGAAAAAGATATTCGCGAAGGAGATACCGTTATCATTTACAAAGCCGGTGAAATTATTCCTGAAATAGCAGCTGTCTTAAAAGAAAAGAGAAATGGCAGTGAAAAGGAATTTGAGATGCCCGAAAATTGTCCGGTATGTGGAAATCCCATACGAAGGATCGATACGGAAGCGGCATTCCGTTGTATAAATCCTGCCTGTGGCGGTGTGTTTCGTGAAAATCTCATTCACTTCGCTTCTCGTGATGCGATGGACATAGAAGGCTTGGGCCCCGCGGTGGTAGACAGTTTGCTTGCATATCGGCTGGGTGCGGATGGGGGGGGTTTCTATGCGTTAAAAAAAGATGATTTGCGGCAGATTGAGCGAATGGGTGAAAAAAGTGCAGCTAATCTAATTACTGCTATTCGTGCCAGTAAAGAACGAGGACTTGCCAAATTGCTTTTCGGTCTTGGGATACGTTTCCTTGGAGAAAAAGGCAGTGAGCTGGCAGCTCATTATTTTCATACGATAGATGCTATTATGGCTGCTGATGTGGAAACGATTGAAGAAACGGAAGGGATCGGTAAAATAACGGCAAAAAGTTTATATGACTATTTTCATGATGAGAAAAACATAGAAATGATTAATAAATTAAAAAATGCCGGCGTCTTAATGGAGGAAATTAAAGGAGAATCGGAAAGCGGGATGTTTTCCGGGGAATCTGTTGTGCTTACAGGAAAACTTGCAGTTATGGGAAGGCGTGAGGCATCAGAATTGATCAAGCGTCTGGGGGGAACGACACAAAGTTCTGTGACGAATACCACTACTCTCATTGTGGCGGGGGAAGATGCAGGAAGTAAGTTGGAAAAAGCAAGAGCGAAGGGCATTCCGGTGATAGATGAACAAGAGTTTCTGAAACGTGCGGGGGTGGGAATAAAAGAATAAACGGTATCAGAACTTGTATGTTATAATTATGGCGTATTTATAGTTATTAATAGTAAGGGAGTGGATCTATGAAAATCACGATAGAAGAAGCGCGGAAAATAGCACTTCTTTCCCGTCTGGAGTTCCGTGCAGAAGATCTGGAAAAAATGCGTGAATCTATGAACAGTATTCTCACCCATATGGAAGAATTGAATCAACATGATACGGAGGGCGTAGAACCGACGGCTCATGCGGTAGAACAGTATAATGTCATGCGTGAAGATGAACCGCATCAGTCTTTATCAAATGAGGAAGCACTTTTTAATGCGCCGGAAAAAGAAGGCGGTTATTTTAAAGTGCCTAAAATTATATAGGAGGTACAGTGGTGGAGTATACAATTCATGGTCTTCATGAAAAACTTGTCAATAAAGATATATCTTCTGTAGAATTAACAAAAAAGATTATTGCCCATCGAAATCTTGTGGAACGGGAGATTCATGCATTTTTGTCGACGAGTGATGAAACGGCGTTGGAGAGGGCGGCAGAAGTAGATAAAAGGATTGCTTCAGGAGAAGGGATTTCTGAACTGGCAGGGATTCCCGGGGCAATTAAAGATAATATGTGCATTAAGGGACAGCCCTGTACAGCTGCATCGAAAATGCTGGAGAATTTTATAGCTCCTTATAATGCTACAGTCATTGAAAAATTAGAAAGCTGTGACTATATTTCTCTCGGTAAATTGAATATGGATGAATTTGCTATGGGGAGCAGTACGGAGTGTTCTTATTTCGGGCCTACCCATAACCCCTGGAACCTGGAAAGTGTTCCCGGCGGTTCCTCGG
>ERZ780017.98-NODE-98-length-15391-cov-2.15591_pt1 | contig 15391 bp, 17 predicted proteins | sample MGYA00511867_ERZ780017 | MGnify/ENA primary metagenome ERZ780017 (study PRJEB29588, sample SAMEA2157043) | human gut metagenome | biome: human gut; feature: human-associated habitat; material: faeces | place: Denmark | collected 2008/2010 ...
AATTGCTTTCCTATTACTTACAGCAGAAAAGATTATACCCTATCAACAGCAATATCAATATAATAATAATCCCAATCACGTCACTTGGAATAATAAACATAAAAAACATACCAAATCCCACCATGAAAAAGGAATACCCCATCAAGCGTTTCATGTTTTTTCTCCAATCAAAAAGACATATACCATTATAGTATATGCCCTTCTTTTTCACTTAGCACGCTGTACGTTCTTCTGTTACTATTCTATACTGTTCTTATTCTTCATCCTTATTTACTGCATCAGATAAAATTTCATTCATCTCAGACTCTGCTGCTTTCTTGGATTCTTCATCTAACTTTTCAGTTGCTGCCTCATCCTTCTTTCCCCTGGATGCAAACTTATTTACGAAATCTGGTACCATATCAAGAATCTTGGTCACTCCATCCTGATTCTTAATATTTACAAGCTTGGTGGTGCCATTCTGAATGACAAGAACCGCACTCGGTGTAATCTTTCCACCCATTCCTCCTGCTCCGTTGTTCTTCTTCTCCTGTGAAAATGCACCTGCGCCTACACCAAAGGATACATCCACTAATGGAAGAATGATGGTATCTCCGATATGAATGGCATCTCCTACAACCGTCTTAATGAAGCTGTCCATTCCTTTGAATAAAGATTCTACCGTATTGCGAAATGTGTTATTACTGTCTGACATAATAATTCCTCCTGATTCTACTTCATATTGATTCTGTTAAAATTGCTTTATAAAGTGTTTCACATCCGGATTTCTCCAGATTTGAATTGCAGCCTTTAATAAATGAATCACCTGTATCCGTCCCCTTATATCCCAGCTGCCTTCGATATAAAAACGTTCTGCCTCAAAATCCGGCATAATAGATACCTTATCATAATACAAAAATGGTAATACGCTGAGCACTGCTAAAACCTGCCCTGTGGCTGCCGGATCTTCCATACCATAAGCAACATCTGCCTTCATATGCTTTGGTCCGTATTTTTTTAACAGCCCTATTACAGCACCCAGGACAAAACGGACGGCACTTCTATTCTGCTCATCCTGTATCCACTGATTCACTTTTTTTATTTTACTGCCGATATTTTTAAATTTCTGCGGAATTGCTTTTATCTTTTCTACTATCGAGCGTATTGTCTTCCTGATTTTACCAAATACGGAAACAAACTTTTTCTTATATGTCTTCTTATGGCGTTTCTGTTCATACTGTTTTTCCGTCTGTTCTTCTTGCACTGCAGCCGGTGGATTCTGTTCTTCCAGCCCCGTTACATCTATCTTTTTTTCAATCGCCGAAGCTGTTTGTTCTTCCGGCTTCTGATGTTTCTGCACTAAGTCTTTTTCCGGTTCCTTATGGGATTTTTCCCCGGATTTCTTTTTCGGCTTTTTCTTTACTTTCTTTTTCTCTAATTTCTTTTTGGATTTTTCATCCGATGGATACTTCCATGCTTTTATGCCAAAAATCTTTAAAACTGCAAGCTGCTTTCCCTGCTCCATCAGAAAGGAAAAACGCAAAACCATAAGACACCATGCTCCATGCACTTTTAACGTAGTCTGTCCCTGCCTTGTCTCTCCACGAATCCGGTAAGATACCGGAGCAAACAGCAAAAGCATAATAAGTAAAACCAGTAAACCTAATATGCATAATAATATTATGCCCAGGATTTTCAAAATAGATAACAGCACTGTCATCCTCATGTCTCCATTTCAGTATTTTTACGAGTCTGCTGTTTCAGTACAAATTTACGCACTTCAAATGTTCCTGTTTTATGATAAATATCATTCACAATTGCTGCTGACATCTCTAATGCTGCGTCATATCCTTTTTCCAGACCGATAATAAAAAGTTCTTTCTTCGGATATGCCTTTTGTAATAAATCTGTTGCCGGTATAATATCCAGAAGATTCTCTTCATTTGACGGAAGGGTCAGAAGATAAAGCGACGGCTGTGGCACATTCCGCTCCACTCTGCTTTTTACCTTTGCTTCCTGATTTTTCAACCTTTCTCCCAGATATAAATTAGAATACCAATGCATGCTACACCTCATATCTGATTTAAAAAAGCAGTCAGATGGCTGCTCTAATAATATTTGTGGGTTCCCCACAGATTACACTTTTTCAAATCCAGATATTCATTGATTATTCCTTTTTCTTTCCTGGTATTCCGCATAAGCTTTTTCCAAAATCTGCTTCTCATTGGCAAATTTTAAAAGATGATAGGCTTCATGATATTTATAATATCCGGAATCTACAAAGAACTCTTCACGTTGTGGCTTACTGTAATAACTGTCTGCCATCATCAGATACCAATGTACCTGTTTCTCCACCGTATCTTCTGGCACAGTAAAGCTATACTGGCTCTTCCCGACATATTTGATTATGGATGCATCTACGCCCGTTTCCTCCAATACCTCTCTTGCTGCGGTATCTTTGAATTCTTCCCCGGGTTCTACTGTTCCCTTTGGAAGCACCCAGCCTTCGTACTTATTCTTATAATTCTTATAAAGGACAAGCACCTTACCCCGAAATATTACCACACCACCACAACTTGTTGCTTCAATCATTGCAATACCTCCTGATGTGGTCACTACCTTTTGTTTAACAAACAGTATACCCCTTTTTTCATAAGGATGCAACAATCCATTTCAGAAGTCCCAGATGATTCCTGACGCAGCATGTCATCCTATCTGCTTTCATTTATCTGTAATATACATCAAAAACCTGTTTTGCTGCTGGAACTGCAACGGTACTGCCTGCACCTGCACCTTCTGCAATTACAACAACTGCAATATCTTCCTTATCCTCCCGGTGTGCATATCCAACAAACCAGGAATGGCTTTCTCCCTTATTGTTATTAAACTCTGCGGAGCCGGTCTTGCCGTATGCAGTATAACTCTGCCCATTTAACTTGGATGCAGTACCATCTGCAACTACACCTGCCATAAATTCCTGCATGGTCTTAGCTTCTTTTTCCGAAAGAAGCTGCTTGCTTGCAGCCGGCTCATATTTCTTTACTTCTATACCATTTTCATTTTCCGTATGGTCTACCACATAAGGTTTCATCAGAATACCATCGTTGGCAATTGCACTGGTAATCAATAACATATGGAGTGGTGTTACCAGCGTCTCTCCCTGTCCGATTGCCGTCTGCATTTTCATACTTTCCTGGGATTCATCTGTTAATTTAAACTGACTTTTACTTGTTTCAAAGTTTCCCGGCAGTGTCTTATCAAACATCAGATCTGAACAAAGGTCCGAAAGAGAATCTGTGTCCAAAGATAATCCAATATTGGCATAAGATGAATTACAGGAATTTGCAAAGGACTGCTTCAAATCCTGCGTTCCATGCACGGCATTATTATAACAGTGTATTGTAAAATCATTCTCTGTAATACTTCCGTTACAACTATAACTGTAATTCTCATAATCCGGATTTTCCCGGATATATTCTAAAGTTGTAATTATTTTAAAAGTAGAACCCGGCGGATATAATCCCTGGGTCGCCCGGTTTAAAAGAACCGAGTTATTATTATCTTCTGAAATAATGGAATCCCAGTCTGCCGCAATAGTATTCGGGTCAAAATCCGGTTTGGACACCATGGCAAGCACTTTTCCGGTGGAAGGCTCCATACAAACAACTGCACCATCATAATTACCCAATGCCTGATATGCAGTTTCCTGCAAAGTGGAATCCAACGTGGTAACCACATTGTCTCCCATGCTTTTTTCATCTTTAATCTCGTTAAACATACGCTCTAATACAAAAGAATGGGAACGTAAAAGATTAAAGTTCATATTGGATTCAATACCTGACTTTCCATTGGTGGAAAAACCGACCACATGCGCATACATATTACCATAAGGATATTTCCGGGTTTCATTACCGGCAGCATCCACTACGGTCTCGGCCAAAACTTTGCCATCTGCTGACATAATCTTTCCTCTGACCACACGGTCTGCAAAAGTATCCTGTCTGCTATTATATGGACTATTGATAAAATCTTCGCTTTTTACCGTCTGAAAATATACCATATATCCCATCAGGCAGATAAAGATAGCAAGGAAAAGATAAGTAATCACTGCAAATTCTTTATTCTTACTAACTGAGGTCCCTGACTTCTGTTTCGAATCCCGATTTTGCTTTCTTTTTTGCTGATTTATATTCTCCTTTTTCATTATGTGACACTCCTTCGTCTTCCCGCAAAATATATAATCCCTGAATAATGCCAAATATAATCAATGTACTTAACATGGAGCTTCCTCCATAGCTGACTAACGGAAGGGTTACTCCGGTGGATGGAATAAATTTTGTTACTCCACCAATGGTTAAGAATACCTGAAATCCGTAAATCGTTCCAAGTCCAAGTGCCACCAGCTTATAAAAGGAATCCTTTAACTGCATGGCAATATTTAAAAACATCAGGAAACAGCTTACACAGACCAGAATCAGACACAGAGCAAACATTCCACCCAGTTCTTCTGAAATTGCTGCAAAAATAAAATCCTGCTCTACTACCGGAATTTTATCTGGCATGCCCTGATATAACCCCAGACCGAAAAAGCCTCCAGTCCCGATTGCAAAAAGCGACTGGCAGATCTGATAGCCCTCTTTGTCAATTACTTTTAGTGGTGTTTTCCATGCCACCACACGGACTCTGACATGATTAAATAATTTATAGGCAATTACTGCCGCTACACTTCCCGCCAGCAGTCCACCGGCAAAATAGAGTGGTTTTCTCGTTGCCACATAAAGCATTGCCATATAAGCCACAAAGAAAATCAATGCGCCACCTAAATCCCGGGATAATACCAGAATCAATACATGCAGTGCTGCAATCAAAGTGGTAATTACCACCTGACGGAATTCCGTTGATTTATGATACATGGCAGCCACAAAAAACACAAAAAGAATCTTAATAAATTCAGACGGCTGTACCGTAATTCCCGCTATGGTAAAGGAAATCTTTGCTCCATAGCTGGTGCTTCCTGCGATACATACAATACCAAGTCCCACAATACCGATTGCCGCATAAATCCAGGTGAGATTCCGGAAAAATCCCATCCTCCGTATCATCACCGGAATCACAAGGGAAATCACACAGGATACCGCTGCAATCGCAAACTGCTTGATAGCATGTCCAAAATTCAGGCGGGTCAGAATAATAAACCCGATAATCATAAGCATACACATATTATTAACCAAAAGTCTTGAAGCCTTCGGATAACATAATTTGTACACATTCCGTACCACAACAAGAAGAATTATCTGCGCCAGATAAAAAATAAAAGTATATGCATCCTCTGTCACCGCAAATATGACTACATATGCCGTAAAATGAATCGCATACAAAATCCTTGCCTGCCGTTTAAATTTCTTTTCCTGTTTTCGTTCTGATATATTCCGGAATACCGAAAAACATTCATATGTATACACAGAAAACAGAATAATAAGTGCATATTTTGATAATTCCACAATCAAATGAACCATAAATACCTCTGCTTTATTCTACGCCTCGTTTAAAATGTCCATTGGTGCATTCCATTGGCATCTGCCCCAAAATGCCACCATTTTTATAAATATCGCCATAAATTGTTAAAATCTGTTCTGTCTCTTCTTCAGTTTCTGTCGTAAAGGAAAGCCTTACGGCAGCCGGTGCAATCTTTTTCACGGTTACGTCTTCCTTAAAGAGACAGACCGGAAGCGAATTATAAATTACGTTATAACATTCCGAGCAGAAATTTTTCACCGGAAAATGTACAGAATAACGGTCTTTTAAGTTCAGCACCTTGTGCTGATGCATACAGCCTAACGTGTTCTTATGAATACACTGTGCCGTTATCATAAGCGGAAGTCTGCCATAGATAATCATTTCAGACCGGCTGTTTTCTCTTCTTAAAATCTCCTTCCGGTTCAATTCCACCGGAATTGTATCCTGTATCATTCCAAGACGATAAAAATATTCTGCCGCTTCATTGGAATAGGTATATAAATTACTGTCGGATACCATCTGCCAGTTTTCATTGCCCCATTCCTTTATAAACGCAATCTCATCAAGACTCCGCACCATAATACCATCTAATGGAAGCTTTTTTAGCTCCGGCATGATTTTTTCATAAAAAAGACTGGTCTGCTGCCGGAAAATGAACGGGAATACATAAAATGCTTTCTTACCGGATGCATGTACCCTGTCTATATCCTCACTTAACTTGCGGAGCAGATTTTCTCTTGTATACAACATACAATCAAGATAAACCGTATCCACGAAATCGGCTTTTAATACTGCCGGAAGCTGTTCTGCGTCTTCAATCAGTACCCTAACTTCTGTGGATGCACCGGCGGATTGTTGTCCAGAAGTCTGTGATAATGACTGTCCGGAAATCTGCTTTTCTTTTATGGCATTTCCTGTTGTCTGCCTATCTGTTTCAGCAGAAGAAGTTTCCACCAATTCTGGAAGCGTTCTTTCATAAGGTTTCAACAACACTTCTTCTAATGCTTCCAACGCACCTCTTCGCAGCTGGTTCAACTGGTTTACCGGCATAAAAATATCATCATCCATTGTAACTTCAAGATTTTCAAAAACAAATGGTGTATTTCCGGTCTTTGTAATCTTTTCTGTTACAACTTCTTTCGTCAACGGACGATTCTGCGCTACAAGAACCATATCTCCCTGATAAGAAACTTTTATTTTTCCATATTGCACTTCTATCTTAGCAGGGCATTCTTTATTTAATATTAACTTTCCTTTAATCTTTTCTTTTAATTCGGTGTATACATATTCTCTACGGATGTTATCCTGAAGAACACCTTCGCTCTTATTATGGGAAGCACTCTCTCCGCTTAGCATATCACTGTCATTATGATGATAGTAATATCCGTTGGTAAAGCCACCACGGTTTCCAAGCTCTAAAAGTGCCCTGATATCCTTTTTTTCCACTGGGATACGGCTTCCATCCAGATAGGAATCCATATATTTCCGGTAAATACTTACTACACCGGCAGCATACTCCGGTGTCTTCATCCGTCCTTCTATCTTAAAGGAATATACCCCATGGTCAGCCAGTTCATACAAAAATGGCAGTGTACACATATCCTTAAGGCTCAAAATCGGTGTTGCATGATGTCCGGTAAGACTTTTTTCTCCCTGCAATACTTCATAGGAAAGGCGGCATGGCTGTGCACATCTGCCACGGTTTCCGCTTCTTCCGCCGATGATACTACTGAAAAGGCACTGTCCGGAATAACAGTAACACAATGCGCCATGAATAAAGCTTTCCAGTTCCACGCCTACCTCATCATGGATTCTTTGAATTTCTTCTAAGGACATTTCTCTCGCTGTCACCACACGCTCAACGCCCTGTTCCTTTAAAAGCCTGGCTCCCTCTACATTGGTAATGGTCATCTGGGTACTGGTATGTATCGGAAGATTTGGAAAATGAGTTTTAATAAACTCCATAACGCCCATATCCTGCACGATGACAGCATCTAATCCCGCTTCATAATAAGGGTGCAGATAATCATAGAGCTGTCCTAATTCATATTCTTTTAACAGAGTATTCACCGCAAGAATAATTTTGCGTCCATGAATATGTCCGAAACGGATTGCTTCTAATAATTCTTCTTCGTTAAAATTATTGGCATATGCTCTTGCACCGAACATACTTCCGCCAAGATATACGGCATCTGCTCCGGCATGAATGACTGCCTTTAATGTTTTCAAGGAACCTGCCGGTGCTAAAAGTTCTAACTCTTTCATCTTTCCTCATCTCCTATGGCAACAAAAGGGACAGATAAATGTCTGCCCCCTTTCATAGTTTTTATTCTCTATTACGCTTTCTTTCCGGAAGTCTTTTCCTCTTTCTTTTCTTCCGTATGGACTGCTTTCTTTTCCTCTGGTTTTTCAGTTTTTTCCGGTTTTTCAAGTTTATCTACTTTACCAAGTAAAGCATCTTCTAAGGTTGCTTCTAATCTGGTCTTATTTAAAAGCAGCTCTTTATTTTCTTTTTCCAGATCCTTTAAAGATTTGGCATCACTTTCCATGCGGATCTGGTTGGAAATCAGTTCATGCTTTAAATCATAGATTTCACGGTCTTTTACCTCTAAAGCCTGCTCTAATTTTTCAACCTGATTTTTCGCTTTGAAGTAATCATCTGCAATGTTCAATGCCAGCAATGTGGAACGCATATCACTTGGAATTCTCTTATATTCATCCAGCATTTTAAATTCTGCAATCTTATCATTGATATAAGTTGCTACCCTCTGTAAATACTCCTGACTCTCATATCCGCTTAAAGTATATACTTTTCCATCAATAATCACTTCTGTATTATTTTTTGCTGCCATTTTCATTTCCTCTCTGCGTATCTGCCTAAAAATATTCTCTGACTACTACATATAGCATATTATAGCTATAAATCTGTCGAAAAACAACTATTTTCTTAGCCCTCTATTCCAAAGTGATGATATGCAAATTCTGTTGCGACCCTTCCCTTTGGTGTCCGGTTGATAAATCCATTCTTCACAAGATATGGTTCATAAACATCCTCTATGGTTCCGGCATCTTCCCCAATCGCTGCCGCAAGGGTATCCAGCCCTACCGGGCCACCCTGGAATTTTTCAATAATCGTAAGCAAAATGTTCCTGTCATTCTGGTCTAAGCCCATCTTGTCTACTTCCAGTAAATCCAGTGCAAAGGATGCTACTTCTTTGGTAATTTCACCATTGTACTGCACCTGTGCAAAATCACGCACCCTCTTTAAAAGGCGGTTGGCAAGACGCGGCGTTCCTCTGGAACGGCGTGCCAATTCGATTGCACCTTCCTCATCAATCTTTACCTCTAACTTTTTTGCAGAATGGACAATAATTGTCTTAAGTTCCTCCACATTATAAAATTCCAGATGATGTACCACTCCAAAACGGTCTCTTAAGGGTGCCGATAAAAGTCCGGCTCTGGTAGTGGCACCAACCAGCGTAAAATGCGGTAAATCAAGGCGGATTGAACGGGCAGTTGCGCCTTTTCCCACCATAATGTCAATGACATAATCCTCCATGGCAGGATATAATACTTCCTCTACCTGCCGGTTCAGACGATGAATCTCATCTACAAATAAAATGTCACCTTCTGCAAGATTACTCAAAATAGCTGCCATTTCTCCCGGCTTTCCAATTGCCGGACCGGAAGTGACTTTCATATGTACGCCCATTTCATTGGCAATAATGCCGGCAAGAGTAGTCTTACCCAGTCCCGGAGGACCATAAAACAATACATGGTCCAAGGACTCTCCACGCTGTTTTGCAGCCTCTATATACACTTTAAGATTTGCTTTTGCTTTCTCCTGACCAATATATTCATCCAAGGTCATCGGACGCAGTGTTTTTTCGATTTTGATATCTTCATCCTGCATCTGCGTTGAAATTACACGTTTTTCCATTTTCTGCTCCTCTTATAAGAATGCCATCTGCTTCAAAGCCAGTTTTAAAATATCTTCTACCGAACTGTCTTCCGTAATTTCAATATCACGAAGAACCTTCAAAGCCTCTGTGGAAGAATAACCCAGTGAAACCAGTGCCTCTACCGCTTCATTGCGGATTCCTTTTAAGCCGTTACCAGAAACAGCTTCCTGTGTATGGCTTAATTTCTGTTCAAAGGCATCCTCTAAACTAAGCTTGTCTTTTAATTCTATAATCAACCGCTGTGCCGTCTTATTTCCAACACCCGGAGCTTTTGCAATTGCTTTTGCATCATCAGACAATACTGCAAAACGCAAATCATCCGTTGACATGACAGAAAGAATTGCCAGTGCACCCTTTGGTCCGATTCCGGATACACCAATCAGCAATTTAAATACATTCAAATCATCTCTGGTAAGAAAGCCATATAAAATAAATGCATCCTCTCTGACACAAAGATAAGTATAGATTTTTACTTCTTCGCCAACTCCCGGTAGCAGAGATAATACCTGTCCCGGAATATAAATATTATAGCCGATTCCGCCATTTTCAACGACAATATGATTCTCTGCCACTATTTCGGATAATTCGCCTTTGATATATGAATACATAATCTTCCTCCTACTTCCTTTGCCACAATTCCAATCAGGGCACCCGTCACAAAGCCTGCAATCAATAAAACCGGCATATAGTAAATGACATAGTATGAGCTTACCAGAAATCCTGCTACGATAAGCTGTCCCATATTATGTATGATTCCGCCACAGATACTGACCGTAACTACATGAAAACAGTTCATCCGAATCAGAATAAACATAAGTACAAAGCTTAATAATCCGCCGGCAAGTCCATAACAGATGCTGACCAAATTTCCAAATAAAATTCCGGTAAGCACAATACGAAGCACCGATACACAAAGAGCCTCTCTCCAGCCAATCAGATACAGCATCAGCACCGTAACAAGGTTGGCAAGTCCAAGCTTTACTCCCGGTATTCCAATGGCAAAGGGCAATATTGCTTCCACATAACTTAATATCATGGCCAGTGCCAAAAACACGCCAAGATATGCTACACTTTTCTTCATGCTTTCACCTACCCTGCCACATCATCCAATGTATTTTTCTGCTCACTTTCTACGGTTACTACAACCCGGTTTGGCAGACAGATAATGGATTCTTTATCTTTGGAAATTGCGTTCTGATGCATACACAACTGATCCGGGCAGTCCGCCTCAAGCATATAGGCAGTCCCATTTTCAATCGTTACGATATTAGTAACTTTTCCATCTATTTTAATTGGAATCTCTTTATTTTCTGTCAGGGAATATCTGCCATATTCGCTGCCATTTACCGTAATGATAATACTGTCACCGCTTTGTAATGCAGAGGTCATTCCAACATAGAAAACTAAAATAACTACTGCAAGCATTCCCAGCAACAGGATATCATTTTTTCCAAAACGACGGTTCATTTACTCTGCAACCTCTCCCATATAATAAAAGCCTTTGCATTCTTTTAAATGTACCGGTACGATAGTTCCAATCATGGATACGTCACCCGGCAGATGTACCACTGAGTTATTGGATAATCTTCCGGTTACAAGGCCTTCCTGCTGTTCATCTAATTCTTCGACTAATACATCCTGCACGCTTCCGGTTAATGCTCCGGCTTTCTTTGCGGAAATATCCTGTACCAGTTTTAACAGCCGGTCAAAACGGTCTTTTATCACATCTTCCGGAATCTGATTTTCCATTTTGGCAGCAGGCGTTCCGGTACGTTTTGAATAAATAAAAGTAAACGCGCTGTCATACTCTACCTGTCTTACCACATCCATGGTCTCTAAGAAATCTTCTTCAGTTTCTCCCGGAAATCCTACAATAATATCTGTTGTAATTGCCAGATCCGGCATTGCTTTTTTGATTTTTTCAACCAGTGCAAGATAATGCTCCTTGTCATAGTGACGGTTCATTTCTTTTAACACTCTGCTGCTGCCGGACTGAAGCGGCAGATGAAGATGTCTGCAGATTTTTTTAGAATTCTTCATTACTTCAATCAGTTCATCGGATAAATCCTTTGGATGGGATGTCATGAACCGGATTCTTTCCAGACCTTCAATCTTTTCTACTTCCTGTAAGAGCTGTGCAAAGGTCACTGGTGTATCTAAGTTCTTTCCATAGGAATTGACATTCTGTCCTAAGAGCATAACCTCTACTACACCATCTGCTACCAATTTTTCAATTTCTCTTATGATATCCTGCGGTTTTCTGCTGCGTTCTCTTCCTCTTACATATGGCACAATACAGTAACTGCAGAAATTATTGCAGCCAAACATAATATTAACACCGGACTTAAAGCTGTATTTCCGTTCTACCGGAAGTTCTTCTACAATTTCTTTCGTATCATCCCAGATGTCAATCACCATTTTCTGCTCTTCAAAGCAGCGCACCAGAAGTTCTGCAAATTTAAAGATATTATGGGTTCCGAAAACCAGGTCTACAAAACGATAGCTCTGTTTTAATTTTTCCACAACCTCCGGTTCCTGCATCATACAGCCGCATAATGCAATCATCATATCTTTATTCTTTTTCTTAAAGCCGCTTAAATATCCCAGACGTCCATAAACCTTATTGTTAGCATTTTCACGTACGGTACAGGTATTATAAATGACAAAATCTGCTTCCTCGGAATCAATCTCTTCAAAACCTACGGTCTCTAAAATTCCACATAACTTTTCGGAATCTCTGGCATTCATCTGGCACCCAAAAGTTGTCACATGAAAGGTGAGCGGTCTGCCTTTCTTCCTGGAAATCTGCGTCACATACTGCTTTGCAAGGTCCATAAAATAAAATTGTCTCTGCGGTTCCATTACCGGAACTTCACCGGTGTGATTTATCTTTTCTATTTCTCTCATTTCTTTTCCTGTTTTCTTAATATTTTTCTTATTATTCTCTGATCTGGCCATCCCCATAAATGATATATTTGGTGGTCGTCAGTGCTTCTAAGCCCATCGGTCCTCTGGCATGCAGCTTCTGGGTACTGATTCCGATTTCTGCCCCAAAGCCAAACTCAAATCCGTCGGTAAAACGTGTGGATGCATTCACATAAACAGCCGCAGCATCAATCTCATTTAAGAACTTCTGCGCATGCTCATAATTATTGGTAATGATTGCTTCCGAATGTCCGGTATTATATTTATTGATATGTGTAATGGCTTCATCAATATCTGAAACTGTCTTTGCAGAAATAATATAATCCAAATATTCGGTGCCCCAGTCTTTTTCTGTTGCAGCCACTGCATCTTTTGTAGCTTTCTGAACCCGCTCATCCCCACGGATTTCTACATGGCTTTCGGATAATTTTGCAGAAAGGCGTGGCATCAGTTCATCTACGATGCTCTCATGCAGCACTAAAGATTCACAGGCATTGCATACACCGATGCGCTGTGTTTTGGCATTATTAATGATATTCACCGCCATATCAAGGTCTGCGGTTTCATCCACATAAATGTGGCAGTTACCGGGACCGGGCTCAATCACCGGAAATGTAGCATTGGCTACCACAGCACGAATCAGTCCGGAGCCACCTCTTGGAATCAGTACATCCACATACTCATTCATTTTCATAAATGCAGTAGCAGTTTCCCGGCTGGTATCTTCGATTAAAGAAAGCACTCCTTCCGGCAGCTGGTTATTACTTAAAGTTTCATTGATGCTCTTTACGATTGCCATATTGGAATGAATGGCATCACTTCCACCTTTTAAAATCACGGTATTTCCAGTTTTAAAGCACAAAGCAAAGGCATCTGCTGTTACATTTGGACGTGATTCATAAATAATTCCAATGACACCTAATGGTACACGCTTCTTTCCAATCATAAGTCCATTCGGGCGCTGTTTCATGGAAAGGACTTCTCCTACCGGATCTTCTAATTCTGCTACCTGGCGGATTCCTTCTGCCATCTGTGCAATACGCTCTTTATTTAACATCAGACGGTCTAAAAGTCCCTGATGCATTCCGGCTTCTCTTCCTGCATCCATATCCTTCTGGTTTGCTGCTAAAATAGCATCGCTATCTTCCACTAAATGTTCTGCAACTTCAAGCAAAATATTTTCTTTTTCTTTCATGCCCAAATTACGCATGATAATTTCTGCTGCTTTTGCTCTCTTACCTAATTCCTGTAATTCCATATTTTCCTCCTTCTACTTATTTTCGTCTCTGTTATCCGTCACTTTATAAATCTTCTCCGGTGTTACAAGATAATCCATCGAAATATCATGGGTCTCCATGGGCACCTGCTCAGCCAACTGACAGGAAAGTGCAATCCCAACCCGGATTACTTTCTTATATTTCTGAAAAAAACGATCATAAAAGCCCTTACCATATCCGCTTCTTCCACCGTTAATATCAAAGACCAGTCCCGGTGTGAATACAATTGTTTTCTCCTGCTCAAGTTCTGCTAAATCCATCGCCGGTATCTCATCCTTTGGCTCCATCACATGAAAATACCCTTCCTGAAAATCATCTGTACTATTGACTTCACAAAAGTCCATTTCTTCTCCACGCACCCGGGGAAAAGCTGCTCTTTTTTGAATACTTTCTTTAAAAAAAGGCAATAAAGAAGCCTCTTTCCCAAGGGAATAATAAAAGAAACAATTTTGTGCTTTCTGAAAGATTTCCCAGGTACTGATATTCTGACAAATCCTTTGGGATTCTTCTCTTACAATATTCTCTGGCATTGCATTTCGCAGTGTCTTATACTTAGTTCTGATGCTTGCCTTTGTTTCCATATTTTTCTCCCAGATTGGTTACCGTTCCATCTGCATTTACCATATCAATATTATCTAACTGTCCCTTCAGATTCCGCTTTACACTTGCTATGTATTCCTTGCGAAGTGCTGCCTGTTCTTCCTTTTCTTCCGGTGTCAGTCCTTCTTTCTGGGATTTATGATATAATTCATTGATTCTTGCTATTGTATTTTCAATCATCTTTTTACTCCATGCTTTCTTCTACATAATCTGCAATATAGAAATCATCATTTTTATTGGCTTTGAAAAAGGTTCCCACCTGTTTTCCTTCGAAAATCTGATGCAGAACTCCCACATCCTTTGCATTGGCAATAATCATATCTGCTCCGGATAAGGTTGCAATCCTTGCTGCCGTTAATTTGGTGGTCATTCCACCAGTACCAACATCACTACCTACTGTATCTCCTGCCATGTTTTCAATCCGATTATCAATTTTTTCTACTACCGGTATCAATTCTGCTTTTGGATTCTTTCTCGGATCATCCGTATACAACCCGTCAATATCAGATAAAAGAATCAACAAATCTGCTCCTACCAATGAGGCTACAATAGCCGACAGGGAATCGTTATCACCAAACTGCATCTCATAAGTAGATACGGTATCATTTTCATTTACAATTGGTATAATTCCCATTTCAAACAATTCTTCAAAAGTATTCTGGGCATTTTTTCTCGACACGTTATCAACCATAGTTTTTTTTGTCATAAGAACCTGTCCCACATTCTGGTGGTACTCTGAAAAAAGCTTTTGATAAGTCATCATAAGTCTCGCCTGTCCCACTGCCGCACATGCCTGTTTTACAGCTATTTTCTCCGGTCTTTCTTTGAATCCCATGGACTGTCTTCCTACTGCAATAGCCCCGGAACTGACCAGACATACATCCATGCCCTGATTCTTAATATCACATAATTCTCTTACCAAACGTTCCAGTTTTAAAAGATTTAATTTTCCGGTCTCTTCATGTAAAAGAGATGAAGAACCGATTTTTACAATTACACGCTTCTTATTCTTTAATGTTTCACGCAACTGTGTATCCATTTTTCCGCCTCTTAATCATCTACGGCATATTCACTATCTGAATGCCGGTTATAATTTTTTATTCATATGCATACATTTTATACTTTATCATA
>ERZ780017.101-NODE-101-length-15173-cov-20.0413_pt1 | contig 15173 bp, 9 predicted proteins | sample MGYA00511867_ERZ780017 | MGnify/ENA primary metagenome ERZ780017 (study PRJEB29588, sample SAMEA2157043) | human gut metagenome | biome: human gut; feature: human-associated habitat; material: faeces | place: Denmark | collected 2008/2010 ...
GGCGCTGCAGCGACAGGCTGAAGCTAAAGCCAAGGTTGAGGCTGACTCAACAGCCCTCTTCTACTCGGCTTTGAAGGGCAAGTCTCAGAAAATCGTTTTGAGTAACGAGAAAGTTGAGCTGACCCTCAACACCAAGGGTGGTACTGTCGAGAAGGCTGTAGTAAAGGGTTATGTGGGTCACGACCTCAAGGTGAAAGACGGCTCAAAAGACAAGAAAGACGTAACTCTCTTCGATGGCAACGACCAGAGCCTCAAGTTCATGCTCGAGGCTAAGGAAGCCAACATTATCACAAGTGACCTTTACTTTACTCCATCAAATGTCACAAAGACATCTGTCACCATGACAGCAGAGGCTGCTCCGGGCAAGACTCTCACTATGACTTATACATTGGGCAAGGACTACATGCTCCACATGAGCCTTCAAGCACAGGGCATGGCTGGATTGTTCTCGCCTAATTATAGCAAGATGGATGTTGACTGGAGCGACAAGGCCCGTCAACAGGAACGCGGCTTCATGTTCGAGAACCGTTACACTACCCTCACCTATCACGATGTAGAGGGAGGTACCGACCATCTGAACGAGACAAGCGAGAAGATCGACGAGAAAATCGAAGAAACCATCGACTGGGTGTCTTTCAAGAACCAGTTCTTCTCTGCCATTATGATATCCAAGGACAACTTCGACAAGGACGCCTTCATGACTTCTGTCCCTCAGGAGAAGGGCTCCGGCTATCTGAAGCAGTTCCAGGCTAAGATGAAGACCGCTTTTGACCCAACTGGAAAGAAGGCTTCTGAGTTTGAGTTCTACTTCGGACCTAACGACTTCCAGACTCTGAAGAATACAGAGAAGGAAAGCACCTTCGGCAAGGACCTGGAGTTCCAGAAGCTTGTTTATTTGGGATGGCCTATCGTCCGCTGGATTAACCGTTTCTTCACAATCTATGTATTCGACTGGTTGAGTAAGATATTCCCTATGGGTATCGTGTTGATTCTCATTACCCTGCTCCTCAAGCTCATCACCTACCCTATGGTAAAGAAGAGCTACATGAGTTCTGCCAAGATGCGCGTACTCAAACCAAAACTCGAAGCTGCTACCGCTCAGTATAATAAGCCAGAGGATCAGATGCAGAAGCAGCAGGCTATGATGGCTGAATATGCCAAATATGGTGTAAGCCCATTATCTGGTTGTATCCCTATGCTGATTCAGTTGCCTGTTTGGGTTGCAATGTTCAACTTTGTGCCTAATGCTATTCAGCTTCGTGGTGAGAAGTTCCTGTGGATGAGTGATCTGAGTACCTACGACCCCATCATCGAGTGGAACACCAACATCTGGTTGATAGGCGATCACTTGAGCCTTACCTGTATCCTCTTCTGTGTAGCCAACCTCCTCTACTCTTGGATGACCATGCGCCAGCAGCGCGACCAGATGGTAGGCCAGCAGGCTGATCAAATGAAGATGATGCAGTGGATGATGCTCATCATGCCTCTGATGTTCTTCTTTATGTTCAACGACTACTCATCTGGTTTGAACTTCTACTACTTCATCTCTCTGTTCTTCAGTGCAGCCATCATGTGGACCTTGCGCAAGACCACCAACGACGAGAAGCTCCTTGCTATCCTTGAGAAACGTTATCAGGAGAACAAGAGCAATCCTAAGAAGGCAAGCGGATTGATGGCAAGAATGCAGGCTCTGCAGGAATTGCAGCAAAAACAGCAAGCTGAACTTGCACGTAAGCAGGCAGAATTGAACGAGAAGAAAAAGAACCTCGGAAAATAAAGAAACTTACAACGCATAACAAATGATTGTTTGCATCGCATAGGGGTGTTACACCTTATTATATATATACCTTATTATATATATGCAAACATCATTAAACAAGAAAGAGTGTAATGAATCACTTCACGAAGTATTCATTACACTCTTTTTTTAGACATAAATAAACAAACATCTACGATATAAACCGTTATTCCATTTCATAAAAACACCACTAAATTGAAAAACAGCAAAAGCCATATAACACTAACATTCAACACCTTACATATTCACAACCACTTATTTTCACCACTTAATGATTTAATCAACAAACATTTTGTTACTTTTTTTATTACTTTTGCATGAGCAAAGATAGCACTGTCCACAAAGACAAAAGCTATAAAAAGATATACACAAAATCAAATAAAACTTAAATTTATGAGAAAAGCAAAAAGTAATGCGATGTTGCGAGGATTAGCATCTACAGCACTCGTTCTATTAATCTCGGCTACTGCCTGGGGTCAAAAGATGAAGATTACTGGCACTGTAATCGACAACACCAATGAACCCATTATTGGAGCTTCTGTTATTGAAAATGGAACGCAAAATGGAGTAGCCACCGATTTGGATGGACATTTTACCATCGAAGTACAACAAGGTGCCAAACTCAAGATTTCTTATATTGGCTATAAGAATAAAGAAGTAAAGGCTTCAAATGGCATCAAAATCACACTTGAAGAGGAAGCTAACATGCTAAATGAAGTAGTTGCCATCGGTTATGGCTCAGTGAAGCGTAAAGATGTTACTACTGCTGTTTCAAGCGTGTCGGCGAAGGATCTTTCTACACGTCCTATCATATCTGCAGCTGCTGGTATGCAGGGTAAAGCAGCAGGTCTACAAATTTCACAAGCCAATGGTCAGCCAGGTGCTTCCCCCACCATACGTGTGCGTGGTACTACATCATTGAATGGTAGCAACGACCCACTCTATGTGGTAGATGGTGTGCCTATGACCAATATTGACTTCTTGGCTGCTGATGATATTGACAATATCCAAGTATTAAAAGATGCATCTTCAGCTGCCATCTATGGTTCTCGAGCAGCTAATGGAGTTATCATTATCGGAACCAAGCAGGGAAAAACAGGTGTGGCAAAAATCAGCTTGAATGCACACTATGCGTTTAATACTGTACGCGATAATCAAGAATCACTCAATGCTGCACAGTATAAAGAATTGATGGATGAGATTGGTATGGTAAAACTCCCTGAAGGTTTGAAAGACATGACCGACTGGAAAGACGAGGTTTTCCGCACTGGAAACGTACAGGACTACCAGGTTTCTATCACTAATGGAACAGAAAAATTGAGATACTTCATCTCTGGTGGTTACACGGGTGAAAATGGTGTCATCAAGAAATCAAGTTACAAGCGTTACAATTTCCGCGCATCTATTGAAAACGACATTCGTAAGTGGCTGCGCCTTAATGCAAGCGTAACCTATTCTGACTATACCAACAAGGGTACAGGTATTATTTCTGGTACGGGTTCTAACCGTGGCGGTGTAGTTACGGCTATCGTCAATACGCCTACTTACGCTCCTGTATGGAATCCTGAGAATCCAAAACAATTTTACAACAACTTCTATGGCGTAAATATCACTTCACCTGCTGAGAATATAGCCCGAACACAGAACAACAAATCTGCATACAATCGTTTGTTGGCTACAGGAAAAGCAACAGTTACCTTCATGCCTGAGTTGACGTACAACCTGTCTTTGTCTTTCGATCGCACACAAGGCACAACAACCAACTTCCTCGACCCTATCTCTACAACCATTGGTCGTCAGGAATTTGGAACAGGCTATGATGGACGTAATGTCAGCAGTGTTATCGTATGGGACAATGTGGTGAATTACAAAAAAACTTTGGGTAAACATAACTTTGATGCCATGGCAGGTAGTTCATGGACTCAAAGCAAGTGGAGCCAGAACTATATCAATGGTAGCAACTATGCGAATGATAACTTCCCTACTCTGAATGCTGCCAACAAGATTTCCTGGACAGGAACTGGCTCTTCTGCTGCTGATTGGGCTATCTTCTCTACCTTCGCTCGTTTACAATACAACTGGAACGACACCTATATGGTAACAGCCAATATGCGTGCTGATGGTTCTTCCAAGTTAGCTCCTCACCATCGTTGGGGTTATTTCCCATCTTTCTCTGGAGCTTGGCGTGTGAGCAATGAGAAATTCATGAAGGATATCAAGTGGATAGACGACTTGAAGATTCGTGGTGGCTGGGGACAGACTGGTAACCAGAGTGGCTTGGGCGACTATAGTTATTTGGCAAGATACAATATCAATCGTGTACAATGGTTTGGTGAGGGCAATAACGCCAACGCTATACCTACATTCTCACAAGGCAACTTGAGCAACCCTGAGTTGACATGGGAAACAACAACACAGACTAACATCGGACTCGACCTGACTGTATTAGGAAACCGCTTGACTTTCTATGCCGATTACTATTACAAGAAGACCAAGGATATGCTGATGAACATCACCCTTCCTGCAGGAAGTGCAGCTGCAACAAGTCTTACCTATAATGGCGGTTCGATGAGCAATAAGGGTTGGGAATTTGCCTTCTCCTCAAAGAACTTGATTGGAACATTTAAGTGGAACACCGACTTTAACATCTCATTCAATAAAAACAAGTTGGAAAGTCTGGCTCTAACGCAAGTATATTATGATGCTAATACCACCGACAATGTCAACGAACCAGTTGTACGCAACACTTCCGGCATGCCTTTAGGCAGTTTCTGGGGATATATAGCAGAAGGGGTTGATCCTGAAACTGGTGACATGAAGTACAAGGACGTAACTGGCGACGGACTCGTTTCGGCAAGTGATCGTACCTATATCGGTGACCCTAACCCAGACTTCACTTTCGGTATGACCAACACCTTCTCATATAAAGGTTTGAATCTCAGTATTCTTATCCAGGGAAGTTATGGAAACGACATCTATAATGTCTCCCGAATGGAAACAGAAGGAATGTATGATGGCAAGAACCAAAGCACCAAGGTGTTGGCACGCTGGAGAATTCCAGGACAAATCACCAACGTACCTAAAGCTAAGTGGGACATCCGTAACTCTACCTACTTCGTAGAGGATGGCAGTTATATTCGCTTAAAAGATATCTCCCTCTCTTACGATGTTCCACGCAAACTGATCTCACGCTTCGGACTGACTCGTTTGCAGCCATACGTATCAGCTACCAACTTGATTACCCTTACCGATTATTCTGGTATGGATCCTGAGGTCAATCAGTATGGTAATAGTGGTAGTGTACAAGGCATCGACTGGGGTACATACCCTCTCAACAAAAGCGTAGTATTAGGTGTAAAAGTTGAATTCTAAAAATCATGACAACGATGAAAACATATAATAAAATCAAGACTTTAGCGCTCGGTAGCTTAACCATGATATCATTGGCAAGTTGCTCACTCGACTATGAGCCTATATCCGAGCCTTCAGAAATAACACAGGGCACCCAGACTGAAACATCCACAGCTGTTTTAAAGGATAAGGCTGCCGCAGAAGCACAACTCAAGTCTCTCTATGAGTTGTTCCGCAATCGCCAGGAGCACACCCATCTCGATTATCTTTTGATAGGCGACTCTCATAGTGATAATGCGTATGCTGGTACTACAGGTGCTGAGGTAGTGCCTTACGAAACCAACTCTATCGATGCCAGCAACTCTGTTTTGAGCCGAGACTGGAATCGATACTTAGAGGATATCGCTCAAGCCAATGTGCTCATCAATGGCGTAGAACAACTGAAGGAAAGTGGTCAAATCTCAGATACAGAATATCATTCCTATAAGGCTCAAGGAGAAATTTTCCGTGCATTGATGATGTTCCGAATGGCACGTCTTTGGGGCTCATTCCCTGTTATTACAACCATTGCAAAAACGATCACCTCTGATAACATCAATGAGGTATACCCTACTTACTATCCTCCTCGTAAATCACCCAAGGAGTGCTATGAACAGATTATTGCCGACTTGACAGATGCTGAAAAATATGCTCCTGACAATGATAATTCTGACCGCACCAAGATGACCAAGACTGTAGCTCAAGCTATGCTTGCCAAGGTCTACGCCGAAAAGGAAGTACAAGATTACGATAAAGTAATAACCTACGCTGATAAGGTAATCAAGACAAAAGGTGTAGAACTTGAAGATAGTTACGAAACTCTCTGGGGATACGATGAGACAACCAAGGATTGCCTGAAACGTAATACCAAAGAAGGTATTTTGGAGGTTCATTGGACAACAGGTGGCGGAAACTGGGAAACATGGATGTTCGGACGCCAATTGGACAACTGGGATTTCTATTTCACATGGGCAAAGTGGATCACTCCTTCGCGCGACATCATCAGCGACTTTGAAAAAGAAGGCGACGAAATACGCAAGAATCAGGCTATTGTATATTATGCATGTACATGGAGCAACTATTATCCAGCCTCCCACTACCCATTCATGTATAAGTTGCGTTCTTCCTACAGCAACATTTATTGGATTCGACTCGCTGACATAATCCTCATGAAGGCAGAGGCGGAAGCCTATAAGGGCAACCTTGACGAGAGTGCGAAACTCGTAAACCAGATTCGTAAACGTGCCAAACTGAAGGAACTGACTTCTGATAAGACAAACAGCAAGGAAGCTATGATAGAAGCCGTGCTTCACGAACGCCGTTTAGAGCTTGCCTTTGAGGGAGAGCGTTGGTTCGATCTATGCCGCAACAACAAAGTAGAAAAATATCTCAATGGTATTGATAATCGTGATAATGGCCGCATCAAACAAGTTAAACAGTTTGACAGTAACTCTTACCTGTTGCCTATACCACAGACGGCTCTCGACCAGAACACTAACCTGGAACAAAACCCTGGTTACTAATCACAATCTCAAAATGTGAAGATAAAATTATTTCAAATATAAAAACTCAACTTTCGCAAAAGGGGAAGTTAAAGAATTTAAAGAAGTTAGAGAAGTTAAAGCCATATGCTTTATAACTAAATATACAACAAAAAAGGCTATTGGCTATAACTTCTAACGACCGAAGGGAGTGATAACTTCTTTAACTACTATAACTTCCGTACATGCGAAACTTCAATAAAAAAGAACTATTCATATGAAATACCATAACCATAAAATTATGATGTTTATCTGCGCCACAGCATTTTCTGTGACAGCATGCAGCAATAGTAATTCATTCTCAGATCCTATTGATTTTGAGACTCCAAGCGAAGTTCCCAACCCTATACCTACACAAGGAACTGCCAAGACTTTTACCACAACAGCCGATGGCACATATTCCTTGGCAGAGGGAGAAACCAAACTTTTTGATGGTGTATCTATGGCGCCAACAACCATCGAAATAGACAAAAATAAGAAATTCCAGACTATCGATGGTTTCGGATATGCCATCACCTACTCTTCTTGCTACAATCTCATGCAGATGAATCCTGAGGCTCGCCTGGCTCTCTTAAAGCGCATTTACTCCACTACAGAGGGATATGGCGTTAGTTATGCTCGCATCTCATTAGGCTGCAACGATTTCTCGAGTACAGAATATACTTATTGCGATAAAAAGGGAAGCGAGAACGATCCTATCAGTAATTTCGAACTTTATAGCGATGAGAACAACTATGTGATTCCTATATTAAAGGAAATCTTGTCTATCAACCCAAGTTTAAAAATCATAGCAGCACCATGGACTTGTCCTAAATGGATGAAGGTTGCTGACATCGATACCAAGACTCCAAAGGACTCATGGACTGACGGACACCTCAACCCTGATTACCGTGAGACCTACGCCAAGTATTTTGTGAAGTTCATCAACGTGATGAAAGAAAAGGGTATCAATATCTATGCTGTAAGTCCTCAAAATGAACCATTGAACAAGGCCAACTGCGCTTCTCTATATATGCCATGGCAGGAAGAAGCTCCTTTCGTAAAGGCTTTGGCTACCGAGTTCAAGAGAAGTGGTCTTACAACCAAGATATATGTCTACGACCATAATTACAATTACGACAATATAGCAGACCAAGAAGATTATCCTATTAAACTCTACAATGCTATCGGTGACAATTTTGAAGGTTCCGAGTTGGTTGTTGGAGCTGCATATCATGACTATGGTGGCAACAACAATGAATTGACAGATATCCATAACCAACGCCCCGACAAGGAACTTATCTTCTCAGAAACAAGTATTGGTACATGGAATAATGGACGCGACTTAAGCAAACGTCTGATGGCAGATATGAAGAATGTAGCACTCGCTACTGTCAATCAAAACTGCAAGGCCGTACTCGTTTGGAACTTGATGCTCGACAACAAAATGGGTCCCAATCTTGATGGTGGATGCCAAACTTGCTATGGCGCCATCGACATCAATCAGAATGGGTACAATCAGTTGAGCTATAATTCTCATTATTACATCATCAACCACATGGCAAGCGTGGTGGCCCCTGGTGCTGTTCGCATCGGTACTACTTCACGTACCATTAATGACAGCAAGATAACTCATGCAGAATTTTTGAATCCTGACGGAAGCCTTGCTGCTGTTATCATCAACGAGGGAGATGAGAATAAATCTATCAATCTAAGCGATGGCATCCATAACTTTACATGCAATGTACCTGCTAATGGTGTTATTTCGTGCAAATGGAATAAATAATGAATGTCATTTTAGTAATTAATCAACAATAGATACAACCATTATGAAACATATCAAATATTATATCATAGCATTGCTCGCTCTACCACTAATGGCAGCTTGCAGTGAAGACGACTACAATGCTCCTACACCTACTGGAAATCCAGTGATGAGCTATAGCGCTCCTACTACAGCAGTATGGATGGGCGAAGAGGTAGAAGTGAAAGTAGACTGTAAGGATGAGGCGGGCGTAGCTCTCTCTACCTTGAAAGCCAACTTGCTTTTCAGCGGTCAGAGTGTAGACGCAACAACTATCCGTACCAAGGAGCCGGGTGAATATCTTGTCAAGCTCAAAGTACCTTACGTTCAGAGCATTCCTGATGGCAAGGTTGATATACAACTCACTTTGCAAAATGTGTCGACAAAGGCAAATACAGAGACGTTATCATTCGACATCAAGCGTCCGCACTTTACAAACTTGCAATTTATCTGTGCAGACGGAACCAAGTATGACATGACCGAAGTTGACAATTTCTTGTATCAGACTGTCATTCCCAACACAAAGAAGAACTTTAAGGGATATTTCGCTACCAAAGATGGCAAGTTCGTGTTTGGTTCAAGTACAGGAAAGGACATCAATTTGGGCGAAACCAACAACTTCAACTTCTCGTCAGAGAATACTGATAATGTAGTCGTTACTTTCGATGCCAAGAACTATACGGCAGGACCTACAGATGTTTTACCAGTCACCAATCTCGATTTTTCCGATTCTGATGCGGGCAAGACTTGGGTAGGAGATATTAAACAAGGTGCTACCTGTAATCTTACTATCAATGGCAACAATTTACCAGACGATTGGTACTACGACAATGATTGGTTCCAAAAAGAAGAAGATGGTACCTACACCTTCAAGGCCATCACAGGCAGATACACCGTACAGGCTGACTTCACTCATAAGTCTTTCCGCATCTGGACAATGAATGGAAACAAGCCTATGGCATTGAACGCTGATGGTACTGGCGCTATTTGGATAATAGGAAACGAAGGAATCAACAAACCTACTTGGAACGCTGTAAATCATGGTTGGTGGACTGGCACCGATTCTGATGTCTGTCTCACTCCTATCAAGGATAAGGTATATCAGGTTACACTCACCATTGGCAAGCAACTCAGAGCTACAGACATAAACTTCAAATTCTTCGGTCAGGCCGACTGGGGTAATGAGTTCAAGGGTAAGGATAACAGCCATCTCATCTCAACTGAGAGCGAGGTATTCGGCATCGGTGACGGTAACGGTCACGACAACGGCAATGTTTATCTGAAAGATGGAGTAGAACTGAAGGATGGCGAGACATACGTTCTTACAGTTGACTTGACTGCCGGTGTAGACAAGGCAGTTCTCAAAGTAGAAAAGAAATAAAAAAACGTGACTTGTAAACCCATCTAAAAGAAATTAAAAGTAGATTTAGGTTTAGAACTGAATAATATATGCATTTTGATTTGTTTGAAGGCTGTTCCAAGTGATTGGAACAGCCTTTTTGGTTGTATATTTAGCTATAAAGCATATGGCTTTAACTCCTTTAACTTCTTTAAATTCTCTAACTTCTTTAACTTCCCTTTTCGCAAAAGTTGAATTATAAAAAGAAAAAACATGCCAAACATTTGGCATTATCCACTAAAAAACTTATCTTTGCATTTGAATGTTCGCTTACTCAGTAGAACAGGCTAAATTTAAATCTATTTTAATCTTACAACAAACAAAACATAATGAAAAAGATACTATCTTTGGTATATATATTGTGCTTCTCTGCACTAACTTCAAGTTTTGCTCAGAATAAAAACATAAAAGACTTATACGAGCAACTTGATCAGGCTATCGAACAATCACAATACTATATCAACCAAAAAGAAAGCCGTATCACTAAAATCAAAAAACAGAGCCGGCAAAGACATACCCCCCCCACAACTCCTAACCGCATATTACAAACTATACGAAGAATACCAAACATACAAAAGCGACTCTTCTATTTATTATATTCACCAAGCCATCGACTTGGCAAAAAGAAACAACATGAAGAGCGACATTACCAAGTTGAGAAGCTTACTTGCTTTACAATATTCAACATCAGGAGCTTTCACGGAGGCACTTCATGTTCTACAAAGTATCGATAAAAAAACTTTGAATAACTCTAACAAGAAAGACTATTACATAGCCTTTTATCACGTCTATGGCGAACTGGGCTTTACAAATATAAACATTGACACTGAGCTAAGTCAAGAATTCTACAGCAAACAAGACTGTTATCGTGATACATTATTTTCAATATTATCCCCTAACAGCGAGGATTACCTCATGAGAAAGGAGGTCTTGCTAACCAGCCAGAATAAGTTGAAAGAAGCTCTTAAAATTAACGACATCCGATTAAGCAAGTGCAAGAAAGGAAGTCACGAATATGGAATTGTGGCCTACTATCGCTACTTAATATACCGCTCGCTGAAAGACGAGGACATGGTAAAATACTGGCTACTACAATCTGCTATATGTGATGTAAAATGTGCCATCAACGACCAAGCTTCACTCTGGATTCTTGCAGAGATACTCAGCAAGGAAAAAGATGTGGAACGCTCATACAAATACATCAACTTTTCGTGGAAAGCCACCAAGAAATTCTGTACTCGCATACGCATTTGGCAGATATCTCCAGTGCTTGGCACCATAGACCACAACTATCAGGCAGAACTCAAAAAGGCCAACCATCGTCTCATCTTTGCCATTATATGTGTGAGTCTTTTGGTCATCGCATTGGCTTTATTGACATTCTATGTCAACAAGCAGAAATCGTATCTGTCGAATGCAAGAAACGAACTGAAGAAAACCAATACTCAATTAGAAGAACTCAACAACAAACTATCTTCCACCAATGGTATGCTAAAAACATCCAACGACAAACTCAATGAGTCGAATGGGGTTAAGGAAGAATATATAGGCCAGTTCCTGGGGGCTTGTTCACACTACATCGACAAACTGGACAAAATGCGCCTCAATGTCAATAAGATGGTAAAAAACAAACAGTACAACGAACTCTACTCTATGACTAAGAGTTCAGAGGTCAAGGAGCAAGAACTTGAAGAACTATACGCCAATTTCGACAAGGTATTCCTAAACCTCTTCCCCAACTTCGTGGAGGATTTGAATGGACTGCTGAAGGAAGAATGCCAAATTCATCTATCCTCCCCTAACAAACTCTCAGCCATAGTAAGAGTATTTGCACTCATTCGTCTGGGCATCGACGATAGTACAAAGATTGCAGAATTCCTACACTATGCAGTCAACACCATATATAATTATAGGGCAAAACTACGCAATGGCGCACTCAATGACAGAAATGAGTTTGAGAAAAAAGTCAGAGAATTAGGAACGCTGATGAAACACCAAGAGCCAGAGGAATAGAAGGAAATCGAGCATGAATAGAGATTGATTTCAAATTATATCTTCATGTTACTTGTTCTTATGGAATTCCCAAAAAGCAATAATATTTCATAGTTTACTCCCGAAAAGGTATAATATAATACATTTTCCTTCATCACATTACCCGAAAGGGTATAAAATGAGTATCATAATAGCCAAAACAAAGAAAAAAACGCAAGATGAAGAAAATATTTTTATCCTTATTGGCAGCCATCAGCTTAGGTTCTACTGGCTGCTCAGCCCAGTCGGATGGCATCAACGTTTTGTCACCCAAGGACTTTATCAAACAGGCTAAAGCCGATACAACAGCCATTATTCTCGATGTACGCACACCTGGCGAATATAAAGAAGAGCATTTGGCTGGAGCCCAGCAACTCGACTTTCTCAATAGGGAGGCCTTCGATGCTGGAATCAAACAGCTCGACAATACCCACACCTATTATGTATACTGCCGAAGCGGCAAGCGCAGCCATCATGCCTGTCTGAAAATGCAGAAGCAGGGCTTAAAAGTATTTGACATGGAAGGAGGAATCCTCAACTGGAAAAAGTTAGGAATGCCTACAACTAAGGAATAAGTTTCCTCAAAAAATGGAATTAACACGTTATATAATGTGAGATAACTACTTCTATTAAATTCCACATAGACTTCAATAGGCGCCTACTATTCTATAACGAAAAAGCCTGAGAAAATGTCAAGCATCATGCAAGCATATTTCTCAGGCTTTTTTATCTTTACTTTGTCAAGTGCTATTTCTTCAGTACGGGCTCACAAGTGATGTTGACACCGAGTTTCTTAAAGATACGCTGGTCTACATCACTCAACATCACAGTGCAGTGAGCCTGACAGCCACGCAACTTAGGCAACTGCTGTAAAGCCACACGACAGTTCTCATCGTTCTCGGAAAGAACAGAGAGTGCCACAAGTACCTCGTCGGTATGAAGTCGTGGATTATGGCCACCGAGATAATTTACCTTGGTATACTGTATAGGTTCTATCATCGACTGAGGAATGAGCTTTAGGTTATGATCGATATCCCCCAAATGCTTGGTGACATTCAGCAGCAAGGCAGCACTACAGCCAAGCAGTTCGCTGCTGTGACCACAGATGATGGTACCGTCTTCCAGTTCTATAGCAGCTGATGTATGTCCAGTTTCCTGCTTGTGATTCTTGGCAGCCACAGTCACCTTACGATAATCGGTAGTAATCTTAGCCTGGTTGAAGAGCATCTGTATCTTGCTGATTTCCGCGTCATTGCAGGCTCCAGCTGCCATCTTGTTGGTGGCTGCATAATATCTACGTACTATCTCATCCTTGGATGCCTCACAGCAAACCTCATCATCAGAGATGCAGAAGCCCACCATATTGACACCCATATCTGTGGGCGACTTATATGGATTGCTGCCATAGATACCTTCGAAGAGTGCATTGAGCACAGGATAAATCTCCACATCGCGGTTATAGTTGATGGCTATCTTGTTGTAGGCCTCTAAATGGAAGGGGTCTATCATGTTCACGTCATTGAGGTCGGCAGTTGCAGCCTCATAAGCGATGTTGACAGGATGTTTCAATGGCAGATTCCATACTGGGAAAGTCTCAAACTTGGCATAACCGGCACGCACGCCACGCTTGTTCTCATTATACAACTGACTGAGGCAGACTGCCATCTTGCCACTGCCAGGACCTGGAGCAGTGACAATAACCAATGGTCGCTCTGTCTCCACATAGTCGTTCTGTCCGAATCCCTCATCCGAGGCTATCAACTTCACATTATGTGGATAACCTTCTATCAGGTAATGACAATAAGTCTTGATGCCCTCACGCTCTAAGCGCTGCTTGAAAGCGATGGCTGCAGGCTGACCATTGTAATGAGTGATGACTACTGAACCTACCATGAAACCTCGATGCTGGAACTCGCCACGCAGACGAAGTACATCTTCATCATAGGTAATACCCAAGTCGGCACGTTTCTTGTTCTTCTCAATGTCGGCAGCACTGATAACTATCACTATCTCTATGCTGTCGCTGATTTTCTGAAACATACGCAACTTGCTGTCTGGCTGAAAGCCTGGCAAAACGCGGCTGGCGTGGTGGTCGTCGAAAAGTTTACCACCCAATTCGAGGTAAAGTTTTCCGTCAAACTGTGAGATTCTCTCTTTAATGTGCTCTGATTGAATTTTCAGATACTTCTCGTTATCGAAACCTATCTTCATCGTTCTATTTGATATAACTAATTGCTGTTAGTTTTGAATTCGGATGCAAAAGTACAAAAAAGTATCTGAATATCAAAAAAAATAAGTACCTTTGCACACAATAAAGGAAAAAAACGACAGGAAGCCACTGCACCACAAGTACAACAGTATAGGGAGAGTGCCATTTCTGCCAAATCAAGAGATATGAGCGAAACTCAATTTCACTCAAAGAAAACTTAAATATAAAAATACAACCGACAATGGAAAAGAAATTACGTGCAGCTTCCATCTGTGTACAGGGAGGCTATGAGCCAAAGAATGGAGAACCTATCGAAGTGCCCATCATTCAGAGTACCACATTCAAGTACGACAATTCTGAAGAGATGGCCATGCTCTTCGACCTGAAGAAAGAAGGATATTTCTATACCCGACTCCAAAATCCCACCAACGATGCTGTAGCCAAGAAAATAGCACAGCTCGAAGGCGGTGTGGGAGCTGTATTGACAAGTAGCGGTCAGGCTGCCAACTTCTATGCTGTATTCAACATCTGCGAGGCAGGTGACCATATTGTTACCTCCAACGAGATTTATGGTGGAACCTTCAACCTCTTTGGTGTGACACTCAAGAAACTCGGCATAGAATGCACCTTCGTCAATCCCAACGACAGCGAGGAAGAAATACAGAAGGCATTCCGCCCCAACACCAAGTTGTTCTTTGGCGAGACCATCAGCAACCCAGGATGTGCCGTTCTCGACATAGAGAAATGTGCACGTATAGCTCATAAGAACGGTGTTCCTCTGATTGTGGACAACACCTTCGCCACACCAATCAACTGTCGTCCTTTCGAATGGGGAGCCGACATCGTTACCCACTCCACAACTAAATACATGGACGGAACAGCATCACAAGTAGGCGGTGTAGTAGTAGACAGTGGCAACTTCGACTGGATGGCTCACGCCGAAAAGTTCCCTGGTCTCTGTACCCCCGATGACAGCTATCATGGTCTGACCTACGTAAAGGCCTTCGGCAAGATGGGCTATA
>ERZ780017.135-NODE-135-length-13453-cov-3.96231_pt1 | contig 13453 bp, 10 predicted proteins | sample MGYA00511867_ERZ780017 | MGnify/ENA primary metagenome ERZ780017 (study PRJEB29588, sample SAMEA2157043) | human gut metagenome | biome: human gut; feature: human-associated habitat; material: faeces | place: Denmark | collected 2008/2010 ...
CAAACAACAGACGTCCTATCAGGGTAGACTTTCCATCGTCTACCGAACCGGCTGTCAACAGGCGTAGCAAGTCTTTCTGTTCATCCTTATCTAAATATTCCTTTATATTCAGTTTATTCTCCATCACCCATTCCTTCATTTTAAATTCCTACTTATCCATTTAAAAATATCCTTCACGTTTCTTCTGCTCCATACTGGCATCCTGGTCGAAATCAATGACACGGGTAGTACGCTCGCTTTTGGTAGTGGTCATCATTTCCTCTACAATTTTCTCAATCGTATCGGCATCACTCTCTACGGCCCCGGTCAAAGGCCAACACCCCAAAGTACGGAAACGCACTTTCTTCATTTCAATACGGTCCCGATATTCTTCGGGCAGTCGGTCATCATCAGCCATAATCAGATTTCCATCTATATTCACCACAGGACGTTCCTTGGCAAAATAGAGCGGCACGATAGGAATATTTTCCAAACGGATGTACTGCCAGATATCCAGCTCAGTCCAGTTGCTTAATGGAAACACACGGATACTTTCCCCTTTATGAATCTTAGCATTATAAATATCCCACAACTCAGGACGCTGGTTTTTAGGATCCCACTGATGAAAACGGTCACGAAAAGAGAATATACGTTCTTTGGCACGTGACTTTTCCTCATCACGACGTGCTCCACCAAAGGCGGCATCAAACCTGTATTTATCCAGCCCGTGAAGCAACGCCTGTGTCTTCATTAAATCGGTATGCACTTTGCTGCCATGCGTAAAAGGCCCTACTCCGGCATTAAAAGCCTCCATATTACTTTCCACTATCAAATTCCATCCATGTTCTTTGGCGTATTGATCACGGAACTCTATCATTTCCCTGAATTTCCATTTAGAATCGATATGCATCAAAGGGAAAGGCACCTTTCCCGGATAGAAAGCCTTCTCTGCCAAACGTACCATGACAGACGAATCTTTACCAATACTATAAAGCATAACAGGATTCTCAAATTCAGCTGCCACTTCACGAATGATATGGATAGACTCCGCTTCCAGTTCCCTTAAGTGGCTCAATTTATAATTTTCTTCCATTTTATAATGAATTATATTTTTTCTCCTTTTTTACCAACAATGGGGAGCACCAACTCCAACAAAGTATTGACCGACTCTTCCAAACTCAGCTTAGAAGTATCCAAAGATAAGGCAGGATGCTCCGGAGCTTCAAAAGGGGCGGAAATTCCGGTAAAGTTCTTGATTTCACCCCGACGTGCTTTGGCATAAAGTCCTTTCACATCACGTTTCTCACACTCTACCAAAGGAGTGCTGACATAGATTTCCAGGAAATCCTCTATCCCGATAATACGGGCAGCCATCTGCCGAAGCTCATTGCCGGGACTGATGAAAGCGGCAATGGTAATGATTCCCGTATCAACAAACAACTTGCCTATTTCGGCTATGCGACGGATGTTTTCCACACGATCCTCTGCCGAAAAGCCCAAATTATTATTGATGCCACTACGAATATTATCCCCGTCCAATATACGGCAGAGCAAACCACGTTTATGTAATTCACGTTCCAAAGCTATGGCAATAGTACTCTTACCGGAACCGCTAAGTCCCGTCAGCCACAGCATAACTCCCCGTTGTCCCAGCAGTTCTTCTTTATCTTTCCGGGAAAGCATACGGTCAAAGATAGGATATATATTTTCCTCTTCCATTCTCTATTTTCATTTTGTCTTTAACTTCATCAAAAAGGCCATATCAGCGGTATCAGAATAACCGAAATTATAAATGTCAATATATTCAACGGCAAACCGATACGTACAAAATCCGTAAACTTATAGTTTCCGATACCCTGCACAATCAAATTAGTCTGATAACCGATAGGAGTGGAAAAACTGGCAGATGCAGCGATGCAAATGACAACAAAAAAGGGCATCGGACTTACCCCCAACTGATTGGATAAGGAAAGGGCAAGCGGAAAAGCCAATGCGGCGGCGGCATTATTGGTTATCAGTTCGGTAAACAGATTTGTAATGATAAACAAAACAGCCAGCAACACATGCGGACTGTAGTCATCACTCATATCAATGATTCCATGCGCAATGATATCCGCCACTCCGGAATTTACCATGGCGCGACTTATAGCAAACGCACAGGCAATGGTTATCAAGATATCCCATGATATATATTTTGTATATTTACGTGCCGGAAAAAGTTTGGTCCATGCCATTATCACAGTCGTTACAGCTGCAAAAAAGAACATATCAAGATCAATACCGGGAAGTAATTCTTCCATAAAAGGCAACTCTCCTACTGTTGCCCCCACAATCATCAGCACCAATAAAGTCAATGCAAACCAACGTTTCTTTCTCCCGGCTTTCGGCTCGGTATCTTTGCCATTGGCCAATAACACGAATACAGAAGAATCTCCCCATGTAGAGATAAATGAATCATCCGCCCATAGCACCAACGTATCTCCCTCATGAAACTTCACCCGTGACAGATTCTCTACAATACTAACTCCGCTTCGTTTTATTTCTTTTACTTCAGCACCATAATGACGGACAAAATTAAAATCCCCCACCCTTTTATTGATACCCGGGAAACGAGCACCTATCACCGCCTCAACACGATGAAAAGAAGACGCATCCGCTTCCCCATGTTCGTCGCCTACCGTGTCTTTCCGAACCTCCGGCAATAACCTGGAAGAAAAAAACAACAAATAAACAATTCCTGCCAAAGCAATGAAAATACCCACCCGGCCTAATTCAAACATACCAAAGCCCTTATATCCGGCATCTAAAATCATACCATCCACCACCAGATTAGTAGAAGTCCCGATAAGCGTACACATTCCCCCCAGTATGGTAGCATATGAAAGAGGGATCAAGAATTTAGTTGCCGGAATGCGGACAGATTCCGCCCAACGTTTAATAATAGGAGCAAAAATCACAACCACTGGCGTATTATTGAGAAAAGCAGAAACAAAAGAAATAGCGGGCAGCATACGTGCCTGCGCCTTCATGACCGTTGTCTTCTCTTGAGGCAGAAGTTTCTTTATCAACTGTCCCAACGCTCCCGATTGCCGGACTCCTTCACTGATCAGGAAAAGCAACGCTACGGTAATCATCCCTTTATTACTGAATCCCTCCAACATCTCTTTCGGAGTCAATATACCGAAACAAAGAAAGAGTACAGTAACAGAGAACAGAATCATTCCGGGACGCATTTTATCAAGGACTAATGCAGTCACCATCCCTGTTAATCCCAAAAACACAATAATCATTTCGAATGTCAGCATCGTTTCCGGATATTAATTTCGTTTAACGACAAACCAAGGATTCAGCAAGTCCGGCTTGTTATATTTCAACGGTTCTTCTTTTCCCGCCTGATATATTTCTGCTCCGGATGCCTTGGCTATGGCATGACCGGCAGCCGTATCCCACTCCATGGTAGGAGCAAAACGGGGATATTCATCGGCCAGTCCCTCACACACTTTGCAAATCTTGATGGAACTGCCTACAGACACCAACTCCACATGAGGGTATATCTTTCGCTTTTCCTCAATATACTCTTCCGTTTCGGCCGACAGATGGGAACGGGAAGCAACAATGACAAAAACTTCATTTGTTTCGGCACAGGGCATACGAAATGCCGATGCCTTCATTTCTTCCAGTGAACGGCCTGCACGTCCGGTCACTCCTTCCATTTTATAAGCGCCGGTTGCCACTTCACCCCAATAAAGCGTTTCTTTGACAGGAACATAAATCACTCCAAAAACAGGAACTCCTTCTTTTACCAAAGCAATATTGACAGTAAATTCCCCATTCCGTTTTATAAATTCCTTTGTTCCATCCAAGGGATCGACTATCCACAACGTATCCCATTGCGCCCGTTTCTCGTAAGGCAAATGCTTTCCTTCCTCACTCAATACCGGATAGTCTGTTTCCTGCAAATAAGTCATAATGGTTTCATGCGCCTTACGGTCTGCAAGAGTCAGTGGAGAATTATCGGCTTTCCTTTCAACCTGAAAATCAGAAGAAGGATCATTATAAACGTTCAGAATTTCCTTACCGGCAGCTAAAGCCGCATCCATCGCTTTTAATATATATTCAGTCTGCATAGTGTTTACTTCCATTAAAATGCTTCTGTCATATTGAAATAGAACAAACTTTGATCATTGGCAAAATTACGTCCGAAATCCAGACGTACATTCATACGCGGCTGCACCTCGATACGAAGTCCCACACCGGCATTAGGAAGCACTCCTTCAATCTTACCCATGGTAGGCCCCATAAAACCGCACCCTCCCCATGCAACAAAACCCAAATGATGCAACATACGCTTTACCCATGTACTTTTATCCGTATTGAACATCTGACGATATTCGGCAAGCACCACATGAGAGGATTTATCACGATACTGCCCCATATAATATCCACGAAGATCAAAAGGAGTGCCACTTAAAGCATATTGGTTCATAGGAACATCCCCAAACACATTCTTGGTTTGGGCAGTCCAAGCTATAACTTTTCTATTTCCTACCTTTTTGTATTGGCGGTAGTCCACTTCCAAGCGGTAGAAGTTATTATCTCCTCCCAAAAACTTCTGGTACATCAGCCCACGAAAATCCAGATAAATGCCTTTATAAGCATTGGCAGGAATATCCCGGCTGTCATAAGTCAGCAGAAATCCCACTCCCGAACTGAAATTGGAATATCCGTGAGCAGTGCCTCCCAACCTTTTGTAATCAGGCTGATCTACCAAATACTTGGCAGGCTCGGATATTTTATCATAACTCAAGTCAATCTGGGGACCGGCAAAGAAATTACTTTTACCCAAACGGAATAAAAACCACGGATTAATCTGGAAACCGCTATAACGATATTCACTGGTAGAGTCACTGCGCTCATAATGCTTATTGGTAGCATAGCCGATACCATAAAAATTCTCCAATGTATTCTTGTAAGTGAATTTTCCAAAAATACGGAATTTATCATTTTTGAAAAACAACTGAGGCTTCACCATCAGATTCAAGCCCCCCTCGAACATTACCGCAACAGCCATCGGCAACACAGAACGTTTCTGCAAGGTATCCGACGGATTCATACGAAATGTAACAAGAGCACTACCTCCTATTAACGCACCAAAGTCCGGAGTATAACTCGGTCCTCCCAATATATTATAATGTATATTGCGCTTAGCCACCTTCCGGCGTCTTAATTCTTTTTTTGAAAGTTGATGGATGGTGGTATCCTCAGGATTACTACCTATGTCACTTCCTTGTGCCGCCATATTCAAAGAACAAAGCAGGCACAGGACCAAGCTAAGTAATGTTATTTTCATATAATAGTTTATTGTCTGCCCAAAGTCCTTACTCAAAAAAACTTTCTACGGCAAATGAGTTTTCAAAAGTACAAAAGTCCTGCCAAAGAATAACGGTGTGTTGAATTTGTTTTTATTTAGTTCAAGAATCTTCACGTTCTTTATAATGTAACAATGTGTCAATATGCCAATGTGTCAATTACCATGCGGACATAGAGCAGCACATTGGCAAACCAGCACATTGGCAAATTATTTAAACAGTTTTTCCAAATCATCCTCATTAATCACGGAAAGAACCGTTTTACCATCCGGAGTATAATTAGGAGTAGCCACAGCAAACAAGCCATCCACCAAACCTGTCATTTCCTCATTCGTCAACACTTGTCCGGGAACAATTGCCGCCGCTTTAGCCAAAGTCAATGCCAGAATACTCTGCACCTCTTCTTTTACCTTGCCACCTTTTTCCATAGCTGTATGCACCATATTTTGGATCAAGTCTATCGGGTTAAGGCCTTCAATACCTGCAGGAACACCGTTTATGGCATAACTTCCTCCTCCCAAATCAGTCAGTTCAAATCCCAGGAAAGACAAGTCTTCCATAATTTCCTGCAAAATAGCCACTTCGGAAAGCGGAAACTGCACAATATCCGGAAACAGCATTCCTTGAGAAACACCTTGACGACGACTTATCTGGTCTATATACTTGTCATATAAAATACGGATATGGGCACGCTGCTGATCAATGATCATTAAGCCGGACTTTACAGAAGTCAAAATAAAACGTCCTTTAAACTGATAATGCTGGCCGGATTTCTCACTGACTGAAGAGTCCTCCACATGATCATACAATCCGGGATTTTCCTCCGCAGGAGAAGCCTCTTCCGCCCTATAATCATTCTCGTCAGGATGAAAGTTTTGAGAAGAAGCATGACGTTCCAGCCCCGCATACAGTTGTTCCCAGTCCTTACCAGGCTTTGAATAAGAAGAGGGAGGAGCAGCCGAAACATTAAAAGGATTATAATCAGGATTATAAGTCGTCTTTGGTGGCTGTATACCAGTGTATGGAGATGCATCAAAGGCTGGAATATCCGGCATTCCCTCCGTATCAAAATCAATGGAAGGTACCGCATTGAACTTACCTAGAGTTTCTTTCACGGCAGCTGCCAATATCTGCCAGATGGCTTGCTCGTTCTCAAACTTTATCTCTGTTTTAGTAGGATGTATGTTCACATCAATATTAGCAGGATCCACCTCAAAATAAATGAAATAAGATACTTGCTCACCCACGGGAACCAACTGCTCGTATGCATCCATGATAGCCTTATGAAAATAAGGATGGCGCATATATCGCCCGTTTACAAAGAAATATTGGCGGGCTCCTTTCTTACGGGCTGTTTCAGGTTTTCCTACAAACCCGGAAACACGGACCATTGTAGTATCTACATCCAGCGATAACAACTCCTGATTTATTTTCTTTCCGAAAACTCCCATGATACGCTGGCGCAACTGAAGTGCAGGAAGATTGAACAGTTCCGCCCCATTATGATGCAAAGTGAAAGACACCTCCGGATTAACCAATACAATCCGTTCAAACTCCGTCAATATATTACTCAGTTCCGTCTGGTTCGACTTCAGGAACTTACGACGCGCCGGCACATTAAAGAATAAATTCTTCACACTGAAGCTACTGCCTTTCGGGCAAGAAACCGCCTCCTGTCCCTCTACCTTGGAGCCGGATATCGTCAACATCGTTCCCAATTCCTCCCCTTCCATACGAGTACGAAGCTCCACCTGAGCCACAGCAGCAATAGAAGCCAAAGCCTCTCCACGAAATCCCATGGTATGCAAAGCAAACAAATCAGCAGCTTCACGAATTTTAGAAGTCGCATGGCGCTCAAAAGACAAACGTGCATCTGTTTCCGACATACCTTTTCCATCATCAATCACCTGAATGGAAGTCTTTCCTGCATCCACTACCAACACGTCAACGTGCTGAGCACCTGCGTCGATAGCATTCTCCACCAATTCTTTAATCACTGATGCAGGACGCTGAATCACCTCTCCCGCTGCTATCTGATTGGCAACGGAATCCGGCAGCAAACGGATAATATCGCTCATATATCTTATAAACTTACGTAATTAAAAAGTAAACTCACCGGTCACCAGGTAATGCAGAATATACAACAAAACCAAAATGGCCACAAACAAAGCTCCATAAGTCATCGGCTTACGCCCGCTTTCTTTTCTGCGTTTTAAATGCTTGGTACCTTGAACGAACTTTCCACGGATATCTTCCGGAGAAAATTCTTTGGGAGGAAGCATACCCAACTCGCGTTTGGCTTTCTCCTCCAGTTTTTGCAGCTTCTCCTTCCGTTCATCCACATAAATATATTGATGGTTGAAACGGCGGGGCTTTTCCATCTTAAACATTCCCATAGCTATTTCTTTTTATTAAATAAATTATGATTGGGCAAAGGAACAGCACTCCGGTTACTCTTCTTCAACCCCTGACCGGCTTTCTTTCCACGCCACTTAAAGATATCCTCTTTATCAAGCGGACGGATATAGTCAAACCACACAAAGTTATCCAACTTCATCTTCTCCGGCGGACGTTGGAGCATAGGATAAAGAGTACCGTTCGATTTCGGACTCATAATCATTTTTTTCATCTTCCGGTTTTCCAGAAACATATTCAGCAGACTGGTTTCAGAAACATTCATTCCAATCAGTGTACTGTCGCTTTCCATCGGATAATATACCAGACGAACCGAACCGATCACATCTACTTTGCGCATCTCACCGCCTTGAAACCAAGCCTTCATCTCTTTTCCTGTCACCTGATTATAACTAGTAGAATCCAGTTGTTCTACAGACAAAGCCTGATTCTGAATATGTGCCCAGTCTATCGTACTGTCATTCATATAAATCATGATTTTCTCTCCCAGCAACTGCTGGTTGTTATTCCACAGTATAGGGTCATAATACATGGTCAGGCAGCTATCCTTGGAGGAAAAGACCAACGAATCGCATACCCCCTGCACATCCGTGCGATACATACGTACTTTATGATACGCCCGCGTTTCCCGGAACATAGAATCAGTATTCAAATAGTAGGTATACATTTGCAATGTATCGGCATGCATAAACAAGCTGTCACCTTGTGAATAATCCACTGCCACCGCTTTTTTAGTAGCAAAAGCATACTTGGTCAATTCATTATAATAACAATAATCACCAGTCAGCATATTCTTGTTTACAGTATCTGTCATGATCACATTATCAAACGCCTCCCCGTATCCTTTTACACGATCATAAAACAGACTGTCTCCAGTCAAACGCTTCCCCTCATTGGTCAGCACGGACCGGTCCAACAATTCCGCCTGCCCTATCTGAGTATTATAAAAGCCCAATTCCGAATAAATATGGTTAGCATCACTGACAATATCGGACGGACCAAGGATATTGGCTATTTTGGTTGCTGTGCTGTATCGTAATGTATCGGAAGTCAAAGTAAACTTAGGATTGACCAACTTCACATCATAATTGAACACAGATATTTTGGTAGCCGGACTATATTCCCCCCATTCCGAAGTCAATACATTCTCCTCGTCCATCAATGTCCCGCCATCAAAGTAATATCCCAAATTATAAATACGATCGTAGTTCAGGCTATCCGTCAACAAAGTCGTATTCTTGTTTTCCATGCGTACATTATAGCGTACCTGGGCAATCTGGGTATTTCCGTCATAAAACAAATAGTCCCCATACAGAAACAAGGTATCCCCCTGCACCATCTTCACATTGTCAAAAGCTTCCAGCGAATTCGTTTTCTCATAGAAACAGGCACTGTCACAATACATATATACACTGTCGTGACGGAACGCAACGTTTCCAATCAGAATCTGTGCATCCGGGTCCGGATTCAACGGACTTTTCTTCAACACATCCGAATGCAACAGATACACCTTGCTTTTAGCCGGTTTCTGTTCCCCTTTTTTAGCCGGTCTCACCTGAGCCAGCAAGCAAAAGCCGAACAGGCACAGGACACTTACCACAAGTATCCTATGCCTGCCCGAAGAGTATTTATTCTTTCTTTTTCCAAGCATATACTTTATACACTACATTATTTCTTTACCCAACCCGGATATTTGAAATCGCATTTCTGCCACTTCTCATTAATACGCACGTAGGTATGTTTTTGTTTATCCCTGATCCACTTATCAAGTTTTTCTTCGCTGCGTTTTTCCATCACGATGCCTTTCAGCCGTTGGTAGTCTTCCGTTATGGTTGCCTTATGCCCGTTCAAGCGGGTTTTCAATTTCACGATAGCGCAAATTTCCTTTCCTTTTGCATTAATCATGGTAAAAGGTTTGGAAATTTCCCCCACATTCATGCCTTCCACCATCTTTGCAGCCTCTTGTGACACCTGTGCCAATTGTTGCATTTCAAAACGCGCCGTACCAGTCTGCGGATTCGCCATCAAACCATGGTTATTACGCGTGTCCTTATCGTGAGAGATATAAGTAGCGGCATCATCAAAAGTAAATTTCTCATTACGGATATCATTGGCAATAGAATCCAGACGTAACAAGGCTGCTTCCAGATCTTTTTCATCCACTTTCGGTTTTAACAAGATATGGCGGGTATTGATACGGTCACCACGTTTTTCGATCAACTGGATAATATGGAAGCCGAATTCAGACTCCACAATCTTGGATACCTTGTTAGGATCTTGCAGATTGAATGCCACATTCGCATATTCAGGTACCAGCTCAGCCCTGCCCATAAAGCCGAGTTCACCACCACGGCGGCGCGAACCTTCATCTTCCGAATACAGACGTGCCAAAGTGGAGAAAGCTATTTCACCGGAAGTAACACGTTCCGTATAGTCACGCAAAGTCTTCTTCACACGCTCAATTTCTTCCTGCGGAATCTTAGGTTCCATAGTAATGATCTGCACTTCTACCTGAGTAGGAATAAAAGGAATACTGTCTTGAGGAAGATCCTTGAAATAACGACGGACTTCGGCCGGAGTAATCTTGATATCCCCCACAATCTGCTGCTGCATTTTCTGCACCGTTTTTCCATCACGTATATTCTCGCGGAGCATTTCGCGTATTTGTGTAGAAGTCTTATTATAATATTCTTCTACTTTTTCCTTAGAACCAATCTGATCAATCAGCCAATTTGTACGTCTTTCCACATCACTGATAATTTCCTGTTCGGAAACCTCAATACTATCAATAGCAGCCTGATGAAGAAACAATTTCTGGATGGCAAGCTGCTCCGGAATAATACAATACGGATCACCGTCAAACTTGCGGCCTTCATACTGGGCATTCAGACGTTCATTCTCCACGTCCGATTTTAGAATGGCCTCATCACCTACTACCCATACAACCTCGTCTATCACATTGTCTTGCCCGTATACTGAAACAACGGCAAACAGCATCAGCATCAGTGCATAAACTTTGGTACACATCAATTTATTCATTTGAATTCAAATAATAGTAATTAATCTTGTTCCTGTCCGAAGCGTGTCGGTATAACTCTTCTTTGACTTTATTTATAAATTCAACCCGCTTCAGGTTTATTAAAATCTCCTTAATTTCCGTCTTTGCAAAATCCAGCGGCCTCTGTTGGTCCTTACCCAAGAATTCCTCTACATGCAGGAAATAACAAAACGCCGTGTCTTTTACCTCTATATTCCGGTTCTTGTCCAAATAGTTCTCATCCGTATCAAGCGCTTTCAAAGGTATTTTGACAGCAATATCGGACAATGGCATCCAACGGTCATAAAAATAATCATAGCTCACCGCATTGCGCAAACTGTATTTTTCCAGGCTCTCAATAGCATCCCGGTTATTTTTTTTATACCATTTGCGTACACTTGCCAAATCCTGAGAATGAAGAGGAACTTTTATAAACAGCCCTTTCACAAAAGGATGTTCTGTATGAAACAACTCCTTGTTTTTCTCATAATAAGCGCTGATTTCCTCATCACTTATCTCATTGGCCAGTTTCTGATTAACCAGTTCCTCCTGATACGTATGCATGATCAATGCCCTGCGATAGTTCTCCACTAACTTGGCAATCTTTGCATTATCAGGAATATTTCCTTCCGCTTTATCAAAAAGCAGCACATCCTCCACCCAGTTTTTTATATAGTGCTCGGCAAACAAGACACTATCGTCTTTTGAAATATGGAAAGGCAACGCCGCCTGCAAATCTTCTTTATAGAGATATTCACCAGCAACTTCCACTAAAGGAGTCCTCCCCTTATGGTCGTGCTCCTGGCCGCATCCCGACAAAGCACCTGCTATAACAAGTAACACCCCCCAGTTTTTCACGATATTCATATAACATTAAAATAGTGAACGAAGATACTGCAATAATTAATTACTTCCGTTATTATTAACTGTTTTTAAAACCTCTTGGTTAATTTCAACCTTATATTTCCGCTTCAAATCTTTCAACCAGGCATCCTCATAGACAGTCAGATAATCCTTGACAACCGCTTCTCTTACATCCTCATAACTTTCAGGACCTTTCTTTAACTTCTTTCCCATCACAAAAGTATAAGGTAAATCCGGCTCAGGCTGAAAGCTACCGCATTTAAAGACCAATTTATCAATATACCTGTTGGTCCCTATCTGAAAGACACCTGCTTCCATACGAACTTTGGAGGAAGCATCATCTCCAGTCAGTGTATGTAATATATCTTTCCACTGGGATACCGGTTTTTTTTTCAATTGTTTCTTAATAGCTGAAGCCGTTTTTCTATCTTTACAATGAATCACTGCTCCCCGATAATGCGGCAATTCCCAGGCATAGTCTGATTTATGTTGCTTGAAGAAGCGTTCCAGGTCATCCTCATTCCAGGCTTCATCACCCGATTGATATTTTTGCGACAAATAAGCCGCAAGCAAACCATCCTGCAATTCCTGCACCCGGAACTCCAGTTCTTCCTTCTGTCCTGCAGAAAGCTCCTTCCATGTACAATTGCCATTCTTCTCCAGATAATTCAATAACTGTTCCCGTTTTTCTTCAAAACTGACACCCTGCCTGCGGTCTATCCATTTCACTATATGAATGCCCATAGGTGAATAAAAAGGAGCTGAAATCTTATTTCTTTCCAAAGATTCCAGTTTGTCTATCCATTCCTGCATATTCTTGTTCACAGGCATCCACGGCAACACTCCTCCCACATTTTTACAAGCTTCATCATCCGAGTACCGGCGGGCCAGCGCGCCTTCCCGCAATGCTTCATAAACCGAATCCATTTGCTGCCGCACCCTCATTTCCTCCTGACGGCTTGCATTCTGGGATAAATATTTGCTAATATGGGCAATTTTGATCCAATCATTTGCCTGCAAACGTTGTTCACCTTGCAGGTATAACCGGCGGGCAGCCTGTTCCTCCTTTTCTGCATCTGCCAAATAAGTTCTTAAAAGTTTGCCCCGATACCAGTCCACCTGCCTGCGGAAAACAGACAACGTATCTATTCCCATATCATGTGCATAGCGTACTTTTAATTTATAGTTGATAAAAGAAGGTAGAAAAGAAAGCGGGGTCCGATGAGAAGATTTACGAAAATAATATTCAAACTCGGAACGTTTTACAGGTTCACCGTCAATAGATAACACAACTTCTCCTTGCGCCCGCATTTCCAACGCGAACACAAGGAGAAGTGACAGAATACCGACCATTCTATGCGGCATCATTCATACATTTTATTGAGGACGGCTGTAGTTAGGAGCCTCGCTGGTTATGGCCACATCATGCGGATGACTTTCCAATACACCTGCGTTAGTAATACGGGTGAATTTGGCATCATGCAATTGTTCTATATTAGCAGCGCCACAATATCCCATTCCCGCACGAAGACCACCTACCAGCTGGTAAATCACTTCATACAAAGTACCTTTATAAGGTACACGGGCTGCAATACCTTCCGGAACCAGTTTCTTCACATCGGCAGTTCCGCTCTGGAAATAACGATCCTTCGAGCCGTTCTCCATCGCTTCCAAAGATCCCATTCCACGATAAGATTTGAATTTACGTCCGTTAAAGATAATCGTATCACCCGGTGACTCTTCCGTTCCGGCAACCAATGAACCGATCATTACACTATAAACGCCGGAA
>ERZ780017.139-NODE-139-length-13305-cov-2.73487_pt1 | contig 13305 bp, 9 predicted proteins | sample MGYA00511867_ERZ780017 | MGnify/ENA primary metagenome ERZ780017 (study PRJEB29588, sample SAMEA2157043) | human gut metagenome | biome: human gut; feature: human-associated habitat; material: faeces | place: Denmark | collected 2008/2010 ...
CCGGCAGCTAGGAATTCATCGATTTTCGCATTTGCCTGACTGATGGAATCAATCTGCTGCTGCAAAATATCATTCATATTGGCAACAAGCTGTCCGGCTTCTTCCTCCGGCAGCTTGCCTAAGTATTCTTTTTCTAATAATTCTTTGGAGGTAAGTCCTGCATCCAGCTGCGGAATTACATCTGCAAGACGCTCCATGATATCTCCGGCTTCTGCTAATGCCTTTGCCTTGGCAGATTCTAACTTCTGCTGCTCCGCTTCCTGTAATGCTTTCTCTGCGGCACGCTTGGTCTTCTCCCACTCCTCTAAAATATCCTGTATGCTCATCTGTCCGGTAATCTGTGCTTCTAATGCACTCTTCTCCGGGACTACCATACGCATCTGACCATCATAATCTTCGCCTAACATCTCCTGGAAATTAATTTTCAGGGAGCCGTCGATTTCTTCATCGGTTGGGATATCTGCAAAACGCTCCTTCTGTGCTTCTTCATCCTGCGGAAGCTGCAGATACGGAATCTCTTCTACAATTTTCTTGATGCCCTGCATGGTATCTGCCACTTCTTCCTTCTCTGTGGCATTCATAATCTGCTGCATGCTGCGGGCTAATTCTTCCTGCAGGTTTACCGTATTGAACTTCTCTGCATTGGTGGTTACCGGTTTAATCTGTACCGGCTCCTTGATAATCTCACCGGATTCCAGATAATCCTCCGGCCGCACTTCCACGATTCCGTCCTTACGCTGTTTAAACTGGCGGTACTTGTCCTCCTGTGCCCGGGTTCATGGCTGGGTAAGCATCTTTAATTCCAGTGCTTTCTCTACATATGGACCATCACCAAACCAGAGAATCAGTTCATCACAGGCATTGATACATTCTTCGCTGCGTCCTGCCTGATGATATAAATATGCCAATTCAAATGCCCATTTCTCGGTATATTCCTGTTCCTTTAATTCTTCGAGAATCTGAATTAAAACATCCAGTCCTGCACCCTTTGCTTTATTCATCTCATAACGGAGAATATATTTCAAATTATCATGGGGTGCAATCTCTACAAACTCATCATAATATTCCTGTGCTTCATCAAATTCCTTGGTTTTAATGGCAATCTCTGCCAGCTTATAGATAATCATTCGTCCGATCGGAGAACGGTCATATGCCATCAGAAGGATCTCTTTTGCTTCATCATAACGACCAATCTGTGCATAAATATCTCCGGCTTTCATCAGTGCGTTAACATTACGGACCTTTCGCCAGTTGATACTGTCAGCAATTTCAGCAGCTTCTGTATACTGCTTCTTCGCCATCAGATTTTTTATTTCATCTAGTTTTAATTTGTATTCATATTTATCCAAAATATGTCACCTCAATATCTATTTCAAGTAAACTTAAATTCATCTTTTTTCGTCAGGGTATACTGACCCTAATTATTGTTTTAAGTGTACCATAAGGGGTGCCTTCTGTCAAAAATAATCCGAAGAATCATAACATTTTATCTGCTATGATTCTCCGGATTATTTATTTCTTTACCAGAATTTACTTTTTCTCTTTTTTCTTTACGGATGGAATATGAAGTTCCTTTTTCTCAGAGGCTTCCTCTACCGGCTCCTCCAGATGTACGATTTCATTGGTCTTTTCATCGACTTTTTCCAGGCGGATATATTCGTCCGTATCCTCCGGCAGCTTTCGCTTCCGCAGACAGTAATCCACGGTCTTATCAATAATATAATAGATGACTGCGAAGGTCGGAACACCAAGAATCATTCCGCCGATTCCAAAGAGTCCGCCGCCTACCATGATGGCAAATACCACCCAGAAAGAATTCAGTCCGGTGGAATCTCCTAAAATCTTCGGTCCAATAATATTTCCATCTACCTGCTGCAAAATAAATATAAATATCAGGAAATAGATTCCCTTAATCGGGTCTGCCAGTGCGATGATAATAACACTCGGTATTGCTCCGATAAAAGGGCCAAAGAACGGAATAATATTAGTCAGTCCCACAAATACGGAAACCAGCAGGGTATATGGCATCTTCATAATCAGAAGACAGATATAACACAATACACCAATAATGGCGGAATCCAATAATTTACCGGAAATAAATCCACCGAATATTTCATTGCTCTTCCGGAAGGTGTCAATAATTACATTGCCCCGCACCGGCTTGAAAATGGCATATACAATCTTTTTGGACTGACCGATAAATTTCTCCTTCGTCATCAGCACATAAACAGATACGATAAGTCCGATGATTGCATTCATCAGTACCTTTACCATATTGATTACACCACTTGTAATGGATGTAATGTAAGTCTGGATGTTTGGCAGGAAAGACTCCTTTACCCAGTTTTCAAGGTACGTTACCATATCCATCATGTTCGTTTCTAAGGACTGTATGATTTCATTATCTGAATTTGTCAGTCCATTGAACCAGTCAATAAATGAATCCACCTGCTTTGGCAGGGAATTTACCATTCCAGAAATACTGCTGATTAACTGCGGAATCATCATGGCAAACAGCAGGATTACAATTAATACAAAGACAACTACGGCTCCACCGGTTGCAATACTTCTTGCAATCTTCTTGCACTTCTTCTCTTTCTGCACTCTTGGTTCTAAGAAATGCAGCAAATGCTTTTCAAAGAATTTCATAATTGGATTAATGAGGTATGCAATCACAAGTCCGAAGGTAATCGGCTGTAATACCCTCATTATAGTGTCCCAGCCCTTTGAGACACCATTGTACCGGTATATCATAAAGAAAAACATTGTGCAGCAGCAGAACAGTACAAATACCAGCACTGCAAGGCTGATGTACCAGCGCATCCCATGTTCTGTTTTCTCGCTCTTTTTCTTATCTTCTTCCATTCCGTTCTCCTTCTTTTTCCGGAATTTTATTTCCGGTTATAGTTAATGAGGCATCCTTTACGGATAATCTCTCTCTCCTCGTCAGTAAGGTCACCCAAGGTTAATGAGAACTCGGTTAACTGTCCGTCTTTTACGGCATACGCTTTTACTTCCGGAGCTTTCTCTTCTACTGCTTTGCGGATTTCCGGTACAAAGAGATAGTCTCCGTTGGCAAATGGCAGGTCTCCTTCTTTGATGATAAATGGAAGCATACCCCAGTTAATCAGGTTGGAACGATAACGCTTGGTTGCATATTCGTTGGCAATGTTTGCCCAGCCGCCTAATACTTTCTGGCAGGATGCTGCCTGCTCACGGGCAGAACCGTCGCCTGGTTTTACTGCAAAAATGGTACTTCCGATTCCGGTATTTTCTTCGTTGATATCCGGGAACTGTGTACGGATTGCATCTACAGCTGCCTTTAATTCCGGCAATACTGCGTATGGCTCTTCGCCTGCTTCTCTTGCTGCTTCTGCCTTCTGTACTTCTTTGGCACGTCCAACGTATGCAGGGTCTTTTCTGGAAAGCGTGAACTCTGCCAGTCCCAGCGGATTAGAACGATAAGAAGATGTCTCTCCGGAAGGAATCAGCTCATCGGTTGTAGTTACCGGATCATGAATCTCAGATACTACCTTTAAGATGAGGTTATCGGTTAATGCTACCATCTTCGGCCAGTCTTTGATGTTTGGTCCCATCTGGATTTCTACGGATGGATCTGCTACACCATGGCTGTCAAAGACACGGTTCTCATATATGGTCTTATCAAAGAAATATTTCGGCTTGCTGAAGTTTACATCCACATCAGTTGCTGCGGTTAAATATCCCTTGTTTGCTGCGGTTGCTGCAATAGAACGGGCATCCATCAATGCTACGGATGCAATCTGGCCGTTCTGTACCTTGGAGCCTTCACGGTTCGGGAAGTTTCTGGTAGAATGCCGGATGGAGAATGCATTGTTAGCAGGTGTATCTCCTGCTCCGAAACATGGTCCGCAGAATGCAGTCTTAACGATTGCTCCTGTCTCCATTAATTTTGCTACAGCTCCGTTTTTCACCAGTTCCATGTAAATCGGGGTACTTGCCGGATATACGCTTAAGGTAAATTCATCCGGTCCGATGCTGCTTCCCGCTAAGATGTCTGCTGCATCACAGATATTTTCAAATCCACCACCGGCACAGCCTGCGATGATTCCCTGGTCTACATATAGTTTTCCATTGCGGACTTTATCCTTAAGATTTAAGTCTACTGCTCCATTGAAGCTTACCTGTGCTTTCTTCTCGCAGTCATCCAAGATGTCCATAAGGTTTGCATTCAGTTCTTCAATGGTATAGGTATTGCTTGGGTGGAATGGCATTGCAATCATTGGACGAATGGTGCTTAAGTCAATTTCAATCATGCCATCATAGTAAGCAACCTGTCCCGGATTTAATTCTTTGTATTCTTCTACTCTTCCGTGAATGTCATAGAATTCTTTCACTTTCTCATCGGTTGCCCAGATAGAGGAAAGACAGGTAGTCTCTGTGGTCATTACGTCTACACCGATACGGTAATCTACGCTTAAGTTTGCAACACCAGGTCCTACGAATTCCATTACTTTATTCTTTACATAGCCATTGGCAAATACTTCACCGATGATTGCCAGTGCGATATCCTGCGGTCCAACGCCTTTTACCGGTTCTCCGGTTAAATATACGGCTACAACGCCCGGCATATTGATATCATAAGTCTGCTCTAAAAGCTGTTTTACAAGCTCCGGTCCACCTTCGCCCATTGCCATGGTTCCCAGTGCTCCGTAACGGGTATGGGAATCAGAACCAAGAATCATTTTTCCGCCGCCTGCAAGCATTTCACGGGCAAACTGGTGAATAACTGCCTGATGAGGTGGTACATAGATTCCGCCGTATTTCTTTGCACAGGTCAGTCCAAACATGTGGTCATCTTCGTTGATAGTTCCACCGACTGCACAAAGGCTGTTATGACAGTTGGTCAGTACATAAGGAATTGGAAACTTTTCCAGTCCGGATGCTCTGGCTGTCTGGATAATTCCAACATATGTAATGTCATGGGAAGTCAGCTTATCAAATTTGATTTTCAGCTTCTCCATGCTGCCAGATGTGTTGTGGTCCTTTAAAATACCGTATGCAATGGTATTTTTTGCTGCTTCTTCTTTGCTTACCGCAGTGCCTGTCATGGATGCAATAGCTGCGGATGCTTCGCTATTGTCTTCTACTACGGTACATCCGTTTACGAGATATGCCCCTGTCTCATGTAACTTCATGAATGTTTCCTCCTGTTTTCTGAACTGATTACTATTTTATACCTCTTCCTATATAGGAAGAAATCGGCGGGGAAAAAGCCACCGCCGATACTCTTTTTCTAATTCGTTATTATAAAGAAACGTCTGTTAAAAATCAACCCTTTTCAAGGATTCCCCACGGTTTGCAAGGTTCCTTATTATGCCAGCGGAAAGGTAATGGTAACAGAGAATAAATCACCGTCCAGAGTTACTTCAAAGGTTCCGCCCATAATCGTGGTAAGATTCTGGGCAATGGCAATTCCCAGTCCGCTTCCTTCCGTGGTTCTGGATTCATCTCCTCTTGCAAAACGCTCTGTCAGCTCTGCCGCACTTCCATGCAGTGGCTGCTCGGAAATATTTTTAATAGAGAAGATTACCTTCTGCTCCGATGTCTCCATGGTCACATAGACTCTGGTATGTGCCATGGCATATTTTGCCACATTGTTATAAAGGTTCTCTACCACACGCCAGATTCGTCTGCCGTCTGCCATAATGACAACGGATTCCTTCGGCAGCTTTGTAATCGTGGTCAAATCCTTGGCTTCGAATTTCTCATTAAATTCACCTGCAGTCTGGTAAATCAGTTCCACAAAATTAATTCTTGTCATCTGAAGTGTAATATTTCCGGAGCTGATTCGCGATGCCTCTACCAGATCTTCTGTAAGTTGCCTTAACCGCTGGGATTTTTCTTCCAGTACATTCAGATAATTCTGCATCCGCTCACTTTCCGGCTTCTCCATTTTCATAAGATTTACATAATTCAAAATAGAAGTCAGCGGTGTCTTGATATCATGGGATACATTGGTGATTAAGTCTGCCTTCATACGCTCGTTTTTGGTATTCTCTTCCACCACAAGATGCAGGCTGTCTCCAATGCTGTTTACTGCCTCTGCCAGCTTTCTGCTGTCGCTGTGAAGATGCTCTAACGGAATCTTATAGGATAAATCTCCTTCCGTAATCTGTCTGATTCCCTTCATGATTTCCTGCTTCTGTACTACATCCCGGAGATAGATTACACCGATAACAATAATCTGAAGTGCCAGAAGAATTCCACCTAACAAATGTCTTCTCGTAAAGAACTGATACGCCAAAAACAAAAATAACAACGCATTAAATACAAAGGTAACAATGACACGCACCGATGCTTTCCATGTTCCAAGTACTCGCAAAGTGCTGACATATACCCAGTTGGTAAAGCTGTATTCCCAGAACACGCCGGCTTTCATCCGCCGGATAACACTGGTATAGAAAATCTGGAACACGCCGTCATAGATAAAGGAAATCACGCCTACTACCACAAGCATTCCCGGAATATCCCACTCATAGGATGCCGCAGAAAAACTTAAAACCAATATCAGTACAGAAAATACAATAAATATCAAAAAGAAAAATTCTGTCTTAATATGGTCAATCCAGTTTAAATGAATCTTATCATCCTTATGATTACGTCCTGCTGCAAGAGTCAGATAAACCAGTGTTACAATCCAGCCCAAAAGACTTACCACAATGGTTACAATCGAAATCATGCCCCAGGGATGCAGCGTCATAAATTCCGATTTTGCTTTTGTAAATCCATCTTCATTTGGGAATGTGGTATCTACTGCCACCAGAAAGACTGCATTATTTCCTATGCCGGACATGGTTCCATCAATGTATTTGTAATAATAATCTTCCATTCCCTTTACATTGCTGCGGAATTTCAAATCTTTATCATTACAGTAGAGATAGCTTCCCTTTTCTTTTCCGTAATCCAAAAGGTTATGTGCTTTGTCTCCGAATACATAAGAGGTAATATCTTCTTCCGTATCCTCTAACATATTTGTGTAGATAACCTGCTCATTTTCAATAAAGACATAAGATAAATTCGTCTCAGAATCATCAAATTCATTCAGTGCTTTCCGGTAGGCAGTTTCTTCCTGGCCGATACGGTCCAAGGTCTTTGCCAGTGCCTGATACAGCTCCTGTCCTTCCTCTTCCGTAAGCCTGCCCTCCTGTACGCCCTGAGCAATGGAAATACCGCTCTGTGGCAGATATTTTTCCTCGATTTTATCGGAATACTGTACATAACCTTCCTTCGACCATGCCACCAGATCACTTAAGGTATAATTTTCAAACTGTGCCTTGTCATTTTCCCCGTCATATTCTTCTGTGTCGGAGATACTGCTGTCATCATACATCCAGTATGCCGAAGCACCATTCCTCACCAGCGTCATGGTATAGCTTTCTTCTGCGTCGTTACGGATAATGCCGCTTCTTGCGTATTTGATAACATTGACCGGTTTCTCCGAATCGTATTCCCCGTTGGTCTCAAAATTTTTCCGGGTCATTAAGAAATTAGTCAGTTCCGTTACCTTCTGCTCATAGACATAGCTGTAGTAACTGGAATCCACATAGCTCTGATTCGTCAGATTATCCATGTCTATCATGTGCTTTCCGTTTAATGCCGCTACCATAAAGACGGACATCAGCAGCAGGACAGAAAACAGTAACTGCAGGAGAATAATGGTATTTTTCCATACATTTCCATAGTGTCTGTTCTTCATATTTGCTTTCCTTCGTTAATTCTTCTCAACTTTATATCCAACGCCCCATACTACTTTTAAGTATCTTGGCTCCTTCGGATTAATTTCAATCTTTTCACGGATATGACGGATATGAACAGCAACGGTGTTATCTGCACCAATTGCATCTTCATTCCAGATATTTTCATAAATTTGTTCAATAGAAAATACTTTACCCTGATTCTTTACCAGAAGCAGAAGAATATTATATTCAATCGGAGTAAGCTTCACTAATTCACCATCCACGGTGACTTCTTTCAAATCATCATTAATCATAAGACCTCCAACCTGATATACTGTCTCATTGCTTTCGCTGACATTGCCAAGCTGGGTATAACGGCGAAGCTGTGATTTTACTCTTGCTACCAGTTCCAGCGGGTTAAAGGGCTTGGTCACATAATCATCAGCACCGATGTTAAGTCCTAAGATTTTATCAGAATCCTCGGATTTTGCTGATAAAATAATAATTGGAATGCTGCTTTCCTCCCGAATCTTTAAAGTTGCCCGGATACCATCCAGTTTCGGCATCATGACATCAATAATCAGAAGATGCACCTCATTTTTCTTAAGCATATCCAGTGCCTGTTCTCCATCATATGCTTTCAAGACATGATAGCCTTCCTGTTGCAGGTAAATCTCGATTGCTTCTACAATTTCTTTATCATCATCACATACCAGTATATTCATTTCGTCCTCCTGTCCTCATGCTCTATCTTTACTGATTTTTGAATACTTCATACTGCGAACACATAAACTACCTCATAATTATCTATAGCGTATCAGATTTTTCTTAATAGGAAAAGCGTACTTTTCTTAAAAAACCTTTAAAATTGTGTTATACTATATTAAATTCGTATCTTTCATAGCATTTTGTTGTGAAAATATCTGTTTTATGATTGATTATTTTTGAAAGGATTGTTTATGAAGAAGCATTATACCTTTATTCCTTTAAAGGAAAAAGATTTATCCTCCTTCCGGAAAGCATTAATCAGCAGCCTGTGGTTCCGCCCCTGTGCCTGCCTGCTTGCCCTGATTGTCATTGGCATTATCGGTTACCGGAAGCTTGCGGTGCTCACCAGTGAGATGTATTTTCTCATTCTCTATGGAATTGCTGCCGGTTTCATTCTCTACCGCATGATACGAGAACTTGCCAATCTGCATCAGGTCAGCACCCTGCGTAAATCCAGCCTGCTTCCTTTTATTCATACTGCCAAAGAAGACGATACCTTCTATTCGGAGGAATTATCCGGCGGGTTTATTATCCAGACCGAGCCAATTAATCTGGTAGAGTTATCTACCAGCAAAGAAGTACTCGCTGAACTTGCCGCCAACTGCGAAACTCAGAATCCACTCTTTGCTTATCTGGAATCCTGCATCAACTGCGGTGATGAAAAATTAATAAACAAAGGCGTCATCTATATTGAGATTATTAAAAAACAATTGGAAAAAGGAAATGTGGATATTCTTGCCACATATGACAAATTAAAAAATTGCAGGGAGGAACTTCTCTAAAGTCCTTCCTGCAATTTGGTTTACGTAGTTCTATTTCTTTTTGTTATCTTTTTCTTTTGCTTTCCACTTGAAGTACTCTGCATCCAGATCCACCGTAACTTCCGGAATCTCTTTCTTTCCTTCGGCCGCATCTTCCTCCGGTTCTTCATCCTCTAAAGGAATTCCTGCTTTCTTAAAGTATTCCGGATTAATCCGGATTTCCGGCTTGATTGCCTGATATGAGGATTTCTTTTCTTCCCTCGGCTCTTTCTTCTCTTTTTCACGTTCCTTTTCCAGTTCGTGGTTACGTTCTTCGATTAATTTCAGATACTTTTCGGTATCTACCATATCCTGAAGCTGGCTCTTAAGCTCTGACTGGTTCTCCCGGATAACCACCTTCTGGGTCTTCATATCATCCTGGGCTTTCTTCAGAATATCCTGAAGGGCATCTGTTGTATCCTGCATAATATGCTGTACCCGCTGAAGGGCATCATCGGTATACAACACAGCGGCTGCATAGACATCTTCAGCATTCCGGCTTGCTTTAAAAATCATGGCATCGCCTTTTTTGCGTGCCTCCCGTTCTGCCTTGTCCCTGCTCTGCTGTGTCACTTCATATTCATCCATCATCTCGTAAATACAGGCATTCAGATGATTGAGATATTCAAACATTTTCTTCTTCTCAACAATAATCTTCTCACCTGTATTGTCATAAAGTTCACTTCTGGATATTAATACATGTATATCCCGTAATACCCTCTCCAGTTTGTCCTGTGTACTCATGATATTCTCCCTTCACCTTGGCTATATATAGCGTACAATGTCCGAGCCTGTCTCTGCAAGACCTAATTCCACCGGTTCTTCTCCCGCTGCTTCTAACAGTTCTACCACCCGGTCGGTATCTTCTTCTGCCACCAGTATCAGCATTCCGATTCCCATATTAAAAATATTTCTCATCTGCTCTTTGCTGATATTACCATCTTTATGCAGCATATCGTAAAGTGGTGGAATATCTTCTTCCCGCTGCTTTATCACTGCACCGGCAGCATTATGCATCAGAGTATGTACTGCCTTATCAATACCTCCATGAGCCACCTGTACGCAGGATTTAATTTCTATCTCACTCTGAAGCAATGCTTCCATGGCATCCCGGTACATACGGGTCGGTGCCAGAAGCAGATCTCCTAACGTAGAACCTAATGATTCATAATAGATTTCCATAGAAGTCTTCGTCAGATATAATTTTTTCCTGGCTGCCACATAGCCGTTATTATGAAGTCCATTGGATGGAAGTCCAATAATAACATCTCCAGCTTTCACCGGTGCTATTCCTATTTTCTTCTTTTTCTCTACAACTCCGGCAATAAAGCCAACCAGATCATACTGGTCATAGGAGAAAATATCGGAAAGCTCCTTAATTTCACTTCCGGCATAAGTCACATTTCCCTGCCGGCAGCCATTTTCCATACCCTCTTCCATGTCCCGGATATATTCAAACTTAGGACGGGCACAGGAAATATTGTCATAAAAAAGAAGCGGTTTTGCTCCCATGGCATACATATCATTGATACAGACAGCTGCACAATCATAACCTACCGTGTCAAATCTCGACATTTCCGAAGCCAGCAGCAATTTTCCACTTACCGCATTAGTTCTTGATACCAGAAGCGGCTCATCATATTTTAAGAACTCTCCCAAAGGTATTTCATTTGTCAATTCTTTTAAGTCAAACTTATCTCGCACTCTCTAACTACTCCAAACTTTTTTCATCTGTTCTATAGCATACCACACTTCCACTCATGTGTTAACTTTTTTTCAATTTTCTTCTGCGGATGCGGCGTATGACTTTGACAATCAATACGATTATGAAAATCAGAACAAGGAGTACCACAAGAACAACTCCCACAATCATTGCTGCATATTTATTCGGATTTTTCAGTCTTGCGCCAAGGCTCTTATCATCATCTACCACCTTGCGGTCATGAAGTCCGTTATAATATTCCGGCATCTCTGCAATACCATTTTCTCCTTCTTCAAAGGATTCCATATAACGGGCAATGGATACCCATGCCTTTAATTCCTGGTCACCATCATAAATAATGCAGTCTTCAAAATCTTCTACTTTACTTCCATCTGCATTCTTTGGCACAATGGAAAGCAGTCCATATGACATATCCGTTACTGCACTAAGCATCTGGCCGCTGTAAAGGTCAGCTACGACGCAGTATAATTTGTCATCTTCAATTTCTTCTCTCTTATCATTCTTCGTCAGATATACATCTGTTACCCGGTTTAATATCAGACGGTTCGGATTATAGGTCATATTCAGTCCGGAGCAGTAAAGTCTTGCCGTTGTCATATAATCGGAAATGGAAGCATCAATCTCTGCTACCGTCTTTAATTCTTTTCCGGTCAGGTATACCTTAATCAGCGGGTAACCCGGCACACCATCTGCCCCGATTCCAAGGGAGAAGGAGTTAAAGACATCTGTTACCGTAACATCCCCCGGCACATAGGTATCACGGACAGTTCCGCTTGGAACGACTGCCACATCAATTTCTTCTCCATCATAATCCTTCGTATGGGTTGCCCCGTAAATATAGGCATCCGCCATAATATCTCCCAGATTATGTTCCGTATGCTTCGTATATAAATCATCTACTGACGCAAATTCATAATCATTTTCACACAATACTTCAGAAGCAGTGTATCCAAACTGTTTCAGGTAAGTATCATCAATATTAGCTTCAAAAGCATCTATCTTCTCCTGGGCAGCCTCATCTGCCTCAATATCCGGGCGAATCGGAATCAGGTTATAATCCTCCACCTCCCAGCGTCCTTCGGAATTCTGGGAAAGGTGCATACTTCCTACATTAATGCCATATTCTCCGGCAGATACAATAGCTGTATTTCCTTCGATAATCGGCTCTTCCAATGTGGTATGGGTATGTCCGCTGATGATAACATCCAGCTCCGGCACTGCCTTTGCAAGAAGTTCATCCTCGGATTTCTTCGGATCTTCACTGGTTCCACTGTGGGAGAGGCAGACAACAATATCCACATCTTCTTTTTACTTTATGGTTGCCACAGTCTCCTTCACCGCCTCGATTGGATCTTTAAACTCAAGCGCGCAGGTTGGTGCACAGGAAAGGGAATCCTTGCCGAATACTCCAAGCAATGCGATTTTTACACCGCCCTTCTCGATGACTTCATAATCCTTTACACCATAATGATCAAAGGCATCTTTTAAAAGCTGTCTCTCATCATTCATCTCTGACCAGTCAACGTTACAGACCAGCAGAGACGGCACTGTATCGCCGCTGGCTGCCGCTGTATCAAGCATCTGCGCTAAACCTTTGCTTCGATAATCAAATTCATGGTTTCCAAAGGTCGTTGCATCATAGCCAAGATAGCCTAACATCCGAAGCTCAGATGCCTCTTCTTCATAAACTGTCTGGAACAGTGTTCCCATGGAAAAATCTCCACCGTCTACCACCAGCGTATCCGGATTTTCTTCCTTCTTCTCATCAATGACTGTTTTGATTCGTGCAAATCCGCCTGCTTCCACATTTTCTCCATCTACTACCGTACGGAAGCTGTTCAAATGGGAATGGGTATCATGGGTAAATACGATATCCACCGACTTCGGCTTTTCTTCTGCTGCGGATGCTGTTGTTACCTGCAGACTGCATACCCCCATGCATGCTGCCAGTAATAGTGCTTGTAGCTTTGCTCTTATTTTTTGTCCCCTCATATTGTTCTCCTTTTTTTCTATTTTAGATGCGAAAGAAATTTTTAGTGTATTGTAATTTTGTTTTCTGGATTTATCCATTAGATTTTCTTTTAAGCAGAATACGCCTGCTTCTTTCAGACATTTTTGCTTTCTGCCGTTTTGTCTTTCCGGTTGCTTTGACCGGATACTTCCGACTGTCCGTCTGCTACGGGTACCAACATTATGTCTGCAAGGGACTCTAAGAATTTCGATATACAATCTATATTTTGCGGCAACCGGCGCAAATTCACATCCATGTTCAGTTGTGCCCAGCTGGCACGTCCCT
>ERZ780017.154-NODE-154-length-12794-cov-3.62815_pt1 | contig 12794 bp, 9 predicted proteins | sample MGYA00511867_ERZ780017 | MGnify/ENA primary metagenome ERZ780017 (study PRJEB29588, sample SAMEA2157043) | human gut metagenome | biome: human gut; feature: human-associated habitat; material: faeces | place: Denmark | collected 2008/2010 ...
TTCCTAGCATGCCGCTTGCCGTCATGGCTCCACCGAAACACATGGCGCAGATGATGAGCCAGATGGTATTCATCATTCCTGCCATACCTCGTGTGGCAATCAGTTCTGTCAACATGTCACTGTCAGTTTGTAGACTGGTACTGCCATAGAATGTCATCATTATCCCTTTGAACATATTCCCACCTTTCGCTATCTCATTCAGTAGTCCCGGTTGGAAGATGAAGGCGAATATCCCTGCCAGCAGAGTGGAGAGAACGCGGCCCCTCCGCGGGCACTCTGTTTTCCCGTCCTCCCGGCCCCAGCCAGTAACCAGGGAGTAATGTTGAATTTGGCGTCCAATGCTGCCGTAAATTCCGCGATCTGTTGTGTATTGTTCGTTTCGTGTGTGAGTCCCATTACTGTAAAGATGACAAGGGTGATGAGGAGAGAGGGGACGGTGGTGATCATCATATAGCGGATATGGCTGAATAACGGTGTTTCCGTTACGGATGAGGCAAGGACTGTGGTATCCGATAACGGTGAAATTTTGTCTCCGAAATAGGCTCCCGAAATGATGGCACCGGCTATCCATCCCTCTTCAAAACCTTGTGCCTTACCTATGCCCAAAAGGGCGATACCGATGGTGGCGATAGTGGTCCATGAACTTCCCGTCATTACTGATACCAATGCACAAATAATGCAGGTAGAAGTAAGGAAAAAATTCGGATGGATAATCTGCATGCCATAATATATAAGGGTAGGTACCACCCCACTTATCATCCATGTGCCGCTCAAAGCACCGATAATCAATAGAATAATGATAGCTGTGGCAACACCTGAAATGTTGTTGGTGATGGCAAGTTCATAATCTTTCCAAGGGATGCGGTAGAAAGCCATGCCGATAAAGACACACATACCAGTGGTGGCAAGCAGGGAAATCTGGCTTCCTCCACTCAAGGCGTCACTTCCGAAAGTATGGATGGTGGCGAACAGCATTCCTACGAGAAAAGCGATGGGAAATAGAGAAACGAGTGGAGAGGGTATTTTCTTTGCTGAATTCATAGGGTTGTTTTTGACTATGCTTGGTTGACGAATCTATTATCAATCTGTCGTTTATAGTTTGATGCGACAAAGGTATAACAATTCTGTTCAATATCTTCCTTATCCTTTGCATGACAAATAAAAATTATCAAATCTTTGCGTTTGCTTGGAAAAATGATAGTATCCTTGTTATTTCTTGCTGTAAAGGGTGATGGACAACGATATTATTGTCAAAATAACGCCGGTGCCGACCACGCCACTCCATCCCCAAGTCTGCCAACTGCTTCCTGCAAGGAAGGTACCCAAAGAGCCGCCGATGAAGTAAGTGGTCATGAAAATCGTATTTACCCGATTGGAGGCAGACGGGTAGATGTCGAAAATACTGGTCTGGTTGCTGAGTTGGATACATTGCATGCCTATGTCTATAAGAATGACACCGGTAATGATACCTGCATAGTTGTTTCCGCAGAAAAAGAGCGAGGCCCATGCAAGCAGAATCATTCCGCAACCGATAAAGTTGAAATTGCGTATGCCTACCTTTTTTACATATTTTCCTACAAAAGATGCGGTTAAGGCTCCGGCAATGCCGCAGAGCCCTAGTATGCCGATGACATCGCTGGATGCATGGAACGGGGCTTCTCCCATTTTGAATGCAAGGCAGGACCACATGGCAAGGAATGAGCCAAAGGCCAGTCCTGCACGTATCGAGTAGATTCGTAGAGAGGGGTATTCTCTTACTAATGAGAAAAGAGACTTCATCAGCCCGGAATATTTGCCTTGGAAAGTCGGTTGTATGTCCGGTAGTACCTTTAATACAACGATAGCGCATAGTAACATCATTCCAGCGGCGATGAAGTACATTTCACGCCAGCCAAGCACTTCACCCACAAATCCGCTGACAACACGTGATGCAAGTATTCCAGTCAGTAATCCTGAGATGACGACACCTACATTCCGTCCCTTGTTTTCGGGGCGTGAGAATTGCGAGGCAATCGGTACAAATATTTGGGGTATCATGGAGCAGATGCCGGTAATGAGTGATGCTGCCCAGATGATGTAGATGTTCGGTGCCATGGCAATGGCTAGAAGGGAAAATATGAGTAGGAAGAAATTCGTTAGGATGATATTCTTGCGTCGATAGAGGTCTCCTAATGGGACGATGAACAATAATCCCAGCGCATATCCGATTTGTGTAATCATGGCAATGAGGTTCGTTTTGAATTCAGAAACTTCCAATTCATGCCGCATGATATTAAGCAGGGGTTGATTGTAATACAAGTTGGCTACGGACACGCCAGCTACGATAGCAAGTGTCCAGAGTATATGTGCCGGTAATCCTCCGTTTTCTTTCAGTTCTTGTTTCATGCTGCAAAGATAATGTCTTTCTGTTTCATGCGCAAGATATGTGAGTATGATAAGAATATGTGTGAAGTGGTATCATCTTTTTAGCCTTTCCGTTTGTTATACTATTATTTTGTTTGAGAATAATTGATTGGAGCTATCTTGGATAAGCGGAATGTTGTATTGATATTTAAAGATACGTTGGGCATGGGAAATGAATGGTTTAGAGAGTTGCTGGGTATGAAATACAGGTGGACGAAATGCAGGCTCTTCTAGCAAACGAGGGTTGGTAAGGTGAATTCGATGACTCAAGGAACCTACCGTTCCCCCATTAGACCGCCTCCTGATGACATACTTGGGATTATCCTGCTATTGACTGAAAACTCGGGTATATATTAGTATGAATCATTATTACTTAAACTTATAATAGTATGAAACATTTATCGATAATAATAATAGTAGTGTCATTATGCGTTTTCCTGCTATCCATCGGCGTATATCATAAGGTTCCCTGGTCTGTTCTGCCAATAGTGGCTAGTGGAATCTGTATATTATGTTGGCTTTTGTTCCATTTACTCTGTATCAGTGAAGAAAGAGATTTACTGAAAGAGGGAAATCAGTATTTCATTGATACCTTTCAAAACATACGTAATCCCATTTCTTTGATTAAGACACCGTTAGGGGCAGTTTACGAAGGAGACTGTCCGGAAGACATAAAGAAGGAACTGGCTGTTGCACTTCATCATATAGGCGGGCTGGAGCAGCACTTGATAGCGTTGATGGAGTTGAAACGACTATTTGGCAATTCTGGTAGCCTGGTAGTTGCAGAACATGAAATCGGCGCATTTATGAGGAAGAAAGTGTCTTTTTTACAGTCTCATGTGGCCGGGTTACAGATGAAGCTGGATTTGGTTCCGGATTTTGACTATGCAAGCGCTTGGTTTGATCCGGGAAAGATATCTCCGGTTATCGACCGGTTTGTATTGAGTGCCATCGAGTGTTCTCTGCCGGAAACGCATCTCTCGATGCAGGTTTCGTTGAAGGGAGATTACTGGGCAATCAGGATTAAGGATACAGGCAACAAGCGATTTCTGAAATGTTGCAGATGGTACTCGTCGCGGCTTCCTATTCTGCGACCTCTGCATGGCAAGCAGTATGGCATGGGCGGTGTGTTTTTTGACAAGTTGATGAATATATGTGACGGGAAAATACTGACTTTGGAAAAGGAGGCTCTGCTTCGATTTCCCATAAGATGTTCGTGTGCGGTTTCGGGGGGGGATACATCCTTAAATATTCCGGACACTTTTCAGGTGAATGAGTCGGAAATAGCTTTCCATGGTTTCTCGAAGAAAAAAAATATGGATAGACCTTTAGTGATACTTGCGGATAATGACAAGGGATTCAAGGATTATCTTGAGAAACGTTTATCGGAATGTTTTGTAGTGAGGAGCTTTGATGACGGTCAGGAAGCATTGGAGGTAATATGTGAAGAGTATCCGGATTTGGTGATTTGTGATATCATGTTGAAAGGTATGAGCGGTGAGGAACTTTCTTCTAAACTGAAGACGTCGAGGGACACCTCCTTTATTCCGGTGATATTGATGGGGGCGCACATTGATGTGAAACGGCGGGAAAAGCGTTGTTCTTCTCAGGCTGATCTCTTTGTATGTAAGCCCTTTAATCTGGAGGACCTTAAAGTGGAAATATCCATATTGATAAATAATAGCCGTTTTCTTCGGAAGACATTTCTTCAGAAAGTTTTTGGAGAAGATTTTTTAACGAAACCTATGGAGCGGGCTCAGCAGGATGCCAATCTGGCATTTTTGAATGAAGTGAAGCTTTACATTATGGAGAATATGGATAAAGAGGATTTGACAGTAGATGATATTGCCTCCAGGATGTGCATGAGCCGGACAACCTTTTATAATAAGTGGAAGTTGTTGACGGGAGAAGCACCCAAATATTTGATTTCGAGAATCAGGATGGAGAAGGCACGGGAACTTTTGGAAAGCGGAAAATTTTCTGTGACTATGGTTGCTGAAATGGTGGGTATGCGAAATCTGAAAAACTTCAGAGGCAGGTATAAGGAGTATTTTGGAAAAACACCGAAGGAGTTTATGAAAAAAGTATGATATTTATCTGAAGAAAACTTTCATAGAAAGGCTGTCACATATTAGATAATGGACAGCCTTTGTTTTGAAATGGGAGATAGGAGAACTGAACATCCTAAGCTATCTATAAAGGAAAATCTCTCATCGTTTTCGTTTTGGGGATAACTGGGTATATATGATTAGCTTTACTTGCCGATGCAGAAAGTGTAGATGATTATCAATCAGCCATTTAGCACTCTAAAAGGTACAACCACTCATTTGGCAAGTCGTTGAGAATGTGTAAGTTAGTGATTTTCAACGCACTTTTCGCCTTGTACCTCCATTTTGGAATGTAAAAGTAAGTGTAATTTCTTGAATATCAAAACCCGAGGTACAAAAACTTGCAAAAAATCGCATTTTTCACCCCAAAAAGGTACAAAAATGGCTCTGAAACCGAGTTTGGGGTCAGAGCCATAATTTTGTGCAGATTTTAGAATATCGCACCCCTATAACATTCGCTACATATCTGTCATCGACAATCCTTTTTGCGATACGGCATAGTCCTTAAACTTGCCTGTGGCACGAGTAAACACATCCACTTTCTCATTAAGAGCAATAGCATCGAAGTTATCCTCTTTTCTCTTTACCTCAATGAATACTGCCTCGTCGTTCAATTCATTCTCGGCAACAATGTCAATCTCGTTCTCACCTTTTCGATCCCACCAACTGCCGATACGTGTGTATGCTTTGCTCTCCATAAGCACACGCTTGAAATATCGTTCAAGCATCTTGCCGCTGAAAGTCTCGTAGTCGCGGTTGATGATAGTCTTTACAGCATCGTAGTTCTCAATTTCAAGCATATAGTTATACTTGTATATGAAACGGAACCAGAAAGTGAAGAAGTTGTCCTCAATCGTATAGCGAACATTCTTTGTAGAACTCTTCTCGAAAATAGGTTGGTTTTTGGTAATTACTTCATACTCCTTCTCCAATTTTGTGAGGTAGCCACCAATCTCTCTGCCGACAATCTGCTCAATCTCCGAGCGTAATGTTTTGCCACGAGCTATAGCCGAAAGAATAGAGAAATAGACTCCGTAGTCCTTTCCAAACTCTTCGATAAGTATAGCCTTGCCCTCGCCCAAGAATACAGAGTCTGCCTTTATGATATGGTTAAGCATCTTTGTCTTGGTTGTCGCTCCCGCATCAACGAGCAGCTGAACATACTTTGCTACACCACCCGTAAACGAGTATAACGCCAACAAGTCCTCGGATGTGTAGTTAGGATTATATTCCGCCATTATCTCCTTCAAGACAGCAGGTGTAAATGGCTTGATTGACATAAAACGAGTTTGGCGGTTATACAACGGTTCCTTCTTGTCCTTGAAAATTTTTGTCATCATCGAGAATATAGAGCCACACACAATAAGGTTGATATGAGCCTTTGTGTGATACATATCCCAAATGCGTTGCATATCACTATACACAGATTTGTTTACCTTGAAAAACTCTTGAAACTCATCAATAAATAGTGTGATTGGACGCTCGATAGATAGTTTCATCAGATACTCGAAAATTTCAGGAAATCGCTCCGCCCTGCCCATTGTCGGGATACCCAACTTATTCTCAATCTCTTGTATATAATCCGCACACAAATCGCTCTCAGCCTTGCGTGCAACAAAGAAATAGAGTATCGGCTCATTCTCATACGCATTCCAAACAAGCGATGTCTTACCGATACGACGACGACCTGTCACTACCGTAAACTGAGCATTACTCTTTGAGAGTTCAAGAATCTCTTTGAGTGATGCAATCTCCTCTGTTCTATCAAAAAATCTCATACGCTTTTATTTTAGTTCCGAAATATCTGTTTCCGAAACGGTGGTTTCGCAACTGCAAATATAATGCACTTTTCTTATTCGGCAAAATTATGAGATAACTATTTGCAAAAGTAGAATAATTCAACTCGCGAGTGTGGCTCACGAGTTCAGTTGGCAACATTTTGTAGTCAACTGAAATAATTGCATCAACAGTCAAGAATTTCAGATGGCTGAATCCTGTTCATACATCTTTGGGCGTCTGAGTTCGTTTTCCTCTTTCATCCTTTTGATCATCTCAGAGTTAGGAGGAACAATCTCATAAGTAGAACTATAAAGTTTGCTATGCTTGTAATGCTCATTGAGTATTTGGGTAACTTCCTCCATCGTAATCTTACCCTCTATTTGTTGTCGAGCAAGTTGAATCAAAAATTCAGACACGCTAAGCCCATCTACATTCTGCAAACCTATTGCTGCGCCCCAATTGTTCGCCCTTTCTCTAACATCCTTATCAGGATGTTTCTTATATTCCTCAAATAGTCCCATGATTTTTCTTATAAAGTTACGAAAAATATGGGAAATAGCCAAGATGAATAACAACTAATACTATAGCTAATAGCCTATAAAGTACATTTTCTCACCTCTTTATGCCTCCACTTGGCAAATTTTCCTTAATTTTGCGTAATTAACTTCTCATAATATAACATTATAGGAATATGAAGCCCGAGGAGAAAGCCAGAAAAGTGATTGACAAACTGTTTGCAGCATCAGGTTGGCAGGTGGTCGATAGAGAACATTATGCGCCAAATATATCGGCAGCAGCAATAGAGGAAGGTCTTCTAAATCACAATATGGAGGCAGACTATCTTTTGTTTATTAACGGCAAGGCTGTCGGTGTACTCGAGGCTAAAAAGGAAGAGGTTGATGTCTCTGCTGATTGGGTTAAGGCTCAAGCAGAGAACTATGTAAACAATGTGCCAGGTCTGTACCAGACAATCTCAAAACCTCTGCCTATCATATATCTCTCTAATGGTAAGCAGATTTTATTTAAGGATTATCGAAATCCTGATTCCGAGTACCAAGAGCTTGGTAGAATTCATACACCAAAGGAGATTGCAAAGATGCTCGGTATTACTGACGAATACGCAGGACTACCAGCATTGTCTGAGCGTGAGAAGAAGGCTTTACGAGCTTGTCAATACGAGGCTATTACAGAGTTTGAAAAGAGTTTCCGTACCGGTCAGGATAGAGCCTTAATGGTGTTGGCCACTGGCTCGGGTAAGACATATACAGCTTGTATGGCAGCATACAGAATGCTGTCATATACACCTATGAAGCGAGTTCTATTCCTTGTAGATAGAAATAACCTTGGCAAGCAAGCCGAGGGAGAGTTTGGAATGTTCCGCTTGACAGAGAATGGTGATCCGTTCAATACTATTTTTACTGTTAATCGTCTTCGCTCTGCGAAAGTACCAACAGATAGCAATGTTGTTATTTGTACTATTCAGCGTCTGTTCTCTCTGTTGAAAGGTGAGGAGATAAATGATGCTGATGACGATGAGAATTACGGTGCAGACGAGGTGAATGAGGTTGCGTTGCCTACAAACCTTACATTGCCGCCAGATTTCTTTGATATGATTATCATTGATGAGTGCCACCGTTCTATCTATGGCAACTGGCGTAAGGTCTTGGACTATTTCAGCAGTGCAAAGATGATAGGTCTTACTGCAACTCCAGCACCTGAGACATTGGCATTCTTCAATAACAATCGCATTGTAAATTACACATTGGAGAAGTCTATTGCTGATGGCGTCAATGTTGATTATCGAGTATATCGAATTAGGACTCAGGCTACAGAGGATGGCGGAGCTATTCGTGAGGGTGAGGATGTAAAGAAGATTACCCGTTACACAGGTACTGTTGAGAATATTAAGAACCAGGACGAGACAACCTATACCAAGACCGAACTAAATCGTAGTATCGTTAATCCCGCTCAAATAAAGCTCGTTCTTGAAACCTATCGTGATGCGGTATATACCGAGATGTTTACAGATCCTCAGCGTGAGCCAAATATGGATTATTTGCCAAAGACATTGATTTTTGCTCTCAATGATGCCCACGCAAGCAATATCGTGAAGATTGCAAAGGAGGTCTTCGGTAGAACAGATGACAAGTTTGTACAGAAGATTACATATTCGGCTGGCGATAGTAATGAATTGATCCGTCAGTTCCGCAACGATAAAGATTTCCGCATAGCAGTAACTGTTACACTTGTTGCCACAGGTACTGATGTCAAACCGTTGGAGGTTGTAATGTTTATGCGCGATGTCGAGTCCGAATCGTTGTACACTCAGATGAAGGGTCGTGGTGTTCGAACTATCGGTGACGAGCAATTACGCAATGTTACCCCTAATGCGTTCAGCAAAGATTTGTTCTATCTTGTCGATGCTGTGGGAGTAACCGAGCACGAGATGAAGGTAACTCGTCCGGGAGGTGATGATGAACCTGGTTATGTGATGACACTCAAAGAACTCTTGGAGCGTATCACTCACGGCAATGTATGCGACGAGTATCTGCGTCTGTTGGCTGCTCGCTTATCGCGCATCTACAACAAGAGCAAGGAGTCGGAGCGTAACGAATTTATCAGATTAGCAAAGGCAGATATGAAAGATATAGCCGTTGCTATATATGACGCATTGGAGGGCAACACTTTGCCTCCATATACTGACATAAACGATCCAAACAATGAGCGCAAGGGCTTGGTGGCTCCGCTTGTCAATAACCCAGAGGCTCGTAGATATTTGCTTATCCTCAATGCTGGATTTGTTACAATTCTTCAGCCAGGCGAAGATACTCTTATTTCAAAGGGTTTCTCTATCGAGGAGGCTAACGAAACCACTAAGGCTTTTGAAGCATATGTCAATGAGCACAAGGACGAGATTGAGGCGCTACGCATTATCTACAACAATCAGGGCGAGCCTCTCACATACGCTATGCTCAAAGATTTGGAGAATAAGTTGAAGTTTGAGAATAATAAATTCAACCCGCATCTTTTGTGGAATACTTATGCTCTTATCAGACCTGATGCCGTGGTTAAATTCTCAACCCAGGAAGAGAAAGATGCTATCACTAACATTATTCAGTTGGTACGATTTGCATATCATCAGATAACTACGCTCAACAGCTTGCACGCTTCGGCAAACCAGTATTTCAACCTCTGGTGTGGTCAGATGCAGCGTAGCATTACCGAAGCACAGGCAGCACTTATTAAGCAGATAGTATCTTATATCGCATCAAATGGTTCGTGCACTATTAAGGATATCCGAGAGTGGGATAAACCTTACGCAGCACAACTTATTCACTCGTTTGGCAGTTTGGATCAAGCAAACGAGTCAATACAATCATTATCACAGTTCTTGATTTATAGAAAAACAGCATAACAAATATGGCACAAGCAACAGCTAATACACAAAGCCTTACCAAGAAGGTTTGGAATCTGGCAACTACATTGGCCGGACAAGGTATCGGTTTTACCGATTACATCACACAATTGACCTATCTTCTGTTCTTGAAGATGGATGATGAGAATGTTCAGACCTTTGGTGAGGATTCTGCCATTCCTGAAGGATACCGCTGGGCGGACCTTATCGACCTTGACGGCCTAGATTTGGTCAAGCAGTATGAGGCAACACTTGAAGAGTTGAGCGGTCAGGACAACCTTATCGGTACAATCTATACTAAGGCCCAAAACAAGATTGATAAACCAGTTTACCTCAAGAAGGTAATCACTCTTATCAACGAAGAGTCTTGGCTTGTGATGGATGGCGATGTTAAGGGTGCTATTTATGAGAGCATCTTGGAGAAGAACGGTCAGGATAAGAAGAGCGGGTCAATATTTCACACCTCGTTCACTTATACAAGCAATGGTAGATGTTGCTTGTCCTCAGATTGGCGAAACAGTTTGCGACCCTGCTTGTGGTACGGGAGGATTCTTGCTTGCCGCCTATGACTATATGAAGCCTCAGTCTTCAGATAAGGCAAAGCAGGATTTCTTGCGCAATAATGCTCTTCACGGTTATGACAACACAGCTCTTGTCGTAACACTTGCATCAATGAACCTCTACTTGCACGGTATAGGTACTGATAGAAGTCCTATTATATGTCAGGACTCATTGGAGAAGGCTCCTTCAACTTTGGTTGATGTGATTCTTGCAAACCCTCCTTTTGGCACTCGTCCTGCAGGCTCCGTTGAGATTGACCGTCAGGACTTCTATGTGGAGACAAAGAACAACCAGCTCAACTTCTTGCAGCATATGATGGTAATGCTAAAGAATGGCGGCCGTGCTGCTGTTGTCTTGCCTGATAATGTCTTGTTCGAAGGTGGTGCTGGCGAGACCATTCGTAAGGAGTTGTTGAAGAATTTTAATCTTCATACTATTCTCCGTCTTCCTACCGGTATATTCTATGCTCAGGGTGTTAAAGCAAATGTTTTGTTCTTCACCAAGGGAACTCCGACAAAAGATATTTGGTTCTTTGATTACCGCACTGGCGTAAAGCACACACTGGCCACCAATCCTATGCTCCGCCATCACCTTGATGAGTTTGTAGAGTGTTATAAGGCAGATAATATCAATGCCCGCACTGAGACATATAACGCTGAAACTAATCCGAATGGCCGTTGGCGTAAGTACGATGTTGATGAGGTTATGAAGCGCGATAAGACCAGTCTTGATATCTCGTGGATTAAGCTCAATGACGACGATAACGATATGTCGTTGGCTGAACTTATGTCAAATATTCAGGAGAAGAGTGATAACATAAGTAAGGCTGTTGCCGAGTTGCAAAAACTTTTAGCTAATATCGAGGAGTAATATGGATACCAAGAAACTTCGACAGAAAATACTTGACCTCGCAATCCGAGGAAAGCTCGTTCCGCAAGACCCAAACGACGAGCCGGCATCTGTATTGATCGAGCGTATTCGTGCCGAGAAAGAGCAACTCATAAAGGAGGGCAAAATCAAGCGCAGCAAGAAGTCTGCGGCTACCGATAAGTCACATTATGAGAATGTACCCTTTGAAATCCCAGAATCATGGTGCTGGTGTTCTCTTTCTGAGCTCTGTATATTCTTATCAAGAGGCAAATCGCCTAAATATTCCGATGAAAGACTATTCCCTGTATTCGCGCAAAAATGTAATTTAAAAGATGGTGGTGTTTCATTGGACCAAGCTAGATTCCTAGATCCAAGCACAATCGGTAAATGGGGTGAAGACTATAAATTAAAAAGTGGAGATGTGCTGGTTAATTCCACAGGCACAGGTACAGTTGGTAGAACAAGACTCTTTGACGAATGTTGTTTGGGGGAATATCCTTTTGTAGTCCCTGATTCCCATGTATCTGTTGTAAGAACCGTAACAGAGATAGATTCTTTCTACATTTGGTCAATGTTATCATCAAATTGGGGGCAGCAGTATCTTGAAGATAATTTGGCTGGCAGCACAAATCAGAAAGAGCTTTATATTGGAGTTCTAGAGGATATGTTTATTCCATTGCCACCTAAAAATGAGCAGAAAAAAATTGCTAAAGAAATCGCGAGGTGGGAAAAGTATGTAGACAATATTGATGTTATAAAGACTGAACTCTCGAACTATGTCAAGAAAACAAAGTCTAAAATTCTCGATCTTGCAATATCTGGTAAACTTGTACCGCAAGACCCTAACGATGAGTCCGCAATAGAACTTTTGAAGAGGATAAATCCAGGCTTTGAGCCTTGTGATAACTCCCATTATGAGAATATAGAGTTTGATATTCCCCAAAATTGGGTTTGGGCTACGATTGGAGACATATTCGAACATAATACAGGTAAGGCCTTAAACGCATCAAATCCTAACGGTACTATGTTGGATTACATAACTACATCTAACCTATACTGGGATCGATTCGAACTATCTATTATCAAACAAATGCCTTTTACAGAATCTGAGATTGAGCGATGTATTGTAAGAAAAGGAGACTTGCTTATTTGTGAAGGTGGCGATGTGGGACGAGCTGCTATTTGGGATTATGACTATAATATCATGATTCAAAATCATATTCATAGACTTAGGGGCAAGGTTGATATATGCACTAGATATTTTTTCTACTTGTTTATGCACTATAAATTGCATAATCTAATTGGGGGTAAGGGAGTTGCCATACAAGGTCTATCCTCCAGAGATCTACACAATCTCATCATTCCTGTTCCATCTTTGAAAGAACAGTACGACATAGCATCTTCAATAGATTTATATTTCTCAAAGTTAGATATGATACCAGCCGAACTATAATTCGGCTGTTATTGTGTTAAGTTGAGTGAAAATCGTTTCTATTGTAGAAACAATTTTTGTCTGCTCATTTATTGGTGGAATAGGAATTTGTGTTTCCTCAATGATATTCTTGCCAACCCTCTGCTGACCAACTACACCATTAAAAGTTCCCACACACTTGCTAATAAAATACTCTGACTTAAAAAAATATAGAGCATATTCAGGT
>ERZ780017.170-NODE-170-length-12318-cov-2.42167_pt1 | contig 12318 bp, 9 predicted proteins | sample MGYA00511867_ERZ780017 | MGnify/ENA primary metagenome ERZ780017 (study PRJEB29588, sample SAMEA2157043) | human gut metagenome | biome: human gut; feature: human-associated habitat; material: faeces | place: Denmark | collected 2008/2010 ...
ACCGGCAGATAGGAAAGCTTACAGTAGTGCCGCAGCGATTTTTTTGTGGAGAGAATACAGAAACCCACGGCATTCGTCTGGATGTATATCTGGATGAGGAGAACGGAGAAATCTTTGATATAGAACCAGACCAGAATGACGGGAAAGAAGAGATTGTATCACTGCCCCGAAGAGTCCGTTTTTACCATGCAAAGATTGATGCAGGTAATCTGACTGCAGGGGATACCTATGGGAGCCTTCGGAATGTCATCGTAATTTTTATTACAACCTATGACCCTTTTGGACTGAATCGTATGGTGTATACTATCAAGAATCGCTGTATTGAGGTGCCGGAATTAGAGTATGAGGATGGCGCACAGACGATATTCCTGTATACAAGAGGAAGGGAAGGAAATCCACCGGAGGAATTAAAACAGCTACTGCATTACATGGAGCATTCATCCATAGAGAATGCTTCCACCGAGAGTCTGAAAAAGTTACATCAGATGGTGACAGCAGTTAAGCGGGATGGAGAGGTAGGTCTTGCATATATGAAGAGTTTTGAGAGAGAAGAGCGGATTCGGAAACAGGGCGAAGCAGAAGGAAAAGCAGAGGAAATCATACGTCTTGGTCGCCGATTTGAAAAATCCAAAGATGAGATAGTGGGATTATTAAAGGAAGAATTAGGCGTAAAAGAAGAAAATGCACTGGAAATTTTAGAAATGTATGATAAATAAAGAAGAACTACATTAAAATATTGAAAGCAGGCATATCATAGTTTTGATATACCTGCTTTTTTACATACAATTTACAAAACCATAGCTTTGTATTTTACGTTCCCCCGTTATGATAACAATTGTCACGAAGACGAGAAAGAAAAAATAAATCATTTTGGAGGAAAGAAAATGAAAAAGAAATTATTATCCGTAATGCTGGTAGGAGCATTAGCAATCAGCGCATTAACAGGATGTGGAAGCAAAGAAACCGCATCAGATGACAGCCAGAAGACAGGCACAACAACAGAGGCAGACAGCAGCAGTGATGCAGCAGATACATCAGATTTTGATAACAGTGAAATGATTAACGTACAGTCCAGAGAAGATGGTTCCGGAACAAGAGGAGCATTTATCGAGCTGTTTGGTATCGAAGAGAAAGATGCAGATGGAAATAAAATTGATAACACAACTGAGGAAGCAAATATCACAAACAGTACAGAAGTAATGCTTACATCCGTAGCTGGTGATGAATATGCAATCGGTTATGTATCACTTGGTTCTTTAAATGATACCGTAAAGGCATTAAAGATTGACGGAGCAGAAGCAACAGCAGAAAACATCAAAGCCGGTACATACAAAATCGCAAGACCATTTAACATTGCAACGAAAGGTGATGCAACAGGACTTGCAGCAGATTTCATCAACTACATCATGAGTGATGAAGGACAGAAAGTAATCGAAGACAATGGTTATATTTCACAGGGAAGCAACGGAGCATTTACATCGGATGGTTCTACCGGAAAAATCGTAGTAGCCGGTTCTTCTTCCGTAAAACCAGTAATGGAGAAATTAATTGAAGCATACAAAGCAATCAACAAAGATGCAGAAATCGAACTTCAGGAATCTGATTCTACAACAGGTATGATAGCAGCAATGGAAGGAACCTGTGATATCGGAATGGCTTCCAGAGAATTAAAAGACAGCGAAACAGAAGGCGGACTTACCGCACAGGTAATCGCAATGGATGGTATCGCAGTAGTAGTAAACAACAGCAACCCAATGGATGAGATGAGTTCAGATAATGTAAAGGATATCTTCACAGGTGCAGTAACAACCTGGGATGAAGTTGCAAAATAAATCTGCAAGTAGGATAAGGTAAGAACAGTATGAATAATTTCAAAGAAAAAGCAATGAAAATAGTATTCTTACTCACAGCCAGTTTCTCCATACTGGCTGTTGCCTTAATCTGTGTTTTCCTTTTTGCAAATGGAATACCGGCAATCAAAGAAATCGGATTGCCGGATTTTCTGCTAGGTACAAAATGGAAACCGGGAAATAACCTCTATGGAATCTTCCCGATGATTTTAGGCAGTATCTATGTAACCGCCGGAGCAATTGTGGTGGGAGTACCAATTGGGATTTTAATGGCAATCTTTATGGCAAGATTTTGCCCGAAGAAGCTTCATAGCTTCTTAAAGCCGATGGTAGACCTGTTAGCAGGAATCCCGTCCATCGTATATGGATTCTTTGGTCTGGTAGTCATAGTACCATTTGTAAGAGAACATTTTAAAGGAAACGGAAACAGTATATTTACAGCATCGATTCTTCTTGGAATCATGATACTTCCAACCATAATCAGTGTATCGGAAGCTGCCATCCGTGCCGTACCGGAGCATTATTACGAAGGAGCACTGGCACTTGGCGCAACCCATGAGCGAAGTGTCTTTAAGACTGTGGTTCCGGCAGCAAAATCTGGAATCATGGCAGCGGTTATCTTAGGAATCGGCCGTGCCATTGGTGAGACCATGGCGGTTATGATGGTAGTAGGTAATCAGGCACGTATTCCGAACAGTATATTTAAGGGTGTACGTACCCTGACAACAAATATCGTAATTGAAATGGGTTATGCAACGGATCTGCACAGAGAAGCATTGATTGCAACCGGTGTTGTACTGTTTGTATTTATCCTTATTATCAATCTGGTATTTTCAATTGTAAAAGGAAAGGCGGATAAAGAATAATGACAAAATTCAAAGATAAAATGAATTCTTATAAAAAGCATCCGGGTTCCTTCCTTTTATTACTGCTGGTAGTAGCAGCGGCAATTATAACAGTAGCAGTATTGCTTTATCTGGTGGCGTACATATTGATTCACGGTGTGCCATATTTAAAACCAAGTCTTTTCGCACTGGAATATAATTCGGATAATGTATCCATGCTTCCGGCAATGATAAATACATTGGAAATGACACTGGTTTCCCTGCTTTTTGCAGTACCCCTTGGAATCGGAGCCGCAGTTTATCTGGTGGAATATGCGCCGAAGGGAAGCAAACTGGTTAAAGTAGTCAGAATTACGGCAGAGACCTTAACTGGTATTCCTTCTATTATATATGGTCTGTTTGGTATGTTATTTTTTGTAACCTACCTGCACTGGGGCTATTCCATGTTAGCCGGTGCGGCAACTCTTGCCATTATGGTATTGCCGGTTATCATGCGAACCACAGAAGAAGCATTGCTTTGTGTGCCGGATACCTACCGGGAAGGAAGCTTTGGATTAGGAGCCGGAAGACTTCGTACCGTATTCCGTATTGTTCTTCCATCCGCAATGCCGTGAATATTATCCGGAATCATCCTGGCAGTAGGACGAATTGTAGGAGAGACCGCAGCACTGATTTATACCGCAGGAACGGTAGCAGACTTTGCCCCAAACCTGATGGCATCCGGACGAACCTTGGCTGTTCATATGTATTCTCTTTCCAGAGAGGGCTTACATACCAATGAGGCTTATGCAACCGGCGTAGTTCTTCTGGTCATTGTATTACTGATAAATGGTGTATCAACTTTGATAGCCAGGAAATTCACGAAAGGAGATGGAGAAGTAAAATGAGTGAGCAGGCAAAATTTTCTGTCAAAGGACTTGACTTATATTACGGAGACTTCCACGCATTAAAAGATGTGAATCTTGATATCAATGCAAAAGAGATAACTGCATTTATCGGACCATCCGGTTGTGGAAAGTCTACATTTTTAAAAACATTAAACAGAATGAATGATTTGGTAGAGGGATGTAAGATTACCGGAGATGTGAGATTAGACGGTGAAAATATTTACAGCGGCATGGATGTCAGTCAGCTTAGAAAACGTGTGGGAATGGTATTCCAGAAGCCGAATCCATTTCCGATGAGTATCTATGACAATATTGCATACGGTCCGAGGACCCACGGTATCCACAACAAAGCCAAATTAAATGAAATCGTGGAGACATCCCTGCGGCAGGCAGCTATCTGGGATGAAGTAAAAGACCGTCTGAATAAGAGTGCACTGGGCATGTCCGGTGGACAGCAGCAGAGACTTTGTATTGCAAGAGCGCTGGCAGTACAGCCGGAAGTAATCCTGATGGATGAGCCGACTTCGGCACTGGACCCGATTTCTACTTCCAAAATCGAGGATCTGGTAATCGAATTAAAAAAAGATTATACCATTATTATGGTAACTCATAATATGCAGCAGGCAACCCGTGTATCGGATAAAACAGTATTTTTCTTATTGGGAGAGATTATCGAGAGTGGAGATACCGAAAAATTATTCTCCGTTCCAACAGACAAACGGACAGAAGATTATATTACAGGGAGGTTCGGTTAAATGCGTAATCGTTTTGACAGACAGCTAGAACAGTTGAACAATGAATTAATCCAGATGGGAAGCATGATAGAGCATGCCATTGAAATGGCAGTTTCTGCCCTGGTAAACCAGGATACGGAAAAAGCCAAAAAAGCAATGGCATATGATGTGGAAATCGACCATCAGGAGCGTGATATTGAATCCTTATGCATGAAGCTTTTATTGCAGCAGCAGCCGGTAGCAAGAGATTTGCGTCTGATTTCTGCAGCATTAAAGATGATTACCGATATGGAGCGAATCGGTGACCATGCCGGTGATATTTCCGAGATGACACTGCTGATGTCTGATGAACCGTATATCATCAGCCCGGAAGAGATTCAGGGTATGGCAAAGGAAACCACAGACCTGGTTATCAAGAGCATTGATGCCTTTGTAAAACGCGATATGGAGCTGGCAAAAAAAGTAATCGCACAGGATGATGTTGTGGATGACCTTTTTATGAAAGTAAAACAGGATTTAATCCAGATGATTAATAAGAGTGCAGAAAATGGCGAGCAGGCAGCAGATATCCTTATGGTAGCCAAATATTTTGAACGTATCGGCGACCATGCTACCAATATTGCGGAGTGGGTCATCTATTCCATTACGGGAAGTCATATTGACTAAAAATTCTTAGACAAAAGAGAAAAAATAAGTACATTTTTTACACTGCTTATACATAATTCTTACAAACTGATAAAATATCCTTGCAAAATGCCTCTAAAGTGTATATGGTGTATATGTAAGACGAAAAATATGTAAAAAATTGAAAAGTCTATGCATATACGATGCATAAGGAGGACAAAATGGACATTTTTGGAATACTGACACTGATTGGAGGATTGGCTCTGTTCCTGTATGGAATGGATGGTATGGGAGCTGGGCTGGAGAAAGTATCAGGAGGCAAGTTAGAGCGGATTCTGGAGAAATTAACTTCCAATCCGCTCAAAGGAGTGCTGTTAGGAGCCGGAGTAACTGCTGTTATTCAGTCATCTTCAGCAACTACCGTAATGGTAGTTGGTTTTGTAAACTCCGGAATTATGAAACTTTCCCAGGCAATTGGTATTATCATGGGTGCCAATATCGGTACAACGGTAACATCCTGGCTCTTAAGTCTGACCGGAATAGATAGTGGAAATGTATGGATTAATCTCTTAAAACCATCTTCTTTTACACCGGTTCTTGCGATGATAGGTATTGTTTTAATGATGACCGGAAAGAAAAGCAAGAAAGCTGATGTAGGGGAGATTTTATTAGGCTTTGCAGTATTGATGACCGGAATGGAAAGTATGAGCGGAGCAGTAAAACCGTTGGCTGATGTTCCTGAATTTACCAATATACTGACTATGTTCCATAATCCAATTTTAGGAATTCTGGTAGGAGCACTTCTGACAGCGGTGATTCAAAGCTCGTCCGCATCTGTAGGTATACTGCAGGCACTGTCTGTAACAGGAGCATTTACTTATGGCTCAGTTATTCCGATTATTTTAGGACAGAATATCGGAACCTGTGTTACAGCTATGATTTCTTCTGTTGGAGCAAACCGGAATGCAAAGCGTACTGCTTTTGTGCATTTGTATTTTAATATTATTGGTACCGTATTGTTCCTGACATTATATAGTATTTTGAATGCAGTTATTCATTTCCCGTTTGCAAATGATACAGTTGGTGTAGCAGGAATTGCACTGATTCACAGTATCTTTAATATATTTGCAACTGTAGTTTTATTCCCGTTTACAAAGGGACTGGAGAAGTTGGCATATCTGACACTTCCGATTACCGAAGAGGAAAAGAGCAAGAAAGAGGTACAGGAGTTCCCATTATTAGACGACCGTTTCCTTGCAACACCATCTTTTGCCATTGAGCAGTGCCACAGCATGTCCATTGAGATGGCAAACCTTTCCAAGGATTCCTTCTTAGAAGCAATCGGACTTTTGGAGAATTATACACAGGAAGTAGCGGACGACATTATTGCAAAGGAAAATCTTGTAGATAAATACGAGGACAAGCTGAGGGCTTATCTGACGAAATTAAGCAGTCAGAATCTGACTTATGCAGACAGCCAGAATGTATCTACGCTGTTACATTGTATTACAGATTTTGAGCGTATTTCGGACCATGCAGCGAATATCGTAGATTCCATTATCGAGATGACAAAGAAGGAGCTGGTTTTCTCTAAGAAAGCAGAGGAAGAAATGCATGTATTTGGAAAAGCAGTAGAAGACATTCTCTGCCGTACCATGACTGCATACACTGCCGATGATGAAGAACTGGCTAAGACCGTAGAACCGTTAGAGCAGGTTATTGATGAATTAAATAAAGCAATTAAGAAACGACATATCAAACGTCTCCGGAAAGGAAAATGTTCTATCGAGTTAGGACTGGTGCTGGCAGATATCGTTACCAACTATGAGCGTGTATCCGACCATTGTTCCAATATTGCAGTCTGCCTGATCCAGGAACAGGATAAAGAGGTAGAAGAGCATGACCTGACGGCACATATGGATGAAGAAGACAACAGAAAATTTGCAGAGCAGATAAAAGAATATACAGAAAAATACGCTTTGCCGGAAAAATAAAAAAGCCGGGAGGAAAATGCAATGGCACTTATCTATATCGTAGAAGATGATATAAACATACGGGAAATCGAACGTTATGCACTAAAAAACAGTGGTTTTGAAGTAGAGGAATTTGATAACGGAAAAGATTTCTTCCAGAGAGTGGCAGAGCAGGCACCATCCCTGATGCTGTTAGATATTATGCTGCCGGGAGAGGATGGACTGGAAATTTTAAGCCGTGTCCGGAAAAATCCGGCAACAGAAAAGACTCCTGTGATTATGGTAACGGCAAAGACCACAGAGATTGATAAAGTCCGTGGACTGGATATGGGTGCAGATGATTATATCAGTAAGCCTTTTGGCGTTATGGAGCTGATTTCCAGAGTGAAAGCATTACTCCGCCGCACCGAAAAGGAAGATGATGGTGATACATTAGCCTGTGGAAGCATAGAGATTGATAATAAGCGTCACAGCGTAACCGTTCAGGGAGAAACCTGTGAGCTTACTTTTAAAGAATTTGAACTATTAAAATACCTTATGATAAACCAGGGCATTGTATTATCCCGTGACAAGCTGATGAATCAGGTCTGGGGATTTGAATACGAAGGAGAAAGCCGTACTGTAGATATGCACATAAAGACGCTCCGGCATAAGCTTGGCGATGGCGGGCAACAGATTAAAACCGTCCGTAATGTGGGCTATGTGATGGAGCCGTAGGAGCATTCATGAAGAAAAAAATAAATATACGATTTATTATGATAGCAGCGCTTGCCATTGTGGTCACAGCGCTGTCTGCTATGTTAGTGTATTATAATATTTTAAAAGAGCAGGTATTTGGAGATTTGAAAGCCTACGCCCATGTGATAGAGCTTTTGAATATAGATGACCTTGCCGCAGGAATAGAAAAAGACCCGTATAATCCCATCGATGATGACCTTCGAATCACATTGATTGGATCAGAAGGGGAAGTATTATATGAAAGTCTGTTAAATAAGGATGAGATGGACAATCATAATGAACGCCCGGAAATTATTGAAGCAAGGGAAAAAGGCGAAGGCGAAGCCATCCGTTACTCGGCCACTTCCGGAACCCATACCTTTTACTATGCGGAGCGTTTACAGAATGGAAATGTGCTTCGAATCGGAAGGGATTCCGTCAGTGTAAACCGTATTATGGTAAATACTTTAGTGATTGTACTGGTAATTGCACTTTGTATCCTCTTTGTCTGTATGGGAATTTCCCATTATCTGACGAAGAAGCTGGTAGAGCCTATCGAGAAGCTGGCAACGAATATTATGCTGGTGGATGTAAATAATGTATATGAAGAAATCCGTCCTTTTGTGAATACAATTAAGGAGCAGCACGTCAATATTATCAATAATGCGCAGCTTCGCCAGGAATTTACCGCGAACGTATCCCATGAATTAAAGACACCGCTGACGGCAATTTCCGGTTATGCGGAGTTAATCGGAAACGGAATGACCGGTAAAGAGGATACCATCCGTTTCTCTAATGAGATACATTCCAATGCCAACCGGCTGTTAAGCCTGATTAATGATATTATAAAGCTTTCAGAACTGGATGAAGCAGACCACCAGATGGAAATGGAAAGAATCGACCTTTATAAACTGGCGGAGAACTGTGTGCAGATGATGCAGGTGACTGCGGAAAAGCAGGGAATCAGACTTATTCTGCAGGGAGAGAGTACCATGGTCATGGCAAATAAGGGGCTGATGGATGAAGTCTTTTATAATCTTTGCAGCAATGCCATCCGCTATAATAAGCCAGGCGGAAGTGTCACAGTAACGGTAGGAACAAAGGATGAGCGTCCGTTCTTAAGTGTAGCGGATACCGGAATCGGAATTCCAAAGGAATGCCAGGAACGTGTATTTGAGCGGTTTTACCGGGTAGATAAGAGCCGTTCGAAATCCACCGGCGGAACAGGACTTGGACTTGCCATTGTAAAGCACATTGTGGCACAGCATAATGCTGCCCTTCACTTAGACAGTGAGCTGGATGAGGGAACCACCATAGAAATTGTATTTTAGGAAGAACAAGAATGGAAAGAATTGACATAAATTATCATTTAGCGTATATTTGAATAACAATCCGTGAGGGAGTAGTTCGCGTGAATACGTGATTTGTCAACAACCTCGGTCTGATGAAGGCCTGGCAAATCTTAATGAATGAGACTCATGTATGCAGCACAGGATAACTGCATACATGCAGTCTCATTTTAAATATACTATCGGAGGAAATTGTGTTTATGGTAATGTTCTTTACACTCTTACTGATGGGAGTCGGATTGGCAATGGATGCTTTTGCAGTGTCTATTTGTAAGGGACTTTCCATGCGGAAGGTAAACAAAAAGCAATGTCTTGTAATTGGCTTATTCTTCGGAGGATTCCAGGCACTGATGCCATTTATTGGCTGGGTACTGGGAAGCCAGTTTGAACAGTATATTACAAGCATTGACCACTGGATTGCATTTATCCTGTTAGGATTTATCGGTGGAAAAATGGTAGTGGAAGCAATCCGGGAAAAGGATGAAGCAGTAGAAGTCGGGAAAATGGACCCGCCACTGGATTTCAAAGAGATGTTTATTCTGGCAATCGCAACCAGCATCGATGCTCTTGCCGTTGGAATCACATTTGCATTTCTGCAGGTGCCAATCGTTGAGGCAGTTTCCATCATCGGGATTACGACCTTTGTGATTTCTGTCATTGGTGTGTATGTAGGAAACTTCTTTGGAAACAGATATAAGAAGAAGGCGGAATTGGCTGGCGGTATAATTCTTATCTTAATCGGACTTAAGATTTTGCTGGAGCATCTTGGAATTTTGGCATTTTAAAAGAAGGAGGAATATAATATGACAACAATCTGGACATATGTATTACTGGTAGTTGGTTTTGTACTGTTAATTAAAGGAGCAGATTTCTTTGTAGAAGGAAGTTCGGGAATTGCAAAGAAATTAAAGGTGCCATCGTTGATTATCGGACTTACGATAGTGGCAATGGGAACATCCCTGCCGGAATGTGCCGTCAGTGTGGCAGCATCTATTTCCGGAAACAATGCCCTGGCAGTCAGTAATGTAGTTGGCTCAAATATCTTTAACCTGATGGTGGTTTGTGGTTTCTGTGCCGTAATTACACCACTTGCAGTAGGAAAAAGGACTTTAAAGCAGGAATTTCCGTTTTCTGTGCTTATGGCAGCCCTGCTTTTAGTGCTGGGTTACATTGGAATGAGCGTTGGCAGAATAGATGGTGTGATTTTATTGATTTTCTTTGCTCTCTTCATGTTCTGGATGGTGCATTCTGCATTAAAGGCAAGAACAGCAGGAATTACAACAGATGCTTCTGAAGAAGCAGATGAGATTGAACGTGCAAAGCCAATCCCGGTATGGCTCTGTCTTGTATACATTGTAGGTGGAGCAGCAGCCATTGCATTTGGTGGCGACATGGTAGTAGACAGTGCGTCTGCTATTGCAGCAGCATTCGGTTTGAGCCAGAATTTAATCGGGCTTACGATAGTAGCAATGGGAACGTCATTACCGGAGCTGGTAACCTCTATTGTGGCAGCCCGTAAAAATGAAGTAGATATGGCTTTGGGAAATGTCATTGGTTCTAATATTTTCAATATCCTTTTTGTTCTTGGTATTGCCGCAGCCATAAGTCCGGTCGCCTTTATCATGGAAAATGTGATTGATATTGTAATCTTAATTGCAATGAGCATAATGGTACTGCTGTTTGCCTGGAGCAGGCAGAAAATAAACCGCATTGAAGGAGCAATTATGCTGCTTTCCTATGCGGGATATATGGTCTATATCTGTATGAGATAATATATTTGATAAGAAATAAGAAGCCCGTTTTTGCGGGCTTCTTATTGTGTTATGCGCGCAGCAAAAATATCTGTAAGAAGCTGCCGGTGGCAGATTCTGCAGGATGCTGACTAATTTTCCGATTCTTCTAACTGGGAAAGTACATTGTTAAGCTGGAAGGTGGAGCTGTCTATCAGGTCCGGAATGGAACCTAAGTATTCCAGATGAAAGCCGGCATAGCGGAAGAAATAGGTTGTTCTTAATCCATCATCCGGGATGGCAAGCTCGATATATTCATCTGTTGTATCAAGGTCAATGAGATAATATTCATTTGTTATATCGGAGGCAGCACTGCGGGACAGTGTGAAGTTGCCATTATAAAGCATTTCAGAATAATCTGTTCCATCTACCGTCAGGGTAGAAGAAAGCATTCCCGTTTCTTCGTTGTAAGTGGTGTCATAGTAGACGGCATCCATTTCTCCGTTTCCATCCATATCTGCAGAAACAGCAGACCCCATTAAAGCGTTCAGCTGAAAATTACCGGTGTAATGATATTCAGCCTTCAGAGCATTCAGCTGCTGATAAGGAACGGAAAATAAAAGTGTATCGGAATAAGACGGTGTAATAGCACCATGATTGGCGATAAAGGTAATACCGCCTTTGGTAAAATACCAGTTGCCATCCCTTAGTACATGTTCTAAAAGGTTCGAAGATACATCGGAGCCGTCATGTTTGGCAAGCTGGCTGACTTTGCCGTAGTTCGGTAACAAAAGCTGCTGGTTAATAAAAGAAAGTGCACTGTTTATCAGGGCATTGGAATCTGTAGCAATATCAGAAAGAGAAAGTGTTTTGCCATTTTCCAGATCATAATTAAACCCACCATAAGCAGCACTGTGGGTCTCCTCACTGGTAAATTCTTTTCTGGTACTCTCAAAAGAGATAATCCGGCTGTCCTGTCTGGTACAGGAAAAATCCTCATCTAAGTGATAGGCGGAAAAGGAATCCGGTGACTCAGTAAAAGAAATTCTTGCGGAGAGCAGACTTTCTAATCGGGCATCCTGGAAAGCATCCAGTTCTTCGTTTAAAGATTGTGTAATGGTTTTGGAAATCTTCGGATGACCGTCTATGGTCACCGTTGGTTTCTGATAGGAGGTATATAATAAAACAGTAGATAAATCATTGGCATGATAAGTCTCTGTTTTGGAATTAAATGTTATTGTTACCGGGTCATTCCGGGACTGTTCTGTTGACTCTTCTGTAGCGTCCGGCTGTTCACTGCCGGAATCCGTCTGTACAGAAGACTGTTTCTTCCCACCACATCCGCAAAAGACCAGGGTGGCAATACAAATCAGGGCAATAAATCTTTGCTTCATAGATATCTCCTTGTGGTTCGCATTCGTACCTAGAGTATAGCACATTTTATCTGGAAAAATCTTTAAAAAAGAATGAAGTTTTCCGGGGAAAGCGTTAGGGGGTGAAAGAAGCGTAATGTCCGTGCTGTTCAGTGAGTCCGAATGCAACATAAGGGCGGCAAGGGGCACTAAGAATTTCGAAGGGATATGAGATTGGCTGGCAACCGGCGCAAATT
>ERZ780017.174-NODE-174-length-12240-cov-3.98761_pt1 | contig 12240 bp, 4 predicted proteins | sample MGYA00511867_ERZ780017 | MGnify/ENA primary metagenome ERZ780017 (study PRJEB29588, sample SAMEA2157043) | human gut metagenome | biome: human gut; feature: human-associated habitat; material: faeces | place: Denmark | collected 2008/2010 ...
AGACAGGGGAAGTCCAGCCGATGGAGAAATTTGACCAAGGCTGGGGAAGTATCCTGTACCGTACCCATTTGCCGGAAGATGTGAAAGCGGGAACCGTTCTGAAAATCACCGAACAGCATGACTGGACACAGGTTTTTGCCGACGGGAAACTGTTGGGGCGTCTGGATCGCCGTGGTGGAGAACAGGAACTTACACTGCCTGCATTAAAAGCCGGTACACAGCTTGATTTATTGGTGGAAGCCATGGGGCGTGTGAACTTTGACAAGTCCATTCACGACCGCAAGGGAATTACCGAGAAAGTGGAACTGGTGAACGGTAAGAATGCCGAAACGTTGAAAGGCTGGACTGTTTATAATCTTCCCGTAGATTATGAATTTGTATCTTCCCGGAACTTTCAGGATATGAACTCGTCTGCCGCCTGTGGCATAGAGAAAAATGATGAAAGTGTTCCGGCCTACTATCGCGCTACTTTTACCTTGGATAAGGTGGCTGATACATTCCTGAACATGGAGTCTTGGGGAAAAGGTATGGTATGGGTGAACGGTCATGCCATGGGACGTTTCTGGGAAATCGGTCCTCAACAAACCCTGTTCATGCCGGGCTGCTGGCTGAAAAAAGGAGTGAATGAAATCATCGTTCTTGACTTGAAAGGCCCGAAAGAGGCAACCATCGTCGGATTGAACAAACCTATCCTGGATATGCTTCGTGTGGCTGTTCCTGAAACGCATCGTAAACAGGGGCAGACCATCAAACTGGAGAAGGAAACACCGGTATCTGCCGGTACTTTCAAACCAGGTAACGGTTGGCAAGAAGTGAAAGTTCCTGTTACGAAAGGACGTTACTTCTGTCTGGAAGGGCTGTCTTCTTTTGATAATACCAACATTGCCGCCATTGCGGAGTTTGATGTGCAGGATGAGAAAGGACAGAAAATCTCTCGTGAAAACTGGAAGATTGTTTATGCCGACAGCGAGGAAACCCGTAGCGGTAACCGCACAGCCGACAAGATTTATGACTTGCAAGAAAGTACTTTCTGGCAGACGGTGGATAATACGGCTTATCCTCATCAGGTGGTGATAGATCTCGGCAAAGAATATAACGTGACCGGTTTCCGTATTCTGCCACGTGCGGAACAGGGAGCTCCCGGCATGATTAAAGATTATAAGGTGTATGTAAAAGCAACCGGTTTCGATTATTGATATACTTTTCCCGTAGGGGTGGAAACACAGACTGCTGAAGAAGCTACCGAAAAGAATTAAAGACACAGATGTAAGGAGGAAGCTTCAAAAGAAGGAAACCTGTGAGTGGAGCAATTATCGGATACTTTAGCAAATTTTAAAATTTGCTAGAGTATCCGGTTTCTTTTTTATAACTTTGTGGCAGTCTATGATTCTAACCGAAAGCACAATGAAATATATATTGACCTTTATACTATCTTTTCTCTCCTTCTTGGTGTGTTCTCAGAACATAACTATTACAGATATCCCTACCATTGACCAGCTGCCGGTAAATGCCATTCATCGCGTATTCAGAGACAGCGAAGGATATATGTGGTATGGCACGGTGAACGGATTATGTCGTGATGACGGTTATCATGTGAAAGTGTTTCGTTCGGACATTGAAACTCCGGGATTATTAGAGGATAATTTGGTGGAGTGTATCGCTGAGGATAAGAAGGGGAATATATGGTTCGGTACAGACAAAGGGGTGTATATTCTTGATAAATCGGACTACAGTGTACATCCTATGGACCGGGAGCGTTTGAAGAATATTCCGGTGATGTATCTATATGCTACCAGTGACGGCTATATGTGGCTGAGCTATCGTTCTATATTGGCCAAATATGACATCAACGGACAGTTGGTCAAAGAGTATCCCCTCCGGAATAAGTACGGAAGAACTACTATTTCCGGATTTTGTGAGAGCCGCAACCATGAGATTATTATTTCTGTGTGGAATGGCCGGGTATATCATTTGGACAAAGAAAAAGACGAGTTCGTTCCTTATCCTGATAAGATGAGAAGACAAAATCCTACGGTGATGGTTCAGGATAATGAACAGGACTACTTCTGGTTGGCAACCTGGGGGGATGGTGTGGTGCGTTTTGACCCTTCGGCTCCTGAAGATTCTATGTTTGTATATTCTGAAATACCGGTCAATGCTGCCGGTGAGGAGGATGGGGTCATCCTTAGTCTGGTACAGGATGATAAACTGGGGTATATCTGGTTAACCACCGGGCACGATTTCATGTCCTTACAAATACAACCGGATAAGACGTTAAAACAATTGAAATTCCAGACAGGGCTTCTGCCTGTTAATCATATGTTGGTAGAAGTTCTGAAAGGGAGGGGATGTCTATGGGTGTCGGCCTTTGACCGTCCTAGTTTCATTGTACATCTGATGGATAATATGACCAAGGATTATGCCTTGCCCGCTTTGGCGGACAGAGTAAACCGCAGTCCGGCTGTAATGGCTTTGTGTGATGACGGAGACGGTATGATGTGGATGATGCAAGAAAGAACCGGGTTGGTGTTATATGACTTGAAGCAGGATAAAGTGAAAATCTATTCGGATTTTCCCGAGCTTGTTTCGTTGTCTTTGGATAACGGACGAGAGATGACTCGAGCACGTATTAATAACGGTATTTGGGTGGCAAAAGATTTGAATAGATTGGTTTATGGTATGATCCGTAAGGGTATGGAGATGTATCTGGTGGATCTTATTGATTTGAACGGGCAGGTGGAATCGAACGCTACGGTGACCAAATTGTATGAAGACTCGCACGGAATCTTGTGGATAGGCTTGAACAAAGGACTTTGCAGTTATGATGTCCGTCAGAAAAGAATTAAACAGGTTTATCCCGATGTGGGGCATGTGATGGGAATCGTGGAGAATAAGGAAGGGTTGATATGGATTTGTACTCAAGACAACGGTTTGTTTCAGACAACGGCGGATGAAAAACTTCGTTCTTTCAAATTGGACAAGAATTTCTCTTGTCTGTCTATTGCTCCCGATTGGATTTTGTGGTTGGGAACTTGTGACGGAGGAGTCTATTCTTATGATCCTTCAGAGAATAAGTTGGTCAGTTATAATGAGGCTTGTGGTATGAACGGTAATCAGGTGAATCAAATAGTGGCTGATGCATATAATCATATTTGGATTGATACAAACCAGAAACTGATAGAATTTAATCCTCGTAACGGTTCGTTCCGCACCTATCTTACCACGGATGGTTCTATCTTGTTGCGTCGCTTTCTTCCCACTGCTGTTTGTCAAGCAAAAGATGGCAATATTTATTGGGGCGGCATTCCGGGTATTTGCATGGTTACTCCATCAAACGGGTTGGAAAGAAAGGCTAGTGCAGTGAAGACCAAGATAACTGATATAAAGTTGCAAGGAGAATCATTGATATTCGGAGATAGAAAGAGTAGCAATTCCATTAACCGGATAGAATTGCATCCCGATGATCAGAATTTGGAAATTAGTTTTTCTTCTCTTAACCACCGTTATGCTTCAAAAATACGCTATGCTTATCGGTTGATAGGAGTGGACAAAGCGTGGGTATATGTGGAAGGTGGAAAAAACTCGGCTTTTTATAATCATCTGAGTAAGGGCACTTATACTTTTCAGGTGAAAGCGACGGATGAAAATGGTCTTTGGAGTAAAGAGGTAACTGAACTGACTATCCGACGCCTTCCTGCTTTTTATGAAACTTGGTGGGCGTATTTGTTCTATGTATTGATAGTGATGGGTGTATCCGGTTATAGTCTGTATCTTTATCTGAAACGCGTGGACCGTAAGAATAATGAAATGTGGGCGGACAGCAAGGAGATGATTAAAATGCGTATTTATTTGGATAGTAAGGTGAATTTGCCTGAACCTGAGTTTGCACAACTGGACAAACTTCTATTGGAGAAAGCGGTAAAAGCCGTGGAAGATAACCTTACTGAGCCTGATTTTGATGTGACAGCTCTAGCTGATGCCATGAATATGTCCCGTTCTACTTTGACCCGTAAATTGAAAGCCATAACAGGCCGAACTCCATTGGATTTTATCCGGAACATCAAGATGAAGCATGCCAGACACATGTTGGAAGATAAAGACAAAAGTGTAACAGAGGTTGCCGCTACGTTGGGGTATTTTAATCGGAAGTATTTCACCACTTGCTTTAAGGAGGAATTTGGAATGACTCCCAGTGAGTTCCAGAAATCACAACACGAAGAATAAACATCTTCCTGTCCTTTAATTGTTGCAAATAGGGGGTACAAATGCGTCAAGTTATAGCTAGAGCTATTTGTATCCCCTGTTAGCATGGTTCTTCACCTGTATTTCTATTTCCTATTTCATTCTTTTGCCACAACCTTTTACGGGGAGAAAAACACATCTTCTTCATTCATTCCCGCAGTAAAGGTATGTATAACTTTAAATTTAATATAGAATGAAACATTTGTTTTTGTTGCTTACTCTGCTAAGCTTTTCATTAACGGCCTTAGCCCAGCAAAAAGTGACGGGTAAGGTGAAAGATTCTTCCGGCGAGCCTGTCATAGGAGCCAGTGTTGTTGTAAAAGGCAATAATACCATGGGAACCATTACCGATTTTGATGGAAACTTTATGTTGGATGTTCCGGCAAAGAGTGTGTTGGTTATTTCTTATATTGGCTATGTCACTCAGGAAGTCCCGACAGCAGGAAAGAATTCATTAGAGATTGTTTTAAAGGAGGATACCAAAACCTTGGATGAAGTGGTGGTGATTGGTTACGGTACACAGCGTAAAGGTGATGTGACCAGTTCTGTAGCTAGTGTGAAAGCCGACAACTTTGTAAAAGGAGCCGTGAAAGATGTGGGACAGCTGATTCAAGGAAAAGTAGCCGGTCTGGCCATTACCAATCCTAACGGTGACCCGACGGGAAGTACTCAGATACGTCTTCGTGGTACAAATACCATTGGTGGAGCTAATACAGCTCCTTTGGTATTGATTGACGGAATTCCGGGAGAACTCGGTACAGTGGCTCCCGAAGATGTGGAGAGCGTGGACGTGCTGAAGGATGGTTCTGCTGCCGCTATTTATGGTACGCGCGGTACGAATGGTGTGATTTTAATTACTACCAAACAGGCTAAAGGAGTGGATATTAACCAGGTGGAGTATAATGGCTACGTCAGTACTTCTCTTATAGCCAAAAAGTTGGATATGCTGAATGCAGATGAGTTCCGTACCCTTTATCCTGACCAGGACCATGGGGCTGATACGGATTGGATTGATGAGATTAGCCGTACACCGGTTAGCCATGTTCATAATTTGTCATTGATGGGTGGCAATTCAAAGACTAATTATATTGCCAACTTGAACTATGCCTCTCGTCAAGGGATCATGAAAAAATCGGATTTCGAAAGTTTTCAAGGACGTATTGAGGTAACCCACCGTATGTTTGATGATAAGTTGAAGTTGAAATTCGGTTTGTTTGGTAAGAAAAACCAGATGGAATCTACAACTAGTGGGGGTAGCTTCAGAGGTTGGGTATATGGCCAGGCAACTCGTAGAAACCCGACTGATCCGGTAAGAAATGAGGATGGTACATGGAATGAGAATGTGAGCAAATTCGAATACGAGAATCCGTTGGCTTTGTTGTATGAGGCTGAAGGAAATGTAAAAAAGACGCAGTTGCGTTACAATGGAAATATTGTTTATAATCCTATCAAAGATTTGACTCTTTCTGCCGTATTCTCTTATATTCGTGACAATATGAACCGTGGCTACGGTGAAACTTTGAACCATATTTCTGCTTTGCGTGATGGATTGGCTGGTTGGTCTTCGGTAGGTGCTTATACCAAGATGGAGAAGTTGATGGAACTTACTGCACAATATAACAAAGAAATCGGTGCGCATAAATTTAGTGTCTTGGGTGGTTATAGCTACAATGAAATAGACTTTGAAGAGCTTTGGATTGATAACTATGGTTTTCAGGATGATTATTTTGGCGGATGGCATAATATTGGCATTGGTTCTGCTTTGAAAGACGGTAAAGCGAATATCGGCTCAAAGAAAACTCCTACAAATTTGATCGGTTTTTTTGGGCGGGCTACCTATTCGTTCAAGAATCGTTATTTGTTGATGGGAGCTCTTCGTTATGAAGGAGCCAGCCAGTTATGGGGTACTGATAATGCATGGGGGCTTTTCCCATCTATATCTGTAGGATGGAGAATTACCGAAGAAGCATTTATGAAGAATCAGAAGATATTTGATGATTTGAAACTTCGTGTGGGATATGGTGTGACGGGTTCACAGCCTAAAGATCCTTTCCTGGGGGTGGCTATGTTGAAATACGGCTCGTATGCTTTTGTAAATGGGAATTGGGTACAGACCATTGTTCCGGCATCCAATCCGAATCCTGATTTGAAATGGGAGGAAAAGAAAGAAACCAATATTGGTTTGGACTTCGTTTCATGGGGTGGCCGTTTGTCCGGTTCTATTGATTATTATAACCGTGATGTGGATGGCTTGATATACGAATATGGAGTACCGACTCCTCCGAACTTGTATAATAAGACGATGGCCAATGGGGGTACAATGAGAAACCGTGGTGTGGAAGTGTTGGTAACTGTGGTTCCTGTTCAGAATAAAGATTTTGAATGGAGCACTACCGGAACATTCTCTTTGAACTCTAATAAGCTAATCAGTTTGTCTGGCAGCATCTTTAAGTCGGATTATGACTATTTTAATACGGGTACAGTGGAATACTCCGGTCAGGTAGCCGATTCTCACAGAGTACAGGTAGGTGAAAGCATCGGTAATTTTTATGGCTTTAAAGTAGTAGATGTGGACAGTGAAGGTCGTTGGATCTACGAAGACAGGAATGGTGAGTTGGTGAACTATAAAGATTTTACTCATGCTCCCGAAGATAAGCATGTTATTGGTAACGGTCTTCCTAAATGGTATGCGGGATGGAACAATACTCTTCGTTATAAAAACTTCGACTTGAATGTGACGATGCGTGGCGCGTTTGGTTTCCAGATAATCAATGGTGGACGTATGAATTATGAGAATGTAAAAAACAGCCGTTTTGAAAATCGTTTGAAGTCTGTGAATGACTTGGTATTTGGCAAGCATACGTTGAGTCCGGAAGTAGAACCGGAATTCAATAGCTATTATGTAGAAGATGGTGACTACTGGAAGATTGACAATATCACTTTGGGATATAGCTTCGGTCAGGTAGGTAAATATATAAAGTCACTCCGTATTTATGGTTCGGTATTGAATGCTTTGACTATAACCGGATATAAAGGTATTGATCCGGAAGTATCAACAGATGGTTTGACTCCGGGGTATGATACACGTGACAGATATCCGAGTGTGCGCTCATTTACTTTCGGCGTTAATGTGAAATTTTAATGAACTAAAAAGGAATTGAAGATGAAAACAAATATAAAATTATGGACAATGGGACTGATGACAGCCGCATTGTTGGGAAATACAGCTTGTACTGATTTACTGCATGAGAGCTATGGACAGGTAGTGTCTGAGGATTACGTACCGAAAACGGAGGAAGATGTCAGTTATCTGGTAAATGCCGCTTATATACCTTGGCGTGAAACGTTGCTGCAATGGAACGGAGTGGTTCGTGCACAGGAATTGTGTGCGGATCAAGATGTTCTTCCTGCCCGTGATGGTATTGGATGGGTAGACGGTTATATCTATAAAAGATGGCATCAGCATACTTGGACTACCGAGGATGACGGTGTGCTTCAAGGATGGGAACGTACGTACAATGGTGTGAATACCTGTAACCGTATTTTATCTCAGATAGAAGAAGGTGTGATCAGTGTGGATGGAGAAACGAAAGAAAAGTTGATTGCCGAATTGAAAGTACTGAGGGCTTCATATTATTATATTTTGATTGATTTGTATGGTAATGTGCCCATTGTGACAGATTTTAAAGATACTTCTTTGCCGCAACAGTCTACTCGTAAAGAGGTCTTTGACTTTATTGTGAAAGAAATAACGGAGAATATGGATTTGTTGTCCGAAACGCCGAGAGGTTATTATTATGGACGTTTCAATAAGTGGGCGGCTCATACATTGCTGGCCAAAATGTATTTGAATGCTGAAGTTTGGTCGGGTACTGCTCAATGGCAGAAATGTATTGACGAGTGTGATATCGTGATTAATTATGCCGAGAAGTCCGGAGAATATGCATTGGAGAATAATCAGAAGGATGTTTTTGTAACGCATAATGAGAATTCTAAAGAAATTATCTTTGCATTGCCGTTTGATGAAATTTATGTGACAGGATGGAATGATTTTGATTTTCATATGTACACTTTAGCACCTGAGAATCAAGATACTTACCAATTGACTGCACGTCCTTGGGGAGGCGTGTGCGCAGTGCCTCAGTTTATTAATTCTTTTGATGAGGATGATGCACGTTTAGAGGATAACTATATTCAAGGTCAGCAATATACCTATTCCGGTGAAATCTTGAAGCGTAGTATTGATGGGAAACCATTGATTTATACGGTAGATGTCCCCTCTATTGATCAGTCGGATGTGGATGATGGGTTCCGTTGGGGTAAATTTGAATATGCCACCGGTATAACCAACCGTTTGAGCAATGACTGGCCGTTGTTACGATATGCGGATGTATTGATGATGAAAGCGGAGTCATTGATGCGTTTGGGCAAATCGGGAGCAGGTGCTTTGGTGACTCAGGTACGTGAACGCGCCTTCAAGAATGAACCTGAAAAAGCGCAAGTTACAGACGCGGAACTGATGGGAGGAAGTGTATATGATTATGGTCGGAGAGATAGTTATAAGACAGAACATGATGGAGGAACGGATATTAAATATGGTCGTTTCCTTGATGAGCTTGGTTGGGAGTTTTGTCAGGAAGGACGCCGCCGTCAGGACATGATTCGTTTTGGCATCTTCACTACAAAAGCTTGGTTCTCTCATGATAAGAGTGATGAAACCAAAAATCTGTATCCTATTCCAAATAAAGTATTGTTGACCAATAGTAATCTGAAACAGAATCCGGGATATTCTAAATAGTATTTATTGGATGTTTTTTTAAGGATGAAAAGGTTGTTTTTTCTTTTCTACATTAAATTAGAAAGAATTATGAGTAAAAAGATTTCAATAAGTTTGTTGCTCCTCTGTCTGGGATTATTTTCCCAGGCACAGAACTATCAGAAAATGCCGCAAGGAGTTAAGACTACTGTACAAGGTATGGATGGTGAAATGGGCTTTTATTTTCCATCCATTGTCCGGGTATATAAGACACCGGAGGGAAGTTCGTATGACAAGAAGAGCCTTGTAGTAATGAAAGAGCCTGAGGAGACCTTTGTGGAGTTTGCAATGAATAAAGAGTATATTCGTTTAAAGTCGGATGCATTACAGGTGGAGGTCAATTCATCTACAGGTGGAATCAATTTTTATGATGCAACCGGAAGGGTGTTGTTAAAAGACAAGGATTATGGAACACAGTTCACCCCGTTTGATGATGCGGGTACTTTTTCTTACAATGTCCGGCAGGCTTTTTTATTAGATAAGGATGAAGTGATTTATGGATTGGGGCAACAACAGACTGGAAAAGTGAATCAGCGCAATCAAAAACTTTTTCTTCGTAACAAGAATATGAGTATCTGTATTCCTTTTATTCATTCAGTGAAAGGTTACGGACTTTATTGGGACAATTATTCCCCAACTATGTTTACGGATAATCCGCAAGAAATGTCATTCGATTCTGAAGTGGGCGATTGTGCCGACTATTATTTCATTTATGGTAGCAATGCGGACGGCGTGATAGCCGGAGTCCGTGATTTGACCGGGCAGGCTCCTCTTTATCCGCTGTGGACACTTGGATTCTGGCAGTGCCGCGAGCGTTATAAGAGTCCGGATGAACTGTGCGAAGTGGTTGATGAATACCGTGATCGGAAAGTTCCTTTGGATGGAATCATTCAGGATTGGCAGTATTGGGGATGTGATTCTAACTGGAACTCCATGAAGTTCCAGAATCCTCGCTATATTAATAAGATGGGCGACAAAGAATACATGAAATATCTTCCGAATGGTGAGAATCCGGATGCACGTTATGGTACTCCAAGGATAAAAAGCCCTCAAGAAATGATTGACTATATACACAAGCGGAATGCGCATATCATGATTTCTGTATGGGCCTCTTTTGGTCCGTGGACAGAGATGTATCATAAGATGGACAGTCTGAATGCTTTGCTTCATTTTGAGACTTGGCCGCCTAAAGCCGGAGTGAAACCTTACGATCCGTTCAATCCTGTAGCAAGAAGTATTTATTGGAATGAAATGAAAAAGAATATCTTTGATCTAGGTATGGACGGCTGGTGGTTGGATTCTACCGAACCCGATCATCTGGAGATTCAAGATAAAGATTTTGATACAAAAACTTATTTAGGTTCTTTCCGAAGAGTTCACAATGCTTTTCCTTTGATGTCCAATAAAGGTGTTTATGAGCACCAGCGTGCTACCACTTCCGACAAGCGGGTATTCTTACTTACCCGTTCTTCATTCTTGGGACAGCAGCGTTATGCTTCACATTCATGGAGTGGAGATGTCGTTTCTACTTGGGAAGTGATGCGCAAGCAACTGGCAGCTGGCCTGAATTATTCTTTGTGTGGTATTCCTTACTGGAACACTGACTTGGGAGGATTTTTTGCTTGGAAATATAATAATGATGTTAATAATATTGCTTATCATGAGTTACACGTCCGTTGGTATCAGTGGGGAGCTTTCCAACCTATCATGCGTTCTCATAATTCCAGTCCTGTTGCTGTAGAGATCTATCAGTTCGGCGATAAAGGTGATTGGGCTTATGATGCATTGGAGAAATATACCCATTTGCGTTATCGCTTATTACCTTATTTATATAGTACTACTTGGGAAGTAACAAATAAGGCAGGCAGCATTATTCGTCCTTTGGTGATGGATTTTCCGAAAGACAAGAAAGTACTTGATATGGATACGGAGTATATGTTCGGACGTAGTTTTTTAGTACGTCCGGTAACTGATTCTCTCTATACATGGCAGGATAAAAAACAGAATGGTTATCAGAAAAATATGCGGAAAATAGAGAAAACGGATGTATATTTGCCTGAGGGAAGTAACTGGTTTGATTTCTGGACTGGGGCAAAGTTGGCTGGTGGCCAAACCATACAGCGTGAAGTACCTATTGATATCATGCCTGTTTATATCCGTGCCGGTTCTATAATTCCTTGGGGGCCTGCGGTGCAGTATGCCACAGAAAAAAGTTGGGATGACCTGGAGATTCGTGTTTATCCGGGTGCTAATGCAACTTTTATTCTTTATGAGGATGAGAACGATAATTACAATTATGAAAAGGGAGTTTATTCTACTATCACTTTCCGTTGGGATGATAGTAACCGTACTTTGCACATCAGCGACCGTGAAGGAAGATATCCCGGAATGTTGGAAAAGAGGAAGTTCAAAGTAGTTCTCGTAAATCATAGATCAGGAGAAGGCGATAAACCATTGAAGGGAGGAAAGATGGTGAATTATACCGGTACGGCAATTGAGGTGAAACTTTAGAATGTTCATATTGAATATCCAGCAGAATAAATAAAGAAACGATAAAATACATTATGAATTTACTTAAAACCATTTTATCCACTTCCGTTTTTGCTATAGCTTCTGTAGCTTTGCATGCTCAGCTACCCGCAAAAGTAGAAAGTTTTCCAGTCAGGGATGTGCGGCTCACCGCCAGCCCTTTCAAACACGCAGAGGATATGGATATCCGTTATCTGCTGGGAATAGACCCCGACCGTCTGTTAGCTCCTTATTTGAAGGAAGCTGGTCTTTCCCCTAAAGCCGAAAATTATACCAATTGGGAAAATACAGGGCTGGACGGTCATATTGGCGGACATTATTTATCGGCCCTTTCCTATATGTATGCCGCTACGGGAAATAAGGAGATCAAGGCGCGTCTGGATTATATGATAAGTGAACTGAAACGCTGCCAGGATGCCGCCGGTGACGGTTATCTGTGTGGAGTTCCAAACGGGCGCAAAATGTGGAAAGAAATAGAGGAAGGAAACATTCGCGCGTCCGGTTTCGGATTGAACGACCGCTGGGTTCCTCTTTACAATATTCATAAAATATATGCCGGCCTTCGTGATGCAACTCTTCAGACCGATAGCCGGGAGGCAAAGGAAATGTTGGTGAAACTCACGGACTGGATGATTCGTCTGGTATCCAAGTTG
>ERZ780017.209-NODE-209-length-11262-cov-2.29143_pt1 | contig 11262 bp, 10 predicted proteins | sample MGYA00511867_ERZ780017 | MGnify/ENA primary metagenome ERZ780017 (study PRJEB29588, sample SAMEA2157043) | human gut metagenome | biome: human gut; feature: human-associated habitat; material: faeces | place: Denmark | collected 2008/2010 ...
GTATCGGAAAGAAAATGGAAAGTATCAGTTAAATCTCTGGAAAGCCAATGAAAGAGTGCTTTTAGATGCGGGAATCCTGCCGGAAAAACTAATCTTGCCGAATGTGTGTACCTGCTGTAACAGTGAACTGTTGTTTTCGCACAGAGCAAGTCATGGAAGAAGAGGAAATCTTGGGGCATTTTTGTGCATTAAATAGAAAAATGTCAAAAAATGAAAAATTTTTTTGTTCACAAAGCAAACATGTGATATAATTAGGATAAATAATTTAGGAGGGCAGAAATATGCAGTTGAATAAGATATTTAATGCAGAAGATATAGAGGTACTTTTTGCACAATGGGAAAACGTAACAGGAGTAAAACCATTACTTCTGGATTCTGATGGAAGTGTAGCAATCGGGGAAGGTGAAGCATCTGAATACAGAGATGTGATCAAAGCCGGAATTGAAATAGTTGGATATCTTTCTTATGCGAAGAAGGAAGACGCAGAGGATGAAAATGAAGCTAAAGCTAAGATAGCAGCTCTGACTATCGTTCTGACACAGCTTGCAGCATCTGAAGAGAAGAGAATGGATGAAGAGAAGAAGAATTCTGATATTCATGAGAATGTACAGAAGACCTCAGAATACATCCAGAAGATTAATGATATTACCAAACAGCTGGACAAGATTGAAAAGAACCAGAAGATTCTTGCATTAAACGCTTCTATTGAGGCTGCTCGTGCAGGAGAGGCTGGAAAAGGATTCGCAATTGTTGCAACCAATGTATCTGCACTGGCAACAGACTTTGGTAATAACAACCGCGAAATCAAAGATGAATTACAGAAGTTAAATGAAGTAATTGCAGCAATTGAAAAATGTGAATAATATTTCCTGATGAAAGGAAGATAGAGTAGTGTAAAGAGACGGAATCAGTGTAAACTGGTTCCGCTTTTTTACGCGAGCAGCATTAAGGAATTATTAATAAAATCATACAGATATTTTTCTTGTGTCTCATCTGCTGGGATGTTATAGTGTGCGTATCAATTGAAGTAATACGGATAATACACCTACGATATTCCAAAAGGAGGAAGCGAAGTGATACAGCTTAATTACAGGGATGCAAAGCCTATTTACGAACAGATTAAAGATGGAATGCGTCATCTTGTGATTTCCAATGCATTGACAGCGGATGAAAAACTGCCATCTGTGCGTGAACTGGCAGCAACACTGGCAATTAATCCGAATACCATCCAGCGGGCGTACCGTGATCTGGAGAAAGAAGGATATGTCTATACCATTTCCGGGAAAGGAACATTCGTGGCTGCCCAGAAGCATGTAAAGGATGCAAGAACAGTGGAATTAAAAGGACATTTTGATGAAATTGTATCAGAATTGCTGTATCTGGCAGTAGAGCCGGAGCAGTTGAAACATCGGATAACGGAACTGGAAGGAGAAGAAGATATTCATGATACGGGTAAATAATGTAGTGAAAACATTTGGGGATTTCCGGGCGTTAGACGGTGTAAACCTGCATGTAAGGGATGGAGCAATTTATGGACTGGTAGGACCGAACGGAGCCGGGAAATCTACGATAATAAGACATATTACCGGAATCTATAAGCCGGATGCCGGCAACATAGAAATAGCCGGGATGCCGGTGTATGAGAATCCTCAGGCAAAGGCCAGATTTGCATATATTCCGGATGATCTTTTCTATTTCCAGCAGGCAGATGTCATGGAAATGAAACGCTTTTATAAGGGAATCTATAAGACTTTTGATGAAGATTTGTTTTTCCGGATCCGGGATGCATTTTCCAACATTGATCCGAAGATGACCATTCGGAGAATGTCAAAGGGAATGCAGAAGCAGGCGGCTTTCTGGCTGGCAATCAGCTGCAGACCGGAGCTTATGATTTTAGATGAGCCGGTAGATGGACTAGACCCGGTAATGAGAAGGCAGATCTGGAGCATCATCATGTCTGATGTGGCAGAACATGGAACTACGGTGTTAGTATCTTCCCATAACTTAAGAGAGCTGGAGGATGTCTGCGACCATGTGGGCATTATGCATCATGGAAAAGTAATGTTAGAACGTTCCTTAAGCGAACTACAGGGAAGTGTCTGTAAGATTCAGGTGGCATATCAGGAAAGAATGCCGAAGCTTCCGGCTGATTTTGAAGTGTTACATATGTCCAGTACCGGAAGGGTATATACCATGATTGTAAAAGGCAATCCCAAAGAGGCAAAGCTGCGGTTAGAACAGACTTCGCCGATGCTGATTGATGTGCTGCCTCTGACATTGGAAGAAATTTTTATTTACGAATTAGGAGGTGCGGATTATGCGGTCAAAGACATCTTACTTTAATGAGACGGTATTTTGGAAAAATATTACGCATTTCTGGCCTGTCTGGCTGATTTATACGATATTGCTGCTATGTATGGTTCCTCTGCGGCTGTTAGTGAATTCCGGGATTTCTTATGAAGGTTATTCAGCACAGGAAATTAAAGAAATAAAAATGAATAATTTTATGCAGATCCTGTTTTCGGATGGAAGTGGTGCGCTTATAGCACTCCTTAGTCTGGCAATTGGAATTATAGTAGCAATGGCAGTATTTTATTATCTTTATAATAACAGAAGCTCACATCTGTTTCATTCACTGCCGTTGAAAAGAACGGAACTTTTTATCAGTAATTTCCTGTCAGGAATTTGCATGCTGGTGGTTCCTGTACTATTGGCGTTTATTCTTGGAACAGTATGCTGCATTATGCAGGGAATTACAAGTCTGCAGTATCTGCTGGCGTGGGCACTGATGCTGACGGGAGAGAGCTTTTTCTTCTACAGTATGGCAATTTTCGTTGGCATGTTTAGCGGTCAGTTATTGGCAATGCCGGTATTCACGATTATTCTGAACGTATTATATATAGGATGCCGCTATGTGATTACATGTATGATTAGTACAATTGGCTATGGTATGGCGAATTCTTATGCTGACCGTATGAATAGTATTTTATCACCGGTGATATATCTTTCAAATAAGGTGGGAGTAGAGTATGACTATTTAGAGGACAGGATAGAATACCATATGTTTGGCCTTTCGGTTGTAGGGATCTATGTGCTGGTGGGTGTGGTGCTGATAGTGATATCCTGTCTGCTTTATCAGAAACGTAAACTGGAAGCCACGGGAGATGTGCTTACAATTCCGGCAACCTGCCCGGTGTTCCGCTGGGGAATGGCTTTTTGTGTGGCTTTTCTTACTGCAATTCTGCTGAGCGGACTGTTGGGCGTGCTGGTACATACATCACTGGGCAATTTCCTGATGGTTTTATTTACCACATTGATTGCAGGCTTTCTGGCATTTTTCGTTGCGGAAATGATTTTGACGAAGAAACTGCGTGTAGTGACCAAAAAGAGATTGTTAGAATGTGGCGTCATGTTAGGAATTTCCGTCGTATTTCTTCTTTGTATCAAATGGAATGCGTTCGGACTGGAAAATAAAATCCCGGATAAGAAGGAAATTGTCGCAGCAAATATTAACTGCTATTTTGAAATAGAAGAAAATTCAGAAAGCGGAATTGATGAAATTATGAGTATTCATCAGCAGATTATTGATTCGAAGAAGGAATTTCAGGCATATCAGGGCTCGTCTGATTTAGATAAGGCATTGCAGTGGGTAGAGATTGATTATCAGCTTGCAGATGGAAGCATTATGGTGAGAAGCTATGATGTACCGGCTGCTAAAAATTATTATGAAAATGCAGATTCGGTTGTTTCAAGAATCTATGCTATGTCTATGGATCCGGAGAATTATCTCAAGGGGAATCTGATGGTGAATTATGATGACCCGAATAATCATATTATTTCAATGGAGTTTGATACCTATGACCAGAATTTAGAATATGGCAGCATTAATATACCTGATGAGCGGGCGCAGGAAATATATGATGCTTATCTTAAGGACATCCGGGCAGGTCATATTTATCTGAATACAGTAAATGATAACTACTATAAACATACGTATATCAATGGACTGTATCTGCATGTCTATAACAGCCAGGGAATCCAGCTTACCAGAGGGGAACAACGGATGTGGGGAATGGAAAACAGTAAAGATTATTATTTCGATTTGAATTTGAATGATCGTTGTGTATACACGATTAACAAACTGCTGGAGTTACATATCATTGAGTCGGAGGATGAACTGATGACGTCACAGGAAATGGAAGACAGAAGCATGAGTATGGAGCAGGAATAAATGGAAGGGTGGAATAACTGTTGTTATTCTGCCCTTTTTATTGTAAACTAAAGAGGTATTATAATATAGAAAGATTGAGAAAATAATTTATGCATACAAAGAAACATGTCATCAGTGGAGTTAAACCGGACAGCATTGCCATGGAGCTTGAGCTGGAGCCGGGAGATGAGCTGATTTCCATTAATGGCAAAGAAATAGAAGATGTATTTGACTATCAGTTCCTGACAGAGGACGAGTATCTTCTGGTGGTAGTAAGAAAGAATAATGGCGAAGAGTGGGAACTGGAAATTGAAAAAGATTATGATGAAGACCTTGGAATCGAATTTGAAAACGGACTGATGGACGATTACAAATCCTGTTCCAATAAGTGTATGTTCTGTTTTATTGACCAGATGCCGCCGGGCATGCGTGAGACACTTTATTTTAAAGATGATGACTCCAGACTTTCCTTCTTACAGGGGAATTATGTAACGCTGACCAATATGAAGGATAAGGATATTGAACGTATCATATACTACAATCTTGGACCGATTAATGTGTCGGTGCATACCACGAATCCGAAGCTTCGCTGTACCATGTTGCACAACCGTTTCGCTGGAGAAGCCTTAAAGAAAATCAAACGCTTATCAGATGCCGGAATTGAAATGAATGGACAGGTTGTACTCTGCAAGGGCGTCAATGATGGCGAAGAGTTAGAGCGGACCATCCGTGATCTGACAGAATACATTCCAAATATGCAGAGCCTTTCTATTGTACCGGTCGGCCTGACAAAATACCGGGAGGGCTTATATCCTTTGGAAGCTTTTGAAAAAGAGGATGCAGGAAAAGTCTTAGAGCAGATTCACCGCTGGCAGGATTATTGCATGGAGCATTTCGGTACACACTTTGTGCATGGAGGAGACGAGTGGTATCTTCTGGCAGAGCAGCCTCTTCCGTCTGCAGAAAACTATGATGGGTATATCCAGCTGGAAAATGGCGTGGGAATGATTACACTGCTGCGGGATGAATTCCGGGAGGCACTTGCAGCAGAAAAAGGTGATGCCAATCTGAAAAGGACAGTTACGCTGGTAACCGGAAAGCTGGCAGGACCGATTTTGGAGGAACTGACAGGAGAAATGAAGGAGAAGTTTCCAAATGTAAAGATACGGGTCCGCGTGATCCGAAACGATTTCTTCGGAGAACGGATTACCGTTGCAGGACTTCTGACCGGACAGGATATTATCGCACAGCTTAAGGACGAAGATTTGGGAGATGAGATACTGCTGCCATGCAATGTATTGCGTATGGGAGAGGATGTTTTCTTAGATGACATCACATTGACGGAGCTGAAAAGAACTTTACAAGTACAGGCAGATATTGTAAAATCAAGCGGGCAGGATTTGCTGAATGCAGTCCTTGGAAGGAGACAGAATGAGTAAACCAGTAGTAGCTATTGTAGGCAGACCAAACGTAGGAAAATCAACACTTTTTAACGTGTTGGCAGGTGAAAGAATTTCTATCGTACAGGATACTCCGGGTGTAACCCGTGACCGTATATATGCCGAAGTATCCTGGCTTGACTATAACTTTACCTTAATTGATACCGGCGGTATTGAGCCGGACAGCGGAGATATTATTTTATCCCAGATGCGGGAGCAGGCACAGATAGCCATTGATACCGCAGATGTCATTATTTTTATTACGGATGTAAGACAGGGGCTTGTAGATGCAGACCAGAAAGTAGCTGACATGCTGCGCCGTTCCAAGAAGCCAATTATTCTTGCAGTAAATAAAGTAGATGATTTTAAAAAATATATGCCGGATGTTTATGAATTTTATAATCTTGGAATTGGTGACCCGGTTCCGGTATCTGCAGCATCCAGACTTGGAATCGGTGATTTGTTAGATGAAGTGGCAAAGCATTTTACCCAGGAAATGTTAGAAGAAGCAGAAGATGACAGACCGCGTATTGCCATTGTAGGTAAGCCGAACGTAGGTAAGTCATCACTGATTAACAAGCTGACCGGTGAAAACCGTGTGATTGTTTCTGATATTGCCGGAACTACAAGAGATGCCATTGATACCGATATAAAATATAATGGCAGAGAATATGTATTTATTGATACGGCAGGACTCCGGAGAAAGAATAAGATTAAAGAAGAATTAGAGCGTTACAGTATCATCCGGGCAGTAACACCAGTGGAACGTGCAGATGTGGTCATTATTGTAATTGATGCTACAGAAGGCGTAACGGAGCAGGATGCCAAGATTGCTGGAATTGCCCATGAAAGAGGCAAAGGAATTATCATTGCAGTGAATAAATGGGATGCCATTGAAAAGGATGATAAGACCATTTACAAGCATACAGAGAAAATCCGTCAGATTTTAAGCTTCATGCCATATGCAGAGATTTTATTTATTTCAGCCAAGACCGGACAGCGTACCGGCAGGATTTTTGAGACCATTGATGTAGTGCTTGAAAATAACAGCATGCGTGTGGCAACCGGTGTATTAAATGAGATTATGGCAGAGGCAGTTGCCATGCAGCAGCCACCAACGGATAAGGGAAAACGCTTAAAATTATATTATATTACACAGGCAGCGGTAAAACCGCCAACTTTTGTTATCTTTGTAAATGACAAGAACCTGATGCATTTTTCCTATACAAGATATCTGGAAAATAAGATTCGGGAAGCATTTGGCTTTAAGGGTACTTCCCTGAAATTCATTATAAGGGAAAGAAAGGAAGATTAATAAAATGTTATTCGGACGTGTAATATCAGTAGGAATCGGATATTTATGCGGTATGTTTTTATCCGGCTTCTTATATGGAAAGAAAGAAAATGTGGATTTACGTAAGGTGGGCAGTGGAAATGTAGGAACTACCAACACCATGCGTAACCTCGGCGTGAAGGCAGGCATTCTTACCTTGATCGGTGATGTGTGCAAGGTATTTATGGCAATGGTCATTGTATGGCTCATTTTCCGGAACCGTTATCCGGACAGTGTGAAGGTCTTAGAGCTTTATGCTGGTGTGGGCTGCATCTTAGGTCACGATTTTCCGGCTTATATGAAATTTAAAGGCGGAAAGGGAATTGCCTGTACCGGTGGCCTTCTGATTGGCTTCTGTCCGCTGGCAGTGCCAATAAGCCTTGGAATTTTTATTCTCGTGGTAGCAATCACACGGTATGTTTCCTTGGGTTCCATACTTGGTGTAATCAGTCTTGAAATACAGATTATCGTATTTGGCCAGATGGGACTGCTTTCCGTACCGGAGCAGTATCTGACGGAGGTGTATATTGTATTCGGTTTTGTGGCGGGGCTGGCAATCATTTTACATCATGCCAACATCGGAAGACTTCTTAAGGGAACCGAGAACAAATTCAGTTTCCATTCAAAGAAACAGGAAGCATAGGAAAGGAAAAAACAAATGTCTGATATCAGTATCATTGGAGCCGGAAGCTGGGGAACTGCTTTATCGGTGGGATTACATAAAAACGGTCATAAGATTACAATCTGGTCTGCACTTGCACCGGAAATTGAAATGTTAAAGGAAAAGCATGAGCAGGCAGAAAAACTTCCGGGCGTTATTTTACCGGATGATATTATGTTCACAACAGATTTAAAAGAAGCAATCGAGGGAAAAGACATGCTCGTCTTAGCGGTGCCTTCTCCATTTACCAGAAGCACAGCAAAAGCAATGAGCCCGTTCGTAGCAGAGGGACAGCTTATTGTCAGCGTGGCAAAGGGAATTGAAGAGAATACGTTAATGACTTTATCTGAAATCATTATGGAAGAGATTCCACAATGTGAGGTGGCGGTTTTATGCGGACCAAGCCATGCGGAAGAAGTAGGAAAAGAAATTCCGACCAGTCTGGTAGCAGGAGCAAAGAAGCGTGCCACAGCAGAACTGGTCCAGAACACCTTTATGAGTGAAGTATTACGTGTTTATACCAGCCCGGATGTACTGGGGATGGAAATCGGAGCATCCTTAAAGAATGTCATTGCACTGGCAGCAGGTATGGCAGACGGACTTGGTTATGGAGATAATACCAAGGCAGCACTGATTACCCGTGGAATTTCAGAGATGGGAAGACTTGCCCTTGCCATGGGAGCGAAATATGAGACCTTAAGCGGACTGACCGGAATGGGTGATTTAATCGTAACCTGTGCCAGCAAGCACAGCAGAAACCGTCGTGCCGGATATCTGATGGGGCAGGGATATACCATGCAGCAGGCAATGGATGAAGTAAAGATGGTAGTTGAGGGTGTCTATTCTGCCAAAGCAGCAATTGCTTTAGCGAAGAAATATCATGTAGATATGCCGATTATTGAACAGGTCAATGAAGTATTATTTGAAAATAAACCTGCGAAGGATGCAGTAAAAGAACTGATGCTCAGAGATAAAAAGGTAGAGCATGACGACCTGGAATGGCAGTAGGAGAAAAGGAGTTTTTAGCAGAATGGAAAAGATTCGTATCAAATATTTTACAGATAAAATCGAAAAGCTTACATATATCGATGGCAAATCCGACTGGATTGATCTTCGTGCATCCGAAGAAGTCGAAATGAAAGCAGGAGAATTTAAACTGATTCCTCTTGGTGTGGCAATGGAGCTGCCAAAGGGATATGAAGCACACATTATGCCAAGAAGTTCTACTTATAAGAATTTCGGAATTATTCAGGCAAACAGCTGCGGAATCGTAGACGGTTCCTACTGTGGAGACAATGATATGTGGAGACTGCCTGCAATTGCAATGCGTGATACCGTGATTCATGTTAATGACCGTATCGCACAGTTCCGTATTGTAGAGAATCAGCCGCAGATTCATTTTGAAGAAGTAGAAAGCCTGGGCAACCAGGACAGAGGTGGTTTCGGAAGTACCGGAATCCAGTAAATTATCAAACAGGGGGTAAATCAAATGGAAGAACGTATGGTCAAATTTTATTCACAGGAAAACAACAATCTTGCATTACATGCAATACCGGGGCATTTTGCCACCAGTCATTCGCACATCAATTACTATATTGATGTAACCAGTATAAAAGCCCGCGTGAAAGAGGCAAAAGAAGCTGCAAAAGTGCTTTACCAGAAGACCGGTAATCCATCCTATGTAGATACCGTTGTATGTATGGACAGAACAGAAATGATTGGCGGATTTTTAGCAGAGCGTTTTGAACAGGGAGATTTTATGTCAACCAATCTACATGAGACTATTTATGTTATTTCTCCGGAGATGAACAGCAGCGGTCAGATGATTTTCCGTGATAATACCAAAAATATGATTACCGGAAAACATATCGTGCTTTTGCTGGATACAACAACAACCGGTGAGACAATCAGAAGATGCTTAGAGTGCATCCGGTATTACGGTGGAATTATTGAAGATGTAGTAGCAATCTTCTCCACTGTTAAGGAAGTAGACGGTCACAGAGTAGAAAGTCTCTTTACCGAGAAAGATGTACCAGGCTATCAGGCATATGAGCAGCATGACTGTCCGTATTGTGCAAAAGGCATGAAGTTAGAGGCCATGGTAAATGGTTACGGATACTCTAAATTATAAAGAAAAGATAAACATTTTCTAAAGTGAAAACCCATTTCTTTCGTCGGATTGTACAAGAAAGAGATGGGTTTTCGTCACTCTGACGAAGAGATAAAAAAATGCACAGAATATCAGTCAGAACATACAAAAAAAAGAAAAATCTTTGTGGAATCCTCGCATAGCCAAAGTGCGCAATATCCTGTATGATAAGGACAGTTAAAAACGAACAAAACATTAGGAGGTTAAACCAATGGCAAGTTTATCATTAAAAAACATTTGCAAAGTATATCCAAACGGCTTTGAAGCTGTTAAGGATTTCAGCTTTGAAGTAGAAGATAAGGAATTCATCATCTTCGTAGGACCATCTGGATGTGGTAAATCTACTACACTTCGTATGATTGCAGGTCTTGAGGAGATTTCTTCCGGAGAATTATACATCGACGGAAAACTCGTTAACGACGTAGAGCCAAAAGACAGAGATATCGCAATGGTATTCCAGAACTACGCTCTGTATCCACATATGACCGTATTTGACAATATGGCATTCGGATTAAAATTAAGAAAAGTTCCGAAGGATGAAATCAAGAGAAAAGTTGAAGAAGCAGCTAAGATCCTTGACCTTGAGAAATTATTAGACCGTAAACCAAAGGCTCTTTCCGGTGGACAGAGACAGCGTGTTGCTATGGGTCGTGCAATCGTTCGTAATCCTAAGGTATTCCTTATGGACGAGCCTTTATCAAACCTGGATGCAAAATTAAGAGTACAGATGCGTTCCGAAATTTCCGCTCTGCATCATAGATTAGGCGCTACAATCATCTATGTAACACATGACCAGACAGAGGCTATGACATTAGGAACCAGAATCGTTGTATTAAAAGATGGTGTTATCATGCAGGTTGATTCTCCACAGAAATTATACAATGAGCCAGATAACTTATTCGTAGCTGGATTCATCGGATCACCACAGATGAACTTCGTAGATGCTAAATGTAATATTGAAGGTGAGAAGGTTTCCCTTACATTTGACAATACAACTGTTGTATTACCACCAGCAAAAGCTAAGAAATTAATCGAAGGCAACTACAACGGAAAGACAGTTGTTATGGGTGTCAGACCAGAAGATATCGATGATTCCCAGATTACAATCGAAACCTTCAAAGACAGCATCATTGAGACAGATGTAACCGGATATGAGTTACTTGGTTCTGAAGTATTATTATACTTCGAAGCTGCAGGAGTTCAGATGACAGCTAAGGTTGATTCCAGAACACCGGCTCGTTTAGGCGACCATATCAAACTTGCTATCGATCCTGAGAAGGTTCATGTATTCGACAAAGAGACTGAATTGACAATTACTAACTAATTCGGTACAATCGAACTGAATATAGTGCAATAACCCGGGTGCTATATGCATCCGGGTTTTTTACTTTACAGGAAAGTAATTTCCTGTAAAGTAAAACACGCTCCGCGAGGATGCGCACTGCGGCGTATAAGGTAGATGTCGCAAGC
>ERZ780017.210-NODE-210-length-11254-cov-3.53032_pt1 | contig 11254 bp, 9 predicted proteins | sample MGYA00511867_ERZ780017 | MGnify/ENA primary metagenome ERZ780017 (study PRJEB29588, sample SAMEA2157043) | human gut metagenome | biome: human gut; feature: human-associated habitat; material: faeces | place: Denmark | collected 2008/2010 ...
GCCGAAAATTTCTTTGTATTCGGGTTCTGCACCAAAAATGACATCACTATATTGAACAAGGGGGAGCATTACCTCTGATGCGGATTTACCGTAATTCCATAATTTTTTGCGGAAATTTAAGTCGCATGAGATTGTTAATCCCAGGCGGTCTGCTGTTTGCAGTGCTTCCAGGCAGGCATCTGCTCCTTCCTGTGACAGGGACGCTGCTATACCCGACCAGTGGAACCAGCCTGCATCGGAAAGAATCTTTTCCCAGTCTATCATGCCGGGACGTAAAGTGGCAAAGGAAGAGCCTTCACGGTCATATACTACATTGGAGTTACGAAATGCTGCACCGCTTTCCAGAAAGTATAATCCCATGCGTTTCCCACCATAAATAATGCCGTCTGTACCTAATCCGTAAGCTTGGAGTGAGTTTACGCAGGCTTGTGCCATTGCATTCTCGGGAAGTCTGGTAACGAATTCTGTGGGGATGCCGAAGTTGACCAGTGATATGGCTACATTCGCTTCACTTCCTCCATAAGTAGCAATAAACTCGTTTGTTTGGGAAAAGCGCTGGAAATTGGGGGCGGTCAGCCTTAGCATTACTTCTCCGAATGTAACGACTTTCTTGTTCTGGGTAATAGCTCTTGTATTCATAGTATGTTTTTAATCAGTATGTTAATTTGCACGAAGATACGATCAAAATTTTATATAAGTGCAAGAAATGTATAAAAATAGCCTTCTCTATTCTATATGGAACAGATAGAATAGAGAAGGCTATTTTATTTATTCAATATTAGTGGTTTATTTATTGAATCGTATTTTTAGTTTGGCAAGCATATCCTGTGTCATGCTGTCTAGATCATATTCCGGTTTCCATCCCCATTCCTCACGGGCACAAGTGTCGTCCAGTGAGTTCGGCCATGATTCGGCGATAGCTTGACGTAGCGGATCTACTTTGTACTCCATATGGAAGTCGGGCATATACTTCTTTATATTGTTATAAATAATTTCCGGATCAAAACTCATTGAAGCAATGTTGAACGAATTGCGATGAATTAGTTTGTCGGGATTCGCTTCCATGATTTCAATGGCTGCACGTAAACCGTCAGGCATATACATCATATCCATGAATGTACCGGCTGCAATAGGACATTCAAATTTTTCACCTTTTACAGCCGAATAATAGATGTCTACAGCATAATCAGTGGTCCCGCCACCCGGAGGTGTGACATACGAAATTAATCCGGGGAAACGAACGGAGCGGGTATCTACGCCAAAACGGATATGGTAATAATCGCTCAGTAATTCTCCTGATACTTTTGTAACGCCATACATGGTACGCGGATTACGGATAGTGTCTTGCGGGGTCTTGTCTTTAGGGGTGTTGTTGCCGAAGACACCGATAGAACTTGGGGTAAATACGGCGCAACCCATTTCGCGTGCTACTTCCAATACGTTGAACAGGCCTCCCATGCCTATTTTCCATGCTAGTTGAGGTTTGGCTTCTGCTACAGCCGATAGTAAGGCTGCCAGGTTGTAAATGGTGTCGATGTTGTACTTTGATACAGTTTCGGCAATTTGTTGTTCGTTGGTGATATCTACGATGGCAGAAGGGCCTGATTCTTTTAATTCCCCTTTAGGCTCAGCACCGGGAATATATCCGGCTACGATATTACCATTGTAAATACTTCTCAATTTCATGGTTAGTTCCGAACCGATCTGACCGGTGGAGCCGATAATTAATACATTTTTCATAGTTTGCTATTTGCTTTAAGTTTTCTTTTGGAAGCAAAGATAGATAGAAAACTGCATATTTTATCAAAATTTTCTCTATAATTTAATCGGATATCAAAAAAAAATAAGAACTTTGTCAAGTCAGACTGATTTTTAAACTTAAACTATATACTTAATAAAAAAACAAAGCTATGTATGGTAAAATGAAGGAGTTCCTTGCGAAGGAACTGGCTGATATTAAGGCAGCCGGATTGTATAAAAATGAACGTATAATTACCACACCTCAGCGTGCGGACATCAAGGTGAATGACGGAGAAGATGTGTTGAACTTTTGTGCCAACAATTATTTAGGTTTGTCAGATAATCAACGCTTGATCAATGCTGCCAAAGAGGCGATGGACACACATGGCTTCGGTATGTCTTCCGTACGCTTTATCTGTGGAACTCAGGATTTGCACAAACAGCTGGAAGCTGCCATTTCTGATTATTTTAAAACAGAAGATACTATACTTTATGCAGCTTGTTTTGATGCTAACGGTGGTTTGTTCGAACCGCTGTTTACAGAAGAAGATGCTATTATTTCAGATGCGTTGAATCATGCATCTATTATAGATGGTGTACGCTTGTGTAAGGCAAAACGCTATCGTTATGCCAATGCTGATATGGCTGACTTGGAACGTTGTTTGCAGGAAGCGCAGGCACAGCGTCATCGTATTATTGCTACAGATGGTGTATTCTCGATGGATGGTAATGTGGCTCCATTGGATAAGATTTGTGAACTGGCGGAAAAATATGACGCGTTGGTAATGGTGGATGAATCTCATTCGGCCGGTGTGGTAGGTCCTACAGGGCATGGCGTGGCCGAACAGTTTAATGCATACGGGCGTGTGGATATCTTTACTGGTACATTAGGTAAAGCATTTGGTGGGGCAATGGGAGGATTTACCACCGGTAAGAAAGAAATTATTGATATGTTGCGCCAGCGTTCCCGTCCTTATTTATTCTCTAATTCTGTAGCTCCTGCCATTATCGGTGCTAGTCTGGAAATGTTTAAGATATTGAAAGAAAGTGATGCTTTGCATACTAAGCTGATGGATAATGTGAATTATTTCCGTGACAGGATGCTGGCTGCCGGTTTTGACATTAAACCAACTCAGAGCGCGATTTGTGCTGTGATGCTTTATGATGCGAAACTGTCTCAGGATTTTGCCGCCAAGATGCAGAAAGAGGGCATATATGTAACCGGTTTCTATTATCCGGTTGTTCCGAAAGGACAGGCACGTATCCGTGTCCAGTTGTCTGCCGGGCATGAAAAGGCACATTTGGATAAGGCAATTGCTGCATTTATTAAAGTGGGCAAAGAACTTGGGGTGATTAAATAATCAGATTTGAAAGCTATCCAGTAAAATAAGAGCAGTAAACGGTTGTATAACAATTGTTTACTGCTCTTTGTAGCCCCGAGGGGAATCGAACCCCTATCTAAAGTTTAGGAAAGTCTTGTTCTAACTCTAATAATCAGTGGATTACAACGGATATTGTGATTTTTGTAGAATATTTGTAGAAATAGTATAATAATTAGGCTTTCTACAAAGAAAATGGAAAACCCCACTTCTACAAAAAGAAGCGAGGTTTTCACTAATGCAACACCGATATAAATTCGGCACTGCAAAGATACAAAAAAACGTGCGTACTTCTCAGTATGCACGTTCTGAAATGAAAAAAGTATTCTACAAAAGCTATTTTTTTAGCTCTATATATTCAGTATATGTAATTTTGTTGTGTGGATTTGAATTTACAACATCCATCTTTATAGCCTTCACCCCAAATCGGAAGAAAAGAAACTTTTTCGGTATCTTGTGTATGATATGGTGTAATGTATCGGCACTTTCTATCTTAGCGAATAATACCCCTTTATCAATAGTTCCCCTTAAATCTATCCAAGAATCACGCCATCGAAAATTTAAAAGAGTATCAAGCTGGTTGCGATACACTATGCTATCACGTACTTTTGTTTCTATTTCTATTTCCGTTTTAGTGGCTGTTGTTGTAGCTGCCTGAATGCGTTTGAGCTTTATATTCAAATCATCTACTGTTTTGGTAAGATCCTTGTTTTTCTTTTCCAACTCATTTTTCGTCAGTTCCAGCCTTAAAACAGAAGTAGCGTTTTTCCCTGCTTCCGTTTTGTAGTGTTCCACATCTGAAAGTAATGCTGCTTGATTACTATCCAAGCGATCACGTTCTTTCCTTACGCTATCCAATCGTTTAAACAGAAAGATATTTGTTCCTACGAGTAAAACAAGCGCAATAAATAAAAATTTACGCATACTCTTCTATATATTTAAGGATTGAATCAACGTGCAACTGGATAATTTGAGCCTTTCCTTCAGGAGATAGTAGAAACTTGCAATCTGTTTCATTATCCATAAAGAAGTTTTCCGTTAAAACAGCCGGGCATGAAGTCTTTTTGAGAATGTAGAAATTATTTTCCCAATCTCCATCCCCATCCGACCAATCACCTCTAATTTTCCAAGTTCCTCCAAACATTCTATTAGCCATATCCCAAAAAACTTGCGCCAAATCATCAGCTTTTGTTTTTCCAGGACTGGTATGTATTTCCCATCCTGTACCCTTGCCAGTTCCAGAAGCGTTACAATGAATAGAAACAAGAAGCGTTTTTGTCTTACCGTATCGGGCTGCTATCTCGTTTGCTCTTCTGGCTCTTTCTGCTAAAGGTACGTCTATATTTTCCTTTACCAACAATTCAGCATCTATACCTTTTGCTCGTAATTGGTTATATACGCCTTTGGCAATTTCTCTGGCATATTCCCACTCAAATAACTGTGATCCGTCCGACCACTTCGGAGATCTTTTACCTGGTGTATTTTCTCCGTGTCCGTTGTCTAATAATACTTTCATACGTTTTTATTTTCATTTTTTTCGCTTAAACATTTGGTTACTCCAGCCGAAGCAAACAAAGCAGTGATAGCACCGACAAAAGCCGATAATCCCATAAGATCGGTTTTGATAGACTTGTTTACGATTACTTCATAAACCAAAATAAAACCGACAATAAGCAGAAGGAAGCACCCCATTAAGGTAACGGCAACAAGAAAAAAACTCTTGCTACTGTGCCCTGATCCATTTTTGATAAGTTCTTTCAAATATTCTGTTACTCTCATAACTTGCGCTCTTTTACTTCTGGAAGGATATACTGAATGTGCATGGCTGCAAAATGAAGTTTTTTTCTGATTGCTTCCTCATCAAAATCATCAGGGATGGATTCTGTAAAATCACAGACCAAAGAACCAACCCAATCATGGGTAGTATCATGTAATTTTTGAACGATTAAAGACTGTGTTCCATTGGAGCTAAACATAGCCTTTGCACGTGTTCCATCCAAACTATCAATATCACGTATCAGCATAAGTTCATTTCGAGCCATTGAAGCCGTAAACTTTGGAAGTTCAGACATCTTAATATCTTGCCAAAAGTCACTAATACGGGCAACCCCTTTAGCGGTAACTTCATACAAGATTGTGAGATAATGATTATCTCCTAAAGGATATGGTTGTATAATATACACACGATCACATGAAAGATCATTCAACACTTTATGAATTTCACCATACACACGAGCAGAGTTTTCACTTCTGCGAGTGCTTTTTCTTTCTAATTGTCTTTCAAGTTCTTTAGCCTTAATATCAGCAAGCCGATTATGCTTTAACTGATTATACGCAAACCAGCCCGTACCCAAAGCTGTTATACACGCAAATAATGCTGCCCAATCCATATTTTATTAAGTTATTGATTAATAACTGCAAATATAATCATTCTGGTGTATATATACACCAAAAGTAAAAAATTAAACGCTTCATTATTAATAATGGATATACTCTATTGAAACCCCACTCATGCTTAGAGCACTCCATCCGCATTTCTCAGCCGTTATAACATAGTAACTTATATCTTCCCATCTTATTCCATTATAAATGAAAACAGAATCATACCTTGAAATGTACACCCAATTTTTTTCAGGATTTTCTGGAGCTTGATCCAGTTTCCCTTTCCATATTATCGGGTTGTTTTCGTATGTTGGGATTTCATTCCATTGACCGAACCAATAGACATAATTTCTGTTTTTTTCAGTATTATAATACATATAACCATTTGATGGGTTTGAGATAACCTTATTTGACTGACCTTTCCAACTTAAAAGTGACGGGCTGTATGCCCCTTTTTCAATAATACCTATTAGTTCAATGACACCATTTATCCATGTTATCTTATTAGGGTCTGTCCATGACAATAAGTCTGATTCAGAAGAATTTGAGGATGTTCCCCTTAATTGCCCCCCATCATCAATACAAACTGAACTGTACCTAATACTTCCTACTGTTCGGGTATATGGTGGATAACAGCCATTATGTAATATTACCCTTGAACCTATGTATTGGATTTCATTTGGCAATATTATAGTAGCCCCGTTACTTTCTCCCTCCATATCGACCTTTAGATTTAATTCTTTATTGATTTTATAGCCGTATTGTCCTTGACTGCTGTCTTTTGTATATATAGCGTCACTTTCCTCTACTAAATGGAAATTCGTTTTCAAATACCCAGAAAATGTTCCCGAAGTTCCTTCCATTGAGCCATCATCCAATATCTTAAACTTTCCATCCTTTGAAAAAACTTTCTTTACAATTAAATTGTTTGTGTCAATAAGGTCATTTTTCAGATAACCTCCTTCAATAATTGTCTGTTTTAGTACAGCATTGTCCTTTAAGTCCTTAAAACTGCCACCAATAAACTCATCAAACTTTTGTGAATATTCATCCGAATACCCTTTCAGTTTGTCTTGAATAGCCTTGTGTGCAACTTCTACAGCAGTGTTAAAGTCGGCATACGCACTGTTGAAAGTGGCATATTTGTTATCAACATTGTTTTTTTCGGTTACAGTGGTTCTACCATCGGCGATAGCGGAATTGATTGCGCTGATAAGGTTTTCAATACTGCCCATAAGCGTAACCTTGGCATTCAGAAGCCCGGTTTTTGCCGTTCCCGTAAGATAGGCGTTTGTGTACAGTTTGTTATACGCAGCTTCCACGGCAGCTTTCGTGTTGTTCACTGTGTTGATGTACTTTTCAATTGCTTTCGCTTCCGCTTCCGTAATTATGCCGTCAGCAAACGCACCGTTCACATAGTTATTCAGATTTCCAATGGCAGTATTAGCGTTTTTTGCGCTCTCAACAGCGGTGTTGGCGGTGTTCTGTGCTTGGGTTATTAGATTGCTCACATCTTCCCATTCGCTAAGTTCGTATAATCCCGATGAACCCGACTGGAATCTTATCTTTCCTGATATAATACTATTCAATAGATCAAAATAAGTTTTTCCATCAGTCGAAACAATTTTATCAGTTGTTATTCTTCCAGGAACTATTTCAGTAAAGCCGAATAGTTCAATAAATGAACGTTCTCCTTCAAATTCACTGTTTAGAATACCTACAAGGAAATGATAATACCCCTCTACACCTTCCAGCTTGATAGCGTTTTTACTTAAAACGTATGATCCAGTAGTGCCATTTTTATTAGCCTTCACATAGAGATAATACCCTACGGTTTCCGTCAAAGTTGGAGAAGTGTATTTTTCAATATCCCAAAACTTATACTCACTGGCTTTATGCCCAGAAGAAAGTGTATCAATCCCGATAGTCATGTGTTGTAATATTCCACCTGGAGCTGAAAGCACTTTCTTTTTGCTGTCATAGGTAACGAAATATTCTACTTGTGTCGGATTGGTTTTGTTGTTCACGAAACGAAACTGCAAACTTTCATCGCCAACAAGCAAACTCATTGTTTGTACCGAAATCGGACTGATAGAGCCTGAGAAATGCAAAAGAGCGTCATTCAACATTGAAATAGTTTCTTTTGCATCCCTGAAACGTCTTTTTGTAAACTGGATAGAGTTTTTATATTGGTTATCGGTTTTAACCTCGTTACTCTCTATCTTGTTTAATTCGCTTGAAACCGTTACGCCAGTAGTAGTATTGGATAATTCAATAATCGGGCTGTAAGGTCTGTGTATATACTCCTTAATACTGGTAATCCTTATCTTTATACCTTCTGGTATGAATTGCGGATCTTTAAAGAGTATATAACCGCCCAATTTTATTTTGCCACCAATAGAGAGCCAACGCTTTTTGGAATAAATGCTATCCAATTCTCCTTTGAATGTGAATTTTGGATCTTCATTCTCATAAAGATATTTGGCTGCTTCCCTGAACATATCCCAGCTTGCACCTTCTTTCGTTGAGTTATTGCAAATGTACGCATCCGGCAACTGTATTCCGAACACAGCGTATTTATCCCCCAGGTTAGGCTTATATATGTCATTGGGCATAATCTGACCGTCTATTTCTTGTGGTGTTATCAAGAATTTACGTTCTTTATGAACATATTTAACTTCAAACTCTTTATTACTGCCAGCAAGCATACCAGACTGAAATATAACAGTCATGTTATTGCCTTCTATCACGTAATCCTCAAAATTCAGATCATCAGGAATAGAACTATCTATAAAATCATAGAAATTCTTTTCTTTATCAGAAACAACAACATTAGAAACACTGCCTACTCTTTTAGGTGAAATATGAGAACAATCCAAACTATCCTCTTGAACATCCGTAAGGGTTGTATCAGCCCGTTTTATATACAAGCCTTCCGCATCCGAAACGTAAGCACGCCCTTCATACTCCAATCTTTGATTTTTGGGCAAAAGCAATTCCTTAGATCCATATTTGCTAAAGTCTATATTCTGCTCCCCACCTTGAACGTACAATATGGTAACTGGTCTATTTCCGTCCTTGTTGGAGCGTCCTAAACCTGGAACAAAACCTTTATCTTTCCCATATTCAAGAGGCAAAGGCTCACCCTTGTTATATTCAACTTTACGCAAGTGTATCGTTTTGATAGCTGGATCTATTTCATACTCCGTCTTAAACGTATCGGCAATAGTAGGCAAAGCCTCACTACAAAAGATATGGTTGTAGTTAATAGTCTTTTCTTCTGCTTCGATACATTCGCCAACCTTCCAACCGCTATCTCTCATGTTGAGATTATCTACAATTAACTGTAGATGCTCGTGAGGTTTTGCAGTGTAATCGAACTTTAAACGCTTAGAAACAATATCCCGGCATTTGTATTTACCCAATATTGCGCCTATGTCATACATTACAAGAGTGTATTCAAAATTCCGACTGCTTTTCTTCTTGAAGTCGTCAGGATCCATAAGGTAGTAAGTGATATTCTTGTAGATACAATAAGCTCCTACGGGAATGTTTATGAACTCTTCACTGGCAAAGTACAGATAAAGAGTGCCTACATTCTGTAAAGCCGTATATCGGTAGCTGCTTGTATCTACCAGAATATCAATCTCCTTGTTGTTGAAATGTATTTTCATGTTTACTAAGTGAATTGATAGATCTTACCATTTCCGCATTTCATCCCTTTAATCGTAGTGCTGAAAGGGAAAGCGTCTTTGGGGATCTGATCCAAAGTTTTCTTTAAAGAAGCTGCGTTTGTGAAAAACTTACCATCCGCACCATTGCTATGTTTAAATTTCACAAGGTATCTTCCTTCACCGTGCGAAGTCTTTACATCTGGAATGAAATCTTCTACAATGATCTCACAGTTCAGCACGTCCGAAATAGAAACCTGGCTACAGTTGAACATTTTACGTTCATCTTGTACGGTTACACCTAACTCACTAAACTTTTTCATCATAATATAATATTAAGTTCCTTACAATCGCTATCTATCATTTCTTTGATAGCTTTTCTCTTTTGCAAATATTCCTTGTAATCATCGGTAGCTGATTTTTCAGTAAGAATACCGAGCTGGGCAGCGTTATAATCATTGATAATCTTGGCTTCTTTATCCGAATCCCACAAATGGGTAATAACTGCCTTTTTCAGTTTATCATTTGTAACCATTCCCCAAACAACAACTTCGTTACAAGTCCATTTTGTAGTTTGCCCATTATCTCCAGCTTCTCCAAAATGGTTTTCTACTTGAACTTCCTGAATATCCCAACGGTATGTGTAAGAACCATTCCCGTTAGCCTCTAACTTAGAAGGCTTAAAATCGTAGTGTATCATATACTTGCTTTTTAATTATTGTTTTTAATAGATGCTTAGAATTACTGTATTTAGCCCAGCCAAACCAACTGCAAATAACTTGCTTGTATTCCATATCGGAAATGTGCTTTTTCTTATTCAGCTTGGCTGCCTTCCTACATAGGTTCTTTTTGATTCCCTTCCGAATAAGGGTATGGGTATGGTAAAAGACATACCCGACAAAATCAATACCTCTATGGCTATCAATTTTGAATACTTGAAACTTCCATTTCTTTTTTCCAGTTTTAGGATCCACTTTACGAAGTGATAGCTTTAAATTGTCATGCAGATATTCTTCAATCTCTATACGGAGTTTGTGAAGCTGTTTAGGATCATCGCCTAAAATCACAATATCATCTGCATACCTAAAGTAATATCTTACCTTCTTAACCTCCTTTATCCAGTGATCGAAGTAAGCCAGATAAATATTAGCAAAATACTGACTTAGATAGTTCCCTATGGGTACGCCATCGGCACTGTCTATAATCACGTCAAGCAACCAAAGCAGATCTTTATCTTTGATTTTCTTCCGTAATATTGTTTTCAAAATATCATGGTCTATACTTGGATAGAACTTCACTATATCCATTTTCAAGCAGTAAGTAGTGTGTTCTGGATCTTCTTTCAAAGCCTTCTTTACTTTATCTGCTGCTTTATGAATACCACGATCCTTAATGCAAGAATAGGTATCTTCTGTAAATAAGGACACCCATATAGGCTCCAGAATATTCATAATGGCATGGTGCAAGATCCTATCAGGATAATAAGGCAAACGGTAAATAAGCCGTTCTTTGGGATCTCTGATTATAAATACCTCATATTTAGAATTTACAAAAGTCTTGTTTTTCAAAGATTCGTGAAGAGCCAGTATGTTTGCTTCCCTATTCCTATCGTGTCGTTTGACACCATAAGAACGCAACTTGCCTTTTCTGGCTTTTTCATCAGCCAGGTGCAAGTTGTCAAGTGAAATAATTTGCTCGTATAAATTACTTAATCTCTTCATATTCTTTGTTTTTCGTACTCAGAGCCTTCGGTTTCCCTACCAGCACCTTTATGAGTTATGTTATCTTCTACCAATAGGTAAGGTCGTTGCTTCGTATGTTGAGTTTATTTTGAAAAATCATAGCTGAGAGCTGACATTCGCATTCGTATTCGAGGGGGTGTTATTCGTATTCGCATAACCGAAGCCTGCATGATCGCCATTATTCGTATTACCGCTGAAAAGGACACCCACCAGCAACCAACCTATATTTATTTGTTTATTAACCATTTAGGTTTTGCAGTCTAAACCAGGCTCGTTTCACGATTCAGGAATAAAACAAAGCCGAGAGCCGACATACGCATACGTAGCCGAGGGGGCGTTA
>ERZ780017.250-NODE-250-length-10256-cov-22.8115_pt1 | contig 10256 bp, 9 predicted proteins | sample MGYA00511867_ERZ780017 | MGnify/ENA primary metagenome ERZ780017 (study PRJEB29588, sample SAMEA2157043) | human gut metagenome | biome: human gut; feature: human-associated habitat; material: faeces | place: Denmark | collected 2008/2010 ...
GGATGGATGAACCCCTCCACCAAGTTGCTGCTCACCACAGGCTTCTGCGGTGGCTTCACCACCTTCTCCACCTTCATGAACGAAGGTTCATCGCTGATGAAGGATGAGCAATATCTCTACATGATGCTCTATCTCTTCAGCAGCCTCATCCTTGGCCTCATCGCCGTGATGGCTGGACATCAGTTGGCAAAGTTTTTCTGAAAAAATGATTCTCTGCTTAATTTTTCCCCTACATTTGTCTTATAACTCAGCACCCCTATTGAAAACTTTGAATAGAAAAGGCTCGAAATATGAAAGCGGCTTCGTAAGCAGTTGAAGCCTATTGCATTATTCTGATAGAAACTATAAAAATATAGTTGACCACTTTAAACTTTATTAATAATACACGTTGACTCACATTAACGTAACAACTCATGACAATATGGGTGAACTGAGTAGTTACAACTATTATAGTCGATGTAGCGAATGGTGACGATGAAAGAATGGTGAATGCGCTTGCACTTATCATCGTGGCAGATAGCCCCTTGTCGTTTTTTATTCATTTTATCCATCGTACTGAATAAAATCAGCACTTTTTTATTCAATACAATGGATAGAATGAATATTTTTTTGTATCTTTGTCTCGGTTTAATCAATTCATCTGAAGAGAAATGAGAACAATTATCAGTAACCAGAAAAAGGAACGGGATATTCTGCTTTCCCGTCCTTACCTTACACGTCATACCAAATATGATGAGGATGAACTGTTGGCAAGCAAGCAAATCAAGTTGATAACGGGTCCCAGAAGAACTGGCAAATCGACAGAGGCTTTGCTGATGCTGAAAGGCAGGAACTTTGCCTATCTGAATTTTGATGACGGCAAACTCCTGAGTGCATGGGACGATGATTTGGTTTGGGAAACATTACATGCCGTTTATCCCGACTTTGAGTATCTTCTGCTTGATGAGGTTCAAAATCTGGATGGTTGGCATTTATGGGTTTCCAAACTTTACCGCATGGGAATCAACATGGTTATTACGGGAAGCAACGCCAAATTGCTGAGTAGCGAAATGGCAACATTGCTCACAGGCAGATATATCCAAATAGAGATGCTGCCTTTCAGTCTTTCTGAATTCTTTATCTGGAACCACAGAAATCTTTCGGAAGTATCAGAGATGAAAGACAGCGCATCAGACCTCTCGCTTATTGCAGACTATCTGCACCATGGTGGCTATCCAGAGACTGTAGCAGCAAGAAGCCTGACCCAAAACTATCTCTCCACACTCTTTGATTCCATCATTTGGAAAGACATTGCCAAGCGTCATAAAGTACGCAATGTAGAGGATTTGAACAACCTGGCCATGTATCTGGTTTCTAACTTCTGCAATCCATTCAGTGCCAACGAACTGGCAGAAACGCTTGGATTTTCAAGCGTAGCAACAACCAAGAAGTTTATGGGATATTTAAGTGAGCCCTATCTCTTGTATTATCTGCCACGTTACAACAACAAGTTGAAAGTAATGAAGAAAGCTCCACAAAAAGTATATGTGGTTGACAATGGTTTTGTAGAAGCCAAGGCTTTTAGTGTGAGTGAGAACTTAGGCAGGTTATTGGAGAATCAGGTTTTTATAGAGTTGGTTCGCAGGGGATATCATGCAGAAACATCACTTTTCTATTATCGCTCCCGCAATGACAAGGAGATTGATTTTGTTACAAGGCAGGGTGCTCATGTAGAAAGTCTTATACAAGTATGTTATGACCTCTCATCCGAACGAACGCTCAAGCGGGAAGTAGATAGCATCATTGAATGTGCGGGGGAACTCAAATGCTCCAATCTGATTATTGTCACGATGAATGAGGAAAGAATAATTGAGAAAAATGGTTATAAGGTCAAGATTTTGCCTATATATAAGTTTTAATGAGCTGCAACACTGTGGATACCGATTTGCTAACAAGGATTTTCTACCGATATGTTCTTAGTTCTTCTATCGGATAGCCACGGTTTTTTCTCCTAAAACACTTGCGAAACTTGAATCTTATAATATTAAATAGGAGAAGAATTGGGCAAAGAAGCCCTTTTCTCCTCAAAAAACTATATATTTGCAAACAATTAAAACAATATCGCAAATGATATGAGAACAGAGGAGTCAGCATCCCGAGAAGCAGTTCCTGGTAACACCCATCGGTTGCGGCATTGCCGGATTTGACCCAGAGAACATCGCCCCACTGTTCAAGGAGGCAAAGGTGCTAAAGAACATCACCTCCCCGAGAGTTTCTGGGAGGTGATGGAGTAAATGTCAAAAAGTAGACATCGATGTAGCGAATGTTTCGCAAGTTGAGTCAATTATTTCACGTACTTCTTTCCATCCTTGATATAGATGCCGCTTTCTGGCTCCTGACTCAACTTGCGACCTTGCAAGTCGTAGATGCCATGCAGAATATGTTCCTCTGCGGTATTCACATTCTCTATGCCAGTAGCATAACCTTCACCTATCACATAAATAGGCATAGTCTTAGCGTCGGAAGACAAAGGTTCATCTGCACCTCCGAAAGGATTCTCGCGTATAGTTACGTTCATATACCAACTTTGTGGCGCAGGCACATCATCGTCAGTTCGCAAGACCAGTCCACCATCTTTTATGATGTAATTGATAGCATCCTCCGAGTTAGACGCAAGGTTTTTATTGGCTTGATAAACACCATTAAAAACATATTTTCTTGTCATACTCATACAGTCGATAAATTTTTCCTTCGCTGCAGAAAGCATGACATCTGCCAACTCGATGGTCTTTTCTCCATCACTCTCACACATGATCAAGCTTGGATAGTTTGCTTTAGAGAAACCAGACTTCAACTTCTGGACGTTCAGTCGCGTAATGGTTTCATCGACCACTTCGATGTCCACTGGGGTTGCCACGTTTAAACCATTGCTTGTCAACTGTTCAAGACTCATCCTAAATGGCACATAGAGCGATTGCCACTTGTAGGCATCGAATGTACGAATGTACTTGAAGTCAGCCACCTCTATATCTACCGGGCTATTATAAGCCTCGCCATCTGTGAGCGTCACTGCCTCGGCAGTGTACTTGCCATCAGCGTAGATCAGTTTCAGGTTGTTGCCAAGAATGCCACAGAAGTGCTGAATGTATTTTATGTTCTCATTGTTTGCATTGCAGTTGATACACACATCCCCATAGAGTCCATTGGCATCTGGGTGTCCAGCCATCTCAAATACGTGTGGAACAGCTCCATCCTCACCGAAAATGCTATTATCATTGGTATAAACATCAGTTATCTTGTCACATTCCTTACCATGATATACAGTATTGTCACCAGTAGATTTCAACACAGGATAAGCATCACCATTCTCACCAAGTTTCTGATACCAAGCCAAATCGCCAGAAGTTTTATTGTCATTTAACGCCAATGCCACCTCGCCACTCTTTATCTGCTGTTTGGTGAATGCCTTGACCACGTTCGCTTCTTCCTTTCCGTCTTCGAAAGTCAGACTTCCTGTACCAACTATTTTGATGTTCTCAGATGAGTTGTTCAGCAAAGCCTCCTTGTTGTAAGCTACAATGCCCTTTGCGGTTAGTGTACCACCTACATAACCTATAATGATTCTTGAAGAGCCATTTGTATTCGTCACATCTCCATAACTGAACACATTCTGGATACTGCTGTTTTTCAATGTACTTCCTGCTATGCCACCGGCATGCCAACCTGTACTTGTAATCTTGCCATAGTTGGCGCAATCTTCGATACATGTTCCATAAGCATAGCCTATGATTCCACCAATATATTGATTTCTACCGTTTTCAACGGTTCCGTAATTGGTACAGCGCTTGATGTTTCTCTCAAAGCTATCACCTGCAATTCCGCCAACACTTCCTGTACCCTTCACGCTGGAGCGATTCTCGCAGTTTTCGAGATTTATTTTGGCTATTCCAACGATACCGCCAGTATCTTCTTGTCCTATAACAGTACAATTGTTTGTGGTTTTAATGCCCTTTATATGTGCTGGAGAATTTGTGGATGCGCATGCATATCCTGCCAAGATACCTGTTTTATATGTCTTCTCATTTGTTGTGCTCACATTCTCCACCTTAGCATTGCCAAAGATAAGGTCTTGGATAGTCGCACCGTCAGTATAGCCGAAAAGCCCCACATGGTTTTGTGCTGTCTTGATATAGAGATTGGAGATGGTGTGTCCCTGACCGTCCATATTTCCCTTCCACCGATTATTGTCATTGCCTATTGGAAGCCAACTCAAGAGTTCCTTGCCGTCTTCAGCCGCATGGCAATAGTTCTTGAGGTCGATATCCGCAGTCAGCATGGCAGATGCTGATGAGTGAATAGTTCCAGCTGCTTCGCCATCGTCCACGATAGTTCCGTTCACATAGTCGCGGAACCAAGCCAAGTGGCAAGGTTTGGATATCAGGTACACCCCACTTTCCTGTGAAGGCTTTACAGCCACATAATGCTGGCACTGATTGCAATAGCCATCTTCATCGTTTTTATGTCCAAGGGCAGGCTTCTCTGCGATTGTTACATCAGTCAATTCTTCTGTCAATTGGCTGTCGGAATATGTCCTAAGGCAGTCCTGACATTGCCAATATTCCTTGGTTGCCGCCTCTGTACAAGTAGCGTTTGTTGCAACGTGGTGATTTATTGTCTGTCCGTGTTGATACTTGATTGCGGAACTGGTAGTATTGTTGGTGAAACTACCTGAGATTATCTCGTACGTCATACAATTTACAAGTGAATTATCTGAATAAACTGTATGTTCCGAACCAATGACGGGATAACTGTCTCCATCATTAGCCAGATTTTGTCCCCATTTCGCTTCGCTCGAAGCGTTTTGCTGGAGCAGATAGGCAACAACACCGCTTTTCAGTTGGGTTTCTGTAAATCCTGTTGCGTTATCTTCTGAGAGATTGTCGCTTCCGAAGGCTTTTACAGTTTGTCTTGGCTGTTTACGGTCAGCTTTGCGCCACTATAGTATGCCACCATGCCTTCAGTGACCCCTTTGCTGGAATAACCGCATACCATGCCTCCACGTTTAGTATTATTTGTAGCTGACACATTGCCATAGCAGAACACGTTCTGCATCTTGCCTTTGGATACATAACCTGCCATGCCGCCGACATTATTGGTTCCTTCTATATTTCCATAGTTGGCGCAGTCTTGGATCGTTCCGCTACTGTAATAGCCAACCAAGCCACCGACAGTATTACTTGTTGCCGTTACATTTCCATAGTTGGCACAGGCGGTCATAGAATTACCAGTTCTACTGTAGTAGCCAAAAAGACCGCCAACATCTTCTTTTCCTTGTACCGTGGCGTAGTTCACGCAGTTGCTTGCGTTGCCATCAAGTGAACCTGCAATACCGCCAGTGTAATTACCTCCTTTTATCTGGCAAGTATTTGATATTTTGATATTTTGAAGGGTGCTTCGCCATAATGCATTACCAACCAAAACTCCTGCGTAACTGTTCGTATTTGTCACATTCGCATACTCAAAGGTTAGGTTCTTGATTGTACCTTCATAGGTATAACCGAAAAGTCCCATATATTTTTGTTCTGCATTGATATAAAGGTTGGTGATGGTCTTCCCATTTCCGTCGAAAGTGCCTTGGTATGGTTTATTAGAATTTCCAATAGGCACCCAACTCTGTTCATCTATCTTTTTAGAGGCATCAGCCGCATGACAGAAGTTCTTTAGGTCTATGACCTCAACATTATCTGCAATCTTAGCGCAGATTTTTTTATTTCCGCCATTCACCTGATCGCGGAACCACGCCAACTCCTCAGCTTTGGTGATGATGTAAGGATTGCCTACTTTGCCATCACCTTTGGAAGGCTGCGTTTGTGCCCATGCCCCCCCATAAGGCATGAGGATAGCCATCACGAGCAGCAGCATCGTGAATAGCCTGTTTCTTTGTTTTTTGTTATTCATATCTGTAAATTATTATTATTATACTTTCTTACATATTTTCTCTCATTGCCATCAGATATACTGTCATTCCCAGGATGATGACGAAAGTCAATCCGAGAAACAGATAGATATAATATCTCCCCCTCTTGATGAAATCACAGAAGCTGTAGCGAGCCTTGTAGTTTTCATCAAGATATATCCTGTAGTCTTGAACCATGGCATAGCTCATGACTATGGCGAACAGCAGAAGAAACAATGCCACAATGAAAATAGCCTGTTCCTCTTTCGTGAGAGTCTCTATCATATTTCCCATGGCGCAAAAATAGTGTTTTTCTTCGGAAAAAGGTGTCCACTTCCCCCACTTAGGTGTCTACTTCCTACAAAATAGGTGTCTACTTGGTGGGGGAAGTAGACACCTAAGGCGTGATTTTATTGTATTTTCGCTCTCCAGACAGTTGGGGAGCAACCTTCTTTCTCTTTGAATATGCGATAGAGATAGGAGCGTGAAGAGAAGCCACATTCGGCAGAAATGATGTCGTTGTTGTAGTCGGGATAGTCGAGCATCATCTTCTTTGCCGCCTCGAAACGTACCTCGGAAAGCCAGATGCGGAAGGTGGAGTTCAGGCAGGAAGTGAAGTAGCGTGACAACTCGTTCTTGGAAATGTTCAGCGAGCGTGACAGGGTGAACATGTTTACTGTGGTGTCTTTATAGCCCAACTCTTCGCACCACTTGTCAAGCTTCTCCTTGATGGCTGCCTGACGCTCCTGAGAAAACGACGGTAAGTTTTCTTTACTATCAGCAGACTCTGCATCCTGCCCATCGGAGCTTTCTGTTATTTCATCTGCGAGGGCTGCGCTTTCTTCTTCCTCCTTATCCAAGAGTTCCTCGGTAGGAACGTAATTGTAGCCCAAAGCCACGAAACTCAGATTGAAGAAAAGGATAGAGAGCAGAGCCAACGGGCCTATTATATATAATAAGGTGGTGGAGAGGATGGCGAAAGGCATGGTAAGGGTAGAGAAGAACAGGGCGAAGACACTGGCTCGGGCATATCGCACGTAGGGCAGCATGTCGCCACCAGTCATCAGCTCTAACATTTTCTTGCGTTTCCGCATCTCAATCATAATCATATAGATGCAATATGCTACGTTTGCGCCGAACAATACGAGCATCGCATAGAGCCAATTGCCGATGTTAAGACTTCCGCTATTGCTGTAACCTATGCAGAAAACTGCGATGATGGCGGCATAAATGCAAGTGCATACGATGTTCATCTTTCGGCGGTTGGCATGGGTCGCCTCAATGTTGTATATGCCCATGGAGATAGTGGTGAAGCATGGGGTATAGACCAAGATATTGAAGACAGCTCCCAAGTCATCGCTTTTCGCACGAAAACCCAAGAGCATCTGCAAGAGATATTGTATGGCAAGCCCCAACATGCCTGCAAGTATCAGCCAGCGTGACCACTCATAGCGTCGGTTGACCCACTTCATGTGCAGGTGGGTGATGCCGAGGATAAGGGCATTGATGAGCATGAAGATGAAACATGCAAACTGGAGGAAATATAAAAAGTCCATCATTCTTACTATTTTGTTGTTACTTTCTTGTATTTTTGATTGCTTGCCGTAGGATTTTCAGGGTTGGTCATCTGCAAATATCCTGCTGCAACAAGGGAGGTAATGTAACGTTCACGGTTCTTGGAATGCATGCTGACTCCAATTCTGTCAAGTATCTCTTTGGTGGTTCGAGGAACAGAACAGAAATTGACTATATCCCTTTGCTTGTTAGACAATGACACTTTGGGAGTGTCAGAGTGTCTAAGTCGAGTGTCTAAGTCGTTCTCAGAAGTGTCTAAGTCGGTGCCAGAGTGTCTAAGTTGAGTGTCTAAGTCGTTCTCAGAAGTGTCTAAGTCGGTGTCAGAGTGTCTAAGTCGAGTGTCAGAGTCTTGGACTTGGTTACTTTTTTGTTCGACTAGGTTACCGACTTGGTTACTTTCCCCCTCGACTTGGTTACTTTCTTCTCTCCAAACCGTGATGACGAATTCCTGTGCCTTGTCATTATTCATAAATGTGACATTAACATCTTCATCAAGAGCACGAGTGATACCACTGCCCACACCAGTGTATGGCAGCAAGTATATAGCATTGTTAAAAAGGAACATATTGCGAGGCATGGAAGTTCCTGCCTTGATGTCATCAATAGTGAGTCCGTTAGGCAATGCACCCGGACTGTGAATCTCAACACGATTGTCGAAAATGAAAATGCGAACAGGGGCTTTCATGTTCAGCGAGCGATGTACAAGGCTGTTTACCGTGAACTCAACCAAACTGGTATAAGGTATTTCCAACTTACCCATGCTGTTGAATTCATCTCCCACCTGCACATTATGCAGATTACGAGTGAAGAAATCCATGATCGTGTCATATTGATGAAGCAGGTTTCCCTCCATATCTGCATCATTCACCTTGTCACGAAAAACCTTGCTGCCAACGCTGTTGCCTGCAAAACAGATACACTTGGCTGTCATCATTGGCATCCAGCGTTGGGTGTATTTGCCAAACAAAAGCATGGCAGCAACGGTCAGTGAACCATCAGGACGGATAAATCGCAGATTGCGAAGTATCTTCTCACAGTCATGCCCCTTAGCTATGGCAGAGCATATCATATCAAGTGATGCTTCATTAAAAGCGTCACCTGTCAAGCCTTTCTTTTCCAACACTCTATCAAAACGGTTGCCAAGAAACTGCTTGATAGTCGCTGCATCAAGGTCGTTGACAGTTGCATCCCTAACTCCAGCCTCGTCTGGAGCAAAACTACCGCAATCGGTCATCATTTCTGCAAGTTCAGCATTATCGAACACTTTACGCTTGTCGGCACCATTCTTCACCCATACGATTCCCTTGTTGTCATGATAAGGCTTGTTGAGTCCTTCCTTCACAGTAGCAACAACCAAGTTGCCATCCTCAACTTCAACAGTATCTATCTTTATCAGAATGGATGGCACTACGTTTTCTGAAGCAATGTCACTCAACAAGTTGGTTGTTTCTTGTACCTCAGAATACGACAAGGCATTGGTTTCTCCGGTCTTATCCTTTATACCAACTACCAATTTGCCACCATGTGAATTACTGAACGCCACTAACTCACAGGCAATATCATATTTGTCGAGAATGCGTTCCTTGAACTGCACCCCCGACACCTCGCCTGCCTTTATCTGTTTCGATATATCGTCCATCATTCTTTGATACATTCTTTGTTCAACAAATCGTTTACATCCACTTTCAGCAAATCAGAAATCCGTATTAAGGTTTCCAAGTCTGGTTGGCAAGTATTGGTGCACCATTTAGAAATGGTTGCTTGGTCTTTACCCAACATTTCTGCCAACCACTTGTTTGAGCGCTTGGTTACTGCCAACATGATCTTCAATCTGTTTACATCTTTCTTTGCCATACATTATTATATAATAGGTGAATACGCTTGCAAAAGTACGAGAATAATTTCAGAAAAAGGAAAAATATTCTCAAAATGTTTACGGAACATGCAAATAGTTGAGCATTTCGCAATATTATTCCTTTCATTGATAATCATAAAATACGAGCGCAAAAGGTCGTTTTGGAGCTTTTTGAGTTACCACTAACACAGAGATAACATAAATATCATTTCATAGCCCCGAACAATCAAAAGACAAAATCGGAAAATTATCGTTGTTTTCCGTGTTAATTTATGTTTTCTCATGCTTTCATTTTGGGGTTTCTTGATTTTGTTGTTCCTAATTTGTTTCTTTCGTCATTTTATCATTCCATATCCTCACACTATCCACATCCTTCGAGGATGCCATACGCCTTGCCATATCTCATGGTGGCGACAGCGATACCATCGGGGCAATAGTAGGCTCCATTGCCGAGGCCCGCTTCGGCATTCCATTACACTTTTCGACACATGATAATACCGAAAGCTTACACTTTCTGGCACATAATATCAATGCAAAGCTACACTTTTTTACACATACGACCAAATAAACATTGAGCATAAAACGGGAAATTAAAATATTTTAAAACAATAAGAACTATTATAGTCGATGTAGCAAATGTTTACGATGAAAGAGCACCTCACGATGAAGGGTCTATACGCCCACCTCTCATCGTGGCATGTAGACCCTTGTCGTTTCCCGTGAAGTGCGGGTGAATATATGTTGCTGAGCACCTTATACTCCTACCCAGCTTAGGAGTAAAACTTCGGTTTATGTTCGTTGCGGGCGGAACTTTTCCGCCCGCAACGGCTTACTGCTTCCTCAAGGTAGGCAATGCTCCTTTAAGTTCGTAACGCCACTCTGAGCCTGCGT
>ERZ780017.253-NODE-253-length-10201-cov-15.8797_pt1 | contig 10201 bp, 6 predicted proteins | sample MGYA00511867_ERZ780017 | MGnify/ENA primary metagenome ERZ780017 (study PRJEB29588, sample SAMEA2157043) | human gut metagenome | biome: human gut; feature: human-associated habitat; material: faeces | place: Denmark | collected 2008/2010 ...
CTTTGATGGTCCGCCAACCTTAGAGCGTAGCGGTTCTGAGCACCGGAGGGCGGTTACATCCTCTCGTCCCTTAGGGACGAGAGGCTTGGTGAGAGAGGTGGAGCCTTCCTTAACGGTAAGGAAGGACGGGTAGGTTTTCGAAAAAAGCCTTTTTTAATGGGAAAAAGCGGTGCCTATGAGCGCAAAGAAAGTTCACTTTCAAATTGCCGAGTGCAGCCCGCTTTGTCAAAAAAGAAGGACGGATTGATTTTAGAAAACCTTCTTATACCACTCTACCATGACCTTAGCCTTTTCCTCCCAGGAAAGCTCCTTTTGTCTTTCCTTACAATTCTCCGAAAGGAGCCTCAGTAAAGACCTATCCTTTTCAAGCTCATTGAGCAATTTAGCGAAGTCATGAGCCGACTGAGAAGGAGAAGAAAGATGAACCTTCCTTCCCACCTTGTCATTCACAGCATCACCTTGACCACAAGTATCAAAACAAACGACAGGGAGATTGTTGCCAATAGCCTCCAGCACAACATGAGGAGTACCCTCAGCCACACTGGTAAAGAGGAATACATCCGACTTCTGCATGATGTCCTGTACCTCATCATGGCTAACAGCACCATGCCAGATACACTTATCAGCAATGCCATAACTCTCTGCCAATAACTGATTGGATTCAGCATCACCGCCACCAACAATATGAAGACGGAGCTTATCGTTTCCACTCTTAGCTACAGATTTTAAAGCCAAGCCCAACTGCTTGCGGAAATCCATTTTACCAACCCAGAGCACATCAAATGTATCTTTACCAGATTTATCCATAATAGGATGCTCCTGCACATAGCACCCCGTCTCATTGAGCAAAGGCGAGTCAATACCCATATATTTTTTGAAAGAGCGCTGCGAGTTAGATGAAGCAGAGAAGATGACCGATGCCTGATGCGCAGCCTTTCTCACACGACCAGAACACCTCAGCTGGATACCCGTCAGGAAGTTCTTCAGACGCATAAACAACTTGGTCTTCAGTCCAGCACCATCCAGATAAGCCACAGGGAACTTATCCTTGGCATCCACAGGTCCCCATACAAACGGCACCCCATTCTCTTGTGATAGTTTCCACAGATACCCTGGCTCACGGAATCCGATCATGTTGAGCTGATGCAACACATCCATCTTCTCCAACTTACAGATATCCTTAGCCATGAGATACGTCTTCCACTGCCACTCCTTATAATATTTATAGAAGCGCCAGTCCCCCTGGTTCCAGCACATCTTCCTGATTTCCTCCGATACCGGATTATAATAGAAGTGCATGTTCTTCCCCTGTTCCAAGGTAGGCACCACCTCCTCTATTTTGTCCCGAAACTCCCCTTCGGTAATAATATATAGTTCACAGAACTTGGCGAGATTACTCACCCAGTTCCATGCCATCCCAGGCTCACTTCCCATACCAGGCGAGCAAGCATATGCATTAATTAGTATCTTCATACATAACAGATATTTCATTAAACCTCCAACGCAAACTTATCTTTCGATAGCAGCGAAAGAAAAGCAGCGGTCATTACCTTTAGCAGATATGCAGCTAAGCAAATGATAGCAAACACAATAACGATGTTCAATGGGAACACACTATTCCACTTATTCGTAATAAGCATAAACTGCACGATATAAATCTCAAGCGTAAGTCCAGCAACAAGAGAGATACCTTTGCCTAAGAACCTCTTGCCGAAGCACCAGTCAGTCCATTTATACGAAGCCACTTTGTACCCATAATACACAAAGCCGTGCAGAGGCACAAGCGCCAGTACCTGGACATCATACATCCATCCTGTCTTGTTCTTTCCGATAGCCAATATCAGGAAATACAAGACAAACGAAAGCGCCATACCGCAAACATCCTTCACCCAATGCCCCATACTTATTCTGTCACGACAGACATACACCATAGCTCCCATCATCATGATGCTGAAATGACATACGAAATGAAAAATCGTATGAAAAGGCGAACCTTCCGCCACAGGCATCCAAAAGAAATAAGCCACAGAGCAAGCTACCGCCAGGCCGAAGAGAGACAACATGTATTTATTGCCCCCCCGATTCGGCATTTAGCAGGCAAAACCTTTATCAGCAGATAGAATAAAGCATAGTAAATTACGATAGTTTGCAAGAACCAATAGTCACTCCCCAATATCAGTTTATCAAATGTCAGCGGAGCATCCCATATCAAGTTAGCTGCCACCACCCAGATAAACACCGCAGGCCACAACCTCCTGATTTTCCCTTTAAACCAATCGATAAAGTTCAGCTCCTTATGCTTTCCAAATCCCATCATCAGCAGATACCCCGCTACAAAGAAGAACAGCGCATTGCCCTGCACCCCAAAAGTAGCAAAGGCAGTATTCACCCCCTCATATAGCGGTTGGAAATGAGAATTTGTGATGAAGATAGCAGCCACAAACTTCATCATGTCCAATGAATATAAACGATCCTGATTCATAGTCTCACTTTTTTACAGTCAACATTCTTTCATGCTCCATTATCTCCTCTTCCGTAAATCTCATTTTGATTAGTTTAGCAGGAATACCACCGATAATACTGTAAGGAGGAAAGGACTTCGTGACCACAGCACCAGCAGCCACAACCGAACCATGACCGATAGTCACACCTTTGAGGATGGTAACATTCGCCCCACACCACACATCATCCTCGATGACGACAGGCTGGTCATATACATTCACCCCATCCACAAATTTCTCCTCCACGGTAACATCCGCGATATATTTGCCCAAGATGTCAATACGATGATCACCAGTGATGATTGTAGGATTCGGACCGAAGAGCACCTTCTTGCCAATAGTACACGGTGCATCCGTACAATAGATAGTACTACCTTTAGGAATCGAAGTACCATCTCCTACAGACAGGTTCCACAATCCCTTGAAATCCGAAGACATCGGACGGATATATACCCCCTTACCACAGTGCTTCATACAGCGCTTCCATACAGGCGCCCACATCTTGTCCCACAAATATGAAGGCACAAGACTTATCTTTTGTAATATCTGAAAAATATTCATGATTTCTAAAAGTCACTATTAATCTTTTAATATCTCCTCATATAGTTTCTCAATACTCTCATTCACCCTAACAGGAGCAAACACCCTCTCTCCGAAGCTCTTGGAATATTCAGCCATATCCCTGCAAAGTTCAGGAGATTCCATCAGTTTGCGAAGCTGCATGGTAAGAGCATCTGCATCATCAAATGGGAAAGTGAGGCAGTTCTTACCTTCTTCTATCACATCAGGCAGACCACCTACAGGAGTAGTTACCACAGCAATACCTCTTGCCCAGGCTTCCAATACCACCATAGGGAAACCCTCGTGGCGGGAGCACATACAATAGATGCTTGCTTTATTCCAGACGTCCTCCTTTTGCTTGCCAGTGATATAACCAGTAAATGTAACACTGTCATTCAATCCCATAGTTTGAGCCATAGCCTGAAAGCGCTCCACTTCACCATTTCCCATGATGGTAACATGCCAGTCAGGGAAATCCGCTTTCAGATTCCTCCATGCCTTCAGGAGCAAATCGGGATGCTTGTTGTCGTTCAGAAAGGCTGCCATGATGATACTCTTCTCCTTGACAGAATAATCCACGGCAGGAGTAGGAGCACAGGCATTATAGACAACAGCAGTCTTGGCTTTCACAGTAGGAAACCATTCAGCAAAACACTTCTGCCACTTCTTTGCCAACAGCACCACACAGTCAGCCCGGTTCAGACACCATATAAACAATTTATTATGTGTATGATCCTCCAACTGATTACCCATGTGGATATGCATGATAATCTTCTTCCTGCCGAGCAATGCCAACAGGAGCACAGGCATTTGAATAATCAGGCAAATCTTATCAGGCACCGTATGGAAATGTACAATATCATACTGCCATATCGTAAACAGCGCCTTGAAGTAAGCCTTCACCGCATACCACAGCTTCACACCATATCCCCTCTGAATTTGCGTACCAAGCCATCCGCAATGATACTTCTCCCAGAAAGGCATCGTCTTCATCAGGCGCAGCACACTCGCCACACCACCACCACTCTGCTCAGCAGAGCCGACCATTAAAACTTTTGAATTCATATTATCCTCTTATCATTGTTTCGTAAGCCTCATTACCTTTTTCACGAATGACCTCATTCTTTACAGCCTCTAATTGCTTTTCTGCCCATTCTCGAACAGTTTGATTATTATGGTTTAGTAAAGGCTTTATACAAGGTATTTGCTGAGCTATAAAATCAGAGAAACCATCAACACCACACCAGCTAAATGTACCCATGTTTGCTCCAAATTCTTCAAGCATTCTCTTTTGGTCACCAAAATTATCACAAAGCCATAAGAAGAAACCGCTAAAGCTATTTTTTCTTCCTTCTGATGAAAACTCATATACAGGACACAAATGAGCTAATCGTGCAGGTAAATTCTCAGGATTCTTTAAACAAGCTGCTTTCAGCTTTTCTTCATCACATTGGAACAATGGCCCTTTACCAGTCCCCAAACCTGATCCTAAATTAAGATATAATGAGATGCGATATGCCAACAATAAATCAGAAGAACCCAAATGCTTCAACAAGTCATCAAGGATGACATCTTGATATTTAGGAAGCAAGTCAAAGTATATGTTGTCAAATGGATTATTTGCATAATCTAAAGACACTAAAACTTGCATTATTTTCTGATGAAAACATAATACCAAGTCCTTATCATCCGTAAATCTAATCAAATCTTCAATATTACTAACTATTTTCCTATTCAGACTATTAGAACTGTCTTTAAAATCAAAAGCGAGCAATATTTCCTTGTAATCTTCTATATGATTAAACTTCTGAAGTTCTTCCTTATTAATGAGCCAAACATGGTTTAACAAAAATGGGTAACAAACTCTCTTTTCGTCAATACCATCTTTCTGCAACGTATGAAAAATATCAAACACATCATTTATTGACTGATAATTGTATCGTCTTAAATATTGCAAGATACACTCATCATCATAGATTCCGTTATGATATCCAGCAATTAAAAGCGTCAAATATGGGCGTTCATTATTATCAAGCACCCCTAAAATGCTTGCACTCAATCGATAATAACCCGCTCTTCCAATATCCTTAACGAAGTCTTTTACTATATCAGTATCACCTATGAAAGAAATAAGATTTGGAATGAAATTTTCTTCATAATCTTTAGGGAAAGAGGATAACGCACATAATATCGCCTTAAATACATCGTTGATAATTGGTCTATTCTTTATCAATATCGACAAGTCTTTGATAAACCATACATTATCAAGATTTCTATCAGCAAGTAGTTTCACCAAATCATCCTTTTCATAAACTTTATCATTTAAGAATTCCTCTGCCAAAGGCATCAATCGCTCCTCCATACTTTTTGCAAATACTGAGTAATCCTCTCCGATATTAAAATGATGGTCTTCTCTAAAAGCAGTCAATGAATCAAAGAAATTCTTTGGCGTAAATTTATCAAGCATTTCCTGATATTCCTGACGTAATATGTCTGTTCCTTTAAACCATTTGTTTAGATACTGCGACAAAGCATTTCTTACCTCAATCCAATCATAATTGCATTTTTCACCAAGAAAATCAAGGAGATCAAATAATATATTTTTAGTCTCCAAATGAGCCAGCCCTGTAACACGGCGCACCAATATTTTCTTTGCAGCAGGAAGCAAAGTTTCATTTCGTTCCAATATAGCCTTAAAAATGGCAGCACAATCTCTCCAATAAAACAGAATGTCTTGACCGCTCGGAAGATAATCTGCATTATCATCATCAATGCCACAAGTATTGCTTCTGTTGAATGGTCCAGACATGAAAGCATTGTCCAACGCCTTCATTATGAGAGGCAGATAGCACTCATCATTACGAAGTTCTTGCAACAAAGAAATTCTCTGTTTCAAATTAGCTTTTGTACCAGGCAAATAAATATGGAAGAGCTGCACAAACAATCCTGTGGCATTATTTGAGAAATCCTCATTCTCAGCAACAGCCAGGCGAGCAAGACACTTAGCTGCATCCATGAAAGCTTCTTCCGAATGACAGATATTTTCTAAAGCCCAAACAAGATTTCTTCTGGCATCACTATCAAGTTCTTTACGAAGCCAATCAAAACTTTTTGCTTGAAGCAAAGAATTAAGATTTTTCGCCACCATCACAGGACTCACAACACCCATTGAGAGAAATAGCTGTGAGCCTGCTTTGGAAAATGCTATTCTCTCATCATGAAAAGAACCTGTATCTGGATTATTGAGTTCATCGAAAATTTGAGGTGCGAACTTTGAAGAAGTCATCAGTTTTATACGATTACTCAATGCTCTGAATAAACGCCTTTTCAAATCATCTTCTTGCTGATTTATATCTTCTATGACTGGTGCAAATTCTTTATTTTTTTGAAGCCAAGACTCAGTAAGCCATTCTGCCAAAGGTCGAGGCCGAATTCGAATACAAGATCCTTCATGTTCTATAAGCTGACGATTCTCGAAATCCCTTATAGTATCAGCAAATCCAGCATCGACTATATCTTGACTTTGTTTTATATGATGAACCTTACAAGAATGAGTCACATAATCATACTCATCTTTAACACCATGATCTTTACCAAGAGGTTCAAAAAGTGAAATAGCTCTTAGGACATCCTTTGACTGTTCGTCTAATTCTTTTTTTCCTTGCAATATTTCGCTCAACACTTTATCTGGATTATCTATTGATAGATTACCTTTATTCTTAAAAGCATCTATTAGAAGTATTGCCATATAAGGAATATTACCACTCCTATTTTTGATAGCTTGCGATATGCGCTGTTCTTGTTGTGGTATATTTGCATTATCAATCATTTTATCAACAACATCTTCTGTTATTGAATAATCTAATTCATAAAGTTTACCACCTGTGGACTTTTCTTCTGGAGTAAGCACATTATAGACAGTAATCAATCTTGCACGAGAACCATATTCTTCTATGCATTTTTCAGCAGCATGCATAGAAGAAGCATTACAGTTATCAATAATCACTATGTTCGGTTTACATTCTTTAAGCAAACATGCCATGCCTTTGATGCAATCAGCAGAAGGGGAATAATAAACATTTTCTGTTTTTTTAAATGCTTCCATTATAATTCTCGTCTTGCCCATACCTGAAAGAGCCATCAACCTACTATTGCCAGAATCAAGGAGCAGACTTTGTATAATGTTATCTATTTGAGCACAAGATACGAATTCTGTTGACATGATAGAATTGTGAGGACGAATCATAAAATCTTGTAATTTTTCAAAAGGTCCAATTTTTACTTTGAGAAGATCTTCTTTCCTCTTTGCCAATTCTTCCTGTTGCTCTTTGTAAAGTGCAAGAATGCCCTCTTTATCTGGAATCCATTTTATGTTTTTGCCATCATCAAACTCTCTTCTATCCAATTCAAACAGTTGGTATTTAGGCTGCCAATAAGTTTGAACAACATATTTCACACCTGGTTCACAATCAACAATCTGAAAAGCATTTTTATAATCAGAATGTTGTTCATATATATTGCCCGCCAAAGTTCCTGCAGCATTGATTTCAAAAAAAACTTCATTTCTATATGGAGCCTGAAAATTTGCATCCCCCTTGTGAGTGTGTCCACAAAAAAACAAGTCTAAATTTTCGGCACATTTATGTCTAACTTCATCAAATTCTACTTCTTTCAATGAATAAATTCGATAATGAGTTAAAGCTATTCGAAGTCTTTTGTCTTCTAAAGGTTTACATTGCTCCGTAATTTGATTCAATCCCAAAGCAATCTTATTTTTATCATCTTCACCACATCTCCATACTGTATTCAAGGACGCAATACCAACAGAAACATCATCTATCTTCAATTCGAAAGTTGAAGCAAACTTATTCCAATGATAAATTAAGCCATCGTTATTTTTTGAATAATACGCTTTCTCAAATTCCTTGAACGCATTAACTCTTTTAGTATAATCTTCAACATCAGGAGCAGTCGTAAGATTGATAATTCCTTGCAAACTTTGAGCATTTTTTTCAAGATCAGCCTCAAAACGAAGGCTATCTGCTCTTCTATCAATATCATGATTGCCAGGAGTAAAGATAAAACGAGACTCTGGTAATCCAAGGCATTCCATCAAAGGAGTGATAACCACCTCATGGAATTTTTCAAATCCCTCCTTCAAATCTTTGTCAACACCAAAGCCTACGCCTCCTTGCTCAAGCATATCACCAGAAAAAAGCACCAAGTCTATTTTATGCTCCTTCTTAATTTCAGCTAACGCATCCATCATATAAGAAAGCACATTCTTAGACTGTTCTATATGAAAACCATTTAAATGAAAATCTGAAAAATGCAATATTCGTATCATAAATTCCTTCCTATCCATAGCAAGCAACAATAAACTTGCTTATAAGATTTTAAATTGTTACTATTTCATGCCATACTAAATGCTCCGTTCACTGCATAATCAAAAAGAATTCAATATTTATAAAACATAAGCAACAAACAGCCCCTTAGATTATGACTGTTGAGTTACCATTTTCTGAATGGATTTTGTATGCATCTCTTTCCTCATTTCCTCTCTCCTTCTCTGTTCCATGATGTTTCTATTGGCATTCAGACACAATGCTATCAGCATACAATAGCCCATACCCTTACCTGAGAGCCAGGAGGAGTCTGCAGTCTGCTCTATAACAAGACAGCAAAAAGTAAGCATCGCTACACGATAATAGCGCATATCTACTATCTGATTGAAAGCAACAAGTCTACGTTTCCAGAACCAGCAGAAGAAAAAGACACCCACGATACCAAACTGCGCCAAAGTTGGATAATAGGCATCGCAAATAAAGCCACCGCCTTCATTTAATCCCCAAACTTGATTTAAATTATATTCATAATACAATGGCGAATAATACTTCCAGGCACCATTGCATGCAAAACTACCCATACCTGAACCTAACGGGAAATAATCCACAAGGATTTGAAGCGAAGTTTTACAAATCATTGGACGTGCTAAATTATCATTACTCAACCCCGACACATAATAAGCATCAAATCTTGTCCATGTTATCATCAAAATGATAGTTATCACCAATGCTACATATACCATAGTTTTTGGTGATTTAAAATTCAATCTGTTTTTGACAAAATAGACGAAACCAATAAAACAAACGACCTCACCCATGAATTTAAATTTAGGTGCTAACATACCGGTTAAAACTAACAAAAGAGCAATATTTCGGTTTCGTTTAGTCTCTTTAGTAAAGAGATACCATGACATACCTGTACATATAGCCAACTGACCGAGAACAGGAAATTCAGCTTCTACCTGAGTATCTAAAGTCTGCGGATGATAAGCTATCCAAGAGAATAAAGTTATGACCATTGTACTTAACATCCATTTCTTTTGCTTTTTTGTAAAGCGAGGATTCAAAATCCATGTACAATATATAATTGCATATGGGCGGATTTCCTGCATTAAATCAAGCCAAACTGCCCCAGAAACATTAGCGCCAAAAAGAAGAGAATATACTGTATAAAAAACAATCAGACTTATACAAACTGCAAACTCTTTCCATGGTCGCTTATTTATACTGCGATTATGACTATACATCCATAATGTGTATATCAGCAATAAAACCGTCATTGCCTCATCAACACTGGAAAAACCAGGTAAATCATTATAGGCTATACATGTAGGAAAATATATAATCCAATAAAGGGTGAAAAAACGTGCAATACCTTTCATCGTTATTTATTTTTAAGTTTTGCTTTCATTGCAAACAAAGAAAGCAATAGTCTTTCCGGAATCAGTCTCTTGACTAATTCTTTCATCGAAAACTTCTTGTCAACCCAAGTTCCCGCATAATGGTGTATCGTTCGGGTATTCTTCTCTACATGAATACGACCAGTTGTCACATTGATAGGACAGAAATACTCTGAAGGATATATAAAGCAGCCGGCCACTTCCTGTATCCCAGCCACATTCTTCAAGCCATTTTCACGGAGCACCTGCGTAGCGATATGCACCACGGTTATTTGGTTTCTCATGACAGCCTCATGCACAAAATGCTTGCCTCCATAAAAGTCAAGCATTTTTTTGATAATGCCGAGGCCTGGGTTCACCCCCAGGCCGAGGCCTGGGTTCACCCCCAGGCCGA
>ERZ780017.260-NODE-260-length-10034-cov-3.07345_pt1 | contig 10034 bp, 9 predicted proteins | sample MGYA00511867_ERZ780017 | MGnify/ENA primary metagenome ERZ780017 (study PRJEB29588, sample SAMEA2157043) | human gut metagenome | biome: human gut; feature: human-associated habitat; material: faeces | place: Denmark | collected 2008/2010 ...
TGGTTTGTGGTGATTTAAGCAAAGCCCTGAACGGAGAAACAGATAGGTACTGGATGCTGGACTGCTCTGCCGCATCCGAAAATCTGTTGCTGGCAGCAGAATCAATGGGGTTGGGAGCGGTATGGACTGCGGTCTATCCGGAGAACGACCGCATTGCAAAGGTAAGGTCAGTCTTGTCTTTACCAGACCATATCATTCCTTTCAATTTGATTCCGGTAGGTTATCCGCAACATCGGGAAGAAGCTAAAGACAAATTCAAGACCGAAAATATCCATTATAACAAATGGTGAACAAAGGTCTAGAAATATAAATTAAGTCGGCTGGTTTAATATAAATCAGCCGACAATCTCTTTCCATTCATCCATAATCAATTTTTCTCAATCTCTATTAGCCTTATCAAGTTTCTTTTTGGCTTTTTCTATCTTGCTTTTAGCTTTATCCAAGGTTTCCCCAACCTCATCGGCTTTATCCTCAATTTGATCTTTGGCATCATCCACCACATCTTCAACCGATTCTTTGGCTTTTTCTATACGCTCCTCGAATTTATCCTTTCCTTTCTTTTCGCCACAAGATGTAACAGCAAACACCGTCATGCACACTAACACTGTAAATAATTGTCTTTTCATACTTTTTCTATTTGATTATAAACTTGATTTTAAACTATGTTCAAATATAAGCATATAGCCTATTTCTTACAAATTCAACCTGTTCTTTGATACATATAAAATCTAAATCCGACAGGAAAAAAACTTATCCCATCAAAAAAAGCCACCATAGCAAGGTGGCTTTCAATATATTAATAAAACATTCAATTCTATACTACCTGTCAAACTACTTTGTAGCAGGAGCCGTTTTAGCAGGAGCCGTCTTTATATTAATAAGAATACTATTTTCAACCCCTTCCTTGGTTACATATACTATTCTATATGCCTTCACCCCTTCTTCTTTCAGAGAAAGAGAAGCACTTTTCAGAGTTGATTCGGGATATTTTTTGGCTATGGCATCTTTAACAGATTGAGGAACCTCTTTCAGGTCTATGTTTTTAAATCCGTCTTCAACGGCAACTGTATCATTCTTTACTTTCATGGTATCATCAGCCATGACAAAAGTTCCTACACCAAAAAGGAATACAAGTGATAAAAATATCTTTTTCATAATGGTTAAATTTAAATGTTTACCTACCGACAGATATCATAAAAGACAAGAAAAATATACATCATATTCAGTCATTTCCTCCCATTAGAATATCTTCGCTAAGTAAGAATACTAAACTAAGAAAATTATATTGAGAACTAAATTATCAAGAAAAGAAGTACATACCAAATATATAAACTAAAGTTTGTGGAAATAAACATTCTTTAATCCACACCAGCTTATGCTTCCACAGGCTTATTTATTCCGGCTTTCCTGATCATTAAGTAAATAGGCTTCTGTAGAGATAGTTGTACAAACGTTTGGCATAATGCAGCAAAATACGTACTTTTGCGACTCATTTATAAAATACAGTTTGAATGAAAGCATTAAAAGAACGCATTTTACGGGACGGAAAATGTTTCGAAGGAGGAATACTGAAAGTAGACAATTTCATCAATCACCAAATGGATCCTATCCTCATGAAATCCATTGCTGTAGAATTTGTACGCCGTTTCGCCTCTACCAATATCAATAAAGTTATGACCATCGAAGCCAGTGGTATAGCTCCCGCCATCATGGTAGGCTACTTACTGGAACTTCCTGTTGTCTTCGCCAAGAAAAAGAAACCCGTCACAATGGAAAATATGCTCACCACCAGTGTATATTCATTTACTAAAGACCGTTCTTATGATGTATGTGTCAGTAAAGATTTCCTGTCCAAAGGAGACCGTGTTCTTTTTATTGACGACTTTCTCGCCAACGGCAATGCAGCCAAGGGTATCATCGATTTGGTAGAAAAAGCCGGAGCCGAACTGTCCGGAATGGGATTCATCATCGAAAAAGCATTCCAACATGGCGGAGATTATTTGCGTAATGCAGGTATCCGCGTAGAATCATTGGCCATCATTGAAAGTCTGGACAATTGTGAAATCAAAATAAGATAACCCCATGCAGGAATCTCAAACCGCCCAATCCAATACCGGACTGATTTACGGATTGAACGACCGCCCCCCTGTACGAGAGGCCATTTTTGCTGCCATACAGCATTTGCTTGCTATTTTTGTAGCCATCATCACTCCGCCTCTTATCATCGCTGGAGCATTAAAACTGGATTTGGAAACCACCAGTTTCCTAGTATCCATGTCTCTCTTTGCCTCAGGTATTTCTACCTTTATCCAATGCAGACGGATAGGAGGCATCGGCACCGGTCTCTTATGTATCCAAGGAACCAGTTTTTCATTTATCGGTCCCATCATCTCGGCAGGTATGCTGGGCGGACTTCCACTGATTTTCGGCACTTGCATCGTGGCATCATCTGTAGAGATGGTCATCAGCCGCATCTTAAAATATACCCGTAAAATAATCACCCCTCTGGTATCGGGCATTGTAGTCACTTTGATTGGAATGAGCCTGATAAAAGTAGGTATCACAGCTTGTGGCGGAGGTGTTTCCGCCCAAAGCAACGGCACTTTCGGAAGTTTTGAGAATCTAGGTCTAGCTCTGCTGGTACTTATCCTCATTATCCTTTTTAATAGAAGTTCCAACCGCTACCTACGTATGAGTTCCATCGTTATCGGTCTGATTATAGGATATTTAGTTGCCTGGGGACTCGGTAGAATTGATTTCTCGGCAGTACAAAGTTTTGGTGGTTTCAATATTCCCCTCCCATTTAAATACGGACTGGATTTCGACTTTTCCGCATTCATAGCTTTGGGGTTAGTATTCTTGATAACAGCCATAGAAGCCTATGGAGACATTACTGCCAACTCACTGATATCAGGAGAACCTGTAGAAGGAAAAACATTCATCAAACGTGCTTCGGGAGGAATTTTGGCAGACGGATTCAATTCGATGCTGGCAGGTATTCTCAACTCTTTTCCAAACTCCGTTTTCGCGCAAAATAACGGTATGATACAACTGACAGGAGTAGCCAGCCGATATGTAGGCTATTACATTGCAGGTTTTCTTATTCTATTAGGATTATTTCCCAGTGTAGGATTAATTTTCTCCCTAATGCCCGAACCTGTATTGGGAGGCGCTACTTTACTGATGTTCGGAACAGTAGCTTCAGCAGGCATTCGTATTATCGCAGCACAGAAGATCAACCGGAAAGCAACATTAGTCATCGCACTTAGTTTCGCTTTAGGTTTAAGTGTAGAAATGGTTCCTGAAATACTATGTCAATTTCCGGAATCAATAAAGAATATTTTCTCATCCGGCATTACAACAGGCGGAGTGACTGCCATCATTTCAAATGCACTGATACGGATGAAAGAGTAAAAACAAGTAATTTTCTCATAATTTGGAACTAAAGCATTAACTTTCTTTGCAAATCAGCCAAGAAAGGGAGAATAATATATATCTTTGTTCCAAAATATGATTATGATTACAGAGGATTTACAGAACCTATATCAAACCTATCTCGGAGAAGTACCCGAAGAGATTGTAGAATTACCCTCATCCGGTTCCAACAGGCGTTATTTCCGGCTGACCGGAACCCAAAAACTGATTGGCGTATACGGCACTTCCAAAGAAGAAAACGAAGCCTTTCTTTATATGGCAGCACACTTCCGCAAGAAAGGTCTTCCTGTTCCAGAAGTATACATCTGTTCTGAAGACAAGAATTGTTATTTGCAAGAAGATTTAGGAGATATCCTGTTGTTCAACGCTATTGAAAAAGGGCGGGCGACCAGCGTCTTCTCCGAAGAGGAGAAAGAATTGCTGCGCAAGACCATCCGCCTACTGCCTTCCATCCAATTTGCCGGAGCAGACGGCTTTGATTTTTCACACTGTTATCCCCAAGCCGAATTCAACCAACGTTCTATCCTTTGGGACTTGAACTATTTTAAATACTGCTTTTTGAAAGCTACCGGCCTGGAGTTTCAAGAAGACAAGCTGGAAGATGACTTTCAAAAAATGAGTGATGTACTGTTACGCAGCTCTTCCGCCACCTTTATGTATCGGGATTTCCAAAGCAGAAACGTGATGATAAAGGATGGAGCACCTTGGTTCATTGATTTCCAGGGAGGACGTAAAGGACCGTTTTTCTATGACGTAGCCTCTTTCTTATGGCAGGCTAAAGCTAAATTTCCCGAAACCCTGCGCAACGAACTGTTGGAAGAATATATAGACGCCCTCTCCAAATACAAACCAGTAGACCGTGATTATTTCTTTAGCCAGTTGCGTCACTTCGTACTCTTCCGCACCTTGCAGGTATTGGGAGCCTACGGTTTCCGTGGCTATTTCGAAAAGAAGCCACATTTCATCCAAAGTGTACCATACGCCATCGAGAACCTGCGACAATTGCTTCATAATGAATACCCCGAATATTCCTACCTGTGTTCCGTACTAAAAGACCTGACCGAACTGAAACAATTTAAAGATGACTTAAAAAAACGGCAACTCACTGTGAAGGTTATGAGTTTTGCCTACAAAAAAGGAATACCCAACGACCCCACAGGCAACGGTGGCGGGTATGTTTTCGACTGCCGTGCCGTAAACAATCCCGGAAAATATGAACGTTACAAACCTTTCACCGGGTTAGACGAGCCTGTTATTCGTTTTTTGGAAGAAGACGGGGAAATATTCCCATTTTTAAATGCTGCCTATTCTTTAGTGGATGCTTCAGTAAAAAGATACATGGAACGAGGTTTCAGCAATCTGTCTGTATGTTTCGGCTGTACAGGCGGACAACACCGTTCTGTTTATTCAGCGCAACACATGGCAGAACATATCAATAAAAAATTCGGTGTAAAAGTAGAACTCATACACCGTGAGCAGAATATAGAACAAACATTTGAAAGAACATTATGAAAGCAATGATTTTTGCCGCCGGACTAGGCAGCCGACTTAAACCTATAACAGACACCCGTCCCAAAGCTTTAGTAACGGTAGGTGGAAAAACCATGTTAGAGCACATCATCTTAAAGCTGAAAGCAGCAGGATTTGATGAAATAGTGATCAATGTACACCACTTTTCCAATCAGATTCTTGCTTTTCTGGAAGCTAACCAGAACTTTGGAGTCAACATACAAATCTCGGACGAAACAGACTGCCTGCTTGATACCGGCGGCGGGTTGGAAAAAGCATACCATTTATTATACCATCCTGAGAATATGTTTACCCAAAAAGGCGAAACCCCGTATGAACTGATATTCGAAAATCTGAACAAAGGGATGGATGAGGAAGAGATAATCGAAAAAACCTTAGGAGTTATGCGGAAAGAATGCTACTTACTCCACAACGTAGATATCCTTTCCAATTGCGATTTTGAAAGTCTGATGTATTATCACCAGCATAGTCCTAACATCAATGCCACCCTTTTAGTCAGTCCACGCAAGACCTCCCGTTACCTGTTGTTTAATGACGACAATCTGTTATGTGGCTGGGTCAATAAGGACACCATGGAAACCAAACCGGCAGGATTCCGGTATAGAGAAGGGGAATACCAGGAATACGCCTATAGCGGAATACAAGTGACCACCCCTAAAATTTTACATCTCCTTCCCAAAGGAAAATATTCCATTATCGATTTCTATCTCTCCATATGTCACAGGGTCGACATCCAGTGCTATGTAGAAGATGACTTGCAATTGCTTGATATCGGCAAACCCGAAAATTTGGAAAAAGCGGAAGAGTTTCTCAGTAAATTCTAAGCAGTCCTAGAAATATATCCATAACATAAAACAGTATCCCGCCTGAAATAATGGGTTATTTCAGGCGGGATACTGTTTTGTTTGCTAGCAAACAGCTTCTTATTCTTTCGAATAAAATGGGCAGATAAAAAAAGTCGTAATTTTATGAAGTGCCCCCCAAAAGTTTTGTGTCTAACTTTTTTTTGGGGGGGCACTCCTTTATGACCAAAGGTTCAATTTATTTTTCTGAGCTTCTTCCAAAGATACCGTTTTTACCTGCCTGGCACTGTTTTTCAGACGAAGATCCTCATATTCTTTGTTCAGCCTTTCCACAAACTCAGAAGAAGATTCCGGATTCAGCAAACGGGCGGCTACCAAGGCATTCTGTGAAGCATCTTTCATGTGAATGACCGGACCTCCATAAACAGGTGCTATTTTCAAGGCAGTATGCAGCTTGGAAGTAGTGGCTCCTCCAATCATAATGGGAATGTCCAGCCCCGCACGCTTTAACTCTACAGCCACATGCGCCATTTCTTCCAATGATGGAGTAATCAGCCCGCTTAATCCTATTATATCCACCTTTTCCTCTATAGCCTTCCTGACTATCATTTCGGCAGGAACCATCACGCCAAGGTCTATAATTTCATAGTTATTACAAGCCATGACCACTGATACGATATTCTTCCCAATATCATGCACATCCCCTTTTACGGTAGCCATCAATACTTTTCCTGCACTGCGGACGCCTTCCTGTTTGTCGGCCTCAATGAGCGGCTGCAAAATCGCTACCGCCTTTTTCATGGTACGGGCAGTCTTCACAACTTGCGGTAAAAACATTTTCCCTGCTCCAAACAATTCTCCGACTTTATTCATACCTTCCATTAGCGGACCCTCAATAATATCCACTGCTTTAGGATACAGTTTAACCGCTTCTGCCAAATCCTCTTCCAAATGATCGCCAATGCCTTTTATCAAGGCATACTGAAGCCGTTTCTCTACCATCGGTTCTTCACGCCACACATCCTGTTTCACCGCTTCTGTTCCGGTCGCCGTATTTTTCAACGCCTCAGCAGTCTCTATCAAACGTTCGGCCGCATCGGGCCTACGGTTTAAGACCACATCCTCTATCCGTTCCAGCACATCAGTATAGAGCACCGAAGCAGCAGGATTTACAATACCCATATCCATACCTTGACGGATAGCGTGATAAAGAAACACGGCATGCATCGCCTCACGGATATAGTTATTTCCACGGAAGGAGAACGACAGGTTGCTCACGCCACCACTGACGTGTGCACCGGGCAAATTCTTTTTGATCCATCCGGTAGCCTTGATAAAATCCACCGCATAATTATCATGTTCCTCAATACCCGTAGCCACAGCCAGTACATTAGGGTCGAAAATGATATCATGAGGATTAAAATCCACCTGTTCTGTCAATATTTTATAAGCACGGGCACAGACTTCAATCTTACGTTCAAAAGTATCTGCCTGTCCTTTTTCATCGAAAGCCATCACTACAACGGCAGCTCCCAGTTTTTTTATCAGACGGGCATGTTCTATAAATATCTCCTCCCCTTCCTTCAAAGAAATAGAATTGACAATGGACTTTCCTTGCAGGCATTTCAGTCCGGCCTCAATGACTTCCCACTTGGAAGAGTCAATCATAACAGGTACACGGGCTATGTCGGGTTCGGACATGACCAGATTCAAGAAAGTAGTCATCTCCTCCCGGGCATCCAGCAAACCGTCATCCATATTTACATCAATCACCAAAGCACCGTCTTCCACCTGCTTGCGAGCGATACTTAGCGCTTCCTCATATTTCTTTTCATTGATTAAACGGAGGAACTTACGGGATCCGGCCACATTGCACCGTTCGCCTACATTAATAAAATTCATTTCGGGAGTCTGCTCCAACAGCTCCAACCCGGAAAGCCACAGCCTCTCAGGAGTGGTGGCAGGGATATGAGGAGATACCCAGGCAGAACCGGAAACGATCAATTCCTGATATTTTGCAATATATTCCTCCGTTGTACCACAACAACCACCGATAATGTTTACTAATCCTTCATCGATATATTCCTTCACTTCTGAAGCCATTTCCTCCGGAGTCTGGTCATACTGTCCCAAACTGTTAGGAAGTCCGGCATTGGGATAGGCACTTATATAATAAGGTGCCCGTGCAGCCAGCCCTTCCAGAAAAGGTTTCAATTGTTTCGCTCCGAACGAGCAGTTCAGCCCGATAGAAAAAATAGGCGCATGCTGTACGGATGCCAGAAAAGCATCCAATGTTTGCCCCGAAAGAGTACGTCCTGCAATATCCGAAACAGTAACAGAAAGCATAAGAGGAACCTCACGCCCTATCTTCTTCATTGCCGTTTCCGCAGCATAAATGGCCGCTTTGGCATTCAGGGAATCGAAAATGGTTTCTATCAGAAGCGCATCCACTCCTCCTTCCAGCAAAGCTTCCATTTGTTCCTGATAGGCAGCGGCCAGTTCATCGTATGTCAAAGCACGCAAGGCCGGATTATTGACATCCGGACTCATGGAACAAGTTTTGTTGGTAGGACCTACCGAACCTGCTACAAATCTAGGTTTATGAGGGGTCTTCGCGGTATATTCGTCAGCCATTTCGCGAGCAAGTCCGGCAGCGGCCAGATTAATCTCACGGCACAAATCCTGCATATGATAATCTGCCATCGAAACCCGTTGGGCATTGAACGTATTTGTTTCAATAATATCAGCCCCTGCTTCCAGATATTTATGGTGGATATCCTTTATCACATCAGGGCGGGTAAGACAAAGCAAGTCATTATTGCCCTTCATCTGTCCGGGCATCTCAGCAAAACGCTCTCCCCGGAAATCCTGTTCAGACAAATTATACCTTTGTATCATAGTTCCCATTGCACCATCAAGAATGAGAACTCTCTCGTCAATTAGTTGTTTTAATGTAGCCATAAGTCTATTTTTGGGGTACGGATAACACGGATTTCACTTACCTTTTAAACATACGGTCCATTTCGCGACGGTCGTCCTTCTCTTTCAATGACTCGCGCTTATCATATTGTTTCTTACCTTTAGCCAATGCGACAACCAGCTTCGCCAGTCCTTTCTCATTAATAAACAGACGGACAGGGACAATCGTAAAACCGGGGTTCTTTCCGGCTTCTTCCAATTTCCGCAGTTCTTTCTTATTCAACAACAATTTACGTTCGCGACGGGCAGAATGGTTATTGTATGAGCCGTAAAAGTATTCGGCTATGTGCATATTCTTCACCCACAACTCGCCTTGCACAAAATAACAATAGGTATCTACCAGACTGGCTTTGCCCAAACGGATGGACTTTATCTCGGTTCCCGTGAGCACGATACCTGCCGTGTACGTATCGATAAATTCATAATCGAACGATGCACGCTTATTCTTTATATTAATAGGAGTCGGTTTCATTAATTTAAAATAACAGATAACTCATTAAACACAGCGGCAATCAATGCCGGACAAACAATTATAATAACTGAAGCAATCAAGGTGTATCGTGTCAGTTTCTCTTCATTTACCTTCATCAGGGTACGTGCACCCTCGAACACCACGAATATAGTATAAAATTGCAATATCCAATGGAGAATGGAAATAGAGAACAACCCACTGACAATATCGAGCACAAAAGTCACTACCATAGAATAACCTACAAACTGCTGATTTAGTTCATACTGGTCTTCACGTCCTAACAGTTTCTTGCCCAACTGGTCTATGGCGTATGCCGCCAAAAAATATCCTCCGAACAAGGATACAAATATAGCACAACATCGTGTCATTGCTATCTGGAAAGCAGCGACCCCTGCCGTATTCCCAATGAATGTACCTATAAAAACGGACAATCCGCATAAACCTATCATGGGATAAACAAATGCTCCCAGCACTTTACGCCTATCCTCTTCCTTGCCAATTTCCTCCCATGCTTTTGCCGGAGATGAAATCAGCGATATTACTCGTTTAAATAAATCTTTGTAATTCAATGCCTAATCTATTTACCTCAGTTCAACTTCAATGAAATGCAAAGGTAATTAATTCACTGGAATAAACGAATAAAAAAACGCATACTTCTCTTGGGGGAATCAAAAAAATAAGCCTACTTTTATTATAGATTCAGAAGAAAGACAAATATAACTAAGGAAATATGACTAAAGAAAAAACATTGAAAGCTTTAGAATATAAAAAACAAACGCTAATTCAGAAGAAGGATGTCTGGGAACTTTCTCTCC
>ERZ780017.273-NODE-273-length-9779-cov-2.72984_pt1 | contig 9779 bp, 9 predicted proteins | sample MGYA00511867_ERZ780017 | MGnify/ENA primary metagenome ERZ780017 (study PRJEB29588, sample SAMEA2157043) | human gut metagenome | biome: human gut; feature: human-associated habitat; material: faeces | place: Denmark | collected 2008/2010 ...
GGAAACAGCGCTTTTTATTACTCACTCCCCGCCTCACTGGCCAAGACATTTGATTTCGGCCTGCATCTTTCCGCTTCCTACACCCGTTCTTATGCCAAGTCGTATGGCGACGGCATCGGCGACCAGGTGAACTCGGCTTATTACAACAACCGTTACTCTGTCAACGGAAATAATGACACGGAGACCGGCTAAGGTACGTATGTATCGCCCAACCGTGTGCTGGCTTCCGCCGCTTACCGTATTAAATACGCCAAGAATTTCGCTTCCTCCTTGTCTTTGATTTATGAGGGTATGAACATGGGCTATGCCGGAGGATATTCCGCCGCCCGTTATTCCTATACATTCACCGGAAATATTGTAGGCGATTACGGCTCAAACAACTTGCTGTACATTCCGGCATCCCGCGAGGCGCTGGATAAGTGGAACTTTGCCGATTATACTGACAGCAAGACGGGTGAGGTGACTTATTCTGCCAAGGAGCAGCGCGATGATTTCTGGGCTTACATTAATGAGGACAGTTATCTGAAAGGCCGTAAAGGCAAGTATGCCGAACGCGGAGGAGCCATCATGCCCTGGCATCATCAGCTGGATTTGAAGTTCAATCAGGATTTCTTCCTCAATGTAGGGGGCAAGCGCAATACCTTGCAGTTCGGAGTGGATATCAAGAACTTCCTGAACTTGCTGAACAGCGACTGGGGAATTTATAAGACGGTGAACAATACTTCCTTGTTGAGCTATAAGGGCGGCGCTTACCAGTTCCAGAAGAACGGAGGAAAGAAACTGACTGATACGTATTCCAATCTGAACAGTTTCAATTCTACGTATTCCATACAGTTCAGTGTCCGTTATATCTTTAACTAAATGAAATAGCCTGTATCAGACAATACAGGAACAGGATAGAGAGGCGTACCCATGAAGGTGCGCCTCTTTTTGTATGCACATTCTTTCGTTTTCTTTTTGCTCTGTCATTTTGAAAGTGAGAGAGCCTGAATGAAAGTGACCTGTCGTTTTGTCGTAGGGGCGGGCCGGATTTGTCCGGATCAGTGGATACGGCTTTGGGAATAAGGTATGCTGAAAATAGTTCCGGCGGTTTCCATTTGCCCTTCTTTCTACAGTAATATGTGGCAGTTGCTCTGGAATTTCCGGACAGTTTTCCCCTCTTTTGAGGCGGCTTTTTGTTCTTTTCTTAACATAATTGTCATATTCCGCCTAAAAAGTACCCTTTTCGTTTAAATAATCTAATATAAATTCAATTTATATGAATTAAATTTTTATCTTTGTCTTTCCTATTGGGAATGAAATACTAACTAATTAATTTAAATCAAAGACAAAATTATGAGAAATCATCTAAAGCATTTCCTCCTGTTGGCAGTTCTGACAATCTGTTTCACTGCTACGGCTGTTGCGCAAGGAACAGTAAAAGGTAAAGTAGTAGATGCCGAGAACAATGAGCCATTGATTGGTGCCACTGTATCGGTCAGCGGTACGACACTGGGTACTGTAACGGATATTGACGGGAACTTTGTGTTGAAACTTACCTCTTCTAAGGCTACTCTTGAGTTTAAATACTTGGGGTATCAGGACAAAACAATGAAGGTTACTCAAAAGGGCAATGTTGATTTGGGAACTATTGCTTTATCACTGGATGCAAAGACTTTAGGGGATGTTGTGATAACTTCTTCTATTGCTGTAGCCCGTAAGACTCCGGTGGCTGTAACAACTTTGGCTCCGGAATTTATAGAAGAAAAATTAGGTACACAGGAATTCCCTGAGATATTAAAATCAACTCCGGGTGTATATGCTACCAAGCAAGGTGGTGCATACGGTGATTCAAAAATCAACATGCGTGGTTTCAAGAGCGAAAATATCGCTGTTATGGTAAACGGTATTCCAATGAATGATATGGAATGGGGAGGCTTGTACTGGAGTAACTGGGCAGGACTGTCGGATGTGACACGTAGCATGCAGACTCAGCGAGGTTTGGGCGCTTCGAAGGTGTCTGCTCCTTCGGTAGGTGGCTCTATCAATATTGTTACCCGTACCATTGATCAGAAAAAAGGTGGTTCTATCTCTTATGCAATGGGGAATGACGGCTATAACAAGCTTCTGTTCCATGTTTCTACAGGTATGTCCAAAGATGGATGGGCATTGACTTTACTTGGTGGAAAGACTTGGGGAGACGGATATATACAAGGGACCGAATTCTCTGCTTATAATTATTTTGTAAACATAGCCAAACGTATCAATGATGCACACCAGATTTCATTTACTGCATTCGGATCACCCCAATGGCATAACCAGCGCAGTAATAAAGACGGTTTAAGCATCAAAGGATGGCAGGCAGTGAAAAATTATATGGGTGACAAGAGTCCGTATCGCTATAATCCTACTTATGGATTCGGCCCTAACGGTGAGCGTATGTCTGCTTCGCACAATGAATATCACAAGCCGCAGCTTTCATTGAACCATCAATGGCAAATTAATGAAAAATCATCATTGAGCACAGCGGCATATGTTTCCATTGGCCGCGGATATGGTAATGCGGGACAAGGATATAAGAAAGATGCCAATGGTACTACTTATCGTAATATGTGGTATGGCTCTTATAAAGGAAACTTGAATACTTATTTCCGAAATTCAGACGGTACATTTGCTTATGACCAGATTTATGATATGAATGAAGCCAGTGATAACGGTTCTATGATGGCTATGTCAAAAAGTATCAACGAACACAACTGGTATGGCTTGTTGTCTACATATACGACAAAATTTGGTGATTACATTGATTTTTACGGAGGTATAGATTTCCGTTATTATAAAGGTACGCATACTAATGAATTGAGTGATTTGTATGGCGGCAAATATTTCTTGGATGAAAGCCGAGAGAAGGTGAAAGCGGTGAACAATGCCTTGGCAGGAACTCCGGAATATGTGAAGAAAAAATTACAGGTGGGAGATGTGGTATATCGTGATTATGATGGCTATGCTATGTCAGAAGGAGTATTTGCACAAGCTGAGTACAATAAAGATAAATTGAGTGCGTTTCTTGCAGGTTCAATTTCCAATACCGGATATTGGAGATATGACCGCTTTTATTATGACAAGCAGCATGCCGAATCGGAAACGGTGAATTTTATAGGCTATACAGTGAAAGGTGGTGCCAACTATAATCTGAACGAATATCATAATGTATTTGCAAATGTAGGTTACATCAGTCGTGCTCCTTTCTTCTCAGGTGGCGCTTTCTTACAGAGTGCAACTAGTAATGCTACTAATCCGGATGCTGTAAACGAAAAGATTTTTTCTTTTGAATTAGGCTATGGATTCCGTTCTCCTTATTTCACTGCTAATCTGAATGTATATCATACCCAGTGGTTTGACAAGACCAATGCCGCATCTGTGAATATTGAAGATGAGAAAGGCAATCAGGTGGATCGTGCCACTATCAATATGCAGGGGGTCGATGCCACTCACCAAGGAATTGAACTGGACTTTGTGGCAAGACCTTTCAGATGGTTGGATATTAACGGTATGTTCTCTATTGGAAATTGGCGCTGGAGCAGCACGCCGAAAGGATATTTTTACAATTCATTGGGACAGCCTTTGGCTTATGAAAATGGAAAATTTGTAGAGGCTACTGGTATTATGGCTCCTGACCATGCTTCTGTTGCATTGGATTTGGATGGTGTCAGAGTAGGAGGCTCCGCGCAAACCACAGCCTCACTGGGTGCTACGGCAAAGATATCAAAGGCATTACGCGTAGGTTTCGATTGTGTGTTCTATGGACGTAATTATTCTGACTGGGCTATTGAATCTTCTGATTTGACATATAATATCAACAAGACGTTGGTGTATGATTCCCCATGGCGTATTCCTTCAGCGTATGTATGTGATTTAAATGCAAGTTATAGATTTAAGATAGGTGGGGTAAACGCTATTCTTTCAGGAGTTGTGAACAATTTGTTCGATCAGGAATATATTTCTGATGCTACAGATGGTTCAAATCATGACTGGCAAACTGCTTATGGCATCTTCTATGGATTCGGTCGTACATACAACTTGAAATTGAAACTTAATTTTTAAACTCAAAGCCTAAAGAATTTTAGAATATGAAGAAAAATATATGGATGGTGCTGGCAGCCGCTTCGTTAATGACTGCTTGTGATTATAATGAAAAATATTTTGAAGGTTTTGATGAAACAGACCAAAGTAATGTCCAGAAATATACTGTAGAATATACAGAGAAAACTTTCAAAGTGCCAAGGATGTTATTATTCCATGGCTCACCCAGAAATATTATACCTGTGACAATGGTTCGTTTGCTTCTGTAAGTTATATGCAGGAAACCACTGAAATCAAAGAAGTGCCGGTATTGGAGCAAGATTTTGAACGTAATGTCGTAGATAAGGAAGCTACGGATGTGGCTGGATGGTTGAATTATTCTGTAAAAGGAACAGCACCTTGGTATGATAAGGCATATAGTAATAATGTTTATACGGAATGTTCCGCATATAAGGCAGATGGTGAAGTACAGTCATGGATTATCTCACCGAAATTCAAGGCAGAAGTGGGAGATGTATTCTCTTTTGACGTCTGTATCGGAAATTATAAGGGGGATGCTTTAAAGGTGTATGTGTCCTCTACTTTTCAAGGTAATTCGGGCAGTATTACCAATAAGTATACGGAATGGGAAGATGTAACAGATAATTTCTCTATTCCTCAGGAACCGGTTAAAGGCTATGGCTCTATGGCGAGGGCAGGAAGTATGAAACTGGATGAATTTGCCGGTAAGAATATTTATATTGCTTTCGTTTATGAAGGGGCTCCTGATGGGGTGACTACCAGTGTGCAGATTGACAATGTGCTGGTAATGAGAAATGAATCGGAAACCATCGTAAACAAAGAAGTGGATGAATACGATTATAAAGAGAATGAATGGGTATTTAAACGTACTGTTCCTTCTGGATTGTTGTTTGAAACCATCACCATGCAGAAAGAAGATTTTCAGCTTGTGGTTGATTATGTGGCGGCAAATTTTGATGAAGGTTATCTGGATACTCAGAAAGTGGGTCAGGGAGAATATTATTATGGCGCAAGTTCTGCTTATGGCAACTGGAATGCAAAAGGATATACGCGTAAAAAGTATTATGATGTAACCGGAGCAATGGCCAATTTGACTACAGATGAAGAGATGGATGCTTATTGTATAGAACAGGTAAAATTGGGACTTGTGAAGTTTATCGAATTAGTTCATCCGGAACCAGTCTTTGTGGACGGACAGGTGACTAATTATAAAGTTATTTCTTCGATTTATACTAGTACGGGTACCGCTTCTTATGTGGCAAAGATTGTTTGGAGCGAAGAGGAAAGTCGTTTCGTTCTAGAATCATTGGATGAGGCTGAATAAATTATTTTCTTAATAATGAGCAAAAGGGAGTTTAGCTGTAAAAGTATGAACTCCCTTTTCTTTTTCTTATTTGAATGATAAGGTATGAAAAAAAGTGAAGTATGTTTTCTCTTCCTTTTGTCCCTTTTTTGTTTTGCTTGTAGCGATTCTGCGGATAAGGAAGAAATGGAATTTCCGGAAAAGGATAATTTGAAGGTAACTTTTCCTTCGGATTTTTCTCCTGAATGGGCTGCGTCTGTAGCTGGTAAAGAAGTAACAATTGTCAATCCGCTTTTTGTCACTCAGACGTATAGCGGCTCGAAACCTCAAGGAACTATTGTTGTCTCTTCCAAGGTGAAACGTGCATTTGCGGATGTAAACCTCCCGTCGGTTGTTGAATATTCCAAATGGGTAGAAAAGCAGGAGGTTGATAAATTGCTGATTACATCAGAGTTCCCTTTGATTGACCCGTGTAACACACTTCGTATAGGAAGTGAGATGGCTGGGGTTAAAGGTAAAGTGACTTATAGTACTTCCGGTTATCATTTTACATTAACGGAAAAGCCGTCAGTTTCTTATAATGCTCGGTCTGTCGCTCCTACTGTAAATGATTATAATTTGAAAGTGATGAGTTTCAATGCGGAAAATTTTTATATGTATGGTAATACGGGAAATGCAGAAACCTTGCGTCAGCATGCTAAAATCTTAGCTGCATTGAAAGAGGCGAAAGCGGATATTTATGCTATTTGTGAAGTAGAACAGGGAGATTTTACTGTGGATTATCTTTGTAGGTCTTTGAACAATGCGTTAGGGGAAGAACGGTATGCTTGGTTGAATACTCCCGGACAAAAATCATCAAAGGTACAAACAAATGTTTTTATTTATGATAAAGTGAAAGTTTTGCCTTATAAGGAGTTTAAAAGCTATAATTTTGATAATCTGAAGATGCGGTACATAGTTCAATGTTTTGAACTGAAGGATGATAAAGCGAAAGTGATTTTAGCTATGAATCATTTTAAAGCTAAAACTAGTGGTATAGATAAGAATGACGGTCAGGGAGGTTCTGCCGACCGTAGGGTTATGGAAGCGCGTGAGTGTTTGAAAGTATATAATGAGCTTGTTGCTTATTATGAAGATACGGATGTGCTGGTTTTGGGTGATTTGAACAGCTACGGTATGGAGGATGCCATTAAGGTGTTTACGGATGCTGGGTATATAAATTTGCTAAAGAAATATTCACCTGCGGCTTGGAGTTATTGTTATCGTGGGGAGGTTGGCTATTTGGATCATTCTTTAAGTTCTCCTACGCTGACTTCACAAATAGTTGGTGCTGCTCCTTGGGATATCAATGCCAGTGAGCCTGCTTATTGGGGATTTAAATATACATCTTATTATAGAGAAGATCCTTATCGTAGTTCTGATCATAATCCCGTTATAACATGGGTTAATTTGGAATAATTTCTTGGGAGAAAAGAAGCAAGCACCATAGGCCGATAGTTTTTTCTTTTTGGAGATATGAATTTATCGGCTTTTCATCCTTTTAGGGAAGATGGAGATATTCTTTTCATGAAGAGATAAGGATAGAATGTGTTGTCATTGTACATGAATTGTAAGTACAATTGGAACATTAACAATTTATTAGCAGATAACTTTCTTAAAATCCGCTTTTTTTCGTTCCTTTGTATTGAACTGCTTTCAACAGAATTAAAATAACTTTAAATATCAAACGCTTATGTGTAGTGAAGGATTGCGTGAAAGATATGTAAATCCCTATACGAACTTTGCATTCAAATTATTGTTTGGAACCGACTTGAACAAAGAGATTCTTATTGGCTTCTTGAATGCCTTGTTCGATGGCAAGCAGGTCATTGAGGATGTCACCTACTTGAATACAGAGCATCTGGGCAGCAAAGAGATTGACCGCCGGGCTGTCTTTGATGTCTATTGTGAAAATGAAAAAGGAGAAAAGATTCTGATAGAAATGCAGAGAGGGGAGCAACAGTTTTTCAAGGACCGGAGTATTTATTATGCTACCTATCCTATCAGGGAACAGGCTATTAAAGGGGAAATCTGGGACTATGAACTGAAAGCAGTGTATGTGATCGGTATCTTGAATTTTGCCTTGGATGATGTTTCGTCTTCCGGCTTCCGCCATGAAGTGAAGCTGATGGATACAACTACTCATGAAGTGTTTTTTGACAAACTGACTTTTGTGTATCTGGAAATGCCTAAATTCCATAAAACCGAGCAGGAGTTGGATACGTTGTTTGATAAATGGATGTTTGTGCTCAAGAATCTGGCCCGTTTGATGGAACGTCCCACTGCCCTTCAGGAACGTGTGTTCAACCGGCTGTTTGAGGCTGCCGAAATTGCTCAGTTCTCAAAAGAGAACCTTTATGCCTATGAGGAGAGTTTGAAAGTATATAGAGATTGGAACAATGTGATTAATACAGCTATTCAGAAAGGCATTGCAGAAGGTGAATGGATGAAAGCCAAAGCTATTGCAGGAAATTTGAAGAATGCCGGGCTTTCCATAGCTGAAATCGCAAAAGTTACCGGACTTTCGGAAGATGAGATAAACTCCCTTTGATTCCTCGGATAAGAGCATAAAAAACTCCTCCGATATAGATCAGAGGAGCTGTTCTTTTTGAAGTAAAATTGAATTATGCTTCAGCAGGAGCTTCAGTAGCTTCAGCAGCAGGTGCTTCTTCAGCAGGAGCGTTAGCGGCTTCTGCTTCAGCCTTGGCAGCGGCTTCAGCAGCTTTCTTCTCAGCTACTTTCTTGGCAATTTCTTCATTTACTTTCTTTTCAGCTTCCAAACGAGCTTTTGCTTCAGCTTTCTTTGCTTCATCCAGTTTAGCCTTCAAAGTAGCCAGACCAGATTGTTTGTTGTTCTTCCAAGCTTCGAATTTAGCTTCAGCTTCTGCTTCTGTGAATGCGCCTTTGGCAACACCGCCCAGCAAGTGCTTTTTCATGTAAACACCTTCTTTTGACAAGATGTTACGTACTGTGTCAGTAGGCTGTGCACCGCACATTACCCAATGAAGTGCGCGTTCAAAATTCAAATCTACTGTGGCAGGATTGGTATTAGGGTTGTAAGTACCAATTTTTTCAGTAAATTTACCATCACGTGGAGCTCTTACATCTGCGATAACGATTGAATAAAACGCATAGCTTTTGCGTCCGTTTCTTTGCAATCTGATTTTAGTTGCCATTTCTAAATAATGTTTTTATAATTAATGATTTGAATTAATGCTAATAACCCGTATTAGCGGGTGCAAAGGTAAGACTTTTCTTTTGAATCGCAAAGACTTGGATGAGATAAAATATAATTTTTATAAAAAGGTGAATGGACATAGTGTTAATCGCTAGAAAAATTATATATTTGCAACAGTTACAATTTAACTAAAAAATAAAAATTATGATTTCACAAAAATTACAAGACGCAATTAATGCTCAGATTGTAGCCGAAATGTGGTCGGCCAATCTTTATCTTTCCATGTCTTATTTCTTCGCTGCGAAAGGCTATGAAGGTTTTGCTTCATGGATGAAAGCGCAGGCTCATGAGGAGAGTGATCATGCTGATGTGTTGGCGCAATATGTGATGAAACGTGGCGGACAAGCCAAGGTGGGGGCTGTGGATGCTGTTCCTCAGGAATGGGCTTCTCCGCTGGATGTGTTCGAGCATGTATACAAGCATGAATGCCATGTTTCCGAATTGATTGACAAACTGGTAGATGTTGCTTCTGCTGAAAAGGACAAGGCTTCTCAGGATTTCTTGTGGGGATTTGTACGCGAGCAGGTAGAAGAGGAAGCTACCGTTCAGGGTATTTTGGACAAGATCAAGCTGGGTGGTGATGTGGCTTTGTATCATTTGGATATTCAACTTGGCGCAAGAAAATAAGCGAAAGAGAAACGAATGCCTGTTTTTTGTCTTCTGCAGATAAAGATGCAGGTGTTTATCGGAAATAGAAAGTGGGTGTGTCAAAATCCAGTTTTTGGAAATATGAATTTATAATTTGAGCATCCTAAAAGACTAAAGAAAGGGTCGCATCAAACTCTGTATTGGTACAACTTTCCGCGATAGCGTATAAGCTATAAAAAAGATAGCCGTCCGGATTTTGGGGCGGCTATTTTTGTGTCTGCTTCCATTTGCCCGGAAGTAAATCACGATATTTTTCTATAGATATTGGGAAGCCATGCGGCACAACGGTCTATAATGTCGCATAGGTATTCAAATACGTTTATACCACACCTGTGACAGGTAATGGCCAATGAATAAGTGTTATAATTACTATCTGTAACTTTTCGGAGCAGTCATTTTTGTTTTGCCACATCTCCTTGCTTTTTTACAGTATTTCTCTCAGCCATTTTTCTAATTCTCCCGTCCATT
>ERZ780017.275-NODE-275-length-9737-cov-2.52592_pt1 | contig 9737 bp, 9 predicted proteins | sample MGYA00511867_ERZ780017 | MGnify/ENA primary metagenome ERZ780017 (study PRJEB29588, sample SAMEA2157043) | human gut metagenome | biome: human gut; feature: human-associated habitat; material: faeces | place: Denmark | collected 2008/2010 ...
CTGTGAACTCCACCATCGGATAATAATCCATATAAATGAAGTGCAGAACCGTTGTCTTTTACATTTTTCATGCCGGCAAGCAATGCTTCGTTTTTAAAGAAATCTCCATCTTCAATTTCTTTGGTAATTCTGGTTAATTCCTGGTATACAATTCTTCCTGCACCCATGTTCATATGTCCTACTTCGGAGTTACCCATCTGTCCGTCCGGAAGTCCTACGGCAAGTCCGCTGGCATTTCCTTTTACCCATGGATAATCTTTCAGCAGTGCATCAATGTTTGGCTTGTTTGCCTGGGCTACTGCATTACCCTCAGTTTTGTCATTCAGACCAAAACCATCTAAAATCATCAATACGGTTGGTTTTTTACTCATGTTTTTTCCTCTTTTCTTTAAAATCTTCTATTGAAACGGATTACTCCGTTGCTGTCACATATCCATCATCATCTATGGTAATTCCCACGGAAAGGGATTCCATAAAATCAAAAATACGTCTTTTCTCACTTTCATCTGTCACCAGTGAGGTCTTGTAATTCTTCTGTATACACGGCAGAAACCGGAAATCAATAGTTCCGTCATCCCGGATGATTACCTGGGATAAACCGGTATCTAATGTTGAAGCCGAAAACCAGAAATTGCCAAGGCTATAGATAATCGGCACGCCATCCATATATTCCATGCCCTGCAGGCAATGGGTATGTCCGCCGATAATGACATCCACACCGGCTTCCACAAACTGTTTTGCAAGAGCCACCTGGTCGGAACCAAAATAGTTATTTCCTTCTGTTCCCCAGTGTACAAAAGCAATCACATAATCGCTGTTGTCTCTTGCTTCTTCTATTACTTTCAGGAACTTGTCCGGATTTAAGGTCTTTAACACGCCCGGTGTCGTCTCAGTTGCTTCCTTCGTATAATTTAAAGAGCGTTCAATCTGTGTAGCTGATACAATTGCTATTTTCTTTCCATTTGCCACAAAATATACCGGACGCATGGCATCCTTTAAATCTTTTCCTGCTCCTACATACGGAATTCCTGCTTCTTCCAGTGTATCTATGGTATCAATCAATGCAGCTTCGCCATAGTCATAGACATGATTATTGGCAAGACTGACAATATCTGTTCCAAATGTTTCCAACAAGTCGACACGCTTTGGATCTGCCCGGAAAGTATAATCCTTGCCAGCTAAAGGTTCCCCTCTTGTACTGTAGGTGAACTCATTGTTTATCATCATAATGTCTGCATGATTCATTTCCTGCAATAAATCTTTGGAAAAGCAGTCATTGATTCCATTTGGCTGTCCATCCATGTGTTCCGTTGTGCCCCAGCCTTCTGCAAAATTAATATCGCCGGTAAAATCTAGCACAATCTCATCCTCAGAGCTGCATGCCTTCCAGTAAACCTGCTGCAAATCCTCTTCATTCATGCCGGTGTCCTGACAATAAAGAAGCCACAGCACATGTATGGAATTTCCGGTCTCTTCGTACCAGACATTTACATTCTGGTCTTCCTGAGACTCCTGTGCAATATTTAATACTGCTTCTTTTCCGTAATTGGCATAAACCCAGTTTAAGAAACTTTCGTCAATCCGATAATCCCCGATAAATTCTTTGCTGCAGGAATCCAGCAGTGCTTCGTATGCATCATCCAAATCTTCTATCACCAGCTTCTTCGTCTCTGTAGAGACTTCTTCTGTTTCCGTCACTGCATATTCTATTTTCTCGCTGCTTTCCGGTTCTGCATTTACCTGCGCTTTCCTGTCACATCCACTGCAAACCATTCCAAACAACAATATTCCTATCCCTGCCATCTGCAAAGCTTTTCTTCTCAAATCGGTATCCTCGCTCAACTCCTCTTTCGTCTCTTGTGTCCTGCTTTATTGCCGATAACATTATACACTATCTTTCTTTTTCTAACAATCCTTATTTTGCAAGCGTATTCTGTTATATCAAACCTCATCATTTAACATTTCTTCTAAGGTATGCCAGCCTAATACGGCGCACTTTACCCGGGCAGGCATATGGGAAATATCCTTTAATGCCGAAGCTTCTTCCAGCTCGTCAATCTCTTCATCCGAAGCTTCTCCTTTTATCATTTTTAAGAATAATTCTCCTAAATGCAGCGCTTCCTCTTTCTTCTTTCCGACAATCATGCCCAGCATAATATCGGCAGATGCCTGGGAAATAGCACAGCCATCTCCTACAAATGCACCGTCTACGATTTCATCACCATCTAATTTTAACTTCAAAAAAATATCATCCCCGCAGTTTGGATTCACGCCCTCTAATACCAAGTCGGCATCCGGAAGGTCATGCTTGAACTCCGGGTGAATATTGTGTTCGGTAAGGATTTCATTATAAAAACTTCTACTCTCCATATCCCATTCTCCTTCTGACTCCTGCTACGCTTTTTACCAGCGCATCGACTTCTTCTTCTGTATTGTAGAACATCAGGCTTGCTCTTGTAGCGGAGCGGACGCCCAGATACTCTAACATGATGACCTGCCCGGACAGCCACACCATCGGATTCCAATACTGCACTGACATCATGCGGATGCACGTCTTCAATGGTAAATGTCAGGATTCCGGTATGTTCTTCTGCCAGTTCCGAACCCAGCACATGAACCTTCGGAATTGCTTTCAGTCCTTCTAAGGCTCTTTTCGTAAGTGTAAGTTCACGCTCCTGCATGGTTTCAAAACCGATTTTGTTAATATAATCAATGGCGGCAGCCAGTCCCACTGCGCCTGCTGCATTGACGGTTCCTGCCTCAAACTTGTGAGGAAGCTCTGCATATTTTGCACCGTCTCTTGTTACAGAATCTATCATTTCTCCGCCGGTAAGGAATGGTGGCATTGCCTTTAAAAGTTTTTTCTTTCCATATAAGACACCAATTCCCATCGGTCCCATTAACTTGTGACCGGAAAATGCCAGAAAATCCACATCCAGCTTCTGCACATCAATCGGCATATGTGGGGAGCTCTGGGCTGCATCCAACACGACTACTGCATTGCTCTTTCTTGCTCTTCGCACAATTTCCTCTACCGGAGTCGGACGTCCCAGCACATTGGATACTTGTGTGATTGCCACTAGTCTTGTTTTATCGGAGAAAGCTTCGTCTAGCTTTGCTTCGCTTAAACTACCGTCCTTTTCACATTCCAGATAAATAAGCTTTGCGCCGGTCTGTCTTGCCACCATCTGCCACGGCAGCATATTGCTGTGATGTTCCATAATGGAAACCACAATTTCGTCCTCCGGACAAAGATTATTTAAGCCATAGCTGTACGCTACTAAATTCAGGCTCTCTGTGGTATTTCTGGTAAATATAATTTCTGTCTCAGATGCAGCATGGATAAACTGCTGAACTGTTTTTCTCGCTGCCTCATAGGCATCGGTTGCTTCCAGGCTCAAAGGATAGAATCCACGCAGCGGATTGGCATTATGTTTTTCATAAAATTCCTTTTCCGCTTCAATGACGCATGCCGGCTTCTGTGCGGTTGCCGCATTGTCAAGATAGATGACATCCCGGTCTTTAAAAAGAGGAAAATCCTTCTTAAAATCGTACATCCTAAATCACCTCTTCCAGCGCTTCCTTCGCAATTTTTTCTGCTGCTTCATCCTTCATCAAATCACAGATATGCTCCAATTTTGCACCTGTCACAATACGTTCTGCAGCTTCCTTATCAATACCTCTTGCTCCAAAATAGAACATGGTATCTTCATCTAATTCTCCAATGGTTGCTCCGTGATTTCCTTTTACGTCTTCCTGTGCACATAAAATCAGCGGAATGGTCTTATTTTCCACATCATCACCCAGCAGAAGTACGCTTTCCTCTTCCTGCCCTTCTGCGCCGGAGGAACCACGTTTGAAATCAATGGTTCCGCGGAAAACCTTATGTGCCTGTCCGCGAAGAGCTCCGTCAGAATTAATATAGCTCATGGTTTTCTCGCCGAAATGATTGGCTACCATATTATAGTCTAAAATCTGCTGTGCCTGACCAAGATATCCGGTCTCTGTGGCAAAATTACTTTCTTTTCCATTCAAATCCATGCGGCATCCGGAATAGAGATTCCCTTTTCCAAGGAACAACTGGATATATTCTACCTTTGCTCCTTCGCCAATTAAATTGCCGCCTATATCACTTAATAACGTCTCATGCTCCTGCGGCATCTGAACCTGAACTAATCTTACAGATGCACCGCTCTCGACTTTCATCCTGACACGGACTGCCAGAGATGCTTCTGCGGTACTGTCTTCCTCTTTTGTGGCATCCGGAGCCACACGGCTGTCCATCACAACAGTAAGTGTACTGTTTTCTTTTGCAACTATCTCTACACAGCCTGCCGTATGTGCATCTTTTTTACCGGAAATGTGCAGTCTTACGGTTTTATCCTGTCCTGCATTATCTGCAAGAATCTGATATTTTGCAGTATTTTCTGTTGCAAAGATTGCATCTGCTTCTCTTCCGGCACCGGTTTCAATGTCCGAAAGCTGCTCTGTTTCAGTAGCTACTGCATCTCCCTCTGCTGCAATCTCACAGGGTTCTATCTTATTGCTCCATTTTATCGGAGTTTCATTTACCTTCAGCCAGTTCCAGGTAGGAGAAGGCAATTCATTGATTTTCATACTTACATTTTGTTCCATGCTCTTTCCACATCCCTTCTGCTATCCTATGCTGCCCTTCATCTCAAGGCGAATCAAATTGTTCATTTCCAGTGCGTACTCTAAAGGCAGTTCCTTGGAAACATTATCCGCAAATCCGCTGACGATGCAGGCTCTTGCGTCCTCTTCGCTCATGCCTCTTGACATCAGATAAAAAATTGCTTCATCACTGATGCTTCCAATCTGGGCTTCATGTCCCACATTAGCATCCTTGGTACGGATGTCCATTGCCGGAATGGTATCGGAACGTGACTCAGAATCTAACATCAGAGACTGACAGGATACTGCTGACTTCGTGCCTTTCGCTTCCTTCGTTACCACAACGGAACTACGGAAAGTACTGATACCACCATCCTTGGAAATGGAACGGGTATTCATATAGGAGCTGGTGTCCGGTGCGCAGTGTACCACTTTGGCTCCGGTATCAAGGTTCTGTCCTTTTCCTGCAAAAGTTACACCGGTAAATTCCATGCGGGCGCCCTTTCCTTTTAAGACACTCATCGGATACAGATAAGATACATGGGAACCAAAGGAACCGGATACCCATTCAATGGTTCCGCCCTCTTCTACCAGTGCCCGCTTGGTATTTAAGTTATACATATTCTTTGACCAGTTCTCGATGGTGGAATAACGAAGTTTTGCATTCTTGCCAACATACAATTCCACGCATCCTGCATGCAGATTGGCTACATTATATTTTGGTGCGGAACATCCTTCGATGAAATGAAGGGATGCTCCCTCATCTACGATAATCAGTGTGTGTTCAAACTGTCCGGCACCTTTTGCATTCAGTCGGAAATAGGACTGCAGCGGAATCTCTACGTCCACACCCTTTGGCACATAAACGAAAGAACCGCCGGACCAGACTGCACCGTGCAGTGCTGCAAATTTGTGGTCATTTGGTTTTACCAGCTTCATAAAGTGCTTCTGTATCATATCTGCATATTCACCATGCATTGCACTTTCCAAATCCGTATAAATAACGCCCTGTGCGGCAACTTCTTCTCTTACATTATGATAAACCAGTTCGGAATCATACTGTGCGCCAACACCTGCCAGTGACTTTCTCTCTGCCTGTGGAATTCCAAGACGTTCAAAGGTATCTTTAATGTCCTTTGGCACCTCAGACCATTTTCCCTTCATCTTTGTGTTTGGGCGGACATAGGTTACGATATGGTCCATGTCCAGTCCTTCAATCGATGGTCCCCAGTCTGGCACTTCCATTTCATTGTAAATCTGTAAAGACTGTAAACGGAAATTCTGCATCCAGACAGGGTCATTTTTCTCTTTTGATATCTGCTCTACGATTTTAGGAGTAAGACCTTCTTTCAGCTTATAAGCATCCTTCTCATCGTCCCGGATATCATATATGCTTCTGTCGATATCTTCTACATAGCTTTTCTCTTCCATTCCTTACACTCCTTACTCGTATTTTGCAAAACCATTCTCGTTTACTTCATCAATCAGGGATGCATCTGCGGTCTTAACAATGTGTCCTTCCACCATGATGTGTGTGAAATCTACGTGTAATGCCTCTAAAATCTTGGTGCTGTGTGTAATAATCAAAAGGCTTCCCTTACTGCTCTTCTGGTATTCTTCGATTCCTTTTGATACGGTTCTTACCGCATCTACATCCAGCCCGGAATCGGTTTCATCCAAAATCGCAAGCTCCGGCTTTAACATCAACATCTGTAAAATTTCGGCTTTCTTTTTTTCGCCGCCGGAAAATCCTACATTCAAATCACGTTCTGCATAAGACGGATCCATCTGTAAAAGTTCCATTTTCTCTGCCAGTTCTTTCTTAAAATCATAGAAACGGACTCTCTTTCCAGTCTTCTGTTCCAATGCACTACGGATAAAGGAACTTAAGGTAACGCCCGGTACTTCCAGTGGGTTCTGGAAAGATAAGAACATGCCGCTCTTTGTGCGTTCATTCACCGGCTCTCCGGTAATATTTTTTCCCTGGAAAAAGATTTCTCCGCTTTCTACCTGATAACGTGGGTTTCCAACCAGTGTATAACCCAGTGTGGATTTACCGGTTCCGTTTGGTCCCATCAGTACATGTGTCTCATGTCTTCCTATTTCAAGATTTACGTCATGTAAAATATGTTTTTCTTCTACACTGACGTTCAGATTTTTAACCTCTAAAAGTAATTCTTTGCTCATTTTTCTTCCTCCTGCATCTATTGTTTCTTCTTCGCTGCTTTCTTCTCCGCTTCCTGCTTCGACTGCAGAACATCCGCCAGCGTCATTTCATCAAAATATTTATCTATCAAATCTGCCAGTCCCTTCCAGATTGGAAGTGTACAGCAGGAATCTGATTTTTCACATGGCTCCTGGTCTTCTCTTAAGCAGGATACCGGTGCAAGCGTTCCTTCTGTCAGCCGCAGGATATCACCAACCCTGTATTCTTCCGGTTTCCGCTTCAGACGATAACCGCCTTTCTTGCCGCTGACTCCTTCTATCATATGTCCCTTGGAAAGAATGGTCGAAATACTCTCTAAATATTTCTGGGAAATATTCAGTTTCTCGGCAATTCCTTTTAACGGAATATATTCTTCCGCATCATGCTCCGCCAGCTCGACCATGACCTTTAATGCATACCTTCCTTTGGTTGAAATCATGCTCTGCATTCCTCCTTTTCTGGTTCATTCGCATCATATACCCATTCGCCTACTATGTCAATAGGTGAATTGGTTCTGGTTTGTTCTTTTCGGGGAACAAAAAAACGCCACCAAATGCATTTCACCGGTAAATTTTACCAATGCCATAATGCATTTCGTGACGTTTCTTATGAAAATATTCTATTTTCCGAAAAGCTTATTTATTGTAATTTACAATCTTTCCAAAGTCAGCCTTTAAGGAAGCGCCTCCTACCAGACCACCGTCGATATCAGCTTTTGCGAACAGCTCTGCTGCATTTCCTGCATTTACAGATCCGCCGTACTGGATACGGATAGACTCAGCAGTTGCTTCATCATATACTTCACGGATGCAGGCACGGATTGCACCACAAACTTCTTCTGCCTGATCAGAAGTAGCTGTTTCACCGGTTCCGATTGCCCAGATTGGCTCGTAAGCAATAACTGCTGTTGCAGCCTGCTCTGCTGTTACGTTCTGGAATGCAATCTTAATCTGCATACGGATCCAGTCAAGGTAGATACCCTGTTTTCTCTGTGTTAAAGTCTCTCCACAGCAGATGATTGGTGTAATACCATGTTCGAAAGCTTTTAATACTTTCTTATTTACAGTCTCATCTGTCTCTGCGAAGTATTCTCTTCTCTCAGAATGTCCTAATACAACGTATTTTACGCCAGCGTCTGTAAGCATTGCCGGAGAGATTTCTCCTGTGTATGCTCCGCTCTCTTCAAAATACATATTCTCTGCACCGATGCAGATGTTAGAACCTTTTGCTGCTTCCATTGCTGGAATAATATCAATTGCTGGTACGCAGAATACTACATCTACGTCTTCATTTGCTACTAATGGTTTTAATTCATTTACCAGTGCAACTGCCTCGCTAGGAGTTTTGTTCATTTTCCAGTTGCCGGCAATAATTTTTTTTCTTGCCATTTTAAAATGTCCTTCTTTCTTAAATATATAAGCTTTTGCCTGCATACAGGCATGTGCTTTGATTACTTATTTATCGTTTGCTGCTGCAACGCCTGGAAGCTCTTTACCCTCTAAGAACTCTAAGGATGCTCCACCACCTGTTGAGATGTGGCTCATCTTGTCACCGAATCCAAGCTGGTTAACTGCTGCTGCAGAATCTCCACCACCGATGATGGTTGTTGCATCTGTATCAGCTAAAGCTTTTGCTACAGCGATAGTACCTGCTGCAAGAGTTGGGTTCTCGAATACACCCATAGGTCCGTTCCAAACAACAGTTTTAGCAGTCTTAACAGCATCTGCGAAAAGTGTCTGTGTCTTAGGTCCGATATCACAGCCTTCTCTGTCTGCCGGCATCTTGTCTGCATCATAAGTTTCTACTTCAACTGGAGCATCGATAGGATTTGGGAAATCTTTGATTGTTACAGCATCTACCGGAAGAAGAAGTTTCTTTCCAAGTTTCTCTGCCTTTGCCATCATTTCTTTACAATAATCGATCTTAGTATCATCTACTAAAGAGATTCCGATTTCATATCCTTTTGCTTTTAAGAATGTGTAAGCCATACCACCACCGATGATTAAGGTATCACATTTCTCAAGTAAGTTGTTGACATTTAATTTATCAGCAACTTTTGCACCACCAAGAATTGCAACGAATGGTCTTACCGGATTCTCTACTGCATTTCCAAGGAAGTCGATTTCTTTCTGCATTAAGTATCCAACTACTGCAGTGTCAACTAACTGTGCAACACCTACGTTAGAACAGTGTGCTCTGTGAGCTGTTCCGAATGCATCATTTACAAATACATCACAGATAGAAGCAAGGTCTTTAGAGAAAGCTTCTCCGTTCTTTGTCTCTTCTGGTCTGAAACGTGTATTCTCAAGTAAGATAACATCGCCATCGTTCATAGCTGCTACTGCTGCTCTTACGTTCTCACCAACAACTTCAGGGTCAACAACGAATTTAACTTCCTGTCCTAATAACTCTGTAAGTCTTGCTGCTACTGGTGCAAGAGTTTTGGTCTGTTTGTCTTCTTCTGTTTTTACTTTTCCTAAATGGGAGCAAAGGATAACCTTTCCACCATCAGCGATTAATTTCTTGATTGTAGGAAGCGCTGCAACCAGACGGTTCTCGTCTGTAATCTTTCCTTCTTTTAATGGTACGTTGAAATCACATCTGCAAAGAACGCGAAGTCCTTTTACATTAATATCATCTATAGATTTTTTATTTAATGACATATTAAGTAGTCTCCTTTAAATTTTATTTCTAATAGCAAGAAAGAGCCCGGTCCTAAAAGACCGGACCCTTTTCCTGAGTCTTATCTGCACTCTGGCAGCCTGTCGCTTAAAAAAGTAGTCTACCGTGCAGTGATTGTTCGTTAAACTACGGGAAACACGCTTTGCGGGTTTCTCTCGTAAATTATGCTAACTCGCTGAAGTATTTGATTGTACGAACCATCTGAGATGTGTAGCTG
>ERZ780017.286-NODE-286-length-9557-cov-3.29394_pt1 | contig 9557 bp, 6 predicted proteins | sample MGYA00511867_ERZ780017 | MGnify/ENA primary metagenome ERZ780017 (study PRJEB29588, sample SAMEA2157043) | human gut metagenome | biome: human gut; feature: human-associated habitat; material: faeces | place: Denmark | collected 2008/2010 ...
ACGTCTGTGGGACATCACTAACTATGCCTTGAAGAAGTTCCGCGATGCAGGCTTCGAAATCGGTGAGACAGAATCTCCTATCATTCCTCTCTATGTGCGTGATACAGAGAAGACATTTATAGTAACGAAGCTGGCTTTTGACGAAGGTATCTTCATCAACCCCGTTATTCCACCTGCATGTGCTCCACAAGATACACTGGTGCGTGTAGCGTTGATGGCTACCCATACGGTCGAACAAGTGGATTATGCTGTAGAAAAATTGACTAAATGTTTCAAGGAATTGGGTATCATCAAGTAAACTTGATTTAAACAGATATTCGGAAAACCGTTTAATAATGATTAGGCGGTTTTTTTTATAGACAAAGCGAAGTAGGATTAAAATTAAATCGTAAAGTACATGAAAAAGAACTTCTTCATCATTACTGCTGTAGTATGCGGAATGAGTTGTACCACCACTGCCTATGCGCAGTTCAAAATCGGTGGAAAGAAAATCAATGTGACCAAAGTTGTCCAAGCCGGTACAGATGCCGTCAAGGCCATTTCATTGTCCGATGCTGACATTGCAGCGATGAGCAAGGAATATATGGAATGGATGGATACGCACAATCCGCTGACAAAGCCCGATACGGATTACGGCAAGCGTCTGGAGAAGCTGACCGGAAACATCAAGGAAGTGGACGGCTTGAAGGTGAACTTCGGTGTTTATGAAGTAATAGATGTGAATGCCTTTGCGTGCGGTGATGGTAGTGTACGCATCTGTGCCGGACTGATGGACATTATGACGGATGATGAAGTGATGGCAGTTGTCGGTCACGAGATAGGTCACGTCATCCATACGGATTCCAAAGATGCGATGAAGAATGCTTACCTTCGTTCGGCTGTGAAGAATGCTGCCGGTGCGGCAAGTTCTACGGTATCCAAATTGAGTGATTCTGAACTGGGTGCCATGGCCGAGGCATTGGCAGGTGCTCAATACTCCCAGAAGCAGGAGACGGAAGCGGATGATTACGGCTTTGAATTCTGCATCAAGAATAATCTCGATCCGTATGCCATGTACAATGCTTTGAACAAATTGCTTGAACTTTCAGCGGAAGCACCGAAGGAATCCAAGTTCCAGAAGATGTTCTCTTCTCATCCGGATACAGCCAAGCGCGTGGCACGTGCCAAGGAGAAAGCGGATGAATATATGAAGGATAAGAAATAACTATCCGTTGCTTACTATGATGAAGTGGGATCAGAGGTTTCTCTGAATCCCACTTTTTTTGTGCCGAGACTATGATATGGGCTTCTGAGGGAGCTAATGGGATAGTTCGTTAGTTCACAGTGCTGAACACTTTGTTTTAGCTATAGAAAACAAAGTGTTTTTCTATAGCTAAAACAAAGTGTTCTTTTAAGGGAAACGAAGTGTTCTCTTTAATGAAACACACTGTTCGGTTAAGGGAAACACTTTGTTCTGTTTGGTAAAACTTCTTTTATTTACTTATTTGCTTTTAAATTAGAATAATTTTAGTATGTTTGCCACATTATTTATGAAAAACATGACTTTTGTATGAAAAAGAAAGACTTCCTCTTTATTTTTGTTCTGGTGATAATATTCCTGCCATTCTTTGTGAGTGAATCCATCTACAATTGGTATAAGTCTTTCAACGCTGCACATGGCATGGTAATGAGTTTCGTTAAATTCGGAATTCTTGCTACACTGGGTGAGATGCTGGGACTTCGTATCAGTGCCGGAGTCTATAACCGAAAAGGATTTGGCGTACTGCCGCGTGCCGTAGTGTGGGGACTGCTGGGAATGGGTATCAATGCGGCCATGATAATCTTCTCCAAAGGTGTGCCGCAATTCATGGAATATATGGGAATGGCAAATGCCGCCGCCATTATAAACGGAGAATTCTGCCTGGACAAATTATGGATAGCCTTCGCCATTTCAGTTGCTATGAATACCATTTTCGCTCCGGTATTCATGACATTCCATAAGATTGCGGATACGCATATCCTGGATTGTGGCGGTTCGCCTCCTCACTCCTATCCCGATGACCCGCATCATTACGCATCTGAATTGGGATGCACAATGGAATTTTGTCTTCAAGAAAACAATTCCTTTCTTCTGGTATCCGGCACACACCATCACATTCCTCCTGCCGGGAGAAATGCGGGTGCTGTTTGCAGCGATATTGGGTGTGGTGCTCGGGGTATTGCTGGCTATTGCGGCTCGGATGAAATAATCCGGCCTATATATTCTCGAATGATTCAAGCAAGTCTTGCGGATAAGGTATAAAGAACTTCTCTATCATTTTCGGATACTGAGGTACAAAGGGTTTGGGTATCATTGTGACAAGGGTATCCAATTCTGCCTTCCGTTGCTCTTCAGTCTCTGAGACGGCGTAGCGGATAGTCCACCAGAACAAGAAAGTCTGGTTAAGATACCCTTTGGGGGTGATGACTTGCAGTTGTTTGTAGCGCTCGGACTGTAACATGATTTTAATTCTTTTCTCCTGTTCTTTCTCACTGATGGAACATAGAATGTCATACCATTCATCAAACTCCTGACGCAAGCAGGCGACAAATGCCCATTCGGCAATTCTATATTTGGCAAATTCTGGAATCTTCTTTAGAAGTACGAAGATATGTCCTATATTCAATTCGCCTTTATATAAACCTTTGACTTTTGTATAGTCTTCAATGGAAGTGATTGTGTGTAAAAGGGAGTAATATATTTCCGGACTCATCGGCACATGGTGTTCATCAATGAATTTCAGAGTATTCTGAAGCACCAGTTTTTTGTTTGTTCTGTTGTTGGCCATGCGGCTGATGACATTGTTCCAGTAGATTTGTGTGCGTGCAATGGAAATATGTAAATCATCTTCCATCTCTTTTATACGGCTTTCGGCTTCTTCGAAGGTCATGCCGCGTTCCCGCATTTGATAGCATATGTCCTTCATAATTGGATAATGTTCGACAAATAGGTAGGGTTTAGGAATGACGGCTCCTACCTTTTTCAACATACAATATGAATCGTAATTGATAAAAACCTTTTTACTGATTGCTTGCTCTTGCAGCCGTTGGGCGTTTTCCTTATCATTCTGACGGAGCAATGCCTTCATGCAACAGAAGATAATTCCTCCATCATATACGCCCACGTCCAGCAGACAATACACATATTCCAGAATAGTGCTTTCTTTAATTTTCCACCCTTCCGATGTATAAATGGGAAAAGGCTGCGGAACGTTGTCTTGTGCTCTTCCGGCATAGTATCGCTGGATAAGCATTTGCTTCAATACATCCTTTGGCGCATCCAGGCTTTTCATTATTTCCTCATTTATAATCAGTTGTATTTCTTCCGGAGGAAGTGAATCTTGGGTGTGGTTGGTCAGGTGATAGAGTAAATGTTTATGTGTATAACTGTTCTGTTGTACGGTGTATTTTTCGGACATCCGCTTTATCATGTCCACTTTTTGTTCATAATAGGGATATATGAACCGGTTATTGATAATGATATTCAAGATATTGGCATCAGGATGATTGAGCAGTGACTTGTCCAGCCGGTTCTCGAAGAAATCCCTTGCGACTCCTCCTTCTTCCGGAGTCTTTACCTTATTGAACATTTCGGAGACAACGTAGGGCGAATGATTCAAAATCTGTTGCTCTTCCGGAGTAATACAATCGGGAGTTTCTCCGAACAGTGCCTGATACGCCTCTTCATAATTTGATATTTTCAGAATGAATTGTACGATTGTTCTTATATTTCGAGATTCATCGCCGTTTTGGGGACGATGTCTCTTCATATGTGCCTTGATTTCCTTTAGGGTCATGCGTTGGTATAGGATACCTTGTGTGTGCTGGCTCGGGTAATCCAGTAAAGACTGGTCTGCTTCCAGTAAATGGTATTTATGGAACAGTTCCTCGCATTCCTTAATCCCGCTATAAGTGGAGGTCGTATCCAATAAGTCGTTCAGGTAGATTTCACCCACTTTCAGTTTGGTCTTGTTTTCTTCTTCTTGCTGCTCCAGCCTTTCCATAAAAGTGTTGAAGATTCCTTTGGCCTGCTCAAAATTTTTAGCCTTTTGGAGCATAAAGTTCAATGAGTAGCCATCACAGTTATTCCCCATACGGTTCCATAAATCATAGGCATAAGAGGACGGTATGTTTTCGAGTGCTCCATTCAACACTTCGGTCTTGTTCAGGAACATACTGGTATCCTCTTTTTTGTCGACAGACAGTTCTGTCAGTTCGTTGAAGAATGCAACCAGCTCTTCCGGCTGGCTGAATCTTTTGAAAACTTCCAGCCAGGTATAGGGAGCAATAAAGTTGAAGAAAAAGACTGCATCGTCGTGGGGAACTACCCCTTTATCATTCTTCTGCAAGAAGTTCTTGATGTCGTGTATGTCAGCCAGAGTCTGTGCTTTATGCATAAGCTGCCTGGCGAAATTACGTATTCTTTTCTCTTTCAGTTCTGTCAGATAAGTCTCATTGTTGCTTTCCTGTCCATGGGCGCTCTCTGCAGAATCGGAGAAGAAATCATCTATGTCGTCATCATCGGCACTTGGGGAAGCTTCGTATATAAAGGAAGCGTTGAGGTATATTTCTTTGGCTTCGTCCATGTCGAGGAACCGTACCAATTCTGTCTGAAATTCAATATACGAGTTTTCTATATACTTGTCTTGCATTTGCCCTTGTTCATTGAGCAAATCCTTGTGTACAATGTCCTTATCTTGTTGTGTCTGCAGTCTGGGTAAGAGCCACCGCAGCACATTCAGTTCTCTCCTATTATATTTTTTTGTTAATTTCCAAATATGGATGGCCTCTGCATTGGTAGGAGCAAAATTGGCTATATTGCCAATATAGGCGTCCACCCAATCAATGGAAACGCCTTCCGGGTTTGTTCCCAGTTCCTTACTTGTATATAGCGTTTGTTCGTTTTTATAAATGCGGCTTACAACATCATTGATGATATACTGTTGGAGTTCGGGGGCATTTACCGAACAGTTTTTCACCCGATGCAGGATCTTGGTTGTATTTTTGAAAAAGTTCGGTCTGTCTTTGTAGTAGATATAGCGGAATATGCCCTTTATGGCTTTCTTTTCAGTTGCCAGTAGGTCATCGGACGGTTCACTGCTATAGTACTGGAAAACCTGGGTTACTATGATGTCTTCAACTTCAAATGTGTCCTTTTCAATGTCCTGATAATAAATCAAATCATCTACTTTGCCTGCCAATTCACAGATGGTGCTTCTGTCGGCCTTTTCGTAACTGTTCTCATAGGTGAATTTGAGGAAATCGAGCAATAGGTCTATTTTATTGCGGCTTCTCTTTTTCCACATCCACAAACATTTTATGGCGTGGCAGAGTTGTCGAAGCATGGATTTCTGCAGGTTGCTTAAATTGCTGTTCTGGAACTGGTTGTTATATCTGGTCTTGATTCTGTCTATGTCGAAAAACAAGGAACCGATAGTCATGCCGGCTTCGGGTCGGAGTTTAAGATAGCCGTATGTCCTGAGCTCGCGGGCATATTCATTTATTTTTTTGAAGGATAAAGGTTTGATGCCCACTTCGACTATGGCCGGAGGAACCATTTCATTGAAAGTAAGCATGGATTTCACTTCCTTGAAGCTATAGCTTGTAGTGGCAATAACCTTGAAGTCCGGATTGCCGATGTGAAGGATTTCCGATAACTTGCGAAGTAATTCTCTGTCAATGGGTATCGGCTTTTCATTCTCTTCTTTCCAAAACAACAGCTGCAAATCGTCCAGTAGAAGAATTTTTTTGCCATGCTGGAATTGGGATACAGAAAGCCGTTCTAACTGTTCTTTGGTCGTATCGGCATTCAAAATGACCACATAATATTCCTGAGGGAGCTTTTTCAGCATTCGGCAAACGGCAATAGTCTTTCCCGAAGTGGATTGACCGGTGACGATGATTGTCTTGTTTGTGCTGTCAAACTCCTCTTTAAGTTTGTTGTCTACTTCCGGACGGATAAAATAGTAGTCCAGGTTGCCTCTGCGACGGTTGGCTTGGCTGTTGGGAATAATTTTATCATACTCCATCTTATGGCAAGAGATTGCGCAAAAGGGATTATTGAGAAAACTTTCACGATCCTTGACCAACGCGTCCCTTAGCTGCTCCAGCGTATTGCACTGCTTCTCATACCGCTCGATAACGGTATCGTCGTCCAGGTGCTTTTGCATGTATTCCGCATAGAAGTCTTTCCATAAAGTAGTGTTTGTCCAGTCTTCCTGGGTGTATTCCAATGTCGGATTCTGATAGAAATAGATATGTTTGTTGGATGCATTTTCGATGGCAACATTAAACTCTCCGATGGTCTTGGAGCGTATCCAGTTTCCGGCGAAGAAGATGATGACGTCACATTGCCTTATCTCTGAATTTATGATTTCCTGCGTATCGCCTTTAGCTAAATCGTTGTCTCCATTTTTTTCGTGCCGGTGCACTACAATATTGAGTTCGCTGTTGTTTCTTTCCGTCAGGACTTTTTCCATTAAATCCCTTTCTTTCTGAAAACTCAGCGAAGAGGCTATAAATACATGGTATGTTTTCATAATATAGTGTTGGTTACTTTCTATGTGTTGTTGTTTACGACTAGCGGAATGCCGGCTGTGATACATCTGTCATACGCTTTTGAGCTTTCCTTCAATTCATCATACGGACGTATATCGGGATGCACAAAGCGTTTCTTTTTGAAGATGTCTCCCATTTCCTTGCTGCCATAGATTAACTCTTCTTCTTCGGCGGTGGGTTTACGGAAGCCAAGCAGCAGCTTCTCCATGTTCCAACGGTTATGTTCGACTTCGGCAAGCAATGTTATCTGGTCGTTGTCCAGTTTCACGTAACCATCCGTAATGCCTATGGAGCGTAGCTTGGGACTAATGGAATATGCACTGTACAAATTGGACCACTGAAGGGATACGGACAGTTTGTTCCATGAGTCTTTCAGCTCATTGTCAGGTGGGCATGATTGAGGCACATTTCCATATTTATTCTTGAAATCGTATATATAATTGATGATTTGTCCCTCCCTCCGGCTTTTTTTGTCCAAGTCGTAACAGTTGTCCAGCATTCCAAAAGGAAAAACATGGGAATATTTATGAATCGCTTCATCTTTCTTTTTACTGTTAAGCATATTGAGCAGTGCACTGGAGGTTTCCTGACGGACAAAAACTGGGATGTTTTCATCATATACATCGTCCGGCAGATATAATCCCATTGCCATGCTTTGAGGAGGATAATTGAGGCAGACGGCAATCGTCAATACTTGGCCTGAGTCATGTACCCATTCTTTAATTAGGTTCTGGATGGCAGGAGTTTCCGCACGGCCTTTGATAAATTCGAATTCCACATCCAGAAAGTCTGCATCTTTTCCTTTAAAACGGGTGGGAAGGACAAATCTCTCGTGCCTTTCGTCCTTGCTCATGTCGTAATAATGGGTAGACGATATCTCGAAATAATGGCGGTATCGTCCACAAAAGAAATTCATTTCCCGGTCGGCATTTTCATCAATGAAGGTAATGACACTTTTTATGTTCTTGTCCCGGCAGAAGTTTGGAAAATGCAACAGATGGGCAGCTTCCACTCCTATTGCCACTCCCATACGGCTCATACCGATGATAACAAGATGAACATGCTTTTCGCTTTCATAGGTTATTGCCTCACGGTCGAGAGGAGGATATTCAATACAGTTCTCCCCTTTTCCGTATTGCCGGCTTACCAATATCTTTTTGGCCCAGCCCTCGTAGAAGTTAAAGGGATGGAATTCTATATATTTTCTCCATTCGGCAGACAAATCGGTCAGTTGGAAAGCGGCAAAAGTAGTCTGATATTCGAAAAGAACGGTGAATGGTATGAGGGAACATTTATTGCATCGTTTATGAATGTCAACTATCTTTTTCAGGCAGTCTATGTTCAGTGAGTCATGGTCATGTTCGTTCCTCTCTCCGATAAGGAATACTTCGCGCGCTTTGGTAGTATAGAGTTTTTCCAACTCCTCGATAGAGTCGCGCCGGGCACGCAGCACCACAATTCTTTTTTCATTTTTGGCATCCAGTTCCGTATGGATTTTGCTACGGATTTCTTGTGCCGGTTGGGTACTCTGAATCAGAATATGGCAATTCCCATAATGTGTGTCATCGCAAATTTGCTGGATAAGAGTGGGGACCATGTTGTCAAAACCGATAATGACGATGTGGTTTTGCAAAGGGTAAACGATATCGCCTTCACGATATCGCTCAACTCTGCGTTCCAGCATATTGGAGATTACGGATATCAATAATCCGCAGAACAAAATTAATCCCAGCACTACGACCAATAGAGAGAACCAACGCAGATAAGGTGGTACTTCCACAATATTCCCCGGATCAATGAACAGACAAATCAACTGAAGCAAACGCCCCATAGGTACGTCTTTATCAATACCGGTCCATTCTTCAAGAGACGGCTCAGGAAAGATAAATGCAAAACTTACCAGATATATCAATAAGAAAACAGTTACTATGACTCCGAAAAGCCAAGCAAGCTGCCTCCATCCTTTTCCGGAAAAAGAGCGGTCAAAATGAAGGGCAAAAAGTCTTGTTAGCAGATTCATATTTGTTTTGTCATTAGGCAGTTTCCTTTTTTTCAGTTTCTTGTTTCAATTCTTTTCTGATATTCTCTTTCAGTTTATTGATTTCTTTCTCATCGTTATTGATAATCTCCCGTTTTTCTTTTTCCTGATACAAGGATGCAAGAATGTTTCTTTCTTGTTCCAGATTCAATGAGAATACATCTATTAATCTCTTGATACATAGAAAAAAACAGATGCATACGCTAAGGGAAATGATGGCATGGAGTGTCATCAGGTAGGTCATTCCACGCGATGGAAAGAATTGAATAAGGTTTTGGAATGTAGTGCATGTCACAATCAATGCTGCAACCAGAAAGAGAATGATAAAGGCAGGAATCACGAATTTCCACCAGTGCCGGATAGGATAATACTTGTTCTCACTCGTCCTCATAGTACTATAATAGATATTGGATTATTATTTCTTCTGTATGTCGAATCCCAGTTTCATAATCAGTTTCAGTGTCTGTATGGCTGTTTGCCGGTCGTATTCTCGTTCTGAGTCCGGTAACTCTTCGTATGGTACAAGTCCGGGATGTGTCTTTAATTCATCATTGCGTGTCTCTCCGTATTTCCATCCTTCTTTCACTCTTCCCAAAGCCCATACTTCATGCACATTGCGTGCCATGGCTTCTGTGAGTTCCGTCAAATTATCCGGTAAAGTGATATTTTCTGCGTTCAAAGGGGACGGTGTGTATGTTTTCATTTTCTGTTATTTAAAATGTGGAAGTAAAAAGTTTATTGGTAGCAATATTAGGCATTTCGGACGACAGAAACAAAAAAAAGGAAAGCTATTTCCAAAAAAACATGCAGATTACAATGGAAAAAACATTGCAACCTGCATATAAATCGGGAGAAGCGTGAATTATAAGTTAGCTTCCGTCACTACCTGCCCGTCAAACAGATTGATGATACGTCCGGCAAATCCGGCATCATGTTGTGAGTG
>ERZ780017.298-NODE-298-length-9369-cov-4.33734_pt1 | contig 9369 bp, 8 predicted proteins | sample MGYA00511867_ERZ780017 | MGnify/ENA primary metagenome ERZ780017 (study PRJEB29588, sample SAMEA2157043) | human gut metagenome | biome: human gut; feature: human-associated habitat; material: faeces | place: Denmark | collected 2008/2010 ...
GCGTGTCAATGCATCGTATTTGATATCGATCAAATCTTTTTTCAACTTGTCAATTTCAATGAGTTCCTGTTGGCTGCTATAACGGTTGTCTATGTATAGTACAGTCAGGATCATGATGAGAATCAGCAAACGGGTCTGTCTTTTGAAAAAGTCGTTCGCAAGGATATCTCCTCCTAATATGCTGCGGATAGACATATGCTTGGGCGAAGCAGATTGTCCGTCTTTGGGTTGTTGTGTATTTTGTTTCAGTTCTTCTTCCATCTCGTTATCTCTTTTCTGCAATTCTCAACTTGGCGCTTCGGGAGCGCGGATTGCGTGTCACTTCTTCGTTGCCGGCAACAATAACTTTGTTGTTGACTAGTTTGAAAGGTGTCTGTACATTACCAAAGAAATCTTGTTCGGCCTTGCCTTCTATGTTTCCGGTTTTCATGATATTCTTTACCATGCGGTCTTCTAAAGAGTGATAGGTGATTACTACCAGTCTGCCTCCCGGTTTCAGTGCCTTGGTTGCTGCATAAAGCATTTCTTTCAATGCTTCCATTTCCTGATTTACCTCTATGCGTAAAGCTTGGAACACCTTTGCGAGCTCTTTCTTTTCACGTTCCCGCCCGAAAAGCGGTTTGATGACTTCGAGGAAATCACCGATGGTGACAATTTGTTTTACACCTCGTGCTTTAACGATGGCTGATGCCAGTTTGCGGCTGTTCTTCAATTCACCATATAAATAGAAAATATTAGCCAAACGTTCTTCGTCATAGGTGTTCACTACATCAGCAGCTGTCATACCTGCGCGTTTGTTCATCCGCATGTCTAATTTGCCCTCGAAGCGGAATGAGAATCCACGTTCGGAGTCGTCAAAGTGATGTGAGGAAACGCCCAGATCGGCCAAAATGGCATCCACCCCTTCCACGCCATAATAACGTAGGAAGTTGGGAAGGTAGCGGAAGTTACTACGCACAAAAGTGAAGCGGCTGGCGCTTACAATATTCTTCTCCGCATCTTCATCTTTGTCAAAACTATATAGATGCGCGGTGCTACCCAGCCGGCTTAGAATTTCCTTGGAATGTCCTCCGCCGCCGAAAGTGGCATCTACATAAATACCTCCGGGTTGGATGTTCATTCCGTCTACGCTCTCGTTTAATAATACCGGTACATGATATATCTGTTTTGCTTCACTCATTCTATTTCTACGTTGTTATTAGTTCCCATAATTTCTTCCAATTCTTTTCCAAAGTCCTCCGGTGTGATGAAGGGTTTGTCTGCTATTTCTTTAGACCAGATTTCTATAGTGTCGTCCAATCCGATAAAACGTACATCTTGCTGTATTTTAGCTAATTTCAAATATCGTTTTGGAATCAGAAAGCGCCCGTTTCCATCCAATGTGATAACTTCTACATCCGAAACGAACTGACGGAAAATCATTTGGTGTCTGGAATTCCAGCGATTGAGTTTGCAACGTAGTTCGTTCATTTGTTCGTTCCACACATTTTCAGGGTAAAGTACCAGGCAGTCTTGGTAGGTGTCTTTGCGTAAAATCAGGCACTCCTGGGAGGCAGCTTGTAGCTGCTTCCTGAATACGGCAGGCAGGAACACTCTGCCTTTTGCATCCGTCTTTGCTTCAGAATTCCCAAGAAATCGCATGTTTACACCTTATTATATTGTTCAAGGTGTAAAATTACACAATTCCCCACAATTCCCCACAATATTTTAAGAAAATATTTCGAGAAGTTTTCAACAGGCTGTTAATGTAGCTAGTAGCTTGGTAAACAGGAGGTTTAAAATTAATAATTTTATGATAAAAAATAATGGAAAGGGCAGCTTCTCGGAGGTTGAAAAACGAAACCAAACTATTGCACATTCGTTTTTGTTTTGCGCAAAAATGAAAGAATTTGTATAGTTTCATACACAAAAACTCTTAATTTCTTTAGAGATTAAGAGTTTTTTCTGTCATAAATTGCCAATATAAAAAAAGATAAGTTACTTTTGCATGGAAAAGAACGTTTGCAAAATGACTGACGACTCTATATTTTTAATCGACATAGAAAAGATATTGAAAACGAAAGCCGGGAAAAAATATAAATATATTCCCCGTTTTGTCGTTTCGTACCTGAAGCATATCGTGCATCAGGATGAACTGAATGTCTTTTTAAAAGACTCCAAAAATAAAGTCGGAGTTGACTTTCTGGAAGCTTGTATGGAGTTCCTGGATGCAAAAGTGGAGATAAAAGGTTTGGAAAACTTGCCTGAAAACGGTAAATGCACTTTTGTCAGCAATCACCCGCTGGGGGGACAGGATGGAGTTGCTTTGGGGTATATATTGGGAAAACATTACAATGGTAATGTACGCTATTTGGTCAATGATTTGTTGATGAATTTGCATGGTTTGGCTCCTTTATGTATTCCTATCAATAAAACAGGCTCGCAATCCAGGGATTTCCCGAAGATGGTAGAGGCAGGGTTTGCCTCGGATAATCATATCATTATGTTTCCTGCGGGGTTATGTTCCCGTAGACAGGGTGGGGAAATCAAGGATTTGGAATGGAAAAAGACATTTGTCACTAAAAGTATTGAAACGCATCGTGATGTGGTACCTTTGCACTTTGAGGGCCGGAACTCAGACTTTTTTTATAATTTGGCAAATATATGTAAGGCACTTGGCATTAAGTTTAATATTGCTATGCTTTACTTGGCAGATGAAATGTTGAAAAATCGTCATAAAACCTTTACCTTGACCATTGGAAAACCCATTCCTTGGCAAACTTTCGACAAGACAAAGACCCCGGCTCAGTGGGCGCAGTTTGTAAAAGATGTAGTCTACAAGCTATAATAGACAAAAGAGAGAAAAAAGATATGGAAGAAATTATTGCACCGATTAGCAAAGAGATTCTGAAGGCGGAACTTTCCGAGGATAAACGCCTGAGGTTTACGAATAAAAGTCATAATGAAATTTACGTCATAACGTATCAGGATTCGCCCAATGTGATGAAGGAGATTGGCCGGTTGAGAGAAATAGCCTTTCGTGCTGCAGGTGGCGGAACAGGAAAGGCGATGGATATCGATGAATATGACGTGATGGAAAATCCATATAAGCAATTAGTTGTATGGAATCCTGAAGCGGAGGAGATTTTGGGAGGTTATCGTTATCTTTTGGGGGATGAGGTGCAATTTGATGAACATGGGAAGCCTGTGCTGGCTACTGCTCACATGTTTAATTTCTCGGAAGTTTTTTTGAAAGAATATTTGCCTTACACGGTGGAGTTGGGACGCTCATTTGTTACATTGGAATATCAGTCAACCCGTGCCGGTTCCAAGGGATTGTTTGCTTTGGATAATTTGTGGGATGGTTTGGGCGCATTAACCGTGATTAAGCCTAATGTGAAATATTTTTTTGGTAAGATGACTATGTATCCTAGTTATCATCGTCAGGGGCGTGACATGATATTATACTTCCTGAATAAACATTTCGGTGATAAAGATAAATTGATAACTCCGATGAAACCGCTGGAAATAGAAACAGATAAGAAAATGTTGGAAAATCTTTTCTGTTATGATTCCTTTAAAGAAGATTACAAGATCTTGAATACGGAAGTGCGTAAGCTGGGGTATAATATTCCTCCTTTGGTCAATGCATATATGAGTCTGTCTCCTACAATGCGTATGTTTGGAACAGCGATTAATTATGGATTCGGAGATGTGGAGGAAACCGGAATTCTGATTGCAGTCAATGAAATTCTGGAAGACAAACGGGTACGTCATATCGAATCGTTTGTAAAGCAACATCCTGAAGCTATGAAAATAACTTCAGGCGCTCATCCCATACTGACCAAATAATCGGACTAATAGTAGTATTTGGGGAAACATTGTCAGGTGCAGATAAAATTTACAGGATTCATCGTGCTCGCATCTGACAATGTTTTTATTATACTGCCGGCAGACTGTTGCCTTTGATTTTCCGGTAGAGGTCGAGCGCATATACGTCTGTCATGCCCGATATGTAATCCAGCACGGCTTGAATTTTTCCATATAAAGTAGGTGCGTTGACATTGTACTGTCCGGATATGCGGTTGATAAGTAGTTGTGAATACGCTTTTTCCGGAGAGCGCACTGCATTAATCATCAGGTCAATCAAGGTACTGATAACCCTGAATCCTGCCAATTCTATGTCCAGCACATCGCTGGAACGATATATTCTTTGAAAGGCAATTGCAGAACAATTGTCATAGGCCTCTTTCAATGGACTGCAAATGTGCATTATCAGGGTGCCTTCAAATTCCCCGGTCAATATCTTTTCTTCATTTTCAGTAAATACTCGTGTGCATTCCTTTATCAGTGCGCCTATGACCGAAGAACGTAAATAAGCTATCTGTTCATTGACGTCTGTTACAATCCGGCAAACTTCTTCAATGCGTTTTCTTCTTTTCTCATCAAAGAACTGCATATACAGTCCTTTGGTTTCATCATGTGTCAGCAGTTTTAATTTATGTGCGTCTTCTATGTCCATCATCTGATAACAAATATCATCTGCGGCTTCTACCAGGTAGACCAACGGATGGCGTGCGTAGCGTAAAGGCTCATCCGGTTTGCTGAGCCGGATAATCCCTAATTCTCCGGCTATTTTCTGATAATCAGCCTCTTCGCTTAAGAAGAAGCCGAATTTTGATTTCTTTCCTGCCAATTGTGAGGAAAAAGGGTATTTTACGATGGATGCCAGTGTGGAGTAGGTCATCACGAACCCTCCTTTCCGTCTTCCTTCAAACTGGTGGGTGAGGATGCGGAATGCATTGGCATTTCCTTCGAAGTGGGTTAAATCATCCCATTCCATCGGTGAAAGTTCTTTTTTCAATGCCATTCCTTGTCCTTCCGAGAAGTAAGTTGAAATGGCTTTTTCCCCCGAATGACCGAAAGGAGGATTTCCCAGATCGTGTGCCAGACATGCGGCTGAAACGATGGAACCTATTTCCGATATATGGGAGTCGGCCAAGGCTGGGTGCTTCTTCAGAAGCTGGCTGGCGACATCGTTTCCTAAAGAACGCCCCACACAAGAGACCTCAAGGCTGTGAGTCAACCGGTTGTGTACAAATACGCTACCCGGTAAAGGAAATACTTGAGTTTTGTTTTGCAAACGACGGAAAGGTGCTGAGAAGATGAGACGGTCATAATCGCGTTGGAATTCGGTACGGTCATCTTTACGGGCCTCGTGTAGTTCTTCCATGCCGAAGCGTTTATTTGATATTAATTGTTTCCAGTTCATAATTCAGGCTTTATCTGTTTGCAAAAGTAAGAAACTTCCGTTTAAAAAACTGTAAACGCTTAGATAAATCCATCTAAATGTGTAAATTCGCACCTTATTAATCATGTGGCAATGTGTTGATTCGTCAATATGCCAATGGGCTGTATCATGTCTGGACTGTGTTTGTTGTCTGCAAATTATTAGCACATTGCCATATAAGCATATTGATAAATTATTAAAATTATGAAAATACAGGTAATCAATAAATCAAAACATGCTTTACCCGAGTATGCTACCGGGCAATCGGCAGGGATGGATATCCGTGCTAATCTTGACGAACCGATTGTGCTGAAACCCTTGCAACGTTGTTTGGTTCCTACGGGACTTTATATCGCATTGCCTGAAGGTTTTGAAGCGCAAATCCGTCCACGTAGCGGGCTGGCTATTAAGAAAGGCATCGGAGTCCTGAATTCTCCGGGCACAATTGATGCCGATTATCGTGGTGAAATTTGTATTATCCTGGTCAATTTGTCATCTGAGGATTTTATGATAGAAGATGGGGAGCGCATTGCGCAAATGGTTGTAGCCCGTCACGAACATGCCGAATGGCAGGAAGTGGAGGTGTTGGACGAAACGGAACGTGGTGCAGGTGGCTTTGGACATACCGGAAAAAAGTAAAAGGAAACAATGAATAGAAGATTGAAATATGTGCCCATGCTATGTGTATGTCTGATAGGCATGCTTGTTTCATGCGGTACGGTGAAGAGAGCTTCCGGCTTGTCCGGAAATAAAGCTGTTGTGGAGGAAAAGGATCCGCTTACTCCGGAGCAGCGCCGTAAATACGACTATTTCTTTTTGGAAGCGCTTCGGATGAAGGAAAAAGGTGACTTGGATGCGGCTTTCGAAATGTATAGTCACTGTTTGGACATTTATCCGCAAGGAGCCGCTACTTTGTTCGAAATTTCCCGCTTCCATATGTTTCTCAATCAGCCGGAAAAAGGGGAGGAAGCTTTGAAGAAGGCAGTGGATGCCGATCCTAAGAGTTTTTGGTATAAGCAAACTTTGGCAGCCTATTATCAAGGTAAGGGAAATTACCCGAAAGCCATTTATGTTTATGAGGATATGGCGAGCCAGTTCCCCTCACGTCTGGAACCGTTGATGGCTTTGATTGATCTCTATACCCGTACCAAGGACTATCAGCAGGTAGTTAATACATTGAACCGCCTTGAAGCCTTGGATGGGAAGTCTGAACAAATCAGCATGGAGAAATTCCGTATGTATCTGGCCATGAACAATGACCAGCAGGCATTTACGGAGATTGAGAATTTGGCGAAAGAATATCCATATGACATGCGTTATCTTACCATTTTGGGAGATGTCTATCTGAACAACGGTAAGGAAGAAGAAGCATACGAAACTTATCAGAAAGTATTGAAGGAAGAACCGGGCTATGCGCCGGCGTTGCTTTCCATGGCTTCTTATTACGAGAAAAAAGGGCAGGATAGTTTGTATCAGGTACAGTTGGATACTATTTTGCTGAATGATAATGTGGATAGCGATACAAAGATGAACATTATGCGCCAGCTTATTCTGCGTTCCGAGCAAACGAACAAGGACAGTACGAAAATAGCAGGCCTGTTTACTTCTATATTGAAGGAAAAACAAGAGAATGCAGATATTGCTATGTTGGCGGCCCAATATCTTCTGACGAAAAAGATGGATAAAGAGGCAACCCCTGTTTTGCACCAAGTGCTTGAAATTGATCCGGAAAATACGCCGGCACGCTTGCAGCTATTGAGTTTTGCCATTCGTGAGCAGAATATGGATGAAGTAATCAAATTGTGTGCTCCAGCTTTAGAATATACTCCGGATGTATTGGAATTCTATTATTATATGGGATTGGCCTATCATCAGAAAGAGAAAACAGACGAGGCATTGGAGGTTTTTAAAAAAGGAGTGAATCAAGTAACAGATAAAAGCAATAAGGATATCGTTTCTGATTTCTATGCCATTATGGGGGATCTTTATCATATAAAGAAGATGAATGTGGAGGCATATGCCGCATACGATTCCGCTTTGGTTTATAAGGAAAACAATATAGGGGCCTTGAATAATTATGCCTATTACCTGTCTGTAGAGCGTAAAAACCTAGATAAAGCGGAAGAAATGAGTTACCGTACCGTAAAGGCCGAACCTACCAATGGTACGTATCTGGATACCTATGCCTGGATACTTTTTGAGAAAGGTAAATATGTAGAAGCAAAAATTTACATTGACCAGGCTATGCAGAATGATGGAAGTAAAAGTTCCGTTGTTGTAGAGCATTGTGGAGATATTTACTATATGAATGGAGATCGTGAAAAGGCTTTGGAATATTGGCAACAAGCGGAAAAATTATCCAAGGAGCCTCCTCAAGAAGGTAGTGAAGAACGTAGTGAAAAGGAATTGAACTTATTGAGAAAGAAAATTGTACAAAAGAAATACTTTGCAGAATGATGAAACGTGTCTGTTTTTATTTGTTTAGCGCTTTGCTGATTATATTTATTTCTTCATGTTCATCTACCCGGAGTATGAAGAAAGGGGTATCTATTGGCAATTTATCCGAGTCGGAATATATGGAAGAGCTGATTAGCCGTTCTCCGGGATGGGATGCAATTACTGCGAAAATGTCATTGGCCGTTGACTTGAACGGTAAAGGACCGACTAAAGTAAATGGTACGTTGCGCATGAAACGTGATGAAGTAATCCAGCTTTCTATCGCTCCATTTTTGGGTATTGAAGTGGCACGTGCTGAAATATCTCCGGACGGAGTTTTAGTGATGGATCGCATGAACAAACGTTATGTACAAGTTCCTTTTGATGAATTGAAGAATCTGGCAAAGGCTGATTTGGATTTTCATACTTTGCAGGCCTTGTTTATGAATGAAATTTTTCTTCCGGGAAAAAAGGTGCTGACTGTCCGTGATATTTCGTCCTTTGCTGTGCGTCCTGAAAACGAAAATGCATTAATAGAAGTTAAGAACGGCAAACATTTCGCCTACCGTTTTCGTACCAATACAAATGATGGGCTGCTGAAAGAAAGTCATATCGGCTTGTCCGGTACCCGGTACGGGATAAATTGGCGTTATGATAAGTTTCGTCCGTTGGAGCAGAGACAGTTTCCGGGAACTATGACGGTTTCTTTTGAAGGGGCTGCCAAACCGGTTACGGCTGTATTTGAACTTTCCCGCCTTTCTACCAATAAGGATTGGGAAGCTCATACCGAAGTGCCCGGAAAATACGAAAGAATAGAATTGCAAGATTTGCTAAAACAGCTTATTAAATAATGAAACGTATCTTCTTACTACTCATAGCCTGCTGCTTTTTAAGTACTATTTCAGCGCAAAGTACTCGGAAAATAAGGGAGCTTGAAGCCAAACGGAAGGAACTTCACCAGCAGATTGCCGAGTCTGAAACTTTGTTGCAATCTACCAAAAAGGATGTGAAAAGCCAGTTGGACAACCTTGCTTTGCTGACAGGTCAGATTGAGGAGAGAAGAAAATATATCAATACCATAGAGAGTGATGTTCATACATTGACAAGTGAGATCGCTTCTTTACAGAAACAACTGAATAAACTTCAGCGTGATTTGAAAGACAAGAAGCGGAAGTATGAAACTTCGGTGCAATACATGTATCGTAACAAGTCTGTTCAAGAGAAATTAATGTTTATTTTTTCTGCCGAGAATTTGAGTCAGACTTACCGTCGTATGCGTTATGTGCAGGAATATGCAAACTTCCAGCGCCTTCAAGGAATGGAGATAGAACGTAAGCAGAAGCAAATTGCCGCTAAAAAAAGAGAAGTGGAACAAACTAAGCATGCCAAACAGAATCTTTTAAAACAGGGTGAGGTTGAAAAGGCCAAACTGGAGATTCAGGAAAAGGAGCGCCAGACTCTTTTGGCGAATTTGCAAAAGAAGCAGAAAGGTATACAAAGCGAGATAAGGAAGAAAAAACGTTCGGCTGAGCAATTGAATGCCCAGATTGACCGTTTGATTGAAATTGAAATAGAGAAAGCTAGAAAGCGTGCAGAGGAGGAAGCTCGTAGGAAAGCCGCTGCTGAGGCTGCCGCAAAGGCGGCAGCAGCTAAGAAAGCGGAGC
>ERZ780017.307-NODE-307-length-9172-cov-13.8604_pt1 | contig 9172 bp, 17 predicted proteins | sample MGYA00511867_ERZ780017 | MGnify/ENA primary metagenome ERZ780017 (study PRJEB29588, sample SAMEA2157043) | human gut metagenome | biome: human gut; feature: human-associated habitat; material: faeces | place: Denmark | collected 2008/2010 ...
AAGGACTTGGACGACGAGTTTAAGAAGGAGATAGACAAGGCAGTTGCCCAAGATGCCCAGACCTCGGAGTATCTCAGTGTGACCTGCTTTGAGGATGGCTGGCCTAACAGCGTGTTGAAGCAAAATAAAACTGTGATGGCTGGCCGTGGCAAGCTGAAGCAGAAACTCATCGAGGCTTGCCGATTCGCACAGCGCGAGAAATGATGAACTATTTCGACCTGTACAGATTGAAAGTTTTCTAACTGTACGGTTGAAACGGGCTGAAAGCCCAAAAGCTCTTAGCCCAGGGCATCGCCCTGGGTATAAATGTATTATTTCGGTGTGAGGCCTTATGCGGTACAGAACAAAATGATTCAGGTATTGATTCTATCAAGCTTGAAGAATATACGGCAGTTTTGGGAAACAGAGGCGGCTTGGATTCCATAGCTGGAACTTATAACGGTGTGTTATCACCTAATGTTGAAACAACACTCACATTAAATGCTGATGGTACCTATTTGTTGATACGGACATTCAAAGAAAAGCAGAACGAGCAGGAAAGGTTAAGAGGAACTTTCCAAGTGCTTGACTACAACATCCTGATGCTTGTGCACCCTTTGAGTGGTGAGCATACATTTTATAAGGTCAAGGATGCCAACAGCATTGTCATGACAGACTCGGTTGGCAATGAACCTGAGGGTGAGACCGCCAAACACTATGTGTTGAAAAAAGAAAAGTAAAAAATGGCTCATGAATATCCGTGGACATACATTTTATGTCCACGGATAATAGTTACCAACAGTTATCAAGCTACATGTCTAAATATTTTATATGCTTTAGAACCTTTGGCGTTTTCATAGGAATAAATTCCATTAAAACTAAAGGATGTTCCCTAATAATGTCATCTACTATATAAATGTCATTACTAAGTAAATTTGATATGTCAGTAAAGAATTTACAGATACTAAGATGGACTGATTCACTATTAACGAATCTTGCATCAATATCCATTTCTAATATTTTTTCATTATTTAAATACCACCTTAATAAGGGAAAATCTTTAAAAAAAATAGTAATTATAGCATCACTATTTTTTTCTAAATTCATATCGTCTTTTATGTGAAACAATGTGTTATTAGATATGTGTTTGTAGATAGAGTCCCAAGCTCCATCCTGCAAATGAAATGATATTACATCTCGTATGTAATCATCATCTACATAATATATTTTTTTTCTTATTTCTTCCCAATTCATAATAAATATGTATTAATTTTTTACATCTTAAAATTGTAAACTTGCTCATTAAGACGCTTTGTTTCAACGCCATAAAGTGTGGCAAGGTCACGGTCAAGCATAACTTGCTGTCCTCTAATTACTTTTATTAGAGACTCTATATTATCTACAACAACCAACTGGTCACGATTTGTGACCAGTTCGCCGTTTTCTGTCTTTTCCGTTATGCCTGTCATATTTATATTCATTTTTCCAAAATCACAAATTATGACTTTGAACATTACCATATTTAACAGCATTCAAAGGTTGTGCTTTTAGCCTTTAAGCCACTATTGCACAACCCCTTTCTTTGAAAGGAACGTAAAATCATTAGTATTATTGCGATGATTGTACTTTTAGTAATCGCTTAACTCGTTGTACGGTACTTACCCCTTTACCACACAACTTTGCCACATCCCGAATTGAATATCCCTTGCTGAGCAAATCTATTAGCTGCCCATACATCGGTTGTCCGCTAAAATGTGTACCTATGTTCATAATTACTTGAATTAATAGTAACAAGAAATAAGGTAACTAAAAGAGCTAAATTCCAAGCAGGTGCATTACGGTTATGGCTCTAATTGATTATCTATGATGTTAAACGTGTCTGTTAATTCCACCCTTCTACTTCTATTTATTAAATTATATTTTGTAGGAAATATTATTTCTTTGGCTGTAACAAGAATAGGTCGTGGAGTACTATAATCGAACCAATAATATTTTCCTGTTTCTATGTTTGTTAGTTTTTGCGCATAACACCACGGACCAAATTCTTTTATTATCAATTTATAATGTCCTGTTAAGTCTATCAAATCAGGATGACAGCCAAAAGAATCAACAGGCAGATTTCTTAGTGTGTCTTGAACATTCATGTCCAAATCTTCGAGACACATCTTAGTGGTAGTTGTACGGTTTTCAAAGGTACAATTACCAAGAACTATCATTATTGTTAAAAGTACAAAAGCTAATTTAATCTGTTTCATTTGTTTATTCTCATTCTACAATTTTTATTGTTTATTCCATAGCTACTTTATCCTTTTTCAAAGCTAATCTTTCACTTAAGATTTCCATGACATACTTGGCGAAAAGTTGACTATTGCCTTTTACATCAAATGCCATAAGGCTCTGTTCATGACAAGGAGTCATTCCTCTACCATCATCAGCTTGTTGCCAAAGTTCTAAATGAATTTTGCCTGTTTGAACATTCAACTTTACTATGCAAGCCACGGATTGTTGATAGTAACTTTTCAACGAACGTTCTTTAATAAACTTCAGATAAGCGGATGTGGAATTTATTGAAGTTCGTATGACCATACTACTTTTATCCAAACAGAAAAATATCGCATTGGCCAATTCTTCCTCGGATGCTGTAGCAGGAAGAAAGATAATTGGTTTATCTTCTACTTGGCATCCCTCAAAAATCCGATAGAGAGTTATCACCTTGAAACCTTTTGATGAAAAGGAAATGCAACAAGACTTTTTTCTATGGGAATAGAGAAGTTTGCAAAGCCAAAATTTTATTCTTTTACACATAAACATAGTGAATTCATATTTCTCCTTCCGAAGTTTATTTATAGCAAAGTTGAAATTTGCAACATATACTATTTGAAATCATTTTCACAAGGCGCATTATAATTACATGTTAATCGCCATCCATCTTCCAATAAAGATAACACCTCTTGAGATACAAAGATATTATTTTTCCTGGTAAAACATTTATTCATAGCTCTCAATATTTCTTTATAGATTTGCATGGCTTCGATTGAGCTATCAGTAAAGACAGTAGCACGACCTGCTATTAAAACATGTTCTGCTTTCTTATAAATACCTCCTGTACTTAACTCAACACCTTTAGGATTCGTTGACAAGTCTATTATGTAACGATATGAGCCGTTCCGCTGCATCACAGTTCTACTTTTTACATTTTCATCTAATGGAATAACCATATATCTATTATCCAATGACATCCAATTGCTATAGTATGTATAACCTAGATCTTCAAAATTAGATATGGATATTTCTCTTCTGATAGTTTTATGTTCAAAACTTCCCATTAGTATATATTCTAAAGGAACTTTTTCTTCTACAACAGACATCATTTTAATAAGATCCGATTTTGTTAAAAAAAACACTTGTTGTTTACTTTTCATACAATATATTATTCAACATAAACTTTTATAGAATATAGAATAGAAATAGGTGGATTCATATTATTGAAGTATGTTTCAATTTTATTTATTTCATTTTCATCCTGTACATATCCACCTATTTTCAGACTAATAGGATTGACGAAACGTCTTCCAATATATATATAAGCATTGGGAAATTCGTTAGGAATACAGAGTCTTGCTTTCTTAATCCATTCTTCAATTTTCAAAACTACTTTTCCTTCTTTACTATTTGCCCATTTATAATCATCCCAAATATCTCGAAATTCATCTTTTATATCATCTAATAAGTCATAAGATAAAATGTTTTCTAATTTATCTATTATTTTTTTGATTTCTGATTTTCTTGTGTCAGGTTGTAATGGAAATAGTGAAAGAAGTTTCTTAACATTAGGGTCTTTCCTACATTTTAATTGTTGCATTATATAATTGCTAAAATTAAAATGTAGAAATTCAGAGATATCAGCCTGTATAGTTGTCTCTTTTTCTTGATTATATTTTTCAATGATGTTCATATATGAATTCTATTGTTTCATAGTGTTTTCTATATTCTTTTTTTAATTTTACGACCCTATTATTCTTATCATAAGTAAATACACATGTATATGAAATAATGACGTCAGACATGTTTGGCTTATATGTATAACTATATTGAGTAATAAGACAATCCTTGACTATAATTTCAATACTTAACACATAGTCAACACTGGCATCAAGATATGTGTAATACTTATTGATATTTTGTATAGAAATCTTTTTTTGTTCCCCTATTGGCTTTGTAAATGACAAGATTTCGCTTGGGTCATAACTTGATAAAATATCAGCAATAACACATGCATCCTTATATATGACCTCGGGATATTTTAGCTTTATTCCATAATCTGTTAGGCTATTAGATTGATTTAAAAATATCTTTTGACGCGTTTTCGCATCTGTGGACAATTTAATCAATCTACCCTTTTTATTATATACCCCGATTTTTTTCCCGTGTAGAAATAAACTTCTCTCTAACTTATAACCATTACTTAAAATGTTTACAACAGTCTGTGATTTCAATTCCAAACTGTTTAGAATTGAAATCACAGAAAGTATTAATATTGCGCAAAATCTCATTACTAATTTTTATTTAGTTCCTTGCTTTAGGATTTCTGTTCCAAGTTCAATACTTAACATTATGCAATCTTTTGCATAATGCTTCCATACTGCGAAAGTATGGAAGCATTTGTGTGGGGGAAAAGACAAAAGATTATTGCAGACTCTTGTCAAGGATTTCAAGAAGAATAGTAGGATCCTCGTGGATTTGCTCAGCAGTGAGTCCTCTCTTTTCCACTTCTTCAGCGACGGCAGGATAGTCTTTGAATTTATCCTTTATCTTTTTCAACAGTTTCTTTTGAGAGTATTTTTCTCTTTTGGAATTAATTTTTTTACTTTCAAATAAGTTCCAATAGTAAACATGCTTGCCGCTATCAACCATATAGTGATATGATCTACAACCTGAATAAGTGGTACCGGCAACATACGGGATGCCTGTAAAAGTTCTACTTGTGATGGTGTTTTCAAAAGCATACGGTTCCATATAGCCAACGACATGCTTTCCCTTGAAAACTTCAGTTGCCAAAAATGGAAATTTAGGGTCGTCATCTATAAGGATGAAAATGCGTTTCTTGCCGTCTTGGAGAGCATTATCCACCTCAAGGGATTTAATGTCTACGATTTTGTATTTTACATCCTTACCATTTTGTGTTTCACTGAAATAGATGTTTTTTTCATGAAGTGGATGTCGTTCTGCAAATAGCCGTTGAGCACAGTGCCGTCTTTGAGCGTCAGCACGGCCTTAGGCCATACGACTTTGGGTTTCTTGGCGTTTGCTGTTATCGCAAACGAGAATACCATTAGGAAGATGATGAAAAATAGTTTCTTCATAAGCGAATAATTTTATGGTTTTTAATGCGCCAAATTTAATACTTTTTTTCTTAACGAGCAAATGTTTAAAGTCGTTTTTTTTAGAAGATTCAATCTCGTTATACAATGAAAAAACTAAAGTGTGAAAATGCTTCCATACTGCGAAAGTACGGAAGCATTTGTATGGGGGAAAAGCCAAGATTATTTTATAACATAACGGAAGATGTCAAAGCGAGAAAAGCCAATGCTTTCGAGAATTTCCCTGCTTTTGATTTGATTGCTTTTATTGTTGTAATTTTTTATGAGAGGAATTCTGATAATGGTCTTATCTGCATACCCATTGTCTACAAGCCATTTGAGATTGGCTAATACAAAAGAGTTGTCCTTGCCTGTGTATTGCTTGTAAATAAACTCGTCCATATCTTTGATGTCAATCACTAAAAGGTCAGCAAATTGAGCAACTTTAAAGATATTTTTGTTCGGTACATTCAATGAAGATTCTATGGTGATTTTCCATTCCTCTGGCATTTTTCGAGTAAACTCACTTATAAAATCAGCGTACAGCAGTGGCTCACCACCACCAAAAGTAACTCCTCCACCCGTTGCCAAAAAATAGATATTGTCAGGCATCAAGCGTTCTATCAGTTTATCAACAGTAAGCTTACATTCTGGAGATTCTTTGAAGCATTGGGCGTTTATGCAATATGCACATCTAAGTGGACATTCATGAAATGCAACGAGAGTAGTGATGCCTTCACCGTCTGTAGCCAAGCGGTGACGGTCAATTCCTATCAATGGTGCTTCTAATGGTGGCATAAGTTACTTTAGCATAATATCTATTGGTATCATAATTTTCGCACATGTCGGCTTGCCGTCTTTTAAGGCTGGCTTCCATTTAGGCATCGCTTTTACAAGTCGTAACACTTCCTCTTTCATCTCTTGAGGACAAATTGTTATGACTTTAACATCGGCAAGACTGCCATCACCCAACACATAGAAAGAAACATTTATGCGCTGCTGATATGCTCCTTGTAAAGTTTCAGGTACACATAAATTTTGTTCTACAAAATGTAGCAGGGCACTGTTGCCGCCAGGATAGAATGGCCCAGTGTCAAAATCTTTATTTTCAACAACCATTTTCCCTTCCTGTTTTTTCTTGCGACGTTTCTTTGTTTTAGGCTTTTGTGGTGCAACTACAACCTCTCCTAAAATATTATCGTCTTCTTCCGTTAGGCAAAGCGTGTTAAAGCCTTTCAAGTCCAGTTCGCTGAATGAATAGACCTTGTTTTTATAACCAATATATTTCAATCGTAGCGTGGAATCCCTTGGAAAGGTAACAGAAAAGTTTCCGTCAATGTCTGTAATGCTGCCGGGTCGTTTGTTTCCTACAACAATAATTACACCAACAATAGGAGTTCCGTCAGCTTCTTTCACACATCCATTGATTGTAACTTGTGCTCTTGTTGGCAGAGAGTCTGCTGCGATTACTTCATTACCAATAGGTACAGACGGTGACGAAGTTTGGGCATATACATTGTATGGGGTCGCCAAAATGCCAATGGCAACTCCTGTAACACAAACAGCCTCTCCCATGCGTTTGCGTAAAGACAATTCCGACTCTATATATTTTCTTTCAGTCTCGCATGCTGGACATGTTCCACTGCAATGTCCTTTGAAGTGGCAAACTCTTGGCTCGTATGCAATGCCATTCATGTCAGCAATCTTTTTTCTGACAGCTTTCAGTACGTCGCAAATTTTTCTACCCCTATCCATAATATTACTAAATTTAACCTTACAAAGTTACACCATAAAAACGGCAATTCCCTCGTTTTATTGCATTATCTCACCCCTCCCACGCAAATTGGGTATAAATCATTCTGTGGAAACTTCTCGCAGCCGATATAGAGGGTATCGAAGGCATCGGTGCCATCGGTGCGGTGTTCGAGGAGGTCTTCTTCTGATTCAGGTTGTTTTCACCAAAAAGGTGCAGATGAAGCGAAGCGTAACAGGAGATGATGCCGATGGCTGCTGCCCACAAAGGAAAAGCCATTGTCCTACGTTGGTTGGGCGCATGACAAAGGCTTTATCTGGAAAGGCGGATTAGGAGGAATTCCGCTTCAATAATTCTTTAATATTTCCATTCTTCTTACTATTCAAAAATTCTAAACAAACCATACATTATAGACCCAAAACCAACAACATATCCTTTAAGATAAGTAATATAGGCTATTGTAAAACTCGGTGGGAAATTACGCCTGTCTTTGTATGTGATATTTAGGAATGTAATACCAAAGAATATTGCACAAATACTATCATATTTTTTTAATAAGATGGTTGTTATTCCTAAGCATATCATCAAAATTGAAAAAATCAAGTAAGTGCCATTTTTTATGGCACTTACCGACTTTTTGTGCTTAATAACTGAAAACATTATTGCAATTCCTGTTATAGACGCTAATATTCCCCAAAGACAAATATAGTTCATAATTATTACTTTTTGCAAATAGTACTATCGTTTTTGACTTCTTCTTGTTTCTTTTCAATTATCATATCTGTAATCCTTTCGGCTCCAGATAATTTTAATTTAGTTCCTTGCTTTAGGATTTCTGTTCCAAGTTCAATACTTAACATTATGCAATCTTTTGCATAATCATATTATTTTTCACTTACGACGAAGCTTTATATACAAGCCCAAAATTATTATCGTATTTATGGCAAACCAAATAAAATTTATAGTAACACCAGTATCGAATATCTGGTAAACCATATTTATGATAGCATCATTATCTATAGTTTCTACCTCGTATTTTATACTAACATACGCATTTACCACAAAGATAGCATAAACAAAAACCATTAGAAATGATATAATCAAGTAAATTATTAACAGTTTCTTCATAAACAATCATCTATTAAAATCCTGACTACTACTATTGCTTCCACTTCCAAAAGAACCAAAACCATTCCCACTTGAAGAAGAACGTGTATTTGAATTGCCTTTTTTATTGGACAGTATTGAATTATGATAAATCGAGTTACTTCATTAAAATTGATTTATTATTGTAGCCATAGCCGATAATCTTGACATCTACTTTTGAATGGATTAAAGTTGGTGAACCTTGTATCTTGTATTGGAAGTAGATTGTATCTATTTTCTCTGTTGTGGCTATTTTGAGAGTTTTAACTTGATTGAATATTTCCATTGTTATCTTTTTGAATTTTTTATTGTCGCAAATAACCACTCTTTTTTTACAATATATCCTCGTTGGTCAGTCTTGTACTCAATAGCAACGTATGCCTCCAAATTATTTTTTTGAAACTCAATAGGATATTTACATTTTCTTTCCAATTCGTTTATGAACAACTCTCTATTTCTATAGCCAGGATTACCTGAGCTTACTTGGCGTACACCAAATAGTTGCGGAGATGTTCCCACAAGAGACACATTAGTATTGGAGTTGCATGAACCAAATACTACCAAAACTGTCAATAATATAATTCCCACTAATTCTTTCATCTTTATTCTATATGATTTTATCTATGACTCCACTTTAAAAAGTGGATTAAATTTGAATTAAACATATGCCTTGGAAAGCCTTTATGCAATCCTCGGCGTTAACTAACTCTGGCAACCAGTTGGCGAACGAGTAGTTTATGCAACGTGAAAATGCCTCCTGTAGCCTAAATATAGCCCCAAAGTGGGGCGATTCGCTCTTTGAACTATTTTGTTGCCATCTTGGAGAAACCAAAACACTTTTGACCTAAGTCCTTAATGAATGCACCTATGTGATATACACAGTTCGCTGCTCTCCTTTTTTTCTATTTTATCTGTCATATTTATATTCATTTTT
>ERZ780017.316-NODE-316-length-9104-cov-1.73655_pt1 | contig 9104 bp, 7 predicted proteins | sample MGYA00511867_ERZ780017 | MGnify/ENA primary metagenome ERZ780017 (study PRJEB29588, sample SAMEA2157043) | human gut metagenome | biome: human gut; feature: human-associated habitat; material: faeces | place: Denmark | collected 2008/2010 ...
TAAAACGCTCTTCTAATGACTCTTTTATTTCCATTCGAGTAAAATAATCCGGATCTTGAAGCTTTACACAAATATCAATATCACTATCCTCTTTCTGCTCACCACGAGCCACAGAACCAAAAAGTCCCAACTTTTCAATTCCATATCTCTCCCCAAATTCTTCCTTAAAATTCCGGAGAATAGCGATTATTTCATCTTTTGTTTTCAATTGACACTATTGTTATTAAAATTTATATTGGAATTAGCAAGTTCTTAATCATATTTTGTAGTATCACTAATTAAAAAAAGATGCACAGGTCATCGAATTTTCATCGATCCCCTGTACACCTACTACTCTAAATTCTACTTCAAAACATAAATAGCCTAATTATGCTGCCGAATCCATTATTAACAACCATGTTAGTTTTATCCATCAAAAGTACAGAACATAATTACGTAAATAGTTCAGAAGTGCCCAGAACGCCATCATCATTGCCAATACAAACAAAACGACAAGACCGATCGCCAAAGCAATCCAATGTTGTGAATGATCATCAGAATATTCTTTATGACCATCATTAAACTTGTATATTGTCCGCACTGTCTGCGCTCCTGCCAATAACCCGAACACTCCGGCAAAAATACCATTATGAATGTTTCCACCGCCACGAAGTGCCCGCTTATCAATTAAGAATTGAGGCGTCCTGCTCGCTACCACATACAAACCGGTAGCTATTAAAGTAGAAAACATCATACCGACTCCCATCATCCAATACATCAAGATACCCACAATGACACCTAACCAGATTAATTTCTTGGAACCATCAAAATGACGTTCTTCACCACTATTAATCACATCAGTCAATGAGTTTAAGCGTTCTATGACATCAGCATCAGTAGGACACATACCGATAACCTGATCAATCAAAAGAACAGATTTCTTAATTTGCTTCATCTTTGTCGGCTTTCTGAATTCATCATCATCTGTTTTTTCAATCACCGTCCAAGTAGCGAATGCCTCATCCATCAGCTTCCATGCCTCCGTTATCTCGTCATCCGTCATTTTCTCCGGCATTCCGGCTGCAAGGCGTTTATTCAACATTCCTTCTACCGTAAAAACCTCTTTATAACGTGCGCCCTTATACCATACAAAAAACATATGCCCCACAATAAATAAAACAACGGCAATAGACAAAACCAGTTGGACAACAGCCAATATCTTTACTCCCAAAGGAACTCCGTCATCCGCCGCAGCATCAGCTATTGCATCAGCTCCACTACCGCTTTTTACAAGTGTCAATCCATTAAAGGCAGCATCTTTTCCGCCTTTATCAAGTCCGGAAAACGACAACTTATCATCTTTATAAACGACTTTGCATTGACCGGAAATCCCGGCATCAACCTCCGGACGTCCGCCTACAAAAGAAAGAGTCAGTTCATTCCCGTTCATACTCTCGACGTAAAACTCATAAGTTGCCATCAAAGATTCCCTTCCACCGGGTTCCAGCATATTCACTTCCATAAATCCATTGCATCTGGCATTCTCATTATAAGGATTCAATTGCCAATTACCATCACAATTCAATGTGAACGCAACCTTTAAATCGCCTTCTTTATTTGCTCCTAGCCAGTCACCGCTAAAAACATCTTCCTGCGCAAATGCAGTCATCGAAATAACCATCATTACAATGGCACACAAATACTTTTTAATATTCTTCATAATATAATAAAATTAATATTTCAACACCTTGGCTGCCACGTTCTTAAATTGCGACATGGCAAGCCCGATAGAAGCTCCGATATAAGTAGGATCACAAATAATGTACTTCTTTCCGCTTACAGTTATATAATCTCCGTCAATGTTTTCATCAAAACAGACCGCTGTTGCCATGTGATTGGGATATTCCAACAATACAACATCAAGCCCCATAAGAGTACGTACCAAATAAGAGTATAACACAGCACGGTCTTCGCAATCGGAATAAGGATAGTAGAACAGCTCATCCACAAAGAAAGGCTTTTCATAACCAAACTGGTCACCATCTGTCTTATAATCAAAAGCTGTCTGCACGAAATTAATCAGTATATTAGCAGCTTCCGATTGTTTTTTCCCTTGTATGGCAGCTTGCAATGATGGAAGCACCGTCTGTTGTACTTCCTGACTGACAGGAGCTCCCACATAGACAGAAAAGTCACATTGCGGATAATCCTTATAGAAAGAAATAAGTCCCGAATTTACTTTCGAGCAGACTTTGACGGATGGATAAGCTTTCGCTTGCAACGTTTTCTCCACGTAAGTTCCTGAAAAGGGTTGAGGAGTAGTGATATTCATATTTACCGGGTTCTTCGCATTGGCGAAATCACGGTTGTAAGTGTAAATAGAATTAGTTTTATTCGGGGTAGTATCAAACCTGTAATAGTTTACTCCATTCAAAGTAATAAAACAGGTAGCATAAATCATGTTACCCGAAGCATAGAATAAAGTAAGGCGGTTATCCATACGCGCCACCTTAACCCTATATCCCGATTGAGAAAGGAGAAACATTTGCATAAGAGCTATTTCATCGGAATGAGTACTTCCACATAGTTCAGTAGCCACTTTCCTCGTCAACAGCAGATAACCATAGTCATTCAGGGCAATCTCCTTTTTAAAAGCCAGACAGTCGTCTATCAAAGGCTGATAGTTGCTACGCGATAACGTCTCCCATCCGGCAGAAATATCTTTCTCTGCAATCCCTTTTAAAGTGAGCCGGTTCTTCAATGAAGCATTGACAACACAATCTTTACTGTAGAACGAAAACTCTACACCGGAAAGCGAGCGTTTGGCCGGAACGGTTTCTTCAGGCTTCACTTCCGGTTTTATTTCAGGGAGCACCGCAAAATCCTTTTCCGGTTCTCCAGCCACATCTTTACCTCCCGGTACAACCGGAACCTGTGTTTTCCCCTTTGAAGGAGAAAATGTCGCACTTGGAGTCACTGTCGGAATGGGGAGTCGTGTCACCTCCCCTACTTTAACCTCTTGCGGTTTTGTTGCCGGCTTCTTATGGTCAAAGCTGACCGGTTTTACAGGCTCCGGCCTTTGAGGACGCGCCACCGGCTTCCGCAAGTCCTACTCTTTCCAGGTTTCTTTCAGAAATTCGGCAAATTCCTTATTCTGTTCGCTCACAAAATCATCAAACTCTTTTTGCTGCTGCTTCACAAAATCGTCAAACTCCTTCATGTCTTTATCTATTTGCGCAAAAAGACTAAACGGCAAACACAATGAAAAAACTACCATAGATAGTATTCGTATCCTATTTTTCCTCATTTCCTTATTATATTTTGTTGTCCTGTTATCTGCCAATCCACATACAGCTTATTATTCCGTATATCTTTGATAAAGGGGGAAATGGACAAGACAGCGACAACCTTCTCCCGATACAAACCACAACCGGAATCAGTATCGCCATTGAAACGATCGTCTACCTGCTTGACATTTACATCAGAAAACGGATATAACAACAACGCCTTCACTAAAGAAGACATATAGGCATTCCAAAAGGCATTCCTCATATCCATCTTCTCCAGTCCGCCCTGACCTCCGAAACCAGCATCTTCATACCAACAGTCTTCTTGTAAAGAACAAATTTCAACTCCGTTCATATATGAAATTATTTGAGGAGACGACTGTGTTCCCTTAAGCTGAAACCATGACTGGTCTGATTGCTCCCTACAACTATCCGATTCCAACAATAAATTGAATTTCACCTCTTCTTCCTCAACCCTTTCTTTCGTAAACAAAAGCATCAACTCACTAATGGAATGATAAGAAAAATCGCAACTATCATTCGATGGAGTAAAAAATACCTCCAGAAATTTCTCTCCAAATATAGAAGTATATTCATGCTCAATCCGGTAGGAAACATGTTGAACGGGATGTTCGATCACTCCCAATACAAGCATTTTGTTTCTTTGGTCTTCGTATGTATTACTGGCAGTCTCCATGGTGGAAAAAACGTCCGAGAGAAGTCTCAATTGTACCCCTTGCTGCAATGAATACAGATAAGCCGCTCTTTGCAAAGCAAGCATCCTTGCAGCTTCGGATTTCATACAAGGATCAGATATACCAATTACCCGGCCTTTCCGTTGAGAAGCAAACACCCATTCCGGCAAAGTCTCCCGCTGTCCCGATCTCCAGTCATAAGATTGGTTATAAACTGTATCAACAGACATTGCCTGTGAAAACACATCAATACCGGGAGACAAAAGCAACTGGATAATAAAAATAACTACCCAATTATATCTTATATCCGACAAATTAAGTTTCATCATTCAATCTTCAAATAGTTGGGTAGTTATTAAAGAGATCATTACTATCCTCTGTGTTCTAAACAAGCTGATTATTGGGCGTTTTTACTCATTTCTTCTTCAAATACCTTTTTGAACTTTTCATATTCAAAGTCAATGCGCAATTTGTCATCATTCTTAATACGATTTGCCATAGCATTCATGATTTCCTCTCCTGCCAGTTCAAGAGAGACATATACTTTGTATTTACCATCAGGAGTCTTCATGGTTTTTTCACAAATTACACGCGTACCGCTCAATTCCTGTTCCACTACCGTACGGGTCAATGATTGATAACGACTTTTGCTTTCATCATTTTCACCTTGCTGATAAGAGGAAACATAACTATCGGTTACCGATTTCACTTTTGCATTGATAGCAGTAGCAATTTCAGCCCGGGCCTCCGTCATCGCTTTTTTCTTCGCAATAGACATATCCGTAGAAAGTCCCATCGAACTAGCTCTAAAATACTCTTTGTTCGTTTGAAATTCCGGTCCCGAACAAGGAACATTAATTTCTACGTCCTGTTGCACTGTCGGTTGGTGCACCGTTTGTTGTTCCGGGTTTAGCAGATTTTGACCTACCGCAACTTGTCATAACAGCAATGGTTAGCAATGCTGTTCCCAATAAATTAATTCTTTTCATTTCAAGTCTTTTTTAATGTTAATATATGATTCATTTCAAGCCTCTCAACTTCACTATATTATTTTTGAAATCCTTCAATTGCAGCAGTGCCACAGATTGCAACTTACTTACCTCAATAACCATCTCCGTAGGCAGATCAGGCACAATGAGCGCAGTGACTCTGCGGTCATTGAACTTAGAACCCAGTTTGACACTGACAATCGGAGATTCTTCACCTTTTTCGTTTATAACCGTCAGATTTCCACTATATAAGTCCACTTCGCAATCGTCAGCATTTGTATTCACAATCTTAAGATGTATCCTCGATTTGTCTCCTAAAGTTGCAAGTTTGTCAAATTCAACAAAGACACCATCCAACCATTCAACCCGAATTGCCTTTTGATTCTCTGGTTTGGCGGACTTAACCGGAACCAAAGGAGCAGGAATAACTTCCGGCACCACAACAGGGACAGATATAACCGGATCAGCTTCTTTTTCCGGTACGGAAGCACCGACTACCGGAACAGGAACATCCGGCAACATCTTCTGTCTTTCCGGAATCTTTCCGGTTCTGTCGAATGTTATTTTCTTCAATTCACGCGCAAACTCCCGGTTCAACCGTTTTATCAATTCACGCGCCGCCATATTCTTGCCTTGAGAAGCGGACTTATTTTCAGGTACTAATGTCCGTTCATCATTAATAGAATAATTCAATAGGATTTGCCCCGTCCGGTTATTTTCTATTTTAATCCCCAACGTAGAAAAGAATTCGATGAAGTTGTACAGTTCACCCGGAACGGTATTGCCTTTACGACACTTATTATCCAATGTAACGATAATGTCGGCTTCAGAAGGAGATGCAACTACGTTAAAGAAATGATTGTTCAGCAAACTCTTCACAGTTCGTTCCACCGTCTCTATATCGCTCTGCGCACTTCTAACATAAGCAGAAGTCTGTGTCTGCGCCGTGTTGACAGTCAACGTTGCTCCGGGAAGAGAAGAAAGCATTTGTTTGAATAAAGCTGCATAACTTCCCTTCCGGAACAAGCTGAACACATCATCAATTAATGAAATTCCAATTTCCTGCTGTGCCTGTTTAGAAGTAATATTGCGCACATAAAGAGCGGCAACTCCCGATTCGTCGGTGGGAGACATGGAAGACAAATCTCCCGACCCGGAAACAAACTCGGCTTTCAACCGGATATTCCTTAACGGATTTCCATTACGGTAAACACCTATAGCAATAGGCTCCCTTATACCTTGAAACGGCGTGGCTGAAACGGTTGCCGGATTCAGAACAATCGTTATTCCATCAAATACTCCGGCCAAAGCCGCATATAGTTCAGTCGCCAGATTAATCGTCTTTCCTTCGTAAGAGCAGAACAACTCCTGATTAAGCACCGAGCGTATAGCCTCCATTCCATTTGAGAATAATTGAATGGCAGTCATTAAATCTCCCTGTTGTAAAGTAATGTGTCCCTTATACCAAAAATCGAAGCCGTTACGGATTGCCTTCTGACGACGTGCTTCCACCAAGGCCGCATAATCATCCTTATTCAGTTCATAATAAACCCAATACTCATTGTCACTTCGCCAGGAATCCACCAGACGAAAGTTCTCTATTTCCGCCCGGGCTTCTGTACGAATACTTTCTGCGAAGGTTTGTTTCACATTACCATCGTCCTCCAACGTATTCAACAAAGAATTGGCGGCAATCACCACTTGAATTTCAGATACAAGATCAGACAAAGCGTTTTGCTTTGCCTTTTGCTGATAATCTCCTTCCGATATTTCAGCCATTCCTATTCCGATGTAACTTAAACCACTAACAGGATGCTGTTTCACCCAGTCAGGACGGTTCGTTTGTTGACCGGAAAGCGGAAAGCAAAACCATGAAATCACAAGAATAAATAAAAGCCAATGTTTCATACGTCCTTGATTTATTGAATAGTCAAATAGATGGTACTTCCATCCACTCTATGTTCACTATCTATTCCGGAATCATTCAGATAATTAACCAGATTATCCGCAAACGTGATGCAATCCATCGGCAAGCCGTCGCTGTCCTTTGCAGGAATCTGTATCGAATCAAATATCAGACTATCGTCCACAGCACCTTGAATATGGTAGCGTCCTCCCTGGGCATTTTTTCGTACCCAATTGCGTATATGCGCCGAAAGAGTAGTACTACCGTTTATCCGACTATTCATCGTATTGATAGCATTATCTGCGAGACTAACCCGAAGAACAACCGTATTCCCCTGTTGAACTTTCCGGGCAAACTCTTTCGAGATATCTTTCAGAAAACCATCCAGAACATCTTGTGCCGCATATGCGCATAACTTATCCACGTCCGTCGTCCTAAAGCGGTTCGTCCAGCTTTTCCGGCTAGCCAAATCTACTCCGGTAGCCGTTTCACGAGCAGTCATAATCAATGAGACTCTACTTCCCGAAGCTGCAGATATGTCTTTTTGTAAATCAACAATCACATAGACGTCCGCTCCCGAATTCATCAACAACTGCTTATCATTGGAATCAGCATTCTTACTTTCCCATTCGGAAGCACGCAAAGTTCCTGACTGTTTTCCCTCGGCAGCCACCGTCTTCACGCCAAGCTTAACAAATCCCTCCTTTACCGTACTTACGGCTATACGAAGATCAAAATCATTCTTCAGAATATCGGCGTATGAGCTTCGGTCATTGCTTTTATAGGGGACTACCATGATTGTCGGCAAAGCAATTTGTTGCCGGGTTTCCTCCATCGACATTTCTTCCTGGGGTCTCGTCATCAATTTGTTCCGTATCAAGTCTTTTTTAAGCGCACCTAATAAGATTTGAGCCGTTACTGTACCATTGTATAGCTTGGAAGATTGTCGTACCGGATCTCCTACCGTTTCATAGTTCTTCACAAAGAGCATATAACGTGAACTGAAAAACTGATTCATATAGTAAGAATCTTCTTTCCCGACGAGCGGCTGGCCGTTTTCCACTCCGTCAATGGCGTTGAGAAATATAGCATTAAAGATCGACTTCAATGCCATATTATATACATCTTTCTTTTTTTCGGCTGTTCCGGAAGCGGTGATAACGGCTATGTTATCATCTGCCTTCATACAAGTTACGTCATTGGAGTATGACTCCTGTGCCATGAAATGAATAGTGTATACAACTAGCAGGTTCAAAAGCAGTATTCGTAACTTCATCATAGTCCAAGTCCGCCTAAAAAGGTATTTTTTCGAGAAAGAATAATCAATTTCTTTTCTTCTTTCGATGCTTTCATTATCTCCTCACCGCCTTTGCTCACGGTACATAAAGAACGCGTTCCGCTCAATACTTCTTTCACATTCAAACGTCCGACTTCTTTCAATGACAGTTCTCCAGCAATATCCATCTCTATGTAAACGATAAATTTCTGGCCTTTTTGTACCCCTCTCTTGGTTCCAAGATCGATATATACAGTTTGTGCTTTATCTTTTTTGGTACTCTCAATCTGTACAATCGTTCCTTTCATTTTGAAATACTCGTCAACAAAATCGTCCATGCTTATTACTACATAATCCAAAGTCTTAATGATAGCTTCATCAGGAGTATCGCCAATATTCCCGGTCAACCCCTCGTGAGTGAATGTCTGGGTTCCTTTGAGTGTACCGTTAGAAGGGTCTACTATTTTCAACGTGTAAGAAACACTCCCCTGATAATAGGTCTTCCCTTTACTATCTGTTTTTTTAACTCCCTGCATACTGGTAATATTTCCCTGAATAAGATATTGGGCGCCTAACGTCGTCATGACCTCGCTTCTGCAAACGGCATCTCCCATAGCAGAAGCCTCTTGGCGTCTTTTCGCTTCAGTCTTCAATGCTTCATTAGAATCAACATCAATAAGTTCTACACGATCCATCTTCTGGATACCTTCTATTACTTTATTACGCAATGCTTCCGCCAAAATATTACTGATAGTACCGGGACGAGAGAAATAATCAATATAGACTCTTTCTTTACCGTTTTCATCGGTTTGTGCATAGCCTAACATTGGAATTAGGCAAATAGAGAACAATAGTAAAATCTTCTTCATGTCTGTTTATTATTTATTATTAATGCTATGTTTGTTTTTTAGTGCAATATTTCGCTCTTTTAATACAATATAGAATGTTCTTTTTTTAATAATGATTTACTGT
>ERZ780017.340-NODE-340-length-8682-cov-4.36965_pt1 | contig 8682 bp, 8 predicted proteins | sample MGYA00511867_ERZ780017 | MGnify/ENA primary metagenome ERZ780017 (study PRJEB29588, sample SAMEA2157043) | human gut metagenome | biome: human gut; feature: human-associated habitat; material: faeces | place: Denmark | collected 2008/2010 ...
GGAGAAGGTCGAGAATGGCCGTGTCTACACCGTAGAAGGCAACTCTGGCGACTCCGTGCGACAGAACAGCTATCCCGTGGGATACTATGAGATTTACGGGTATGGCACACCTGCCTGTTAACAGCTCCAAAAAAGAAGAAGCCCAGCCGCACAGGCGGCTGGGTACATAATGATAATAACAAAAGCATCGTCCCCTTGACAGCAAGACAAAAATATGCTATTCTGATTTTGGTTTGATAATTAGATTATCTTAAATAAAGCGATTATCAGAGAAGGGAGAAAATATTTTGAGTTACTGTTCCGACTTGACAAGAGAGCGAATTATGGAATGTGCGAAAGTGGAATTCCTAAAAAAAGGCTTTCAGGCAACGCAGCTTAAAGATATTGTTACCGCTGCAAAGGTTACAACAGGTGCAATATATCGACATTTTAAGGATAAAGAAGCGTTGTTTTTTGCCTTAATCGAAGATGTTTACCATTATACATTAGATTTTCTGGATAATGCAGAACCTTACGATAAAGTTGGAATTAGAGAAGCTATTGAAAGGGATTCTGTTGAAGCGTCATATGTTCAGGCAATGACATATGTCAACTATATGTACGAGCATTTGGAGGAATTTCAACTCTTGCTGAAATGCAGCAAAGGTTCTCGCGTCGAAAACTTTATAGAAGAAATTACAATTCAATATACGAAACAGAATGCCCTATTTGTAAAGGCGGCATATGAAGCGGGATATGCGAAATGTCTGCCAAACGATATAGAAATACACATTTTGACGCATGGATATATTACTGCACTATGTGAGTGTGTTTTGCACGATGTTCCTTATAAAAAGGCGGAGGATTATGTAAAAAATATCATAAAATTCCAGCACTATGGCTGGTATGGTGTATTAGGGCTTCCACTAAAATAAGTGGCTTTTGCCATTTATTTTTTGCCAAATAGTTAGTTTTCGCTAACCTATTTAAGGAGGATTTTTCATGAAGAAAAAAACGAAACCTGGAGCAATTCAGCAATTGTTGAGTTATGCAGGAAATAATAAAAAGCAACTATATCTTTCAACCTTTCTTGCAACGCTGGGCGAACTATTCGGGATGGCCCCCTTTATTACAGTGTCATTATTAGTCGCGGAACTATTTAACAAAACAGCTACTATTCAAAATGTATGTATCTTGTTTGCAGTCGCTTTGGGCGGGCAAATATTAAAACTGTGGCTTACATATCAATCCTCTTTTATGTCGCATAAGGCTACATATAAAATATTGAAAAATATCCGTAGCAAAATCGCAGATAAAATGCTTCGGGTTCCAATGGGCGTCATGTTGGATACGCCGACCGGAAATTTCAAAAATTTGATGGCAGATACAGTTTCAAAATTAGAGGATTCGATGGCTCATTTTATGCCTGAAATAACCTCTAATGTAGTGGCTCCCCTATGCTGTATACTACTGGTATTTATTCTTGACTGGCGCATGGGATTAGCTGCATTGATTACAATTCCCCTCGGACTTTTGGGTTACATTGGAATGATGAACGATTATGTGAATAAAAGTACCACTTATATGAAATCACAAAATGCGATGAACAGTACGCTGGTTGAGTATGTAAATGGTATAGAGGTTATTAAGGCATTTAATCAAGGAAGTGCTTCTTATAGTAAATTTACAGGTGCAATTAACTTCTTCCATGACAGTACTCTGGCATGGTGGAAGCAGAGTTGGCTTTGGTCAGCAGTCATTCAGGCTGTAATGCCGACAACATTGTTGGGAACGCTTCCGATTGGCGCATGGCTTTATATGACTGGAACATTACCATTATCAGATTTTATCACTTGCATTATCCTTCCTATTGGATTTATTGCCCCGCTTATGCGAGTAGGAAAATATTCTGAACAATTTAATATGGTGAAAGCCTGCCTCGATCAAATACGGGATTTTATTGAAAAACCGGAACTGAAACGTCCAGAAAAAAATGTTGCACTGGATGAAACAGCCTATCGCTTTGAAAATGTTTCTTTCGCTTATAACGAGACGGAAGTTCTGAAGAATGTATCCTTTGAAATCAAACCAGGTACTGTTTCAGCAATTGTCGGCCCTTCCGGTTCCGGAAAATCAACGATTGCAAAACTCATGGCTGGTTTTTGGGACGCCACAAAAGGAAAAGTTATTTTTGGCGGAAAGAATATTAAAGAGATTCCTTTCGCACAGTTGATGGGTGAAGTCAGTTATGTTGCACAGGACAATTTTCTGTTCGATGAAAGTATCCGTGAAAACATCCGGCTCGGAAAACCGGATGCGACAGACGATGAGGTGGTAGCTGCTGCAAAAGCTGCCTGCTGTCATGAGTTTATTGTAAAGTTGGAAAACGGATATGATACAAATGCCGGAGACGCAGGAGGAAAACTTTCTGGCGGAGAACGTCAGCGAATTACTATCGCAAGGGCAATTCTAAAAAATGCAAGAGTAATTATTCTTGATGAGGCCACGGCCTATGCTGATCCAGAAAATGAGTATCTCATTCAAAACGCTATCAGTAAACTTGTAAAAGGAAAAACCCTCATCGTAGTAGCTCATCGTCTTGCGACCATCCAGAAGGCTGATCAAATCCTTGTGGTGGAAAATGGAAAGATTGTTGGCTGCGGCAGGCAGGAAGAGCTTTTATCAGAATGCCCACTTTATCAAAGATTATGGAGTGATTATGTGAGTTCAGCTGATCAAGTGGAAGGAGGGACATTTTAATATGTTTTCAATTATAAAAAGGATTTTACGGTTATCTGGGAAATATCGTCCCCGTGTAATTGCCGGACTGATCTTCAATGCTCTGAAATCCTGCTGCGCCGCCTTTGTATTTTTTGCTGTGCTATTGGTAATGTTGAATATCGAACACTTAACAGAGACTGTCATTTTACAGGCATTTGGAATTGTTGCACTTAGTGTTTTGGGCCGCTTTTTGTTTCAGTACCTAAGCGATGTGCTAATGAGTGCGTCTGGATATGAGATTTTCCGGGAAAAGCGTCTTGAGATTGGAAATCAGCTCAAAAGGGCACCAATGGGCTATTTTACAGAAAATAATCTCGGCACCGTACAAACAGTATTGACAACAACAATTTCCGATCTGGAAGGGAATTGTATGCTTGCACTAACATTTTTGGTAGGAGGTTTTGTACAGGCGCTTGCCATGACGCTAATGTTGGGTATATTTTGCTGGCAGATTGGGTTTTTGGCTTTAACAGGAATTTTAGCGGGAATTCTTGTACTGGGCCAGATAAAAAAGCGGGCCGGCGCGCATACGGAAGATATGCAAAATGCTCAGGAATTGTTGGTGGGAAGTGCATTAGAATACATAAAAGGCATTTCTGTTCTGCGCATATTCGGAAAAGGCAAAGAAGGAAAAGGAAAAGTGGATCAAGCCTTTGAAAATAAGTGTCGCAGCGATATAGCGGTTACAATTTCTACTGCCGGAATTATGAAGCTGTATGAAGCCGTATTTAAGATTACAAGTTGCCTGTTATTTTTATTGTCAGCTTTGCTCTATTTGTGGGGAGTTATCACATTGCCCTATTGCCTTTTATTTATCATCTGTGCATTTTTAATGTTCATGGAATTGGAATTGATGAATGACGGGGCCTTTTTGAGTAAAATGCTCGCTACGCAGTTGGATCGGCTGGATTTCATCTCAGATATACCGGTTTTAGATGGAGACGGAAAGGATATTGTCCTGAAATCATATGAGATTGAACTGAAAGATGTTATTTTCGCTTATGACAGCCGTCCGGTTTTAGATGGAATCACCTTGAAAATCCCACAGAACTCTACTTGTGCTATCGTTGGGCCGTCAGGTTCAGGGAAAACAACTTTGTGTAATATGATTGCAAGATTTTGGGACGTAAATTCTGGAAGTGTTAAAATTGGAGGACACGATGTAAAAGAATTTACTTGTGATAGCCTTTTATCATATGTAAGTATGGTATTCCAAAAGGTGTATCTGTTTAATGATACGATTGAAAATAACATCAAATTCGGAAAACCTAACGCGACCCATGCGGAGGTGGTAGAGGCCGCTAAAAGGGCCCGCTGCCATGATTTTATAGAGGCGCTCCCACAAGGCTATGAAACAATGATAGGAGAAGCAGGTTCCACTTTGTCTGGGGGAGAAAAACAGAGAATTTCAATAGCAAGGGCGATATTGAAAGACGCGCCCATCGTTATTTTGGATGAAGCGACATCCAGCGTAGACCCGGAAAATGAAAAAGCTCTTTTGGACGCAATTTTTGAATTGACGAAAAATAAAACACTAATTTCTATCGCTCACAGGTTGTCTACTGTTCGGACGGCAGATCAAATTATTGTCATTGATCAAGGCCATATTGTTCAAAAGGGAACCCATAAGGAATTAGCAGAAAAAGAAGGGATTTATCGTACTTTTTTGAAGTGCAGGGAGAAATCCATCAGTTGGAAGCTATGAGGTGTGTTGCCATGAAAAAACAATTTCCAATTATATCTTTTGAACATGCCTCTTTTCAGTATGAAGGACAGTCTCAGGAAAGTCTAAAGGATGTAAAGCTTATCATAAAATCGGGAGAATTTCTTGTTATTACTGGGCAGAGCGGATGTGGAAAGACCACATTAACCAGGTGTATCAATAATTTGATTCCCCGCTTTTTTGAAGGCAGATTATCCGGCGAAGTCATTGTATTGGGACGTTCCATAAAAGAATCGGACGCCGGTGAGGCTGGCAAAGAGATTGCTTCAATTTTTCAAGATCCCCGCAGTCAATTTTTTACTACAAACAGTTCCAGCGAAGTTGCATTTGCCTGCGAAAACTATGGAATTCCACATAAAGAAATCGTTAAACGTGTTAACAGCGCCTTTCAGTCACTGAATATGGAGAACCTAAAAGACAGAGATATTTTTGCCCTGTCCAGTGGAGAAAGGCAAAAAGTTGCTTTTCTCGCAGCGACTACTCTTAATCCACAAATTTATGTTCTGGATGAGCCTTCGGCTAATTTAGACATTCATACAATCTTACAGGTAAGAGAGATTCTTTCTGCTTTGAAAGCCGCTGGACACACGATTATTGTTTCAGAACACAGATTGTTTTACTTATACGGACTCGCAGATCGCTTTTTAATTATGGAGGATGGTCAAATCTGCGAAGAATTAACAGGTGAGGAAATGGCAGAATTATCTGCTGTCCAAATGCACAACAGAAGGCTTCGCCCGTTAAATTTGGATTTAATACAAATAGAAAGGAAAGAATCTATTTGCCGCTCGGAAGTATTTCTCCAAATTAGAAATTTGAGCTTTTCGCATAAAGCCATGCCGGAACTTCTTCACAACATTTCATTAGAAGCCTACAAAGGCGAAACGATTGCCTTGATTGGAGAAAATGGTTGCGGGAAAACAACATTGGGGAAAATCTTGTCTGGCTTGATTCGCTGCCGCCAAGGTGCGTTTTACATTGATGGAAAGAATGTGAAGCAACAAAAATTATCCGACTATGTGTACTTTGTTATGCAGGAGGCAGATCACCAGCTTTATACAGACAGTGTGACGGAGGAATTGAGGTTAGGAAACAAAAGGATTCCAAGCATAGATGAAAAAGTGTCTCAAATTTTGAAAATGCTCCATCTGGAAAACTTCAAAGACTGCCATCCGTATGCTTTATCAGGCGGTCAAAAACAGAGACTGACAATAGGAGCGGCAATGCTTTCGGAAAAACCAATCATCGTTTTGGATGAACCAACAAGCGGGTTAGACTGGGATAATATGTGCGCTGTTGCCAATGCTGTTAATTATATGCGTGAGGCTGGAAAGCTGGTCTTTATTATTACGCATGATCTGGAGTTTATCAGCCTGACCGCCTCGCGCACTTTGCTTTTGAAGGAAGGGATTATTAAAGATGATTTACAAATGACGGAACAAAACAATTTCAAAATCGTAAAGAATTTTATGGTGGAGGAAGGTGGTGAATAAATTGAGAAAGCATGGAGTATATTACGATTCTCGCATAAAACTTCTGTTGATTCTATTGACATCAGCTTTGGCGTTTGCTTTGGGTGGAGGCTTAACAGGCTTGTTACTCTTTGGCGTCGTTTGCCTGTTTGCTTTGCTAAGTGGACTTTGGAAAACAAGTATCAAAGTTGCAATAGTTTATATAGTTCTGCTTATGTTGGCGCAAGTCCTTCCAATTCATTTATCTTCCGTGATAACATTCTTTTTACTAAGAATTTTGACTATTGCACTTGCTTTGAATATTCTATTTCAGACTACGGAAATATCGGAATTGATAGCAGCGCTTCAGGCAAGTCATATCCCTCAAGCAATTGTGATACCAGTGGCTATCATATTGAGATTTCTTCCATCTTTGAAACAAGATGTGCTTTATATAAAACAAGGGATGAAAACGAGGGGCGTGGGATTGTCTTTTTGGAGAATAGTAAGTCATCCGGCGCAGACATACGAAGGCTTTTTAATCCCTATACTTATGCGCCTTCTGATGACGGCGACAGAATTATCCGCATCAGCGGAAACGCGAGGCATCAGCTATCCTTGTGAAAAAACTCACTATATATTAGTTGATTTCCGCTTAAGAGATAGTATTTTGTTGATAGGTATGCTTGCTCTTTTTGCGGTTGTCATATGGACATCGTTCCAACCAATATCATTTTAAGGAGGATTTATTTCATGCAAACCGAAAACAAAAAAGGATTTCAAGTAAAGGATTTGATCGTCACAGCTCTTTTATCTTTGTGCGCACTTGTTATCTATATCATTTGTGCGTTCCTATCTTTTTCTCCCTATACGACGCGATGTTAGTGGTAAGTCCATTGTGGTCATTATTGGCAGCTATTACATATTTCCTTGTAGCAGCTAAGACTAAGAAACCGTGGGCACTGTTCATTTTTTGTGCGGTAACAGGCATTTATGGATTTTATCCGCCCATGATAATTTGCTGCATTATTGCTGGCATTATTTCTGCGTTGATCGCGTGGAAAACAGGTTGCACTAATGGAAAAACACTTACGTTCAGTTATATCATTTATATGGTTTTAGCAGCATTCAGTGGTACATATATTCCCTTCTTGTTTTTCTCAAATCAAACACTTGAGCAGTATGCGGGAATGTTTGGCGAAAGTTATTTGGGAATTTTGCAAACGTTAGTATCACCTGTAACAGCTATCATAATGCTTGTCGTTGTTGCAATTTGCGCCTTTGTTGGCGCGCTCATCGCTAAGAAACTGCTCAAGAAGCATTTCAAAAAAGCAGGTATGGTGTAAATGAAGTAATTATATGTGTCAGAAGGAGGTGTACCATTATGCCCTTAACATCATCTATGGAGGACTATTTAGAGGCAGTTTTAATAGTAGCTAAAAAACAAATTGAGGTGCGCTCTGTTGATATAGCTCGACAATTAAATGTTAGCAAACCAAGCGTCTGGCGGGCAATGACTGTCCTAAAAGATGGTGGTTTCCTTACAATGGATGATCACAGTTTTCTTTTACTCACAGATTTAGGACAAGAAACAGCCAAGAAAATCTATGAGCGTCACTGTTTTTTTACTGAACAGCTTATCGCCGCAGGTATTGACCCCAAGACTGCGGAGGCCGACGCCTGCCGGATTGAACACAACATCAGCGACGAAAGTTTCTCACGGCTGAAAGAGACAGCAACACAGAAACAAGATTAACCTGGATAAATTTTTAATGGCTAACTTATGGGAGGAAAAATGAAGATTAAATAGAAAAGACACGCCGACGGGCTTGCAGAGTAGCAAGTCCTCAGCCATGTCTTGGAAACAAGAGAATGGAGGTGGTTCCCATGCAGCAAACAGAATGGGTTTATTGTCCCGTCTGCGGGAATAAAACCCGTGATCGAATCAGGGAGGATACGGTTTTAATCAATTATCCTCTCTACTGCCCGAAGTGCAAACGAAAGAGCTTGATTCAGGCGAAACAGCTACACATCGTTGTCATCAAAGAGCCAGACGCATAGACGCAGAGCCGATGAACCCGTGAGAATTTCCCACGGACATCGGCTCTTTTTCACTCTTTGGGCTGGCTATCCAAGGCCGCTCTAACTGTCGCCTTGATGATCTGCATAGAACGCTCATCGCAGTTATACAGCATACGGACAAGGCTTTCCATTTCAGAATCCTCAATCTTCTTTTCCGGGAAGAAAATCTGATCGGGTAAAATGGACAGCTCCCGAATCAGCTTGTACAGGATGTCGTAGCTGGGCTTTTTGCCTTCGTTCTCGATACGATATATAAATCTCTCGCCTACTCCGACCTTGGCTGCCAGATCTTCGACCGTAATATCTGCTTTCATGCGGGCATTCTTGATGATCTCGCCAAGCATTTCATGTTCATTCTGCACTTTCAGTTCACCTCTCCTTCTATTTTACGGATTTATGCCAGATTTATAATGGCATAGCAGTTCAAATTTTAGAGAACTGATAGTGCGGATAAAAGTGAACTGACCAGGATCGTATAACTGGCCCTGTCAATAAAAAAAACGAGGTTTTGGCAGGTTGGTTTGTCATGCCCATCCCTCCAGACCACGTTTTGGCCTGGAGGGATATTTCATGCGTTGGTCATCCTTCGCACCGCTGCTTATTAGAAGCAGCGAGTATGATTCTATGTCGTAGGCCGCCTGCTTGACGGTGTACGGTCAAAAAAAC
>ERZ780017.341-NODE-341-length-8665-cov-3.75923_pt1 | contig 8665 bp, 7 predicted proteins | sample MGYA00511867_ERZ780017 | MGnify/ENA primary metagenome ERZ780017 (study PRJEB29588, sample SAMEA2157043) | human gut metagenome | biome: human gut; feature: human-associated habitat; material: faeces | place: Denmark | collected 2008/2010 ...
ATGGCAATGGCTGCATGTAATGTCTTTCTTTACCTTGAACTTCTTTGTAACGCCTGTCGATATCTCCAGAAGCGAAAGCCTTACAGTGAGTCTCAAGTCAGTACCCCTGTATTGCGGACGGCCTCCACCGAAGCCACCAAAGCCTCCGGCATGTCCTCCAAACACATCGCCAAACATAGAGAAGATATCATCCATAGAGAATCCTCCACCGAATCCTCCGGCACTTCCGAATCCTCCACCAGGTGCGTTAAATCCGAACTGGTCGTATTGTTGTCTCTTCTGTGAATCGTGAAGAACATCATAAGCCTCTGCCGCTTCTTTGAATTTTTCTTCAGCTTCAGCATTATCTGGATTTCTGTCGGGGTGATACTTTATAGCCAACTTACGATAAGCGGCTTTAATCTCGCTTTCAGTTGCGTTTTTGCTAACGCCCAGCACCTCATAATAGTCGCGCTTTGCCATACGTTAATATAATAATGTATTAATCGCCAACAGCAACTTTGGCATGTCGTATCACTTTATCGTTCAGCATATAGCCAGTCTGGGTACAATCAACGACCTTACCCTTCTTGTCATCGCCCATACCAGGGACTTTGGCTATAGCTTCATGGAAATCCACATCAAAATCAGAGTTTTCCGTTTCAATGCGCTTAAGACCAAGCCCTTCGAGAGTCTTATGCAACTTCTGGTCGATAAGTTCCCAGCCTTCTTCAAGAGCCTCTTTAGTTTCTATTTTGGTAGCATTGGTTATAGCTCTTTCCATATCATCAAGAACAGGAAGAATTGCAGTGATAACCTTTTCTCCACCATTAAGAATCAATTCAGCTTTCTCTCTGATGGTACGTTTCTTATAATTCTCGAATTCGGCCAAGGTACGCAGATATTTGTCTTTAGTTTCGGCCAGTTCCTTATTAAGAGCATCTAAAGATTCTTTTGCATCTTCTTCAGAACTCTCTGTTGAGGTATTCTTAGAGTCATCAGCAGCCTGAGAAGAGATGGTATCTTTAGCCTCTGATGACGTTTCTTCGTTAACTTTGTTTTCTTTTACTTCACTCATAATACTTATCTTTTATTACTTTTGGAATAACAAAAAGCATGCCAAACACTACCCTGCGTAGAGTTTTGCCTTGAGTTCTTTGATTTGCTCATCATGAATATATTCATCATAGCTCATCAGTTTGTCTATTATTCCATTAGGTGTAAGTTCAATGATGCGATCAGCTACAGTTTCAATAAACTCGTGGTCATGTGAACTGAAAATAATATTTCCCTTGAACGAAGTAAGATTATTGTTAAATGCCTGAATACTCTCAAGGTCCAAATGGTTGGTTGGTGTGTCAAGTATGAGACAGTTGGCATTACGCAACTGCATGCGTGCAATCATACATCTCATCTTTTCGCCTCCCGAAAGAACATTTACCTTCTTCATTACTTCTTCACCAGAGAACAGCATTCTTCCCAAATAGGCCTTCATCTGAACCTCATTGCCAGGTCCGTACTGCGACAGCCAGTCCACCAAATTCATATCGCTCTGGAAGAATTCGGTATTGTCCAAGGGCAAGTAGGCAGTTGTTATTGTGATGCCCCATTTGAAGGTACCTGCATCAGCCTCTTTATTACCGTTCACAATCTCAAAGAGCGCAGTCATTGCCTTCGGATTGCGTGACAAGAACACAACTTTCTGTCCCTTTTCTATATTGAAGTTGACATTGTCAAACAACACGTTACCATCGTTGTCTGTAGCTTTCAGTCCCTCGACTTCAAGTATCTGATTTCCGGGTTCACGTTCCATCTGGAAAATGATACCTGGGTATTTACGGCTTGAAGGACGGATTTCCTCCACATTAAGTTTTTCAAGCATCTTTTTACGTGATGTAGTCTGCTTGCTTTTGGCCACGTTTGCGGAGAAACGACGGATGAACTCCTCCAACTGCTTCTTTTTCTCTTCAGCCTTCATGCGCTGGTTCTGAGCCTGGCGAAGAGCCAACTGTGAACTCATATACCAGAAACTATAGTTACCAGAGAAAACGGTAACCTTACCGAAATCAATGTCTATAGTCTGGGTTGAGACAGAGTCAAGGAAGTGACGGTCGTGCGATACGACTAAGACTGTCTGACGTTCGTCGATTTCACTCAAATAGTCTTCCAACCATTCTACAGTATCCAAATCGAGGTCATTGGTAGGCTCATCGAGAAGAAGATTCTCTGGATGGCCAAACAAAGCCTTAGCCAACATAACTCTTACCTTTTCATTATTGGCAAGTTCGGCCATCTGCTTTTGGTGCAAGTTTTCCTTGATGCCCAAGTTCTGGAGCAATTGAGCCGCATCAGATTCAGCCTCCCAACCATTCATTTCAGCAAACTTCAATTCCAGATCAGCTGCTTTATTGCCATCTTCCTCTGTCATTTCCGGCTTAGAGTAGAGACGCTCACGCTCTTTCATGTTTTCCCAAAGGGGCTGATGCCCCATGAGTACAGTGTCCATTACGCTGTAGTCATCATATTTGAAGTGGTCCTGTTCAAGAACGCTGAGGCGTTCACCAGGACCAAGTTCTACAGTTCCCTTGTTGGGCTCTAAATCGCCGCTGATGGCGCGCAACAGCGTTGACTTGCCGGCACCATTGGCACCAATAACACCATAAATGTTTCCTGGAGTAAATTTGATATTGACGTCTTTGTACAATACTCGTTTGCCAAACTGAATGGCAAGGTTGGTAAGCGTTATCATCTTTTGTATATACCTTATTTATAATTTAGTGTGCAAAGTTACAAAAACTCTTGGGTAGAACAAAATATATATGCTCGTTTTTTATAACGCCCCACATGCAACGTGTTAAAAACGACCACAAATCCCATTCGGTCAGCACTTGTCATTTTGCCAATGCCGGCTTTAAGTATTTTGAAGTATATCCTAATTTGCAATCTGCCACTTGTTCGGGAGTTCCGGTTACGAGCACCCTGCCTCCGTTTCGACCACCTTCAGGACCCATATCGATAATATAATCGGCCAATTTAATGACATCCAGATTATGCTCGATAATTATAACTGTATTACCCTTGTCGACAAGTTTCTCTATTACATTCATTAATATTCGGATATCTTCAAAATGCAATCCGGTAGTTGGCTCATCTAAAATATACAGAGTTTTTCCAGTATCCCGTTTAGCCAACTCGGTTGCGAGTTTAACACGCTGGCTCTCTCCACCAGAGAGGGTAGTGCTTGACTGTCCCAACTTGATATAATCCAGTCCGACGTCTTGCAGCGTCTTGATTTTAGGCAAAATTGATGGAACGTTCTCAAAGAACTCTACCGCCTGGCCTATGGTCATATCCAAAACATCTGCAATGGACTTGCCCTTATATCTTACCTCCAGAGTCTCACGATTGTACCTCTTGCCATGGCAGGTCTCGCATGGCACCATCACATCTGGCAAGAAGTTCTATTGTTTTATATCCATTTCCTCCACAAGTTTCACATCTGCCGCCTTTGACATTGAATGAGAAGCGACCGGGCTTGTAACCACGAATCTTAGCTTCGGGGAGCCCCACAAACAAGGTGCGCATATCGGAGAATACACCGGTGTAAGTCGCCGGGTTGCTTCGCGGTGTACGACCAATGGGGCTTTGGTCTACAGTTACCACTTTGTCCAGATATTCTAACCCTTCGATAGAAGAGTAGGGCATAGGCTTCTTTAATGCCCGATAAAAGTGATGCGCCAATATGGGTTGAAGAGTCTCGTTTACCAGTGTAGATTTACCGGAACCACTGACACCGGTAACAACAGTAAGAACACCCAGAGGGAACTCGACATCAACATTTTTCAGATTGTTGCCAGTACATCCGTGCAATACTATCGCCTTGCCATTAGGCCGACGACGTTGAGCAGGTATCTGTATACTCTGGATTCCATTCAGATAATTGGCCGTGATTGTATCGCGGTGAAGCATTTCTTCAGGCGTACCCTGAAACACCACTTGGCCACCCTTACGCCCAGCTTTGGGACCGATGTCAATTATCCAATCAGCCGCTCTCATCATATCTTCATCATGCTCGACTACGATTACAGTATTCCCCAGGTCACGCAGTTCTTTAAGCGAATTGATGAGCCGCTGATTATCACGCTGATGAAGGCCGATACTTGGCTCATCAAGGATATACAGAACATTGACAAGCCTTGTTCCGATTTGCGTGGCCAGCCTTATGCGCTGGCTTTCTCCACCAGAGAGGGTTGCCGACTGACGATTAAGAGACAGATAGTCAAGGCCCACATTTAATAAAAAGCCAACACGCGTACGAAGTTCTTTTATTATTTCGCTGGCTATTATTTTTTGATTTGTCGACAGACCCTCAGCCATATTAGATAGCCACTCTGCCAATTCATTCAAATCCAGATTGGCGACTTCAGAGATATTCCGGTCGCCAATCTTGTATGAGAGGGATTCCCTTTTGAGTCTTAATCCATGGCACTCGGGACATACGTTTGTGGCCAGGAACTGTTCTGCCCACTTTTGTCCTGCCGATGTGTCATCATTATCCATGATGTCACGCAAGTATTTGATGATACCATCAAAGGTGACAAAGTAATCACTCGATGTATGAACCACATCTTTAGGAATTTTCAGGTTTTCCATTGTTCCATAGAGAATTTCGTCCATGGCTTCCTGTGGGACATCACATACGGGCGTCTTCAAGTTACAGTCGTATTTTTGCAGGATAGCATCAATCTGCCAAAATACCATTTGGTTCTTATATTTGCCCAAAGGAGATATTGCTCCATCACGGATAGACAGCTTGTCATCGGGTATTACCTTGTTTATATCTATTTCGTTGACTACACCCAAACCTTTGCATCGCGGGCAGGCGCCTTCCGGAGAATTAAACGAAAAGATATTTGGAGCCGGTTCACCATACGACAACCCGGTTGTAGGGTCCATAAGACGCTTGGAGTAATTCTTGATGCTATTATCGTGTTCGTCAAAAATCATTAGCGTGCCGTCGCCTTGGCGCATCGCTATCTGCACACTTTTCTTGAGCCGTTCGTCATCTTTACCACGTACTTTCAGTTTATCGACAACCACCTCGATGTTATGATTCTTGTATCGGTCAACCTTCATACCACGCTCAATCTCCTTTATCTCTCCATCTACGCGTATATAGAGGTATCCTTTACGCCGCATGCTTTCAAAGAGTTCGCGATAATGTCCTTTGCGTTGACGGACCAAAGGGGCGAGGATGAAGATGCGATGGTCGATATACTGGTCAAGTATCATTTCCAGCACCTGCTCCTCTGTATATTTTACCATTTTCTCTCCCGACAAATAACTATATGCCGTACCAGCCCTTGCATAGAGCAGACGCAGATAATCGTATATTTCGGTAGTAGTTCCGACCGTTGAGCGGGGATTCTTGTTGGTGGTCTTTTGTTCAATGCTGATTACAGGGCTTAAACCGGTAATTTTATCCACGTCGGGGCGCTCTATATTGCCCAAAAAATTGCGTGCGTATGCCGAAAAGGTTTCGATATATCGCCGCTGACCCTCTGCATATATGGTATCAAAGGCCAACGAGGACTTGCCAGAACCCGACAAGCCTGTTATTACAGTGAGTGAGTTGCGGGGAATTGTGACATCCACATCCTTGAGATTGTGCACGCGTGCCCCCCATACATTTATAGTTTCTTTCTTATCTTTCATCGGTCTGAAGATATCTTCTTTAATGTTCGGTTTCGATGTAATCACGCATGAGATTTACATCCTTCTTGATATTGAATACGCGGCCGTCTGCACCACGTGCCTTGACGACGCAGTAGTATGTTCCGGTTTTCATATCCTTTCCTTTGAATGTGCCGTCCCAGCCACCTGCCGGATCGTTCCATTCATACAGTTTCTGGCCCCAGCGGTTGATAATAATGGCCTTAAACTCTACAATACTCTGATACCCAGGCTTGGCGCGATAGATATCATTTATACCATCTCCATTGGGAGAGAAAGCGTTTGGAAATTCGAGTTTGCTTTCGTAGACGGTTACCGTGAAGCCAATAGTCAGCTTCGTATCTGACCGTGTCTGTCCCGAGGGTAAACACCGTGTAGCATACCACATGATTGACTCCCGATTCGGCAAATATGTATTCTGTATCTTCTTCATATCTCACAAGATATGGCTCATTCTCTTTGCCTTCTTTGAAGAAGCGCCATTCGTAATGCGCCGTCCATCCGTCCGCATCAGAGGGGTTGAGCTTGAAGGTCGCTTTTATAGGCGCCGAACCGGAAAAATAACTGTCCGTACTCTCGTTGCCAGCAGCATCTATAAATACAACCGAAGGGGCGATTGAAGGCATTCCTGGTATAGCATAGACGGGACCAAATATGCCAAGCGCTAGCAATAAAAAAACTAATTTTGCTATCTTCATTGTATATGAACTTAAAAATAGAAAGCAAAGTTAACAAAAAGTTTAGAGTTTTGGGAGTGAAGTAATAGTTTTTTTGTATTTTTGCAAATGGAAATAATCATAAAGATAATGAATAAACGTTTGTTACGCTATATTTTACTGCCCATGCTCCTTATGGCGTGTGCAGTCTGCGATGCCCAGATAAACAATTGGCAAGACTTGTACAAGGCCAAGAAGAAAGATACCATCTATGGCATTGCCCATAAATACGGCATCACCGTTGACCAGCTGATTGAGGCCAATCCTGACATGAAAAAGGACGGCTATCAGTTGAAGAAGGGCGACATTGTGTTCATCCCCTTTGTATCACAGCCCAAAGAGGTACAGCAACCATCCAAGAAGAGCACCGAGAAAGACATCGATATACGCTCGAGAGCCATTAGAATAGGCATGATGCTGCCTCTGCACAATGTTGATGGCGACGGCAAACGCATGACTGAGTATTACCGAGGTTTCCTTTTGGCATGCGAGCAGATGAAAGCCCAAAATATCTCAGTTGATATCCACGCATGGAATGTTCCGATAGATGCGGATATACGCCAGACTTTGCTCGACAAGGGCGCCCAGAATTGTGATATCATCTTTGGCCCGCTGTATTCCAATCAGGTCAAGCATCTTGCCGAATTCTGCAAGACATCTAAGATTAAGATGGTTATCCCATTTTCCATCACAGGCGACGAGGTGAAACACAATAGCCAGATTTTCCAAGTTTACCAGTCGCCCGAGCGTCTCAACGAGAAGGCTATCTATGCCTTTATGGAGCGTTTCCCCAAGCACCACGCCATTTTTGTAGATTGCAATGACAGCACCAGCAAGAAGGGCATTTTCACATTCGGTTTGAGAAAGCAGTTGGATAGCAAAGGCATCAAGTACAGCATTACCAATATCAAATCATCTGAACAGCAGTTCGGTAAGGCATTCAGCCGCACTCTCCCCAATGTAGTTGTACTTAATTCGGGACGGTCTCCTGAACTTAATGTGGTTTTTGCCAAACTCAACGGTCTGAAGATGACAGCACCCAATGTCCAGATTTCCGTCTTTGGCTATACCGAGTGGCTTATGTACACCAAATACAATCTTGTCAATTATTATCAGTTTGATACATATATCCCTACCACTTTCTATTACAATCCTTTGTCCGAATCGACCCAGCAGATAGAAGCCCTTTATCGACAGTGGTTCAAGACCGAGACCATCCAGGCTCTCCCCAAGTTTGCTTTGACCGGTTACGACCATGCCATATATTTCATCAATGGATTGCACAAATACGGACAGAGCTTTTCCGGAACAAAAAAGCAACAAGTCATGAAACCCGTTCAGACCCAGTTGTACTTTGACAAGAACACTAACGGAGGTATGGAGAATGCCTGTTTTCAGTTAATTCACTATAAAAACGACCAAACGATAGAATCTATAACATATTAATGAAGAAGTTATATTTGATTTTAAGTTTAGCCATGATGCCGTTTCTTTCCGTCATGTCGCAGATAGGCGAACATCGGAACGATTTCACATTGGGCGTCAATGGCGGATATATCCTGAGCAATGTCAGTTTTACCCCTAAGGTGACTCAAGGTTATCATGGCGGCCTTACAGGTGGTTTGTCCATGCGCTATGTATGCGAAAAATATTTCAAGACCATTGCTTCAGTATATGCGGAGGTCAACTATTCGCAGTTGGGATGGAAGGAGGATATTCTCGACATCAACAACCAGGCTGTAATCAATCCCGTCACAGGATTGGCAGAAAACTATAGCCGTACTATCAACTATGTACAGGTCCCCATATTGGCCCATTTGGCATGGGGAAAGGAATACAAGGGCGTCAGTTTCTTTGTGAATTTGGGTCCACAATTTGGGTTCTATCTCAGCGAGAAGACCAAAACCAACTTTAATGTTAAGGATTGCAATATGAATGACCGCGTTTCGACCGTGGTTGCACAAGATACAATGGCCGTAGAAAACAAGTTTGATTATGGCATTGCCGTCGGAGCAGGCATGGAGTACACCGTGCCCAAGGTAGGGCATTTCCTGGTAGAGGCCCGATACTACTATGGACTTGGCAACATATACGGCGACTCCAAGCGCGATTACTTTGGCAGCTCCAACTTTGGCAATATAATCATCAAGGCTGCTTATCTGTTTGATATAACCAAAACCAAAAAATAATAATTATGTTTGAAGGACAACCTAAAGGTCTTTATGCGTTGGCTCTTG